>Ga0055449_10000121_pt1 | contig 20643 bp, 13 predicted proteins | sample China_Galinas_PW_2_FD_57739 | JGI IMG/M metagenome (GOLD analysis project Ga0055449, IMG submission 57739) | Wetland microbial communities from San Francisco Bay, California, USA, that impact long-term carbon sequestration - China_Galinas_PWB_D1 | ecosystem: Environmental > Aquatic > Marine >... | reverse complement strand
CACCGCCGTGACCGCGTCGGCCCACCCTCGCTTGACCACCATCGCGATTCCGGCGAAGAGCGCGCCGGCGACCAGCAGCATCCACGCCTTGTGGTACGGCGCGAGCCGGTTGTACCAGAGCTCGGTATCGATGTACTTCGCCGTCGGGCGATACGCGGCCGGCAGGGCCGCGAGCGTCGAAACGAGATCCTTCGACGCGGTCGAAAACGCCGCCGCGTCATCCGCGTGGAACGCCTTGGCCATTTGCCGCCACGCGGTGGACGCGGCCAAGAGCTGTGCGTCCGCCGGCTTGGGCTTGCTCGGAATGGGCGACCACGCACCGTTGGCGTCATTCGGATTCGGCACCGGCAGCATCACCGCGCCGTTGAACACGTCCTGAAGCGTCCCGAGCTTGCCGTTGATCTTGCCGACCTTTGCCTCGAGCGGATTGAGCTTGGCGCTTCGCGGCTTTTGCGCGACCTGCTCCGTCAACTCACGAAGCTTGCGCTGCATGATCAGATCTTGGTACGAATACCGCGTCTGGTCGGCCGGAAGCTCGAGCTCCGAACGCAGCTCCGCGTTGCCGATCGTGATCATCGGCTCCTGCGACCACGCGCCCGGGTCGAACGTCATTGCCAGCAAGACCAGCACGGGATCGTAGCCCCGGTAGTGTTCGGTGCCGGTGACCGACTCGATCGTATCGCGCGCGAGGGTGTCCAGCGGCTGCCATCGGCCCTCGTGCAGCACGGTGATCTTTCGGATCGCGTCGACGTTCAAGTTCGTCGGCACGGTGACCACGGCCGGTGTCGACGCACCCGCCATGACGGCAAGCGTGATCAGCATCGAAGTCATGACTTGACTCCTGTATCGGTGGTTTCGGTTTGGCGCTTCGATGCGACGGTCTGTGCCGTCCAGCCCGGGGTCGGCATGCCGCCGCTGCAGCGATCGTCGGCGTGGAGCAGGTCGATCTTGACGGACCCGTTGGTACCGTTGGTCCCGCGGGAAGCGCCGCCCGCGACCGCCACGTGCTGCATTCGTTTCGATTGCTTCGCCCGCGTCGCGATGACGACCAGCATGCCGCCCATCATCATGAAGTAGCCGATGAACACGATGATCTGCCCCGGGTCGTGCGACACGCTGAGCACGCTCATCGGCTTGCCGCCGCGCATGTCATAGCTCGACTGAAAGAGCGTGAACCTGCCGTACTGGCCCGGGTGATTCATGCTGATGATCTGCGTCGACTCACCCGCGTGGGCGGGGTCGAGAATCGTCACGCGTGACTCGAACGATCGCGGCCGCATCGTGCCCGGAAAATGGCCTACGCGGAACGCGTCGAGCCGAACCGTGAAGCCCAGCGGCGCTTGCTTGGCCGAGTAGAGCATCTCGAACGGCGTGCCGTCCACGGTGAGCTGCATCGGGTTGTGCTCCTGCAGCCAGACCGTGTCGGACGATTTCGCCGACGTGATCCGCACCTGCAGGCCCGGCCGGCGCTGCTTGCGCGGCACTGCGAGCGGCTTCAGCGATTGATCGAACCGGGCATGGTCCAAGGACTCGAGCACGGCTACGCGCTTGCCTTGCCACGGCGTGTCGATCGGCGTGCCGATGGCGATCGGCTCTGTGGTGAAGCCGCCGCGGCCGTCGGCAAACCGCACGTGCAGGTCGCCACCGGGCCCGCGTACCACCTCCACCGGCGTGGACGGCGGCGCGGAGCCGGTCTCCGTCATGACGTGCGTGACCTTGACGTCCGCCAGCTCCTGCGCTCCGTGCATCGATGAGAAGTCGGGAAACTTCGCGAACGCAAGCCGCGTGGCCTTCCCCTGCGGTCCGTCGATCTCGACCTCGATGGCCGGGTTGATCGGCTCGTCCGAGACGTTCTTGATCTTGTTGTTGCTGCCCACCGTGGCGTGCGGCAGATACCGCAGCACGCGAAAGGACAATCCCGTGTCACCGATTGCGATCGGCAGCCCCATGCACTCGTCCACCGGGCGATCCACGACAGTGCCCTTGTACGCAACCTTGACCCGACCCTTGCCGCCGCTCGCCGTCGGTGCCGACGTGTCGAGCAGTTGCTTCAGTTCCTTGTCGTCGTGTGCGACACGGAGCCCGACGCCGACCGAGGAGATCGTCGCCGGCCGGCCGGGGAAGATCCACTGCGGGTTGTCCAGCCCCGTGCTCGAAATCGCTACCTGAACGGCCGGGCGCGGGAACGGGTTGTCGTTCTTCATCTGCTGCACGACCTGGCTATCCGGCACGTACTTCTCGACCGCGATCTTCAGGCCTTCCACCTCCACCGGCGGCACGCTCGGATGATCGACCACGTCGAACCCGCCGATGCCCCCCGCATCAAGGTCGATCGACGCCTGCGCCTGCGTCAGCCGGTTCAACACGGTCAGCGAATCCTGCCCGCGAACGACCATTTGATCGGTCGACTGGCCTTCCGTCAGCGCAACCGTGCCCTCCTCGGCCAGTTTGTAGCTTATCAACGCGCCGGCCAGCACCACCAGAATCGCCGTGTGCGTGATGACGAACCCGACCTGCCTCGCGCTGAACGGAAACCGGAGCACCATCGCGACCAGCACGTTCACCGCGAGCAGGGCCATCAGGGTGATGAACCACCACGATTGATAGAAGACGGCCAGCGCCTGTTCCGAGGTGTGGATGGACTCGTACACCGTGGCACAGGCCATCGTGACGAGCAGCAGCACGAGAATAGCCGCCGCGAACCACAGCGAGCCGACCACCCGCAAAAAGCGATAGACGGGATTGACGGGATGCGTGTTCATCGTTGTTCCTTTTCCGCGGCTGGGCCGTCGACCCCAACGATCGACCCCCGCCCGCACTCGGCCCCGGAGCTTCTCCGACCCTTCGAGGCTCGAGACTCGTTGAGCAAGTTCCGTACCAAATGTGAGAATCACCCGGCGGATCCGGCGCCGCCGCGGCGAGGGCGTCCTGACCGTCCGATTGGTAGGCTTCCGCCCGGCCCCGCCACGGCCGCTTCCCGATTTCGGGAACCGGGCTGGCGGTCAGGGAATGGCGCTGCTGTCGTAGGAAAGGGACAGGTGCTGCTCGCCGTGGCACACCAGCGTACAGTTTCCGGAGAACCGGCCGGTATCCCGGAAAATCGGAGCGGATCGCCCGGCGACCGCGGACACGATGGTCGGGTCGAAGTTGATCAGGTGGGTCCGGTCCGACGTGCCGGTGTCACCGAGCGCGCTGACGCCGTGCGGATCGTGGCACGCGGAGCAGGGGGCGTTGACGTCGACGATGTGCAGCCGGTGCAGCGGAAAGCTGTAGTCCCCCAAAATGCTCGACCGCTGGTGACACTTGTAGCACATCGCGTACTCGAACGTCCCCTCCTGGGTGTTGTCCTCGACGCTGTAGTTCCGCTCGAGCAGAAAGCGGTAGTTCGACCCGTGCGGGCCGTTCGGGCCGCTCCCGCCGTTGCGCGGACCGGCGTCGTTGTTGTGGCAGTCCGTACACTTGATCATCGAGCCGCTGGCCATCCCCGGAATCAGGCTGACCGTGTCGTTCGTCTGCACCGGGGCGATCACCGGGTGATAGCTCGCGTTGGTCGGCGCGAAGTCAAGCCGGAGGTTGTCCGTCTGGTTGAACCGCAGAACCCGCCCGGGAACCTCCACCGCGTTGTCGCCGTGGCACCGGAAACAGATCTGGTATTCGTACTGCGCCTCGGCCACCCGGGCGCCGCCCTGGTCGATGCCGGGCATGTCGGCGAGCGTCGCCCCGATCGGCGTGTACGCGCCGCTGTCGATCTCCCGCGAGACGGCGTGCGGGTTGTGGCAATCCACGCACTCGACGTGCGCCTGAGTGCCGAAGGTCTGCTCCGTCGGATCGTGAATCCCCTCGTACCGCCGGGGATCGTGCGCGGATAGCTTCTCGATCTCGCTGCGAATGTTGTAGCGACCCACGCTTCCGTCATGGCATGACAGACAGTTGTCCTCCTCGGCCGCGAAGATGAGCAGGCGCTCGTGCCCGCCGGCGGTGTGCGACGTGTGGCAGCTCTCGCAGCCGTTCGCGGCCACCGTCGGGTATTTCCAATCCACGCCCTGCACGCCGGTGACGCTCGCGGTCGACGACGCGTGCGTCGTGATGCTCCACCCGGTCATAGCGTGACAGGCGATGCAGAGCTGCGAAAACTCGTTGGACATCACCAGAAAGTCGCCGAAGCCGTTGAAGTGCGGGTTGTGGCACGAGGTACACTGAAGCTGCGAGTCGGCGTCGAGTCGCACCTGGCTCGGCAGCGCCGTCGGCGGCTTGAGCTGGAGGTCGGCCGCGGCGAGTCCGGACGTGTAGGCGAAGCTGATCGGATGATCGTCGGAAAGATCGGTGCCCAGGTTGGTGAGCCCGGCGGGAATGTAGTCCCCGCCGCTCATGCGAATCTGCTGGCGGCGACTCAGTACGCTGCCCAGGGCGATCGTGCCGTCGTGGCAGCTCAGGCAGAGCTTGCTGGCGCCGGTGGGTTGTCCCGGCGCGGCATCGAGCGTGGACGACGTGTAGATCTGATAGACCGTGTTGGGCATCTCGCGGTTCCACAGCGGACGCACGCCGTTGGTGTTGTGCGGCGCGTGGCAGAAGATGCAGATTTGCTGCTCCGACTGCGCGCGAATGTTGCCCGGCCCGCTGGCGGACAGGTTGTGAACCGTGGTGGCCACGCGATCCTGCGCACGAACCGTCGCGGTGGGTACGGCCAGCGCGATTGCCGCAACGACCAGGACCAGCCACGCGAACGGTGCGGTGCGCCGCACAGGCAAAGGGAGGTGTAGCGCGGGTGGCATGGGCAAGCGGCCGACAGCGGAGGCGGTTGCAATGCGCATACACCCCGACGAGTCCAATCGGTGGTTCCACGCGCGTTCCATGAAGCTTGCCCGTGGCGAAGGCCGACGCGTTTCGTACCCATGCCACGCGCCCAACACGTTTCGTCTGTCAATGTCGTTACTCATGGCGTCACCATCTACTGTGCCGGCCGCGCGGGCTTCGACGGCACCTGCGGCGCTGGCACGTTGCGATCGTCGGTCGCTGCCTCTTTCAAATAGTCGAACACCTGGACGCGTTTGTTGTACATGTCGCACACCCAGATGCGATCGTGCTCGTCGATGAACAGCCCGGCGGGCAGCCAGAACTTCCCGGGCTCGGTGCCTTCTTCTCCGAAGAACAGGAGCAGTTGTCCGTCGGGCGAAAAGATCTGCACGTTCTCGAAACGGGCGTCGACCACGTACACGTCGCCGTCGCTGTCGAGCGCGAGGCCCTTGGGCAGCGCCAAATCGCCCGGGGCGTCGCCGGCCTGACCGAACGCAACGATCGGCGCGCCGGTTCGTGAAATCGCTTGCACGCGGCGGTTGCCCGTGTCGGCCACCCACAACCGGTCGCCGTCGCCCACGATGGCACTCGGGTAGTTGAACTGGCCCGGGGCGTTGCCGCGCGTGCCGAGGATGCGTTTCACCCGGCTGTCCGCGTCGAGCACCTTGATGTTATGGGCGACGATGTCGACGACGTAGAGCTCTTCGCGTGCCGCGTCGTAGTAGAGCGCGACCGGTCGATCGATGTCCTCCGGCAGTCGCAGCGTTTCGATCCACTTGCCCGACCGCTCGTCGAGCCGATGAATCGCGCCGGCCTCCGAGTCGCACACGAAGATCGAGCCTGTCGGGCCGCGCGCCACGTCCACCGGCGACAGCAACGTGTGTCCCCCCGGCTCGATCACCTTGACGTACGACCGGTCGATCAGGTCGAAACCGTGGACGCATCGTCCGCCTGGATCAGCGATCCACACATTTCGCCCGTCGCGCGTCACGACGACGCTTCGCGGGCCGTACAGCGGCTGCGGCGCCGGCGGCCCGACGAACACAGTCGAGAGTCCCTGGAGAAATTTCGGCGGCGGTTTCAGATCGGCTGCTTTGGTGAGCTGACCGACGTACCGGATGCGCGGCCTTGCCGGCGCCGCCGGCCAGACGAGCGGCGCCTTCGGCACCTCGAACACCGGCCCGCGCGGTCGCTGACAACCGCCGAGCAGCGCCGCCGCGAGACCCACCGCGACCGCCATCCTCATTGTCTGCGTGTGTTTCATCAGAATCGACGCCTCACTCGAACGTACAGGCTGGATGCATCGTTTTGGGCGAACAGCCCGTTGTACGTCGACCACTCGTAGGTCACCCGCATTTCGGTGGTCCGCACCGTCCACTCCAGCGACAGGTCGATGTCGACGCCCTCGAAGTTGTCACTGATCGAGTCATTCTGCTTGCGGTAAAGCGCGCTTCCCTCGACGTACAGTGTCCGGGTAATATTGTGGCGATACAAACCCTCCACGGTCAAAAAGCGGGTCGTGCGCGGCGACGGATCGCTCTGCCGCCGGTCGGTCCACCGAGCCTTCAAGGACGTGGCCGCACCGCTGGCGAAGCGGTAGTTCAAATCCGCGCCGAGACGCGTCGCGCGATAGGGGCTGATCGTCGAGTCATAGTCCTCGTACTCGGCGGTCAGCCGAAGCGGGCCCTTCTTGTATTCGGCGCCGATCGTGTGCGCCGTGATGTCGTTCGGCGTAATGCCGACGGCGTCGCCGGGTTTCAGCGTCTGATCCTGCCACTGGAAGCGGTAGTACGGTTTCAGGCCGAAATCGAACTCGTGCTCGACGAACGCCTCCATGCCGGCCGTCTCCAGGTCGGAGTCGCCGACGACCTCGAACTGGTAGGTGATCAGCACGGTGTCGCCGTCGGCGATGCGGCCGGTCGGGATGCGCTCAAGCTGCACGACGTCCCCGAGTCGCACGACGCGATAATCGCGGCCTTCCACGTAACGCGTGATCCGGTCTTCCGAGGCAACGCTGATGCTCGACAGGATGACGGCCGTCGAATTGAGCTCGACCGGGTCCGGGTCTTTGAACGTGCCGCGTTCCTCGAACGCCTCGCCGGGCTGATTGTCGCCGCGCCGCCGCTCGCTGACGAAGCGGGCGCGGTAGCTGGCGTGCAGCACGCCCAGCGGGTCCTTCTTGCGGTAATCGAGGTTCGCCTGGGCGCCGTAGCGGCGGATTTCGAGGCTGCCGAAGTTCTGGTTCTGCACCCAGCCGTTGATTTCCGTCACCAGGCTGTCGTAGGTGCGCTGTTCGACCGTGCCCATCAGCAGCCAAGAACGTTCCTTGATCGGCGCTACGCCGGCCAGGTTGCCTTGCTTGCGGTCGATGATCTCGAAGCGGTACCACGAGTCCAGATCCTCGCTATGCGTGATCTTGAACATCTCACGCCACCGGACGCGATCGATGTCGAAGGAGCCCGTCTGCTTGAAGAGGTTGATCTCGGAGTCCAACTCGTACTGGTGCTTGTCGCCGAAGTTGTACTTGTGCGTCAGCATGTACTCATGCGTCGTGAAGTTGAAGTTGAACGGCTCTTCCGTCTCGTCACGATACTGATACCAGAACGAGAGTGTGTTGTCCGGCGCGAATTTGTAGGCCGTATCGATCCGAAACTGGGTGGTCTTGTGCCGGCCGTTGTCTTCCTTCGGGTCGAGCGGGTCGATCCGCACGTCCGTGTCGTTGAACTGAATCGACGTCGGCATCTTCAGATCGACGTATTGCCACACGAAGCCGTAGGACGTCGTCGTCGTGACCAGGCTGCTCTGGAAGGGACGCGGCTCGATCGCGCGATGTCGCCGGGCGTAGACGCTGCCGGGGTAGTTCTTCTTTTGGAAAAACAGGCCGGTGAAGTCGAACTCGTAGCGATCACCGCTGTCGCTGCTGGTCGTGCGGCGTCCGTCGGCCGTCTGCTCGAAGTCCTGCTGCGTCAAGCCGAACAGCCCGGCCAGCGTGAACTCCAGAAAGTTCGGATGGTAGACGTAGCCCTCGGCCTCAAGCTGGATCGCCTCCTCCTGGATCGTCTCACGGTAGTCGAGATTGCCCGAGGCGGTTTTGGAGTTCTGATTGCGCCGCCGTTCGCGAAAGGTGTATTCGAGATATCCGTCGAGATTCCGGATTTGCACTGGTTTTACGCCGCGCCGGGCGGCGGCATCGCGCGTGCGGCAGCCGAACGGCGCGCTCAGCACGCACACGATACCCAACCACGCGACGCGGCGGCGGTGCCGGTCGCGGCGCTGCGAACGCTTGGATTTCCGCACGTCCCTCACCGTGCCGGAGCCCCCTGCTTGATGAAGAACCGGTTGTCACCGCCGTGCGGATCGTGGCAGGTAGTGCACGTTTTCGATTCCAGGTTCTCGTGGTACGGACCGGTCGTCAGGTCGCGTGCGTCGTGACACTTGAAGCACGTTTCGTTCGGCGGGGCGAGGAGCTGGTACGGGTAGGGCGAGGCATGGTAGTGGTGGCAGAAGGTGCAGTCGTGCACGGCCGCCGGACCGTGGTCGTACTTCACGTTGTTGATCAACGGCGCATGGCAGTTCAGGCACAACCCCTCTTTCAGCGTTCGGACCAATCCGCCGCTGTCGACATTGTGGCACCCGCCGCAGTGATTTTCGCGGTACGGCGTGTGCGCATACAGCGCCTGGGACACGGGCCGCTTCCGCGGCTTGGTCGTGATCTGGCTCTCCCGCACCGTGGGCTCGTAGCCGACCTTCTTCTCGGCGTTGGGCAAGGGGACGCCGTCAAAGAAAAACCGCATCACGCGATAGCGCGCGATGTCGTTGGAGCACGCCGTCACGAGGGCGATCGCGATCACCGCGAGCAGGATCAACTCGATCGCGTGACGTCGCATGTCCACTTTCTCCTCGCGCGCGAGGTTCTAGTCATCCTTGTGGTGCGGGTTCTTGGTGTCCAGCTTCGGCTCCTCGGCCGTGTCCTGGCCCTCCACGGGACCGATACCCTCCTCGATCGGCTGCGCCGGAATGGAGGCAATGTCCGACTCGGACAGCTTGTACCCCTCCGGGAAAGACCCGAAGGCGTACACGTTGATCAGCCGTTGCCCGTATTGACTCACCACGAAGAGCAACTCGTCGATGTGAAAGTCCTTGTGGACGTATTGCTTGAAATAAGGGATCGACGTTTTGTCGATCGCCAGCGTCGACGGCAAGCCCAAGGCGCCGGGTCTGTTGCCGGGCCCCCCGAAGCGCATCAGCGTCTGGCCGTCGCTGTCGAACATCTGCACGATCTCGGTCGCCCCGTCGACGAGAAAGATGATGCCGTTGTCATCGACCCGAATCCCGCGCGGCCGACCGAACTGCCCCAGTCGGTAACCCGGCGCGCCCTTCACCCACACCGCCTTGCCCTGGCGCGTCAGCTTCTGGATGCGCCAGTTGTGCGTGTCGCTGACATAGAGAAATCCGTCCTTGCCCACGCAGAGGCTGTTCGGAATCTTGAACTGCCCCGGTTCGCCCCCCGGACCACCCATCGTCCGAAGCACCTTGCCCGTACGGCGATCCATCACCACGATCTGAGTCGTCTCGTCGTTGTCGAGCACGTACAGCTCGTTGCCGTAGACCGCGACATCCACCGGCCGGCACGGCTTCGGCACGTCGAACGCCGCGGCATACTTGTCGTTTGGGTCGAACACGACGACCTGCTCGCGCACGGAGTCGACGACGAACTTGTAGCCCAGATCGTCGATCACCACGTTGAGCGGCTTGCGCAGCCGGCCCGGACCGTCGACGCCCATGACTCCGTAGGTGTGTGCCTTGAAGTCCATCCGGACCAGGCACAGGCCCTTGGTGTCCGCCACGTAGGCCACACCGTCGCGGACCGCGATGCCATACGGCTTGTTGATGGTGCGGCCCCGGCCGCGCTCCTCCCCGAGTATGAACGTCTCGAACGACCCCTGCTGTGGCTCGACCTGATCCGCGCCGCTCGCCCACGTCAGAAACTGCACGCGGGGCTGCTCCGGCGGAGCCGGAAAGAAGACGTAGGTGCGCTCCTGCTTCGGTGTCGAAGCACAGCCGCAACACAGGGCGGCGCCCAGTTCCGAGACGATCAGCGCCACGAACTTCAGCGATCGACGATTCATGATGGCGGCTCCCGTAGACTCTCGGTCGGGCTCGCGCGGCCGACGTCGAGAACCGGGACGCATGCGGTGTGTCACGTCCGGCCGGCGGCAAATGGCGAACTCCGGCACCGTTTCACAACGGGCAATCGGCATGCCAGGGCCGGGGTAGGGGCTCGATACTTCCTTGCGGCTTCACGGTCGGACGAAGTCTCAACGTGGCTCGCGGGCTCTGCGCGAGATGTGAGGTAACGGAGCCCGGGCCGTGGGCCTTGAAGCCAGGTGCGTAAAAACAGGAGCACGGCCCGCGCGTGAAGCGCCGGCCGTGCTCCCTAAAGCCGTTTCCCAATCGGTTACTTAATGTGGCACTGCAGGCAGATGTAGCTCTCCTGGAGCGGAACACGGAGGAAGTTGCCGAGGCCGTTGTTGTGCACGTTGTGGCACGATGTGCACTCGACACGCTCGACGCTGTTGATTGTGATCAGCCGAACGCCCGCGCCGCCGTTGATGCCCGGATCGAACGAGGCCGGGTCCTGATACTCGGCCGGATTCGCCGTCGGGTACTCGACGCCGATCGGGTGATCGTTCGACAGGTCGGTGCCGATGGCCGCCTCGCCCGAGATCACGATCCCGGTGCCGCCGTTGCCGCCGTAGTTGTCGATCGCGGTGACACCGTCATGGCAGCTCAGGCAGAGCTTGCTGTGGCCTTCCGGCTGACCGGCCGTGCTTTTGAACATCACGAACGTCTCGGTCGTCTCCGCGTGGTTCCACAGCACGTTCTCTTCGCCCGACAGAAGCGCGTTGTGCGGTGTGTGACAGGGCAGGCACACTTGGTTGCCTGGGATGGAGACGCCCGGATAGTTGTTCAGGTTGTGCGGCGAGTTCACCACGCTCACCGACGGATACGTGCCCGGGTCACCGGGTATGATCTGACCGAACGCCGTGCCCGCCACGCCAAAAAATACGGTGACGACGACGAGTGTACGAACTGCAGCTTTCATGGCCGTGCCTCCTCACGTCTATGCCATCTCGAACCGTGAACCGCCGACACATACGCGGGTGGCGGTCCGGCCTATTGTTTGGCCGGATGACGTGCTACAACCTCTGTGCCACGTGGTCCGCATATCCTCGAGCGATTCCAGGACCCACGGCACATGTGTCGTAAGTGGTTGTCCGATGAGTAGTTCCGGAAGCACGCCTCGATACGACCACAGAATCCGGCACCCATGCCACCCTCGAATTTCCCAATCCTGAGAAGCATTGAGTCGTGCGATTCTCATCGGGCTCGACGGCTGCTCGAACACAGACGATCACGGTTCGAGGTTCGTCACCGGCTTCTCACGGTCGTACGAATACGGCTTGTGACAGCCCGGCTGGCACGTTCCGCCGTTGGGCGTCGGCTTGTAGTTGATTGGCAGATTCCACGCGCCGAAGCGGACCGTGTGCGTGATGTGCTTGGCGTTGTCACTCGCGTGTACGTTGTGGCACGCCCGGCAGGTTCGTCCCTTCACCGGGCGATCCACGTGAAGGTAGTGGAGGTTCCGCGTCCCGTTTCTAAAGCCGGTCGCGTCCTCGGTTTCCTTCTCCGTGGCGAGCTCCGAGTCGTGACACTCGAAGCACAGCGCGTACGCATCCTCCTTGAACGGCGCGTAGAAACGTGCGGGGAACGCCTCCGCCAGCAGGCTCGCGTACTCGCCGCCGTGGGGCGCGTGACATGCCACACAGTCCTTCTCCTGAATCGGTCCGTGATGGTGCGGCATCTTGGCCAGCAGCTTGCCCAAACCGGGTAGGGTCTGATCGCCCTTTTTCACAGCATTGTCGTGACACGACAGGCAGAGGTCCATCGACTCGCCGACCAAAAGGGCGTCGCGCTTGGATGCGTGGGGGTCGTGGCACGCGGCGCACGCACGGCCCTTGGTGACGGCGTCGTGTCCGACCGGGGCACTTTCCACGAGCTCGTTGATGTCGTCGTGGCAGTCGAGGCACAGCGTCGGCATCTTCTCAGCGAGGAAGAAGCGGTTGTCGCCCCCGTGTCCGTGGTGACACGAGAGGCAGTCCTCTTGGACCGGCGCGTGGACGGTTTTGGCCGCCGCCAGCCGCTTGGCCATCGTTTCGTGGCACACCGTACACAGCCCGGCACCCTCGGCCTTCAACAACTTGCCGTGATCCGACGCATGCGGGTTGTGGCACATGGTGCACGCGCCGACCGCGGCCGGTCCGTGCTGATACTTCAGGTCGTCGAGCAAGTCGTCGTGACACTGCAGGCACGTTTCAGCCACCGTGTCGGTCAGCAGCAGCCCGGCCGTGTTGCTCTTGTGTGGATCGTGGCACGACAAGCATTCTCCGTTCTTGACCGGGTCGTGAACGTCGTCGCCCTCGAAGGCGTCGTGGCACTGCATGCATAGCGCCGCACCCTCCTCGGTGAAGGTGAACGTGTGCGCGTCCTCGTCGTCCACCTCGTGACAGCTCTCGCAAGCGCCTTGCGTCAGTGGGTTGTGCACGTGCTTGGCCTTGGTCAGCGAGCCGTGGCACGCGGCCGTCGTGCAGTCCTGCGTGTAGTCCGGCTTCTGCGCGAACGCCGTGGACCAAAGACAAAACGCGAGCGAGACGGCGACGATGGACACTCGAAACGTCATGGATGACTCCCACCCGACTCGAGGCCGATCTCGAGCGTCAGGGTGATCGGACCGGTCTTACCCGGTACGATGTACGGCTTCTGGGGGATGAGCCAGGCCGTAACATCGCGGCCTTTTGCATCGACCGTGTCGACGCGAACGGCTTGGACGCCGTCTTTCGCGTCCGAGGGCGTGTAGCGTTCCACCAGGCGCCCCGACGACACCATCCGGCGAAGGCGAAAGGCATATTGCGACCCCTGCAGGTCGACGAGTTGATCCGCTTTGGCCGCTTGCGCCGTCGTGGTGTCGGCGAACCGCAGCCAGATTTCCCACGAATTCGGGTGCGTCAGCACGACGGCGACGTCCGGACGGGGCGACTTGCCCTCGGCCGGGCAATCAAGCGTCAGCCGCCACGGAATCACCTCCGGCTCGCCCGTTTTGTAATCCGGAAACTGGGCGAACACCCACCGCTTCTCCTTGACGCCGTGACGTTCGAGCTCGACGTGAAGCGCGGGATTCACGCGCTTCGCCGACACGTTCACCGGCTGCCCGCTTTCCTTGCTCAATGCGTAGTGCGGGTAGAAGTCGAGGACCCGCACGCGTCCTCCGAGGGCCGGCAAGTCATGAATCGTGCCCGGCTCGGCCGTAATGGTCGTTGGGGTGGAGCCCTCAGCGGCCGCGATCTGCAAACGCGGCGACCGGCTGTATTCCGTCTGGAAGTCGTAGAAGAGCTGATCGCGCTGCTGCTTATCGGCCACGGTCATGAATCGCCACGTGCCGATCAAGCTGGTGAGCCGGTTGCGCTGTGGATCATCGGCGACCATCCATCGCGCGATGGACTGCCGGGGCCCTTCGATAGACACGAGGGTAGCGGCTGGGGCGTCCCCGGTGGGATCGGGTACCATCGATTGCTCGAGCTTCGCCGAAGGAAGAAACGATCGAACGTAGAGCGGCGGAAGCGACGCCGGCAGGGCGACGACCTGATCCAGCGTTTCGGCGGCCGTTGCGTCCTTCAATTCGATCGGCGCGCGAATCACTTTCTGAACCGAATTCTCCGTGAAATGAACCTTCAGCGCATAGCGCTGCTGAGCGAACGCCGGGTGGTGTCCGTGGTCCATCTGCGCGCGTAAGGTGGCCGGCGACGCGACCAGCACCGTGAATCCGCCAAGGATGGCGAAGCGAGTGATCGTCATGACTTATGTCTCCCCTCTCATCGCGACACGAGTGGTGCTCGTGGCGTGCCCGTGCGGAACGGCTTACGTCGTCTGCGCCGCCATCTTGCCGACGCCGAGTTCCTCGATCTTGCGGTACAAGCTGGAAAGCCCGATCCCCAGTGCGTCGGCCGTCGCCGCCTTGTTGTGATCGCACTTGGCCAGCATCATCTCGATGTGCTGCCGCTCGAAAGCCCGCGTCGCCGTACGCAAATCCTGAGGATACGCCGTCTCGTTGAAGCGGGTCTCTCCGGCGATGCACAAATCCTGAAGCCGGACCTTGCGCCCCTCGGAGAAGATCATGGCCCGCTCCACCACGTTCTCCAGTTCGCGAACGTTGCCGCGCCAACCATAATTGCGCATCATCGCCAGCGCCTCGTCGTCGAACCCGGTGCAGCGGCACTTCAGCTCGGCGTTGTATTTGTCCACGAAGTGCTCCACGAGCTCGGGAATGTCCTCGCGGCGCTCGCGTAGCGGCGGCACCACGAGTCGGATCACGTTCAAGCGATAGTAGAGGTCTTCGCGAAACTGACCGTTTCTGATGGCGCTTTCCAGGTCGCGGTTGGTGGCCGCGATGATCCGAATGCTCACCGGACGTGCGCGGTTGTCCCCCACGCGAACCACCGCACGTGATTCGATCGCACGGAGCAGGACCGACTGGCTCTGCAACGGCAGGTTGCCGATCTCGTCGAGAAAAAGCGTGCCGGTGTCGGCCGCCTCGAAGTAGCCGGTGCGGTCCGCGTCGGCCCCGGTGAAGGCCCCCTTGCGGTAGCCGAACAGTTCGCTCTCGATGAGGGTTTCGGTCAGGCCGCCACAGTTCACCGGGATGAACGGACGGTCGCGCGTGACGCCGTTCTGGTGAATCGCCCAGGCAAGCACCTCCTTGCCCGTTCCGCTCTCGCCGCAGATGAGCACGTTGCTCTGCGTGTGCGAGATTCGGTCGATCGTCTCCTTGATGCCGGTGATCGCGCGCGACGTCCCGACGATGCCGTGGTCGGAGTGGCTCTTCTGGATCTGCGCCTTGAGAAGCTTGTTCTCCTTGGCCAGGCTTTCGTGCAGCAGCAGGCGCTTGAGCTTGAAGATCAACTCGTCGAAGATGATCGGTTTGCAGAGGTAATCCCGTGCGCCCATCTTCATGGCGTTGACGGCCGTTTCCACCTCGCCGAAAGCGGTGATCACGATGATGCTCGCCTCCGGCGCCAACGTGGTGCAGTGCCCGATCAGATCCATCCCGCACACGCCCGGCATGCGCAAATCGGTGATCAGCGCGTCGACGGCGTTCTGCTTGATGGCCTTGAGCGCCTCGCTGCCGTCGGCACACGCGATGATGCGGAAGCCTTCCTCCTTGAGAACCTCGGCGAGGTTGTTGCGTAGGGTATTTTCGTCGTCTGCGATTACGATGGTCTTGTTTTGCATGTCACGAATCCGGAGCGGTCGATTGCACAGGTAGTTCCACCGTGAACGTGGTGCCATGGTTCGGCGCGGAGACGAAATCGATGTTGCCCCCGTGTTCGCGCACGATCCCGTAGCTGACGGAAAGTCCGAGTCCGGTACCGCGACCCGGTTCCTTGGTCGTGAAGAAGGGTTCGAAAATGCGTCGGCCGGCGCTCGCGTCGATGCCCGGCCCGGTGTCGCCGACCTCGATCTGAATGATCCCGTCTCGCTGCGCCGCGTTGACCGTGAGCGTCCCGCCGTTCGGCATGGCGTCCAGCGCATTGAGAAGCAGGTTGATGAACACTTGCTGGAGCCGTCCGCGATGGGCGTAGGTCCAGGGCAGCGTGCTCGGGCAGTTCACCCGAATCTCGACGTGACGCGCCCGCCGGTCGAAGGAGATCAGTCGGACGGCGTCGTCCAGGATCTTGTCGACCCCTGCCTTTTCCCAGCGCTGCGGTGACGGGCGTGCCAGCGTGCCGAGCTGCCGCACTGTCGAGGAGATGCGCTGGATGTGCGTCTGGATCAGGTCGAGCTCTTCCTGGACCGACTCGCACTTGCCGTGGCGATGGAGCATCTGCACGATCGACGAAATGCTCGATAGCGGGTTGCCGATCTCGTGGGCGATGCCCGACGCCATCTGCCCGATCGCGACCATCTTCTCCTTCTCGACGAGTTGGGCACGCATCCGCCCGACCTGCGCCGCCTCCTCCTCCAGCAGAAACATCAGATTGTTGAAGCTCTCGCCGAGTTTGGTCAGCGCGTCCGGGCACGAGCGAAGGTACACGGCGCACGTGTGGCACTGGTGGATTTGCGGAGGCGGGGCGTCCGGCCCGCGCCACGAACCGCGAAGAGCGATTGTCTGCCAGCACCGCTCCCCCGGATGCTCGTACATCGGACACTCCGTTCGCGAGCAATCGAGCACGTCCTTGCAGTGCAGCAGGTTGGGGTTCTCGAACCGGCCCCGGATCGCGCTGTTGGAGCGGTAGGCCTCCAGCAGGCCGGCGATCTTCTCGGCCGTGCCGACGAGTTGGTGCTGCTGTCGCCGCATCAGCACGTAAACCACGAAGCTGGCGACGGCCGTCACCACCGCCGCACGCACCGTTAGCAGAAAATGACGCAGCCCGATCGTCTCCGGGCCGATCAGCTTCTGCTCGATGACTTCCCACCCGACGAACAGCACCGCGAAGATGCTCAGCACCACCAGCGGGATGTACCAGCGCGGCAGGTGGCGCAGCGGACGCTCCGCCTCAGCGCAATAAACCGGCTCCGGCTTCGGCGCAAGCACCTCGAGCGGGACGTCCACCCGGTGACCGTTGTGCCCGGGCGAAAAACCCGGACGCACCGCCGGCTGGGCTCCGTTACCATTGCTTGGCTTTTCGTTCCCGCTCATGACGGCTTCCGACGGCGTCGAGGCGAATCAACCAGCGATCACGGGCGCCGTGGAACCGCTCGAACTAGCGCTGGTTCCTCGTACGGCCCGTCGCGATAAGCCTCGCGGAAGGGGGTATCAGCAAGTTTCGTGCCGAAAGCGATCTGCGGTTGCCGGCCCCAAACCCACGCCGGCACCGTCGCTACGGACCTGGTGGCACACAACGTGTATTGCCTCCTGTGGGCCGGATTCGCGCCGAGCGGCCGGACGCCGACCGAAGCCGGACGGTTGTAGGAGAAAACGCCGTGAAACGATCGAGAATCAAGCGTTTGCCCGTCGCACTGATGGTGCTCGCGCCTTTGATGATGGGAGGGTGTCCGGAGTTTCGCGATGAGGCGGTCACGGCCGTCCAGAGTGCGACCCAGGGCATTGTCGTCGCGGCCCTCGACCTGTTCTTCCAGCAGTTCCGCAGTAACTGAAGTCACAGCGCACGCCGGAGCCTCGATCCGAACCGCGTGGTGACACCGCGGAGCGACCGAGCTGCTCGTTGCCGGTCAGTTCATGTCGTGGCAGGTAAAGCAAAGGGCCGAGCCCTCGATGGGTACGGTCAGCAGCTTCGGTTCGGGCGAATAGAGGTTGTGACAGGACACGCAACTGACGCGGCCCCCCGGCAGCCGGACGGACGACGGCAGGGCCTGCTCGGCGCGCAGCCTGGTATCGGACTTGTGATCCATCGCCCGGTAGCGCACGCCCACGGGGTGGTTTCGGCCGGTGTCGCCGAATGACGCCATCCCATGCCCCGAGCTGGTTTCATAGCTCGTTTCCCGGGCGGTCACGCCGTCGTGGCAGGTCAGACAACGCACCGAATCGGCGTCCAGGGAACCGTAGCCGGTGGCCACGCTGGACGAAGTCGAACGAACGTGGGCACGCGGCATGGCCTGCCAGTGCATGCCTGCAGCACTGCGGCCGGTGGCTGTGCCGTGACACGTCGCACAAAACGCCGACGGGTCGTCCGTGGGATCGACGTGACGCCGCAGCTTCGCCCCGCCGCGCCCACTCAGCGCCGGGATGGATTCGTGGCACGTCGTACACGTCAGTCGCCCGTTGGCATCGAGCGGCCAGCCGTCGGGTATGTGGACCCCGTGCGACGGGCGCACGCCGACTGGGTGGTTCACCACGCCCGGTCCGTGCCGCAGCGTTCGGCTCAAATCCCTGTCGGTTCCCGGCCAGTTCGACGCTGCGGCCAGCGAGCCGAGGCTCGTGATCAGCACAATCACCGGAACGAGCCAGAGGCGCGCGCCGATCGCGCAGGAAGGTACTTCTCGGACGGTCATGGTGAACCCCTGTGCCGGTGTGCGGCGAGTCGTTCCGGCAAACCCTCACTCGCCTACGATGTACGATATGATTCGCGCCGGCCGGGCCGCGGGCCGGGTCATCGGACGTGGAGGGGAACTGACGTGCCCCGTGGTTTTCACCAAATCCGGCCCGCACGATTCCCAAATTTGAGAAGACGGGGGCTGATCGGACGGGGCAATAGTGGGCACGGCCCGGCAATGCGTGTCGCACCGGCGATGATCGAACGCGGCACGTTCTTTGCTGATTCGGGACTTCTGCGCCGTTGGTTTGCGCACTAGGGAGTCCACGACAATGTCTCTTGCTATGCTCACCGTCGCGGTGCTGGCCGCAGTCGGACAGGTGGTTCCGCTGCCCCATGAACAGTCGATTTCCCAGGGGCTGGAGCGCCCGACTCGATTGGCGATCACAGAGACGTCGCTATTCGTGACGGATTTGCGCCAGTCGGCGGTCGTCCAGTACGACCTGTCCGGCGCGTACGTGGGAACCTGGTCGGAACCGGCCGGCCCAATCGGCGTGGCCGTTCATCCGGACGGGCGGATCTTGGTATCGCGACGGGAGGATGGCCAGGTCGCGGTCTATGACGCTGGCTTCAACTTCCAGCGGTTTCTCGACCCCGGCGTCGTCGCCTTCGAGGGGCCGACGGACGTCGATGTGGATTCGAATACCGGGCGTATCCTTGTGGTGGACAGCGCGGCCGACCGCGTGGTCGTCTTTGAAGACGACGAGACGCTGGCCTTTGTCGTCGGCGTACGTGGAAGCGTGTCGGGGGCGTTCAAGTTTCCGTCGTCCGTGGCCGTGGACCTGACGTCCGGTGGCTTCGCCATCGGCGACCAGGACAATTACCGCGTGCAACGCTTCACGGGGGCCGGCCTGTTTGAGGGCTCCTTCGGCTACCGTATCAAGTACACGCCGGGAGGTGGCAGTGAAGGCTGGCTGCCGCGCACGTCCGGCGTGGCGTTCGACGGCGCCGGACGCATCTACGTGGCCGACGCGATCATGAGCACCCTTCGCGTGTTCTCGCCGACGGGGGCTGAGCTGGCCAAGGTGGCCACGTACGGAGCCGGGACCGGCGAGCTGCACACCCCGACCGACGTGGCATTGGATGCAGCGGGTCGCGTCTTTGTGGCAGACGCCGGGGCCGGGGTCGTCGAGGTCTACGGTCCGTTTGTGCCGGCGACGGCTTCCGCGAGCGGCTCCGTCGATTCAGGGAACAACGTCTGCCGCCTCGACGAGCGTCCTTCCGCGGCGAAATTCGGGAAATCCTCTAAACGAACGCCGCGTGAGACAGGGCTCGGTCAGGTCGCGGTGATCAATGTTTGGGAACCACCGCACATGCTGCCGGACACATCCTGCGGCCGGTGCCACGATATCGACGAGCAGCCGGGCGGACACCTGGGTCTGGTCGAAGGTCAGGAACTGCTGTGCGTGTCGTGCCACATCGGTGGCGGTCAGGCGTTGAGCGCGCTCATCCTACCGACCGTGAACCTGGGCACGTCGCACGCGTGGGGTGTCCCGGCGATCAATGAGACGTACGGTTCAGTGGGGCCGGCGCCGGACGGGCCGATGGCCGGGCATCTCGACGACGGCCTGATCAAATGTGCGACCTGTCACGAACAGCACAACAGCGTGTCGGGTACGCCGTTCCTGCGCGCTGAGGGCAATACGCTGTGCGCCGAATGTCACCCCGAGCAAATCCGTCACACCCCGGCCGGCGTTTGGCAGCCGAACTGTCTGGAATGCCATCATGCCCACGAGCCCACGACGCGCAACAACTCGCTCATCCGCGGTTCGGTCTACAACGAGACACTCGACGTCGACAAGACGGTCGTGCTCACCGCGCGCACCGGCCCCGACGGCTTCGCGGGCGCTGGCGTGACAATCGACGGCATTTGCCAGGTGTGCCACACGGCTACGACGTACCACCGGTACGATGGTACCGGCGCCCCGCATCATCAAGGGGCCGACTGCCTTTCGTGCCACCCGCACGAGGCCGGTTTCATGCCCGCCGGCGGAAGTTGCACCGGTTGTCACGCCGCCCCGCAGGACAACGGCGACGGCGTGCCGCCCGGCGGTCGCCGCGCCGTGGTGGGTGAGTTTCCGGAGAGCGACGCGCATGCGCACTACGGCGCGCAGCTGGACGATGCGGCCTGCCTCGTGTGCCATAGCCTTGGCACCCACATGGACGGCTTCATCGAGTTGATCGACGCCGACGACGGATCGATCTATCGGTTCCAGCAGGTGGAGGACCTGGTCGCCTCTCCCGATGTGTCCGACTTCTGCCAGTCGTGTCACGACGCCGACGGGGCGGCGACGGCGGTGCAGCCGTTCAATCCGTTTGGCGGCGGACAGGCCCCGCCCGACGTGGCAACGCGGTTTGCCGGCACGCTCCAGTGGGACGAGATGTACGGCGACTTCTGCTTCGGCACGGAAGGCACGCTCCGCACGGTGAACAGTCACCACGACATCAGCGACGAGGATCAGGCGTTGAGCGGGGCCCGCGTCGAATGCCTGGACTGCCACGGCGCCCACGCGGCCGGCGGCACCCAGCCCGTCGTTGACCCCTTCGACACGACGACGCCGTGGACGGGCACGAGTAACGCCTTCTGCCTCTCGTGCCACGCCGGTGGCACCGGGCCGCTTGATCCCGGACTGCCACCGGGCGTTCTGGCTCCGGTGATCGACACGACCGATCCACGCTGGGCGGCGCTCGGTGTCGACTGGACGACCATTCTCGATGGCGCGTGCATCACGTCCGACTG
>Ga0055449_10000120_pt1 | contig 20755 bp, 19 predicted proteins | sample China_Galinas_PW_2_FD_57739 | JGI IMG/M metagenome (GOLD analysis project Ga0055449, IMG submission 57739) | Wetland microbial communities from San Francisco Bay, California, USA, that impact long-term carbon sequestration - China_Galinas_PWB_D1 | ecosystem: Environmental > Aquatic > Marine >... | reverse complement strand
GACCTGATTCACGTGCCCACGTCGCGCAGGACCCGGCCGTCAGTGCCGCCTGCGGCGCACCGGCCCCGAAGGCCAGCCCCTCAGAACGGTAGTCGGCCCCGCTATAGCGGATTGCGGGTTATAGGGCACCGCTGATTCCCCGCCTAGCACGGTCCAGGGAAGATCCTACCGCTCGCAGCCATAGGATCGACGTTCCTTGATTCACGTCGACACAGAGTCCTTCTTCGTCATCGTCCTCGTCTCCGCCGTGGCCGCGGTCACGGTCGCGACGGTGCCGGGGCGCTTCGTCCCACCGGTCGTCGTGATCGAGCTGGGGCTGGGGATACTCATCGGCCCGCACGTCTTCGACATCGCGGCCACCGACGAATTCACCGGCTTCTTCTCAAACCTCGGGCTCGGGATGCTCTTTTTCTTCGCGGGCTATGAGATCGACTTCGAGCGGATCAGGGGCCGGCCCCTGACGCTGGGCATCGTGGGGTGGGGAATGTCGATCCTGCTCGCCTATTCGATCGGCGGCGGGCTGGCAGCCGCCGGGATCGTGGTCTCGTTCCTCTACACCGGTTCGGCAATGGCGACGACCGCGATCGGCACGCTGATCCCGATTCTGCGCGATAGCGGCGAGCTGCGAACGCGCTTCGGCACCTACCTCCTGGCCGCGGGTGGGATCGGCGAGTTCGGCCCGATCATGCTGATCACGCTTTTCCTCTCCACCGAGAAGCCCGTCCACGAGGCGGGAATCCTGATCGCCTTCGTCGCACTGGCGCTGGCGCTTGCCCTGCTGTCGGTACGGCTTGCCTGGCGCGGCTGGCCGGCGCTGGAGCGAACCTTCGAGGCGAGCAGCCAACTCGCGGTGAGAGTCACCGTCGTGCTCATCTTCGGCCTGGTCCTGCTCGCCGGCAAGCTCGGCCTCGACGTCCTGCTTGGAGGTTTCGTCGCAGGGATGATCACCCGGATGGCACTGAAGGGCCACGAGCTACAGGTCTTTGAGTCGAAGCTCACCGCAGTGGGGTTCGGCTTCTTCGTTCCCTTCTTTTTCATCACCAGCGGCATGGAGCTCGACGTCGAGGCGCTCGGCTCGCTCGGGGCAATGCTGAAGCTGGTGATGTTCTTCGGACTCTTCCTGGTCATCCGCGGCGTCCCGGCACTGCTCCTCTACCGCGGCGTTCTGCGTGCCCGCCAGCGCGCCTCCCTCGCCTTCTACTCGGCGACCGAGCTGCCCCTGGTAGTCGCAATCACAACCCTTGCGATCGACGCCAACCACATGAAGACCTCCACCGCCGCCAGCCTGGTCGGTGCCGCGATGCTGTCGACGATGATCTACCCCTTTGTCGGCCTTCTCCTCCAAAGGCGGGCGGTGCGCTACGGGGAAACCGGCCCACCCGGGGACGCGCTTCCGGCCACGTAGCCTCCGGCGCGGTCGGCGATGGCAAACGCGGCGGAGCGCACTGGGGCCAGGCGATCCACTGTCATCGTATGATCGGTTCCCCGGGCGCGTAGCTCAGTGGGAGAGCGCTCCCCTCACACGGGAGAGGTCGCTGGTTCGAGCCCAGCCGCGCCCATCCGGTTCCCTGGATGGTCGTCCCCAGTCCGGCGTGCCGCCGAGGGCGCGACTGGCCAGGCTGGGCGCCACTGCGCACCTCCCAACTGCCCCGTCGGCTGCCAACCAGGTGGCGAGCCTACGATCGGCGAACGCTGTCGCCAGAGTTTCTGGAGAGGCTCGCACGAACAGCCGGCCGGTACCCAAGGATGCGGAATGGAGGGGCCGGTGAGATCAGTGGATTAAGGCTCAGAGCCCGGCCTTCGTCAACGCCTGTTGCCAGGTCCCAAAGCGGTTGCGAACGGTTGACACGCTGGGAAAGGTGCCGGCAAGCGAGCGGGAGAACTCTTCGTAGGCGGCGGTCGTCGGCGGCTTGCCGAGCGCGAGCGCGGCCGCACGCAGGGCGTCGATGCACTGCATGTCGTCGAATTTCCGCGGGCCAGGCTGCGCGCCTCCTGCGCTTGCCGAAAGACCCGCAAGCGCAACTGCCCTGCGCCAGGATCCGAAACGTTTGTAGTAGGTGACGTGCGTGGGCCAGGTACGCCCGTCCGGCATCAGCCTTCCCTCCGCGTACCTCGTGTACTCGCTCACGCTCAGGGTGTCCCTTGGGCGGGCCGCCTCCTGCAGGATCCCAATCAGCTCCTCGTCTGAGAACTTCAATGGCTTGGGCTTCCGACGGCGGCGCTCGGCGGGGCGGAAGTTCGCACGCACGACCTCGTCGACGATCGAGGGAGCTGTGCTCAGGCGTCGCGCAACCTCCCGGATGTCCCTCGATTCGGTGAACGCCGCGCAGATGGCCTCGCTTCGCTCCCGTACGATTCGGCTGCGCCGCAGCGCCATGGCTTCACTCTGCGAGCGCATCGGGACACCGGACCGGGACAAGAGATAGCGGACGCGCTCTCGGCTCACACCGAGGCGATCGCCAACCTCCTGGGTGGTCATTCCGCCTGCATACAGCTCGTACATCTTGCGCGTTCGAGGATCATCGATCCCCGACAGAACCGCCTCGATGCTCGCACGAGTGCCGCCCACGGGAAGGCACGTTTTCACAATTCCACCGCAGAGTTGAACGCTCGGCGGAGCCGTAACCAGGATTGGCGCGAAACCGTGGGGGACGATCCAGCGCCGTGCCAGCTGCGTCATCCGTGGCATGCGGGAATTTGGAAGCAGCCATCTCAGCTGTCTTCCGGGGTCGGCCGCCCGCGAGCCCGCTTGCGCTCGGCGACGCGACGCTTCTGCGTAAGGCGTCGCTCCTGGGACGCCCGCGTCGGCTTGGTGGCTCGCCGGCTGCGCGGAACGCGCAGGCCGGCTGCGATCTTCCCGGCAAGGCGCTCCAGCGCAAGCTCGCGATTCCGCGCCTGGCCGCGCGCGTCCTGAGCCACAGCAGAGATCACGGGCCCGGCGCGCTCCAGCAGACGAGCGCGTTGGGCATCGTCGAGGACAGCAGAACCGGCAACGTCGAACGACGCTTCCACTCGGGAGGCGGTGACGTTCGCGTGCTGGCCCCCCGGTCCCGAGGATCGGCTGGCGCGCAACTCAATCTCCCCGAGCGGGATCGACAGCGTGTCGTCTATGGGCAAGCGAGCGGCCACCGGTCAACCGTAGCCGTCCCGCCGCGGTCACGGCCGGATCGGTTCCGAGGTTCGGCCGAGGCGTCTATCGAAGGGCGTCGATCCGGTCGGCCAGCTCGAAATCGGCCGCGGTAATCCCACCTGCCGAATGCGTGGAGATGGAAACCGTCACCGTGTCCCAGGAGATCCGAAGGTCGGGGTGATGGTTCATCTCCTCAGCCGGGCCGACGAGCTCGCTCGCGAAGCGGACCGAGCCAACGAAGTCGCCCTTCTTGAAGCTCTTCTCGATCGCAGCCCCGACCCGCACCCAACCGGGATGCTCGCTGAGCCTCGCCTCCACCTCGGAATCGCTCAGAAGTGCCATCGCTTCAATGCTGCCACACCCCAGGTGGACGGAGAGACACGCCTCTAGGGCGTCAGGACGATCTTCAGGGCCTCACGGCGGTCGTAGAGCGCGTAGGCGTCGGGGGCCTCGTCGAGCTTCATGCGATGGGTGACGAGCGGCGCCGGGTCGAGCTTGCCCGCCTCGATCAATCCCAGCACGCGATCGACGTGGGCGATCACGTTGGCGAGCCCGAGGCGCAGCGTCAGGCCCTTTAGCCAGGCGAGGCCGATCGGGACCTCGCCCTTGCCCGCGTAGGCACCGATTCCCGAGACCGTGCCCGCGTCCCGAGCCAGGCTGACCGCCATCGCCAGCGGTGCCGGGTCGCCGACGGCGTCGACGACGACGTCGACCCCACGCCCGGCGGTCGCGGACCTGACCGCGCGCTTGGGGTCATCCTCGGTGAGGTGGATCGGGACCGCACCGAACCGTGCCGCCATCTGCAGCCGCTGCTCCACGGAGTCGACAGCGAAGACCTGCGCCGCGCCCGCCGCCAAAGCCGCCTGGACGGCGCAGAGCCCGACGGGCCCGAGGCCGAGCACCGCGGCGGTGTCGCCTGCACGGAGACCGGCGTGGGCAACCGAGTGGTATCCGGTGCCCATCACATCGCCGGCGAACAGCGCCACCTCGTCGGACATACCCTCCGGCACCCGCCTCAATGTGAGGTTGGCACGCGGCACGAGCAACAGCTCGGCTTGGGCCCCCTGCAGGTCGCCGAGGTGGGTTCCATGGCCGAACGTGCGGCCGCGCTCGCAGCGATGGTAGTCGCCGCGCAGGCAGGCCCCGCAGGTGGCGCAGGCGACATGGAAGCAGCCGAGAACGCGGTCGCCAACCGCGACCCGCTCCACACCGGACCCGACCTCGAGAACGGTGCCGACGAACTCGTGACCGATCGTGAAGCCGGCCTCGACCGGCACCCGTCCGTGGTAGATGTGGAGATCGGACCCGCAGATCCCGCTTGCCTCGACTCGCACCAGCGCCTCGTCGGCGGCGCCGACCTCGGGGTCGGGCTTCTCGTCGACCCTCACCTCGCCCGGAGCCTGAAACGTGACCGCTCGCATCGAGGGCGAACCGTATCGCCGGCGGGCCTGTGCCGCGCGTCGGGCTGCCCGGAGAACGGACTCGTCAGCTGACGCTGACGTCCGGCACGCGGAACCTGCCCAGATGGACAACGGGGCTCGCGGTCTCCGCGATCCTTGCCTCGAGCGCCAGCTCCTTCTCGAAGTCCGCCGCCTCGTCGTGCTGGAACTCAACGTCCCTGCCCTCGAGCAGTTCGACGAAGATGTCGACGAAACGAGCGTCCAACTGCGTGCCGGCGACGCGGCGAAGCTCCTCGATCGCTTCGTAGGTTGAAACCGGCGAGCGGTAGGAATCGCGGGCGGTCATCACGTCGTATGTGTCGGCCACCGAGATGATCCGCGCCAGCTCGGGGATCGAATCGCCTTCCAGCCCGCGTGGATAGCCGGTGCCGTCGATCCGCTCGTGGTGGGCGAGGATGATCTCGGCGATCGGCCCGTAGCCGTCAACCGAACCAACGACTCGGGCGCCCTGCTGGGGGTGACGGCGAATCAGCATCCAGTCCTCGTCCGTGAGCGGCACGTTGGCCTTGAGGATCCGGTCCGGGAGGATGAACTTGCCGATGTCGTGCAGCAGCGCGGCGATGTGGACGAGCTCCTCCTCCCGCTTCGAGTAGCCGGCGCGCTGGGCAATCGCCCGCGAGTACCGGGCGACGGCGGCGCTGTGGCGGGCGGTCATCTGGTCCCGCAGGTCGAGGGTGCGAAGCAGGGCGCTCAAGATGCCGACCTGGAAGCTCGCCAGCTGCTTGGTGCGGACCTCCAGCTCGCCGGCGCGCTCCTGGGAGAGAAGCAGGGCGCCGAGCAAGTACTGGAAGATGATCAGGACGATCCCGAACAGGGCGACGGCGGCAAGGCCGATCTCGTTGTAGACGAAAACGACGGCAACCGCCATCATCGCGGCCGCGAGCTCGGACGGCAGCACTGGGACGAGCACCGTGCGGACCGTGGGGATGAAGGCGCTGCGATCCAGGTAACACTTGTAGGAGCTGATCATCGAGAAGTTGATCGCCAGCGCCACCAGGAATGTGGCGAAGACAAGCGTGTAGAAAGACACGTCGGCTGCCGTAATCCCAAATCCGTGCGTCGTCGCATGGAATAGAAGGCCGCCGACCAGCGGGAAGGTCGCGTAGGTGACGAGGTTGTTGAGCAGGTAGTGCGGGGCATCTCGCCAGCGTGCCCAGCCGGCGAGCATCGTCAGCACTCCCAGCACAGCCGCCGGCGGTCCGCCGAGGAGGACCATCGCCAGGACGAGAGCCAGGAAGCTCCCCGAGGTCTTCAGCTTCGACTTCGTTTCGATCGCCGTCAGGTCGCTGAAAACGGTGAAACCGAGCAGGATGCCGAACAGGCCGAGATCCCAACTCGCGCTGGAACTGGTCAAGCCGACAACCGCTGCCACACCGCACAGCCACAGGACTTGGGCTGTGATGATCAGCGATGTCGGTCGCTCTGCTGGCATCATCTTCCGGCCAATCGTGCCCAGGTGGCAGGCTGTGGGGAGCGTCCAGCACAATCTGGGGCTTCCCTGCGCCTAGCCGACTGGGCCCTTGCGGCAAAACGCTCGTTGCGACAAATACGGTAGACGGTCGCCGCTCCCTCGGCAACCTGTCTAGATCAAGTGGCTAATACCTTGCAATTTGCAGATGTGGCGTGTATGTGGCTCCCCAAACGCACGAAGGGCGCCCCCGCAAGGGGGCGCCCTTCGAAAATCAGGAAAGCAATACTCGCAACGAGCATCTGCTTTCTGCGAAGTCTTTAGTGGCGCCAGCCCATGGTTCTTCCTTTCCGTTGAAGCCCTGAAAACTCGTGCACAACTACTCGAAACCTCACAATGACCTTGTTCAAGTTGTAGCACAGCTTGCGGAAAAGTTGTGCACCTGCAGGAAATCTTGTGCAGAACTACTTAAGAGGCCTCGTGCATAGATACGTAGAAGGTCTCGCCATCAGTGCCTAGAACAGGCGTCACCCAGCCGCTTCGCAGGCCCGCATTCCGGCGGCTTGCGATCTCCTACGCGGTCAACGAGCTGGGTGACTGGATGGGGATCGTCGCCCTCTCCGTCCTCGTCTTCGACCGCACCGGAAGCGCCATGGCGACCGCTGCCCTCTTCCTTGGGACGCGATTTCTCCCGGCGCTGCTCGCACCGCTCATCGTCGTGCGCGTTGAGCCGCGATCCCCCCGTTTCGTGCTGCCGATCGTCTACGCAGGCGAGGCCGCGGTATTCGGAGGGCTCGCCCTGCTAGCCACACACTTCTCCCTGGCCGCGGTGTGCGCACTGGCCACAGTCGACGGGGCACTGGCGCTGACCGGCCGCTCGCTGACCCGCGCGGTCACCGCGGCGATGCTCAAGCCGGCGGGCGAATTGCGGGCAGGCAACGCAATTCTCAACTTCGCGTTCACGGCGGGCGCCGCCATCGGCCCCGGCATCGCTGGCCTCGCGGTTGCCGGGTTCGGCGCGCAAACGGCGCTCCTGCTCGACGCGGCGTCCTTCTACGCAATCGCCTGGATCCTCCTCACAGCCGGGCGGCTGCCCCAGGGGACCCCGGATTCGGCCCGCATGCGCGAGCGCCTGCGGGCCGGCATCTCCTACATCAGAGAGAACTCATCGCTTCGCACGCTCCTGTATGGGGAGGGAATCGTTTTCGTTTTCTTTGCTGCGGTGATCCCCGTGGAGGTGATCTACGCAAAGGAGACCCTGGGCGCGGGCGACTCCGGCTACGGCCTGCTTCTCGCAAGCTGGGGCGCCGGCATGGTCCTAGGCAGTCTCGTGTTCGCCGCGCTGCGTCGTGCCAGCCTCGCCTATCTGCTCTTCTTCAGCACGCTGACGGTCGGCGCCGGCTACCTCGGGATGGCTGCCGCGCCGGCGCTTCCGGCCGCCTGCGTGGCGGCCATGGCCGGCGGGACCGGAAACGGCGTTCAGTGGGTGGCGATGATCAGCGCCGTGCAGGAGCTGACGGCCCCGAGCATGCAGGCCCGGGTCATGAGTGTGCTCGAGTCGCTCGGGGCGGCGATGCCCGGCATCGGCTTCCTTGTCGGAGGCGTGATCTCCACGGTCGGCAGCCCGCGCCTCACCTTCGCGATCGCCGGCTTCGGAGTGGTCGCGATCACAGCCGTCGCTGTTCTCCTGCTCCGGACCGCATGGCCCGCAGAAGACCGCCGGCCGCAACCTGGCCCGGATGAGGAGATCGTGGTGGAGTTGCATCCCGGGTGGCGAATATGGGGTAATGAGAGTGCTCCGTAACCCACCTGACGAACGGAAAGGCTTGGGCGACGCTTGAGCAATGGGGCCACCACAGAAGCAGTTGCGCCCTTCCAGGGCCCGGCTCTGCCGGAGAGCACGCCCGGTGCCCACACCGCCGGGCAGCTCTTCTGGCGACGGTTTCGCGAGGACAGGCTCGCTCTGGCCGCCCTCGTCTTTCTCGCCGCCCTGACGCTGACGGCGATCGCGGCGCCGCTGATCGTCGCCGTGATCGGCGCCCCCGGGCCGAACGTGCTCGACAGATCGTCCCTCGACTCCTTCGGAACGGCCACCGGGCCCAGCACCAGCCACTGGTTCGGCGTCGACGAGCTGGGGCGCGACGTCCTCAGCCGCACGATCTACGGTGCGCGGATCTCGCTCGCGGTCGCCTTCCTGGCAACCGGCATCTCGGTGCTGATCGGCGTCGCTCTCGGGCTGATCGCCGGCTTTCGCCGCGGTTGGGTCGACACCGTCGTCTCCCGCTCGGTGGACGTGCTGCTCGCCATTCCATATCTACTCCTCGCGACCGGGCTCGCGGCGTCGTGCTCGTTCGGCGACGGCTGCTTCGGCGGCACGCTCAAGCCGGGCCTCGGTGTCGTCATCTTCGTCATCGCCGTCACGAGTTGGACGTTCATCGCCCGCATCGTGCGCGGCGAGACGCTCTCGCTGAGGGAGAAGGAGTTCGTCGAGGCTGCCCGCGCCGCAGGAGCCTCGAACAGCCGCATCGTCTTCCGCGAGATCCTCCCCAACCTCGCTGCGCCGATCATCGTGTATGCCTCGATCCTCATCCCGCAGGTGATCCTGTACGAGGCGGCTCTGTCCTTCCTGGGCGTCGGCGTGCAGCCCCCCACAGCAAGCTGGGGACAGATGATCGCCGACGCCACAGGTGTATTCGATACGGCCTGGTGGTACATGTTGTTCCCAGGCCTCGCGCTTCTCTTCACGGTCCTCGCTTTCAATCTCGTCGGGGACGCCCTGCAAGATGCCCTCAACCCAAAGCACCGGAGGTCTTGATCGCGATGCCTCGCTTGCCGATCAAGTGGTCGTTCACAGCAGCTGGACCGAAGAAAGGAATATCGATGGGAATCCAGTCCCTGAGAACCATGTCCGTCATGCTCGCCGTGGTCGTAGCCTCGATTGGCTTCGCGGCCTGCGGCAGCAGTGACGACAACGAAGGAACGAGTGCGTCCCAGAACCAGTTCCCGCCGCTAAACGAAGCTCCGTCCGATGCCAAGGAGGGCGGGACGCTGACGGTTCTGGCGGCCGGCGACGTCGATTACCTCGACCCGGGTGCCGGCTACTACCAGTTCACCTACATGGTCGATTTCGCCACCCAGCGCACGCTGGTCTCCTGGCCCCCGGACGAGATCAAGACGCCGCAACCCGACCTCTCCGACGGCGAACCTCAGGTCACGGATGGCGGCAAGACGCTGACGTTCAAGATCAAGCAGGGGATCGAGTACAGCCCCCCGGTCGACCGCGAAATCAAGTCTCAGGACTTCAAGTACGCAATCGAGCGCGGCCTGCTGCCCGGCGTGGCGACGGGGTATCTGTCGTCCTACCTGGGTTCCCTGGTCGGCTTTGAGGCAGCTGAAGAAGCCGCGGGCGAGTCCGGCGCGGAAGCACCCAACATCCCGGGGATCACGACGCCCAACGATCGGACCCTCGTCCTCAAGTTCACGCAGCCGGTCGCGGCCACCGCGATGCAGGCACTTTCGCTTCCGCTCGGCGCACCGGTGCCGGAGGAGTACGCAAAGCAGTTCGACCAGGAAAGCCCCTCCACATACGGGCAGCACCTGGTGGGCACCGGCCCCTACATGATCGAAAACGACAGCTCCGGCAAGCTCACGGGCTACACGCCGGGCAAGGAGATCAAGCTGGTTCGCAACCCGAACTGGGATCCCGCATCGGACTACCGTCCTGCCTACCTGGACGCGATCAACGTCCGGGAGGGATTCGAAGACACCGCGTCGGCGTCGCGCAAGATCCTCACCGGCCAATCTCAGGTCAATGGCGACTTCCCGCCTGACCCGCCTGTCCTCAAGGAAGCGTCGCAGAAGTACGAGGACCAGTTGATGCTGGCACCGCAGGGGGGCAACCGCTACATCTCCCTAAACACGGCGATTCCGCCATTCGACAACATCAACCTCCGCAAGGCGGTGGTCGCAGCCTCGGATCGCGAAGCGCTGAGGCTGACCCGGGGCGGGGAACTGGTGGGCCCGATCGCGACCCACTACATCCCGCCCGAAATGCCCGGCTTCGAAGAGGCGGGCGGCTACGAAGGAGCCGGGTTCGACTTCCTGGCCAATCCCGAAGGCGACGCGCAGCTGGCCGCCAGCTACATGAAGAAGGCCGGTTACCCGAGCGGGAAGTACACGGGCGGCGAGAGCGTGCTGATGGTCTCCGACGACACCGGTGTCGGCCGCAAGACGGCCGAAGTGGAGCTCGCCACGCTCGAGAAGCTCGGCTTTGACGTGACGTTCCGCCCGGTCACCCACGACACGATGTACACCCGGTTCTGCAACGTGCCGAAGGCCGAGGTTGCGGTCTGTCCAAACGTCGGGTGGTTGAAGGACTTCAACGACCCGCAGACGATCCTCGACCCGACCTTCAACGGGGCGGCGATCCAACCTGTCAACAACAGCAACTGGCCGCAGCTGAACGTGCCGAAGATCAACAAGGCGATGGACCGCGCCAAGCTGATCAGCGACCCCGAAGAGCTGGCGCAGGCCTGGGGAGAAATCGACACGATGGTGACGGCGCAGGCTCCCGCCGTCCCCTGGATCTGGGATTACTTCCCGGCCATCGGCTCGTCGAACGTCAGCAACGTGATCAACGCGTTCAACGGCAACACGGACCTGTCATACACGTCGCTGACCAACCCATAGACCGAGGGCTCATCCAACCGATGAACGGCCCCGCCGCCCATGAGCGGGCGGCGGGGCCCCTACCCAGGGGCCCGATGGAGGTTGGGAGGGTGGATGGGGGCGTCGCAGACCGTGCTGGGCGCCCCCCCAACCCCCACCGAGCCCCCAGCGCCCGACCGCAGGAATGCGCCGCTACATAGCCCGACGGGTCCTCTGGGGGATCGCGCTGCTCTTCATCTGCAGCGCCGTGATCTTCGTCATCTTCTATGCCTTCCCATCCGCGGATCCGGCGAGTCTGCGGGCCGGTCGCGCCGCGACGCCCGACCAGATCGAACGGATACGGGTGAGCCTTGGCCTCGACGAGCCGATCTACACGCAGTACTGGCTCTATATGAAGAACCTGGTCCTCCACTTCGATCTCGGCTACAGCTACCAATCGAACATCGGGGTCCGCACCCTCATCCTCGACCGCCTCCCGGCAACCGCGTTCCTCGTGTCGGGGGCGGCGATCCTCTGGCTCGCGGCCGGGCTGCCGGTTGGCATTGTCTCCGCGGTACGGCCCCGCTCGCTCATGGACCGCACAATGATGGTCACATCGCTCGCCCTGATCTCGGCGCCGGTCTTCTGGCTCGGACTGGTCTCCCTCTACCTGTTCGCCGACGATATCGGCCAGCTGCTGCCGATCTTCCCCGGAGTGGGCAGCTACATCGAAGCCAACAGCTTCCTGGAAAAGGCGTGGAGCCTGGTCCTGCCGTGGTTCGTGCTCGCCGCCGCATCGGCGGCGATCTATGCCCGCTACATGCGCTCGAGCCTGATCGACACGCTGTCCGAGGACTACGTCCGCACAGCTCGCGCCAAGGGCCTGAGCGAGCGAACGGTTGTGATGCGCCATGGCGTGCGCAGCGCCGTGACACCGATCGTGACGCTGCTGGGACTCGACATCGGGACGCTGCTGGCGGGGAACGCGATCCTCACCGAGACCGTCTTCAACATTCCCGGGGTCGGCCGGCTCGTTGCGACTTCGATTGAGCGGTCCGACCTGCCGGTGATTCAGGGCGTCGTCCTGTTCGGCGCCTTCTTCATCATCACCTTCAACCTGATCGTCGACATCGTCTACGCCTACCTCGACCCGCGGGTGCGCTACGAATGAGCCTGCTCGAGGTTTCCGATCTCCGGGTCCAGTTCGAGACCGAAGACGGCGTCGTGCAGGCGGTCGACACGGTCTCCTACGAGGTCGCGAGCGGCGAAACGCTCGGCATCGTCGGCGAGTCCGGCTGCGGCAAGAGCGTCGCGAGCATGACGATCCTCGGCCTGACGCGCGGCCCGCAAACGACTATCTCCGGCCGGGTGATGTATGAGGGACGGGATCTGCTGGCGCTGGGCGCCGACGATCTCCGTCGGGTGCGAGGCAACGACATCGCGATGATCTTCCAGGATCCGCTCAGCTCGCTGCACCCCTTCTACCGGATCGGCGATCAGATCGTGGAGGCCATCCGCACCCACCAGGACGTCTCCCGGGCAGGCGGGCGGGCCCGGGCGATCGAGTTGCTCGACATGGTGGGCGTGCCGGAACCGAGCCGGCGCGTCGACGACTACCCGCACGAGTTCTCGGGCGGCATGCGCCAGCGCGCGATGATCGCGATGGCGCTCTCCAACGAGCCAAAGCTGCTGATCGCCGACGAGCCGACCACGGCGCTCGACGTGACCATTCAGGCTCAGATCCTGGAGCTGCTCAACGACCTGCAGAGCAGGCTGGGGATGGCGGTGATCCTGATCACCCACGACCTCGGGGTGGTTGCCGAGAACGCGGACCGGGTGCTCGTCATGTACGCGGGGCGGATCGTCGAGGCGGGAAGCATCGACCAGATCTTCCACGACCCCGGGCACCCCTACACCTGGGGGCTGCTCGGGTCGCTGCCGAGCCTCGACCTGCATCGCCACGAGGAGCTTCCCCAGATCGCGGGCCTGCCCCCTTCGCTGCTGGCGCCGCCGGCAGGCTGCCACTTCCGGGACCGCTGCCCGCACGCCTTCGATCAGTGCATGAAGGTTCCGCCACTCGAGTCGCGCCTGCCCGACTCGCCCGAGCACAGGGACCGCTGCTGGCTCACCGCCGAGCAGAAGCACGACCTCCGCACGGTGGATGGGCGGATCGGCCTGCAGGCACCGGGAGCTCGAGCCAGTTGACCGCCGGTTCCCCGCTCCTCGAGGTGGCCGACCTGGTCAAGCACTTCCCGATCAAGGCGGGGGTGCTGATCGACCGCGAGGTTGGACGCGTGCGGGCCGTGGACGGCGTCAGCTTCACCGTGGCGAAGGGCGAGACGCTGGGGATCGTCGGCGAGTCGGGCTCGGGGAAGTCGACGCTCTGCCGAGCCGTCCTGCAGCTGATCGAGCCGACCTCCGGCTCGGTTCGCTTCGAGGGCCGCCAGCTCGTGGGGCTCGGCCAGCGCCAGATGCGCCCCCTGCGACGCGACATGCAGATGATCTTCCAGGATCCCTTCTCCTCGCTTAATCCCCGCCAGCGCGTGGTGCAGATCGTCGGCGCCCCGATGAGGCTGCACGGAATCGCTTCCGGCTCTGACCTCAAGCGCGAGGTGCAGGATCTGCTCGATCGGGTCGGCCTCTCGCCCGAGCACTACAACCGCTACCCGCATGAGTTCTCGGGCGGGCAGCGGCAGCGCATCGGGATCGCCCGCGCTCTGGCAACCCGGCCGAAGCTGATCCTGGCTGACGAGCCCGTGTCCGCGCTGGACGTCTCGATCCAGGCCCAGATCATCAACCTGATGAGCGACCTCCAGCGAGAACTGGATCTCGCCTACGTATTCGTCGCACACGACATCGGCATCGTCCGCCACGTCTCAGACCGGATCGCCGTGATGCACGACGGCAAGATAGTCGAGCACGGACCGGCCCGGCAGGTCTGCTCGAGCCCGACCGACAGCTACACGAAGAAGCTGCTTGCGGCGGTACCGGTCCCGGACCCGCGCCGGGGCCGCCGCGCAGGCGGTTGATGCCCGCGGTCGCATCGCGGACCGCGCCAGGCGGCACACTGTCGGGACCGTGACCCTGCCGCTTTCGCCGCCGATCAAGCCGCAGCTTGCACTGGCGCGCAAGGAACTGCCGCGCGGCGATGAGTGGGCCTATGAGCAAAAGCTCGACGGCTTCCGGGCGATCGTCTTCGTGAACGGCGACGACGCCTACGTTCAATCGCGCGGCGGCAAGGCCCTGGCCCGCTACTTCCCCGAGCTGACCTTCGCGCCCGGCCGCTATGTGCTCGACGGCGAGCTCGTTATCCGCGACTCCGAGGGCAACCTCGAATTCGACGCCCTGCAGAGCCGCATCCACCCCGCCGAGTCGCGTATCGAGCTGCTGGCGAGGGAGATCCCAGCCGAATACATCGCCTTCGACCTGCTCGCGGAGGGAGACGAGGCGCTGCTGGAGGTCCCGCTCTCCGAGCGCCGCGCCCGGCTGGAGGCGCTTGCGCAGGGAACGGAGCTCGATCTGACGGAGCTGAGCGGCGATCTCAAGCAGGCCGAGCGGTGGCTGCAGAGCACCGAGGGGACGATGGCCAAGCGGCTTGACGCCCCGTACCTGCCGGGCAAACGACGGGGCATGGCCAAGGTGAAGCGCGAGAGGACGATCGACTGTGTGGTGATGGGATGGCGGCCGGGCAAGGAGGAGGGCACCGTCGGCTCCCTGATCCTCGGCCTCTACGCGGGTGAGGATCTGCGGTCGGTCGGGCACATCTCCGGCTTCAACGCTGCAACTAAACGCGGGCTGCGCGACCTGCTCGCTCCACTGGAGACCGGCGAGCGGGGCACCGCTGAGCCGAGCCGCTGGACCGGCGGACGCGACCTAGAGTGGGTTGCGCTGCGACCCGAGCTGGTCGTCGAGGTCGGCTACGACCACGCCAGCGCGGGGCGCATCCGGCACGGAGCGAGATTCCATCGCTTCCGCGACGACAAGGCTCCAGAGGAATGCCGTTTCGAGGATCTGGACGAGTAAGGCGGCACGGCCCGCGGCCTCTAGAACAACGAGCCCTGACCAGCCGACCCGCTCTCCGGCTCAGAGCTACGTCCCGATTTTGCGATCCGCTCCACCCGCCGGGCCCTCTGGCGCGCCGGCTGGACGCTTCGCCCTCGCCGGCCTCTGCCCGGCGGGGCGGCCCCGGAGCCGCCGGCGGCGGCGGCCCGACCCGTCTGCCTGGGCCTCGCCCGGCCGCCGCCCCAGCCCTCGACGACGCTGGAGACCACCCTGCGAACGCCCGGCCGCATGTAGGCGCGGTCACCGGCGTATAGCTGTTCGTATTTCGGGACCAGGTCAGGTCGTTTGGTCTCCAGCCAGGCGAAGAAGACGTCCTTTACCTCGCCCCGGAGATGGAGGGCCGTACCTCCAAGGAAGGTGGCATCTGCCTCCCTGGCCCGGTCGACGATTGGCTGGACCTGCTTGGGATCGTCATTGATGCCCGGCATCAGCGGGGCGATCAGAACACCGGAGTCGATCCCCCGGCTGCGCAGTTCGGCAACCGCGTCGAGTCGGGCCGCGGGACTCGGTGTGTGCGGCTCGGTCGCCCGCCACACCTTCTCGTCGAGTGTGGGCACCGAGAGGTTGACCGAAATCGGAAGGTGCCTCGACATCCGCTCATAGATATCGATGTCTCGCAGCGCCAGCGGCGACTTGGTCAGCACGGACACCGGTGTCTCCGCCTCCTCCAGGGCAGCGAGGATCTCGGGCATGAAGCGGTAGCGACTCTCGACCCACTGGTAGGGATCGGTGTTCGTGCCCAGCGCAACCAGCTCCCGCTGCCAGCTTGATCGAGCCAGCTCCGCCCGCAACAGCTCCGGCACGTTGACCTTGACCACGATCTCGCGCTCGAAGTCCCGCCCGGCGTCGAAACCCAAATAGGGATGGGTCCGGCGCGCGAAGCAGTATCGGTAATCGGCAGGCGTGGGTGCAGCCGCGGAACGGATTGATCGTCCATTCAAACCCGTAACGACCCCCTGGCACCCGGTTCAGCGCCGACTTCGCGCGAACCTCGTGAAACCGAATGCCAAGCGCCTCGGGCGCATCGAACGTCCTCACAACCGCTTCCTCGGCCAGACCGAACAGCCTGCCTGCGTCCTCCTTCTCGATTCTTTGCTCGTCCCATCGCACGAACACATGTTCGTGTATGCGTCGGACGTTACGGAAGCGTCCCCCTGATCACGTAGCGCAGGACGTCGACGACGTGCTCGGCGGTGCGCGCCGTTGCCTGCGCGGCACGATCGACCTCCTTCAGCGCGTGGTCGAATTCCGCGTCGTGCAGGGTGATGTAGGGCTTGCCGAGGGCGGCGGCGTAGCCGGCGTCGAAGGCGGCATTCCACTGACGGTATTTGTCCCCGAAGCGGACGACGACGGCGTCGGCGTCGCGGATCAGCGTCTGGGTGCGGATCGCATTGACGCCGGCGCCCATGTGATCGCGCCAGAAGGGCTCGCTCTCCTCGCCCAGGGTCCCGACCCCGGCGTCGTCGGATGCCGCGTGGTCGGTGACGGGCGCGAAGAAGGAGACCGGCAGGCCCGCCTCGCGTGCGCCTGCCTCGATCCTCTCGCGCCAGTCGGAGTGGATCTCGCCCGACAGGTACACGTTCCAGGTTCGCTCAGCCAACGACTCCTCGCTTCCCTCCGTGTCGCTTCACCCGATTCATGCCTGCGCCTCCTCGAAGTGCTTGCTCAGCATCGTCACCTGGCCCTGGTAATTCGACCCTAGCGCCTCGCCGTAGAGGCGCTCGGCCGGGGCGCTCGTCCACTCCAGGGCCAGCTTGCAGACGGGCTGGCGGTGCTCAACCATGAACGAGACGTCCCGGGCCCGCACCTCGAGCGCGGCGCGGCTGCCGTGGCGCTCGCCGGCCGGGTCGTAGCCGAACCCGGGGTCGAAGAAGCCCGCGTAGTGGGTCCGCAGCTCGCCAGCCGTCGGGTCGTAGGCCATCATCTCGGCAGCGATCTGGGGAGGAATGCAAACGCCCTCGGCCGAGAGCAGCAGGTAGAAGATCTCCGGCTCGAGCACGATCCTCCCGCCGCCCTCCGGATAGACGGGGTCCCAGTAGTCGGTCCAGCGGTAGGCCCGTATCTGGGAGAGGTCGATCGGCAGGCTGTTCTTCTTCGCCCGGTAGCCGACGATCCGGTCGTCGGGGCCGGAGAGGTCGACGCTGAGGAAGAGGCCTTCGGCAAGCGCCAGCTCGGACTGCGCCAGCGGCTGGGAGTCGAGATAGAGGAGAGGAAGCTCGCCCTCCTGGCGGTTGCGTATCTCCTCGTCGCTGAGCCGAACGTCGCCGCGGGCCAGCCTCAGCTGGTTGAGCGAGAGCCCGCTCTTCACCTGGATCGCGAAGGAGCGAGGCACGATCTCCAGGTAGAGATTCCCGTGGTAGCCGGGACGGATCTCGTCAAAGCGATGGTGGCGGTCGGTCAGCACCCGCGTGAAGACGTCGAGGCGCCCGGTCGAGCTCTTCGGGTTGGCCTTCGCCCGTACGTCGTCGGGCAGGTCCAACTGCTCGAGCAGGGGCACCAGGTAGGGACGGTCGCGCTCCAGAACCGCTCCGTCCCGCAGGTCGACCTTTTGGAACGCGAGGCCGTCGATCTTCTCCTCGACCGCCGAATCGACATCCGGCAGAAAGCTGCAGCGCAACGCCCAGGCAAAGTCGCCGAGGCGAAGGTCGATGCTGGCGGGCTGGATCGCCTCGGGGCGGATCCGGTAATCGCCCGAGCTGATCCATTCGGCATCGATCGCCTCGCTCAGCGCCTGAGACGGCAGAACCCCGGCACCCGGAACGGACGCCCTCTCCCCCGCCACGCCGCCGGCTGCTGTCGCCGCGTCGCTCATGCCGCTGAGATTATGCGGCGCGCCTCGACGGGGCCGACGTAGGGGGTCAGGGCGAACTCCGCAATGTCGGGGAAGAATTCCCCGAGCCTCTCGGCCTCGCCATCGGCAACATGCCGTCCAACCAGTGAGGCGATGCCGCCGAGGACCGCCTCGTCGGCTGCCTGCGGTGGCCGGGCGCCGTCCAATAGGGCGGGGGCGTCTTCGCGCAGGTGAGGGACGAAGCTCCCGAGAGCTTGCTGAAGATGATCGTGGAGCCCGCTGCCGCCGCGCAGCCCCTCGCCCAAGAGCAGGCTCGCACAGGCCGGCTCGCGGGCGAGAAAGCCGATCGCGGATGAGAGCCCCGCACACACACGCTGCGCCCAGTCCGTGCGCTTTGCGCAGGCTGCGACGACCTCTACCCGGAGTCGCTCCGCCACAGCCTCGTAGGAGGCTTTAAAGCAATCCTCCTTGCTGCCGAAGTGCCGGTAGAAACTGGTCTTGGAAACGTGGGCGATGCTGCAGATCGCAGACACGGTGGTCCGCTTGCAGCCGCGCTTGTGCACGGACTCCGTGAGCGCCGCGACGATCCGATCGCGCTGGTTCTGGGCAACGAATTCGGAGGACAGGCTGTGGTGGCCGCGGGGGAGTCGTTTCATCTCGGCGCCTCAAGTGTGCCAGCGCCGCACCCTCTGCTGCGACGAGGGAGCGGCTGCGGCGGCCGGCTGCAGCGGCCTATTCGACTTCCTCTTGCTGGAAATTTGCTCAGCGCCGTGCTAGAAGTGGCCGGTTCCCAGCAGAAACGAGTCCGTTTTTCGATGCCACCAGACAGGGTGCTCCTGAGCCGCGAGATGTTGGAGGAGGCGGCTGGCGGTCGTTGGTCGCCCGCCGAGCTGGGCGCGGTTCTCGAGCTCCTCACCAAGTTCAACGGCAAGTTCCCGGCCGGCGTGAAAGGCATCCCGCCAGACCTGGTCAGGACCGTCCAGCGCGAGCGCGTGCTCGTCGCAATGCTGCGCAGCGCGGCCCAGCTCGGCTATTGCGACCTGGCGGTCAGGGACGTGGTCCAGCGAGCGGGCGTCTCGCGCCCGACCTTCTACGAGAACTTCGACAACAAGGAGGACTGCTTCCTCGCCGCACTGGACGCCGTCGCCGAGCGGCTGCGGAAACAGGTGGAGGCCGCCGCAGGCGAAGCTGGCCCAAGCTGGCGCAACCGGCTGCGGGCGGGCATAGGGGAGCTTCTGCGCTTCGTGGCCGCGGAACCGGATGCCGCCCGGGCGTTGATCGTCGAGTCGCGTGCAGCGGGCACTGCGGCCGTGGTGCGGCGCGACCAGCTGCTGGATCGCTTTGCGCTCTGCATCGACACCCTGGCTCGCGAGGAGATTTCGAAGCCCCCTTCGACGATCACCGCGGCCGGGATCGTCGGCGGGATCGAAGCGGTCATCTGCTCCCGGCTGAGACGCGAGGAGGCCGGGGACCTCGACTCGCTCCTGCCATCGCTCATGTATTTCGCGGTGCTGCCCTATGCCGGGCGTGAGGCGGCTGCCGAAGAGCTGAAGCACGCAAACAACGCCGGATAGGTACCGGCTACCGTTTGCGGCGTTTTTCCTTCTGACCGCCGCGCCGCGCCGCGAGCTTCAGCGTTCGCTCGCTCTCCTTCTCGGTCGCTTCGCTCATCGCGATCTGGAACATCGCCAGCACTGCCCCGGCGGCAAGCGGCCGCATCCGCTCAAGCGCCTCGTTCACCTTCGGCCATTCCCGCTCGGGGCGCCCCGCCTCGTCGAACGGCTTCCAGACCTCTTCGACGAAGAGCTTGATGAATGCGTGGGCGGCGCCGTCGGCGTGCTGCCGCAGCTTCTCCGCCGTCCGCAGCGCACCCTCGGCCCCGACCCCGAGCTCGGACAGCTCGGCGGCGGCCTCCATCAGGCGGGGGCTGATCACCTCGATGCGGCCGTCGGGCAGGGAGCGAAGAATGTCCAGCTTTTCCGCGAGGCGCAGCAGCTTGGCGTTGTCCCCCCAAATGCCCGCCAGCTCAGCCGCCTCGATGATCTCCGGCGCCTCGTGTTCGAGGGGGGCCCGCAGCGCGCGCGTAAAGTCAAAGATGGCCGCTGCCGATCCCTCGCCGCTGTCGAGAACGCGCCGGATTGCCTCGAGGTTGAGGCCGTCCGCCTGCATTTCGCGCGTCAGCGTGACCCGCGCCACGTGCTCCTCGTTGTAGTAGCCAGTCCGCCCCCGCACCACGGGCGGGGGTAGCAGCCCGCGTGTCTGATGTGCGCGGATGTTGCGCACCGTCATCCCGGTGCGCTCCGCGAGCTCCCCGATCGTCATCTCGTCCTTAACCGCCCCGCTCATCTCGGCTCCTCGCCTGCCGCCACCGTGCCCATGTCAGCTGATGGTAAGCGCAAGTCGCTGGCCGTTCATGCTCGCACCGGCATCCGAGCAGAGGAATGCGATCGCCTCGGCGATGTGCTCGGCAGGAGCGAAGGTGGGGAATTCCTTGCCGGGGCTCTCCTCGCGCATCTGCGGAGTGAGGATCGCATCGACGACGATGATGTTCGCGGTGGCGCCCTGCCCGCCGAATCCATCCGCCAGCGCGAGCGTCCATGCCTCGGCGGCGGCCTTGGCGGCTGCGTAGGCGGCGTTGGCGTTGGACGGTGCCTGCGCCTGCTTTGCGGACACGAGCACGAAGCGGCCGCTCCCGCTGGCGAGCAGCGCGTCATGGAAGGCACGGCTGGTGTGCTGGACCGTGCGCACCAGCAATTCGTGCAGCAGGTCCCAGTCCGACAGCGGGGCTTCGTGCAGCGGTTGCCCGCCCCTCCAGCCGCCCACCAGGTGCAGGAGCCCGTCGACCCTTCCGAACCGATCGAGGAGGGATGCGCACCACACGCGGGCTGACGCCTCGTCGAGAAGGTCAACCGCGCCACCGTCCCAGCGATCCTCGGGCAACCCAAGCTCGGCGCCGAGCTCATCTATACGCGACTGATCGCGATCGGCCCCGGCGACGGTGGCCCCGGCGGCCGCCAGACGTCCCGCCACGACCGGGCCCAGACCTCCGCCGATGCCGGCGATCGCGATCACCCTGCCATCGAGATTGGGCGACGTCACGCGCTTCATCATTTCACCGGCAGCCTGCATGGGCCAGATTCCCGGTCGTTAGCCGGAGTCTCGCCGTGCCGTCGCCGTCTCTAGAATCGCTGCTCCAACCGGGGGAGCGCCGGAGTAGGAGAGCCGGGCCGGTCTGTAAAATCGGTGGCACTGCCTGA
>Ga0055449_10000116_pt1 | contig 20861 bp, 9 predicted proteins | sample China_Galinas_PW_2_FD_57739 | JGI IMG/M metagenome (GOLD analysis project Ga0055449, IMG submission 57739) | Wetland microbial communities from San Francisco Bay, California, USA, that impact long-term carbon sequestration - China_Galinas_PWB_D1 | ecosystem: Environmental > Aquatic > Marine >... | reverse complement strand
GCGACGACGCGCTCGAACGCCCGCGCCGGGATCGCGATCGACCTCGATCCGACGTCGGCGAGCGGCACGAGCCACACGCTCAGCCCCGACGGCGAGGTCGCCTCGACCCCGCCGGCCCCCGGCAACGACTTCAACAACGACGGGACCGAGGACACGAACGACCCTTCGTTCAGCCTGCAGCGGGTCTCGACTCCCGCGATTTCACCGTTCCGCGGCGTGGCGGTTTCCGCGGTCAGCCAGGACGACATCGAGAGCATCGCGGTGAGCGGGGGAGGTGCGGGGGCCGTCGCCGTGAACATCGGCGGCACGGTGCACGTGTACTCGAGCGACACGCTCGCGTCGGTCGCGGAGAACACGCGGGTGACCGCGGGCGGCGGGCCCGAGCCCGCGTCGGTGCTCGTCGACGCCCAGAGCGACTTCTACCACCTCGCGGTTGCCGGCGGGATCTCGATCGCGGGGACCGTCTCGGTCACGCCGAGTGTCGACGTCGTTGTGGTCGACAACGAAACACACGCGTGGGTCGCCGGCGGCGCGGACGTCGACGCGAGTGGGAACGTCGAGGTCGCGGCCGAGGCCGCCGAGGACCTGCTGGTCATCGCGGCGGGTGTTGCGGGCTCCGGGCTCGTGTCGGTCGGCGGCTCGGTGCCGGTGGTCGTGATCGCGAGCAAGACGCACGCGGACATCGGCGAGTTGTCCACGGGCCTCGCCGACGCCGCGCACGTCGCGGCGGGCGGGAGCGTGCGGGTGTCGGCCGAGGACAACACCGACCTCGACATGATCGCCGGGAGTCTCGGGATCGGGATCGGGGCGGTCGGCGTGGGCGCGTCGGTCGGCGTGGCGGTGATCGCCAAGGACACCGTGGCGCTGATCGGGCCGTTCGCCGAGGTCGATGCACTCGGAGCCGGCGATCCCATCGCGGGCGTGTTCAACGGCGAGATCAACGACAACGGCTTCCCAGCGATGTCGGCCTCCGGCGTGATCGTGCAGGCGTACTCGAGCGAGAACCTGCTCAGCGTCGCGATCGCCGGCGCGTTCGGCTTCTACGCCGGCGTCGCGGGCGGCGTCACCGTCGAGGTGATCAAGTCCGACACCACGGCGCTGATCGGCGCCCTGGCAAGGGTCAATCAGGGCGCGGGCGCCCCCGACGAGACGCAGTCGGTCCATGTCTCCGCCGCCAACGACGTCAAGGCGTTCGCGGTCGGCGGCTCGGCCGGAGGCGGCATCGCGGGGATCGCCGGCGGTGTCGATGTCGGCGTGGTCCGTAACGACGTGTTCGCGACCATCGGCGCGGGGGCCAAAGTCGCCGCGGCCTCCGACGTCGCTGTCAACGCCTTGGCGCGCAAGGATGTGGACACGGTCGCGGTGAGCGTCGGCGCCGGCATCGTCGGCGTTGCCGGCTCGGTCTCGGTCTGGACGATCGGCGCCAGGGTCGAGTCGTCGTACACGGCCGACGGGCAGTCCGAAGACGTGCTCGACAACGACGTGGTCCCCTTCGCCGACAGCATGGCGAACGGAGACGACCAGCAGAGCGGCTACCTGCGGATCATCGACGGGTACGAGGGTCCGGTCTTCGACCCGCAGACCCGGCTCGACCCCGAGAACGACACCATCGACCTGTCCGCCACGGGGCACAGCTTCTCGACCGGCGACCCGGTCGTGTACCGCACGAACGGCGGCACCGCCATCGACGGGCTCGAGGACGGCGAAACCTACTACGTCATCGTCGACCGGGACGACATCAACAAGATCTACTTGGCGCAGTCTCCGGAAGACGCGATGGACCGTGTCGCCATGGACCTCGAACTCGGCATGGCGACCGGCGATACCCACCGGCTCGACCCGCTCGTCGGCGCGGCGACGGACGGCGCGGGATCGAGCATCGACGACAGCGCCCCGGACGATCCTGTCTCGGACGCCGTGAACGCCGAGGACGCCCCGAAGGGGACAGTCGCGACGATCGGCGCCGGAGCCGAGGTCGTCGCCGGCGGCGATGTGAGCGTCCGCGCGGAGGAGGAGGTCGGGTTCTTCGCGTTCGTCGGCGACTTCGCCGCGGGCGGCGTTGCGGTGGGCGCATCGATCGGCATCGCGACGATCCGCGGTGGCACCGCGGCACTGGTCGAGCCCGGGGCGTCGATCACCGCGAGCGAGAGCGGGCGGCTTCTCGTGAGGGCGAAGCTGACCGAGAACACCGAGGGCAAGTCGATCGCCGGGCGCGGCGGTGCCGCGGCCCTTGGCGCGCAGGTGATCGTGCTCACCGACCGCAGCAGCCAGTTTGCGGCGATCGGCGACGGCGTTGTCGTGAGCCATGCCGGCGACGTGCGGGTCGAGGCCGACGCGTCGCGCTCGCTCGACGCGAACACGATCGGCGTGCTCGTGGGTCTCGTGTTCGTGACGGGCGTGTCGGTCACGACGGCGACGATCGGGCCGTCTGCGCTGGACCAAGCCGGGGTCGAGGGTGTCACGAGCGCCACGATCGGACACGCGGCGATAGGGTCCGAGGTGGCACGTGTCGGCGATGTGAGCGTGGTTGCGCAGGCGGACGATGAGATCAGTTCAACGCCTTTCGTTGTCGGTGCGACAATCGGAGCGAACGCCCAGGCCGGCGCCATCGCGACGTCAAAGTCGGATACGACGGTGGAGGCCGGCGTTGGCGGCGCGACGATCCACAGCGACGGCGACGTGCTGGTCCGCGCCGCTGGAAGCCCGGACCTCAGGACAAAGGCCGACGGTTTGGGCTTCGCGATCGAGGCGGTCGGCGGGGCGTTCGCGAAGGCGACGATCGGCGGCTCGGTGTCGGCGAACGTCGATAACGGCGCGCTCATCACAACCGTCGGCGCCGGCGTGGTCCGGATCCTGGCCGAAGCCGACCGGCCGTCGTCGCGTGCGGAGACGTTCGCCGCGACCGGCGGCGGGCTCGGTGTTTCCGCCGTCGATGCGAAGGCGGAACTCTCGATGCAGGTCAGCGCACGTGTGGAGGACACCACGATCGCATCGGGAGGCGGAGTCTTGATTCGGAGCGCTTACGTGCCCACCGCGGTTGCCCTGGGCGACGCATTCGCGGGCGGCGCCGTTGCCGTCGGCGCGGCGCTCTCGAAGACGATCGTCGGCGGTTCCGCGACGGCAAGCGTCGGCGGGAATTCGCACATCGACGCAGGAATCGGTGCCGAATCGACGCCGGGATCCGCCGAATTGCCGGGGGTGCGGATCCTCGCCGATGCGATCGGCGCAACCGCGCAGTCGACGTCGAAGGCCGCGGCGGGGGGCGTCGCGGGGGGCGCCGGAGCGGACGCGAACGCCGACCTGGCGCTCGCGGTGACCGCGCTGGTCGTTGCCTCGACGGTGCGCGCGAGCGGCGATGTGCTCGTCCGCGGGCAGTACGAGCCGCTGTCGGACGCGACCGCGCGGGGATCCGCCGGCGGCGTGCTGGCGGCTGGCGCGGCGCTGGCTCGGGCCACTCTTGGCGGCTCGGTCGACGCGCGCGTCGTCGGGGGCTCCCAACTCCAGGCCGGCATGACGGGCGAGCCCGCGGACGTGTCTATCGTCGCTCGGTCGAACTCCGCGATGGCGCAGGCCGAGGCAGGTGCATACGGCGGAGGAGTCGCCACCGGTGTGGGCGTCTCGATCACCTCGACGACCACCGTCTCCGCGAACGCGGCTGTTCTGCGGTCCACCCTGACCGCGACGCGGAACGTCGCGGTCGAAGCGGTGCTCGCCCCGTCTGCGATCGGCGAATCGGACGGTGCCGCAGGCGGGTTGGTGGCGGGAGGAGCCTCACTCGCCACGACGACGATCGACGCGACGACCGCAGCGAGCATCGGTGAAAACTCGGTTGTCAGCGCCGGGGCCGGCAGCATCCCCGGGGACGTCTCCGTGTGGTCACGGTCCGTGACCTACGCCCGCGCGCTGGCGAACGCGACCAGCGGCGGGCTCGCGACCGGCAACGCTGCACGCGCGACCGCAACGGTCACACAGGACACACAGGCTCTGACGGGCAGGAACTCGAACGTCGAAGCGACCCGAGACGCCACGATCACATCCGAGTCGATCAGCCGGCTCGATGTCGATCTGGACGGCACCGCGATCGGCGTAGCCGCCGCCGGTGACGTAAGAGGCAAGGCCGAGCTGTACCCGTACACACGGTCGCTGATCGGCACCGATAGTCAGATCACGGCTGGCCGCGATGTGGAGGTGTACGCGCTGACGTCCGTGCCGCAAGCCGACGTGACCGCGAGGGGTGGCAAGGGCGGGCTGATCGGGCTGGGCGGGCAGGACGTTTCCTCGCGGATCGATGGTGCACGGACGATCACCTCGATCGGGACGGGCGCGGTGCTGCGTGCCTCGCGAGAGGTGGGTGTCACCTCAACCGCACGGATCGACGTTTCGGCGGACGCTCGTCAGACCGCGGCGGGCGGCGTCACGTCCAACCGCGTGGACGCTCGCGCCAAACTGATCGACTGCCAGACAATCGTGCTCTTCAACACTCAGGCGAGCGCCGAGGCAGAGGACGTGCGGATCGCCGCGAGCGATGAGCACGTGTTCGTGAAGTCCCAGGCGCGGTCGGAGACGACCATCGCCGAATACAGCGACAGCACGGCGGACGCCGTGGCCGACGTGTACACGAACGCGAGGGTCACGATCGGTGAAGGGGCGATGATCCGCGGGCGGAGCAGCGTTTCGATCTCAGCGCTGTCCGAGGATGTCGGGTCGCGGACCTACGCGGCCGCGAAGACGCTCGGGTACGCCGGCGACACGCTGGCGATCTCGGACAACGACCTGCGCCCGAAGTCAACCAATGTGTACCGGGCGGGCTCCCACATCATTACCAACAGTTTCCTGATCGAGTCCCAGGCGCCGCACTACGCGCAGAACTACGAGCGCACCGCGGTGGCCGAGACCAAGACCGTTACGAAGCTCGTCAAGGTCGTGGTCGGCACGGTCTGCGAGTGGGTCCTGGGGCTGTTCGGGCTCGAACAGGTGTGCCAGCCGGTGTACGACTGGGTTGAAGAGGTGCTCCCGAGCACAGAGGACAAGCTGTTCTACGGGCAGAAGGCGGTCACCAACGAGATCGAGATGGACGGGGAGGTGACGATCACCGGCCCGCCGAGCCCGTTGCTGGAGGTAGACGCCGACGGCAACATCGTCCGTGCCGAGCACGTCTCGCTGCTGCCCGGCGGTGACGACGAGATCGTGGTGGACGACATCATCAACCGCACCGGTGGTTCGCTGACGATCCGTGCCGCAAACGGAACCGTGAGCGGTACGCCCACATTCAACCTCAATACGGCATTTGAAGAGGTGAGACTGACAAACTCGTCCGACAAGGCGCTGGTGATCAACGACATCCGGACTGTCCGAGATGATCCACCGGAGTTCTCGCTAACCGTGCGAGAGAACGGCGCGGACCAGTTCGACCCCGCTATCCACCACAACCTGTCGGAGGTCAGTATCACGAGCGCCGGTGCGAATGCCGGCGAGGGCGTCGTACTCCGTGGCGCGATCGTCAACCCGCGCGGGTTGACCTCGATCGAGAGCTTGCGGGGAGACATCGTCCGAGACGGGGAATCGGCCGTCATCCAGACGCAACTGCTCGCCCTCCATGCCGACCGAGGAACGGTCGGGGGTCCGGCTCTCCCGCTGCTCGCAGAGATCATCGCGAGCACGGAGCCCGACGCCCTGGGGCCCGGGATCGACGCCGCGTTTGGGGCCGAGGGGGTCTACCTTCAGCTCACCGCCGTGACCGAGGACGCGGCGCCGCTCCGGATGGAACTCAACGGCATCGCCGCGGCCGACGGCGATGTGCAGGTCAATATCAACGAAGGGCAGTCGCTCGTGGGCGAGCCGCTGCTCGAGCTGACGCTGAGCGACGGATCGGTGATCACCGGCGAGCAGCTGGACGACCAGGTCGACCTTGCGCTCATCACGGACGACACGATCGGCTACGCGTTCGACCACGGGCTGACGACAAGTGTGCTCGACGAGGACACGCTGTTCTACAGCTCCGGGGACGGCGAGCCGATCGGCGGGCTGGTCGACGGCGCAACCTATTTCGTGCAGGTCGTGGACACCCGGCACATCCGCCTCGCGCGTTCGCTCCTCGAGGCACAGGACGCTGCCGTGACGGCGTTTGGAGGGGCGGACGTTGGCCTCGACAACACGATCGACCTCGGGTACGAGCACGGGTACCGCACGGGCGACGCGGTGCGCTACCGCAGCGGTGGGGGCGACGCGATCGGCGGGCTGATCGACGGCACCACCTACTACGTCATCGAGGTTGGGGCGACGACCATTGCGCTGGCGGAGTCCGAGCAATTGGCGCACGCGATGGTCTCGGCCGGCTTCGATCCCGCGGCGATCGGCGACGGTGGGGGCGTGGACGGAGCGCTCGATACGATTACCTTCGCCGCGCCGCACGGCTTCAGCACGGGCGACCCGGTCGTGTACCAATCCGACGGCGGCGACCCGCTCGGCGGGCTCGTGAACGGCGGTGTGTACTTCGTGGATGTCGTCGACGACCTGACGATCCGACTGGAGCGGGCGCCGGAGGCCGCGGCTGACGATCCGTCCGCGTTCTTCTCCGGCGCTTCGGACGTCTTCGCGGAGCCGGACGAGATCCAACTCGGGTACGCGCACCGATACCAGGCCGGCGACGCCGTTGTTTACCGCAACGGCGGCGGTTCAAGCGTCGGCGGGCTCGTCGACGGGCAGACTTACTACGTCGTCGTCCTCGGCCCGAACAACACGCGGATCGCGCTCAGCTCGGATCGCACCGCGGCGCTCAACGCCAAGAACGAAGTGTTCGATCCATCGGCCGCCATCGACAACGCGGCGGACAGCATCGATCTGGGCCACACGCATGGGTTCTCCACCGGCGACGCAGTCGTTTACTCCGCGGGCGGTGACTCAGTCATCGGCGGGCTGACCAATCTGAACACCTACTACGTCGTGGTGCTCGGTGATTCGGTCATCGGGCTCGCGGCCTCGTACGACGACGCCACCGCCGTTACGCCCGTGCTCATCGACCTCGACGCATCCGTAGCAACCGGTAACACACACAGGCTGTGGTCCGACGTGAGGGTCCAGCTCGACCCGAGCGTCGCGAGCGGTTCCGCTCACTCGCTGCGGCTCGACCTCTCGCCCTCCGGGGCGGCCGGCCGGGAGCACATGCTCACCTCCGACAACCGGATAAGCCTCGACGGCTCGACCGCGACGGGCGATTCGCACACGCTGCGCATCGCGCTCGACCCGTCGGCCGCAACCGGCGCCAGGCACACGCTCCGCGGGAACGTGTTCTACATGTCGACCGATCAGGGCATCGTGCCGGTCGATTCACGCGACGTCGTGAGCAGGCGCCGAGTGCGGCCGGTCACCAGCGTGCCGACATCCACGGAGGTGCGGATCGTAACGATGGGCAGCGAGCGCGGCAGCGTTCGGGTGGGCGCGGGAGTGACAGGCGAGGCGCCCATTGACGTCGTCCTGACCGGGCTCATCAGCACGGCGGTCGGCGGCACGGATATCGGTGTGCGCCTCGGCGATATCACGAATGCCGGTCAGGGTCAGCTGATCCGCGCCGCCCACGCCGCGCTCGCCACTCTCGCCGGAAAAATCGGCACATCCGACGATCCGATCCTCCTGCAGACCGGGCGGCTTGACGCGGGAGCGACAGGTGGCATCTACCTCGGCTCGATCGACGGCAACCTCGGCATCGGCGCGGTGGGGTCCACGGGCGGCGATGTGGTGATTGGGACGTCGGACACCAACGCGACCGACGAGACCGTGAGCATGCTCGAGGCCGGGTTCATCATCGCCGACAGCGGCAGGATCGAGATTCAGGTCGCCGATGTACTGGCCGTGGCCGACGGGTACACGATCCGGGCGGCGGGGCAGGTGCTGATCGAGGGCGATCGCGGCGCGGCCGACCCCGGGAGCGGCGCGACGATCAGGCTCTCCGGCGCCGTGATCACCGGGAGCGAAGTCCTGCTGCTCGGCGGGGGCGACGGCGACGAACTCAGTCTGGTCGGGGCTCTGTATACCGCACCGTCCGTGCGATTGGTCGGCAGGGGCGGGGACGATCTACTGCTCGCGGGCGCCTCCGCAGTGACGGCCGAGGGACGCGCCGGCGACGATCTGCTCATCGGTGGCATGGGCGACGACGTGCTCCTCGGCGGCCCGGGCGACGACCGGATACGGGGCGGCCCGGGCGACGATTCGTTCGTCGGCGGGGACGGACGCGACACCGCGGACTACTCCGATGCACCCGGGCCGGTCGTCGCGGTCATCGACGGGCTCGGCGCCGACGACGGCTACGGCGACCAGGATTCGCTGAGCGAGATCGAGGTGCTCATCGGATCGGACTACGACGATTCGCTCACCGGGTCGGCACGCGACGACGAGATCCGTGGCGGGGCCGGCGACGACCTGATTCTCGGTGTAGCCGGCAACGACCTGCTGTTCGGCAACGCGGGCATGGACGAGATGCAGGGCGGTGCGGGCGACGACCGGCTCAACGGCGGCCCGGGCGACGACCTCATTGTCGGCGGTGCCGGCTCCGACACCATCGTCTTCGACGATGCCCCTTCCGGTGTCTACGTTGATCTCTTGCTAAACCGCGTGATCGATGACGGCTGGGATGACTCGGACATCGTGCGTGGCGTCGAGAACATCGTCGGCTCCGCCTATCGCGACCGACTCATCGGCGACGAAGCCGCGAACGAGATCGACGGTGCGGCCGGATTCGACAGGATCGAAGGGCGAGCGGGAGACGACACGCTGTTCGGCGGGTCCGGAAACGACAAGATCTATGGTGGCTACGGGAACGACCGGCTGGATGGCGGCACGGGGCACGATCTGATCAGAGGGAACGAGGGCACCGACACGCTCACGTTCACAGCCGCGGTGATGGGCGTCTTTGTCTCGCTCCATCCGGGGGTCGTGCATGATGATGGGACTGGGTCGGTTGATGTCGTGTTCGACATCGAGAATGTCATCGGGACCGAGTACGACGACGAGATCCACGGCGATCGGTCCGCCAACATGATCGACGGCGGCGCCGGTGATGACCTGATCTTCGGCGGTGCCGGCGACGACCTGCTTCTCGGCGGCACCGGCGATGACGAGATCCACGGAGGCACCGGCGACGACACGATCTTCGGGGGCGACGGTGACGATGCGCTCTTCGGCGATGCCGGGGATGACTACATCGATGGAGGCGCGGGAGACGACGTGATCGACGGCGGAGACGGCGACGATGTCGTGCTCGCCCGGACGGGGCGCGACACGGTGAACGGTGGGGCCGGCAGCGACGAGCTCTACGGCGGCGCCGGCGACGACACGCTCATTGGCGGAGCCGGCGACGATGTGATCGGCGGGGGGGACGGTGATGACATGCTCCGGGGTTCGGACGGTGAAGATCGACTCAGCGGCGGCAGCGGCGAGGATGTGCTCATGGGTGAGGCCGGAGCCGATGTGCTGGCCGGCGGGGCGGGGGACGACCGGGTCGATGGCGGTGCTGGCGACGATGTCCTCCGCGGCAACGAGGACGACGACGAGCTCTCGGGCGGCAGCGGTAACGATGAGCTCTACGGAGGGTCCGGGGACGATGTGCTGGACGGAGGTTCCGGTGTGGACCTCGTGGTCGCCGGCGGCGGGAACGACGTGATCGTACCGGAAGAGTGACTGACTCCCGCCGACGCCGAGCCAGAGTCGATTGCTGGAACATGCCCTCGAGACAAGACTCGGCGACGCGTCAATCCAAGCGATGACTCCGGCTTGAAGTCTCTCTTGTCAATGACAACTTCTGCTCGCAACGCCGCGATTCTGAAAGCGAGAGCTGTGTTACCGCTTTGCGCTTGCAGTCGTTCGCAGTGAATCGCAAGCTGTTGCCAGTAGACGCCGAAAGGTCGTTTCGGCCGGAGGGCAGGAGTCGATTCCCAAGCTGAATGTCGTCGGTTCGACTCCGATCACCCGCTTTTCTTTCACTCGGCACGCCGGTCGATGACAGGGCGTGTCTCTTTTTTGTTGCAGGACGATTGGCGTACCCGGGTGCGGTGTCCGCCTCCGTGACGCTCGATATCACGGAACCGATGGATCGGGGATCCTGTCCGGAGAGTACGGGTCTTCCGTGAGTACCTGGCGGTCGTGCCCGTGCCGCCCCGATCCGCCGGGTTCTACCGCACGGTTCTCTCGCCCACGCCTGTAACCGCCCGACCCTCACCGCGCCCCTGCGCGCATGCTGAAGCCGACCTCTGCGATCTCGCCCTCGCCGAGCGCAAACACGCGGTCACCCGAGCGCGGACGGACTGTCCTGCACCCGGTGAACGCGCCGAACGCGGGGAGCACGAGCAGCGACTTGCGCACCCAGAAGCACGGCGCACGCATCGAGCCGCGAGCGCCACGCCCGCTCATCCGCACCGCCGGGTGGACGTGCGCCGCCAGCGTCGGGCCGGGCGGCTCGTCCGGCGGCTCGTGCGCCAGCCACAACGCCCCATCGCGCACCGGACCGTCGAGGCACACGATCCCCACCTCGCCCGGCGGGTCGCCGGCCTTGCGGTCGTGATTGCCGCGCACCAGCTCGACCGCAACCCCCGCGTGCGATTGGCGCCACCGGCGCAGCGCCCCGACCGTCGCGCCCTGCGCCACACGCGAGTGCAGCAGGTCGCCGAGGATTACCACGCGCCGCGGCCCGAACTCCTCGATCAGCCCGCTCACCCGCGCCAGGTCCGATCGCGTCACCTCCTCCGGCACCGGCGCCCCGAACAGGCGGAAGTGCTCCGGCTTGCCGAGGTGCAGGTCGGCGACAATCAACGTCTCACGAGCCGCCCACCACACCGCGCGCTCCGCCAGCAACGCGAGCCGATCCCCGCACCATTCGATCTCACACGACCGCACGCCGACGCTCCCGCTCCCCGAGCCGCACGGCCATCTTCCTGATCCGTGACGACCAGCTCTCGCTGCTCACCGTTGTCGCCCGCAGACTCTCGGCCCAGATCGGGAACGACATCGGCGTCAGCGAGCCCGGGTGCTCGATCACCAGCTCGCGCCCCGCTAGCCCCTCCAGCGTCTCGCGCAGACGGCGCACCTCCAGCTGTCCCTCCATCACCTCGCGCTGCGCCTGCCCCAGCAGCAGATTGCCCGGGTCGAACTGCTCGAACACATCGAAGAACATCTCGCTCGACGCCTGCAGGTGCCGCGCCGGCGTCGGCTTGCCGGGGTACCCCCGGCTGGTCAGCCCCGCGATCCGCGCGATCTCGCGGAACTGCCGGCGCGCCAGCCGGCTCGCCCGCACCGCCTCGACCAGATCGTCCACCAGCCCCTCCGGGCTCAGCAGCTCCCGCCACCGCGCCCCGTCCAGCTCGAGCCGCTCCTCGCACAGAAGCTCGATCCCGTAGTCGGTCGGTGTCGCCCGCACCGACACCGGTGCAACGCGCCCGATCCGCACCCCCAGCACCGGCCCCAGCCCCTCGTGCGCCAGCCGCCCCGCGAACGGGTACACGAACCAGTGCCGACCGTCGCGCGTGTCCACCTGCTCGACCAGCACCACGCCCGGCGTCGGCAGGCGCGACAGCTCCAGCTGCGCCTCCAGCACCGGTCTCACCGCCTCCATCTCGACCCCGTCGAACACGCCCGCCGACGCCTCGCTCAGCCGCCGCTGCACCGCGTCGGCGAGCCGGCTCGACAGGCTCATCCGCCCGCCGTTCCACCGCGGCACCGCGCCGCTCGCCGACCTCGCCCGGCGCACGATCGCCTCCATCGACCGCAGCTTCTCGAGCACCACCACCCGCCCGGCGAACACGAACCGGTCGCCCTCGCGAAGCCGCGCCACAAAGCTCTCCTCGACCGACCCGAGCACCTTGCCGCTCGCGTACCGCACGAGCACGGCTTCATCATCAACGATGGTCCCGATGCCCATGCGGTGCCTCGTCGCGATCTGCTTCGAGCTGACCACACGCCGCCCATCCCGATGCGCGACGCGCCCGTACCGCGGGTAGTTCGCCAGCGCCGCCCCGCCCCGCTCGACGAAGTCCAGCGCCCACGCCCATTCCGCGTCGGTCATGCCCGCGTAGGCGTGCGTCGTGCGCACTTCGCGTTCCAGATCGTCGGCATCGAACCCGCCGCCCATCGCCACCGTCACGAGGTGCTGGACCAGCACGTCGAGCGCCCCGGTGATCGGCTCGCGAGCCTCGACCACGCCCCGCGCCACCGCCGCCCGTGCCGCGGCGTACTCCACCACTTCGAACGCGTGCGTCGGCACGCCCACGATCGTGCTGACCTCGCCGGGTCGGTGCCCGCTCCGCCCGGCCCGCTGCACCAGACGCGCCACACCCTTCGGGCTCCCGATCTGGATCACCTGATCCACCGGCGCGAAGTCCACGCCGAGGTCCAGGCTCGACGTGCACACCACGCACCGCAGCCGGCTCTCGCGCGACCCACCCGCCCGCAGCAGCCCCTCGACCTTCTCCCGCAGCCCGCGGTCCAGCGACCCGTGGTGCAGCGCGACCGTCCCGATCAGGTCAGGGCGCGCGCGCACGATCGCGCGGAACCAGAACTCCGCCTGGAACCGCGTGTTGGCGAACACCAGCGTCGTCCCCGACGACTCGATCCGCTCGATCACCGGCGCGAGCAGCCGTGTCCCGAGGTGCCCCGCCCACGGATAGCTCTCGATCTCATCGGGAAGGAGGGTGACAATCTCGACACGCTTGCCCTCCGCCCCGCGCACCATCACCGGCTCGGGCGCGTCCGGACCCACCAGCACCCGCGCCGCCTGTGCGGTGTTGCCGAGCGTCGCGCTGAGCCCCCACGTGCGCACGCCGGGCGCGAGCGTGCGGAGGCGCGCGAGTCCGAGCTCGGTCTGCACGCCGCGCTTCGTGCCCATCAGCTCGTGCCATTCGTCCACGACGACCAGCCGCAGCCCCCCGAACAGCCGCGCCGACTCCTCGTAGCTCAGCAGGATCGACAGGCTCTCCGGCGTGGTCACCAGCGCCTCGGGCAGGCACCGACGCTGCCGCGCCTTGACCGACCCCGACGTGTCGCCCGTCCTCTTCTCGACGGTCCATCTCAGACCGAGATCGCCCAGCGGCGCGCGCAAGGCCTCGACCGTGTCGCCGGCCAGCGCCCGCAGCGGGGTCAGCCACAGCACGCGCAGCCCACCGCTCCCTCCCCCCACCCCCGGCGGGGGGAGATGCCGAGTCTTCGAGGCGGAGGGGGGGGGTGCGCCCGGTCGATCACGAGCCTGCAAGCCGCCCGCGGCACCCAGCGCCTCGAGCAGCGCCCCGCCCCACGCCGCGTACGTCTTGCCCGTCCCCGTCGGCGCGTGGATCAGCCCGTCGCGTCCGTCGAGCTGCGCCGACCACGCCCCGCGCTGGAACGACCCGACCTCCCACCCTCGCGACGCGAACCACCCCTCCATCGGGGCAAGCCGCGGGTCGGTATGGGCGGGTTCGCTCGGCACGGCCCAAGCGTACCGCCCGGGTACACTCGGGTGTGCGCACGCTCCTGTACACCCTCCTTGCCGCCTTCTGCGTCGCCGGGTGCCGCCCCGAACGCGACGAGGTGACCGTCTTCACCGCGGCGTCTCTCGCCGGCGTCATGCGCGACGCCGAAGCCTCCTTCGAACGCGCCAACCCCGACACCGACGTCATCCTGGTCATCGCCGGCTCGCAGGTGCTGGCCGCCCAGATCCTCGAGGGCGCGCCCGCCGACGTGTTCTGCTCGGCCGACGAGGCCCAGATGCGGCGAGTCGCCGACCGCATCGGCGATCCCGTCGTGATCGCCCGCGGAGAGCTGGTGGTCGTCACCAGAGATGCCGACGCGACCGACCCCGCCGGCGTGCTGCGCTCGGCCGAGCGCGTCGTCCTTGCCGCACCCGATGTCCCTGTCGGGCGGTACGCGCGCGAGGCGCTGACGACACTCGGGCTGCTCGACGAGGTCGAGCCGAAGCTGGTCTCGCGCGAGCTCGACGTGCGCGGCGTGCTCTCCCGCGTCCAGTCCGCCGACGCCGACGCCGGCGTCGTGTATGCCACCGACGCGCGCACCGACAACTCGCTCCACGCCCTGCCCTTCCCGCCCGAAGCACAGCCCGACGTACGCTACCTCGCGGCGGTGCTCGACGACGCTCCGAGCGGTGAGGGCGCGGGCGGGTTCCTCGGGTTCCTGACCTCCGATCGGGGGCGTGCCTTGTTCTTCCGGCACGGATTCTCCGCGCCATGAACGACCGCCCAGTTCGTCGCGGCAACGACTCGCTCGGGGTCGTCCTCCCGGCGCTGGCCTGCGTCGGGCTTGCCTTCTTCGCCGCCCCGGTCATCGGGCTGCTCACCCGTGTCCCGTGGCGCGACGCCTGGGCGGGGCTGACGAGCGAGTTCTCCCTGAGCGCGCTGGCGCTCTCGCTGCTCGTCTCGACCTCGTCCGTCGTGCTCGCGCTGTTGTTCGGGTTCCCGATCGCGTGGGTGCTGACGCGCGCGCACATCCCCGCACGCCGGCTCGTCCGCGCGATCGTGCTGCTGCCGATGGTCCTCCCGCCGGTGGTGGGGGGCGTCGCCCTGCTCGCCGTCTTCGGGCGCAACGGGCTGCTCGGACCGCTGCTCGAGACGCTCGGCGTCCGTCTCGTCTTCACCACCCCGGCCGCGGTGCTCGCCTCGACCTTCGTCGCCGCACCGTTCATGGTCGTCGCGCTCGAGTCGGGTCTGCTTTCGCTCGATCGTCACTACGAGGAGGCGGCCGCGTCGCTCGGGGCGGGGCGCTGGACCGTCATACGCTGCGTCGTGCTGCCGCAGCTTGCGCCGGCGCTGGGCGCGGGGATCGTCCTGACGTGGGCGCGCGCCCTCGGCGAGTTCGGCGCCACCATCGCCTTCGCCGGCGCCGTCCCCGGGCGCACCCAGACGCTCCCGCTGGCGATCTACGAGGCGCTCCAGACCGACCCTTCGCAGGCCGTGCTGCTCAGCGTGCTGCTGCTCGCGGTCTCGCTGGCGGTGCTGGTCGGGATGCGCGGGAGGCTCCGCCCGTAACGGGTGCCGCGCCGCGCGCGCTCACCACGCGAAGAATGGGAACGGACCCTCACCGCTTGCACAAGGCGGAACCTCGACGAACCCGTCGGAGCGCGCAGCCGCGGGGATGTCGCCCGAGCCCATCGTCGCGACCGGTTCGGTAACGCCGGGTGCGACCGTGCGCACGATCCGGAACCACCAGAGGTCGAGTGCTTTCTCACCGGCGTTGCGCAGCTTGACCGCCGGCGGTGGGGTGAGGGCGAGCCCGGCTCGGTGCGCGAGCGTCGGTAGAGCGAGGCGGCGCGCGGTGACCATCACCGAGACCGGGTTTCCGGGCAGGGCGAGCACCGGCATGTCGCCGAGCACCCCGCCGAGGACCGGTCGTCCCGGGCGCTGCGGAAGGCGGTGGAAGAGCGTCTCGACGCCGAGGTCGGCGAGGACGGCCGGGACGTGGTCGCGGGTGCCCATCGAGACGCCGCCGGTGACGATCAGCGCGTCGCAGCGCTCGAGGCGCTCGGCAATGTCGGCGCGGATCGCGTCGCGCTCGTCGATCGCGCGTGCGGGCGGTTCGGCGTCGAGCCACGGACGATCGAGCAGCACCCCGAGCGAGGTCGAGTGCGAGTCGCGGAGCTGCCAGGGCGAGGGTTGTGCGCCCGGGCCGAGCACCTCGTCGCCGGTGACGACGACGCCGACACGGACGCGCCGGCGCACCGTCAGTTCGGTCGCCCCGAAGGTCGCGGCACCCGCGGCGACCGGCGCGGTGACGAGCGTGCCCGCCACGACGATGGTCGCACCTTCACCCACATTCTCGCCGCGTCGGCGGATGTGCTGCCCCGGTTCGGGTGCACGTTTGATGTCGATGCGGTCGGGGTGCTCGGTGACGTCCTCACGCTTGATGACCGCGTTGGCGCCCGCGGGGACCGGCGCACCCGTGACGATGCGCAGGGCCGCGCCCTCGGGCATCGGCGGCGGCTCGCGCCCGATGAGGATCTCGCCGGAGACCAGGAGCGTGCCGGGTACGGCATCGGCGAGACGGACGGCGTACCCGTCCATCGCCGACACGTCGCAGCCCGGGCTCGGGCGATCGGCGATGATCGGCGCCGCGAGCACGCGCCCCGCGGCGTCGGCGAGCGCGACCCGCTCGGTCCCGATCACCTTCGTGCGCGCGCACAGCGCGTCGAGTGCGGCGGCAGGGGTGTTGATCTGGTCAGACACTCGGTCACTCGAAGGAGGTTGTGAAGCAATGGTAGAAGAAGAAGCACTGACCCGAAGAGGGGGTCAGTGGTACGGAGAGCACCGACCTTTCAGAGCCGAAGTCGGTGGCCCGGCTATCCGCCGATGGCGGACATCGGGCGGTCGGGCTGGAGGAAGCCGTCGCGAGCGATGCGGTGCCCGGACTGCTTCGACCACGTGACCCCGGCGAGGAAGCGGGCGATCTGCTCGTCGTCCGGGTCATCCCGCAGCAGGGCGCGGACGTCGTACTCGTCGCGGCTGAACAGGCAGGGCATGACCTTGCCGTCGGCCGTGATGCGGAGGCGTGAGCAGGCGCCGCAGAACGGGCGTGTGACCGAGGCGATCACGCCGATGCGTCCCGGCGCCCCGTCGGCGAAGCGGTACGACTTGGCGGGGGTGCTCGCTCGCTCGCGCGTGCCCGATTCGAGCGGGAACGCGCCCTCGATGCGTTCGAGCATCTCGTCGGCCGTGACGACCAGGCCCATCGACCACCGGTGTGCCGAATCGAGCGGCATGTACTCGATCAGGCGCACGTCGATGTCGAGGTCGCGTGCGAGGGCCGCGAAATCCGGCAGCTCGTCGTCGTTGAACCCGCGCATGACGACCGCGTTGAGCTTGACCGGCCCGAGCCCGGCTTCCTTGGCGTCACGCAAGGCCCGCAGCACACGCCCCGGGCTCGACCCCGACCGCGTCATCTGTTCGAAGCGGTCGGGGCGCAGCGAGTCGAGGGAGACGGTGACGCGCCTCAGCCCGTCGCGGCGCCAACGCCGGAAGTCGTCGAGCGAGGCGACCGACCCATTGGTGGTCATCGAGAGGTCGTCGAGCCCGAGGCGTCCGAGGTCGCCGATGAGCTCGGGGAGGGTGGGATGCAGCGTGGGCTCGCCTCCGGTGAGGCGGACGCGCCGCACGCCGAGCCCCATCATGACACGGACGAGGCGGAGGATCTCGGCGTCGGTGAGCATGTGCATGCGGCGCATGTACCGGACGTCGGGCTCCATGCAGTAGCGGCAGCGGAAGTTGCAGCGGTCGGTGAGGGAGAGGCGCAGGTCGCGGATGGTGCGCCCGTACGAGTCGATGAGGCGGTCGGGATGCACCGTGGGCGCGGCGGGGGCGCGGGCGGTCAGGATCGGCAGCGTGAGCGACATCTCAGGCGGCGCAGTCCTCGCACTCCCCGTCGGGGACGACCGGGAGGCGTCCCGGATGGTCGTCGTCGCCCGGGGGTGTGCCCCGCAAGCCTAACCGCAGGACGGCGGTCGGGCACGCGTCGACGCAGTCGCCACAGCGGATGCACCCGGGGTCGGTCACCGAACTTCTCCCGCCCATCGCGTAGCTCTCCATCACGGGGATGCCCATGGGGCAGCGGGTGGAGCACTGTCGGCACGGGGTCCGCCCGGCGTGGGCCGGGTCGATGCGGACGCGGAGCAACCCGAAACGCCCGACGAGGCTGTAGACCGCGCCGAGCGGGCACAGAGCACGGCACCACACCCGCGGCATGACCCACTCGAGGACGACGAGCCCGCCGATCGCGATCAGCCCCCAGAGTGATGCGAAGAGGATCGAGCGCGCGAGGAGGTTGATGGGGCTGAGCGTCTGGAACGCGGGGAGCCCTGCGAAGAGGGCGAAACCGAGGACCGCGCCGAGCACGGCGTAGCGGATCGACCACGGCACAACGGTGGGGACGGGTGTCTGCCTGCGCCGGCGGAAGACGCGTCGGCGCACGAGGCGGCGCAGCGCGTAGTTGAGGTCGAGCGCGAGCCCGAGCGGGCAGACCCACCCGCAGAAGATCGGCCCGAGCAGGACCGCGGCGCCGAGCAGGATGCCGGCGCCGATGAGCGCGGGGGCGGCGAGGTTGCCGGTGCTGAGCGTGCTCTCGATCGCGGCGAGCGGGTCGGTGAACGGGATGACGTTCGCAAGGCGGGTTGCGCCGGTCGAGCCGGTGAACGGGAACCACGCGAACGAGCCGACGACGAGGCACGCGAGGAAGATCGCGGCGGTCAGACGCCGGTACGTCGCCCACCTGCGGTACCAGGGTGGTCGGCGTTTCATCCGTTGCCCCTCCGTTGGCGTTCGCCTCTACCGCTGCCACGACCGCCGCCGCTGCCGCCACCGTCTCCGGGAACCGGCGCAGGTGTGTCGGCGGCGCGGACGACGACGGCGAGCGGCTCGGCCGGGCATGCCGGCACACACAGCCCGCACCCGACACACGCCGCCTCGTTCACGATCGGGCGCCCCTGTTCATCGAAGACAATCGCCTCGTCGGGGAAGGGGCAGGCGTCCCAGCAGGCGGTGCACTCCTCGCCGTGGTACGCGAGGCACCGCCCGCGCCGGATGTGGGCCTCGCCGATGTTCACGTCGCGCGTGTCGGCGACGGGCAGCAGGGCGGTGGTGGGGCAGCTCTCGATGCAGCGCAGCGCCGGCTCGCCCTCGCACAGCGTGCAGGGGGCGTCTTCGGGGACGAAGTACGGGAGCCCGGTGTCGAGCCCGGCGTCGAGGTCGGTCAGGCGCAGGGCGTCGGCCGGGCACACCTGCACGCACAGCCCGCAGCGGATACAGGCCGAGGTGAAGTCGGCGCTCGCGCCCGGGGGTCGCAGCGGACCGATCGGCGTGGGTGCGCCGTACGTGCGGTGCACGATGCCGAGCCCCGCGCCGGCGGCCAGCCCGCACCCCAGCATCAGCAACTGGCGGCGCGTGAAGGCGGGTTCGGCGTGTTCCGGGGTGTCAGGCACGGGCGGGTCGCCCCGGGGCGGGGTGGGCGTACACGGCGCGCACACCGAGCACGCCGGGCGTGGTGCGAATGGCCGAGGTGAGCAGCGAGTCGGCGTGGTCGAGGTCGCACGCTTCGATGAGCACGCCGACCCGGTCTGGGACTTTCAGCTCGAAGGGGTGTACCCCGTCGATGGCATCGAGTGTCGTGCGGACGCGCCGGGTCGTGCCCGGTTCCACGCGTGCGAAGGCTCCAACGAGCGCCATGGCCTGCTCCCCGGTCAGAGAAGGGCTGGACTGCCCACAGGACATGGTAATCCGGTTACGGCGTCGGACAAGGCGGGCGGTCAGGGCACCTCGGTGGGGATCTTCGCACGCCAGGCGGCCGCCTCGTCCGGCTTGCCCCAGGCGTCGTAGAGGTTCGTCAGCGCCCGCTCGGCCTGGTGGGTGAACTTCTCGTCCGGTCCGAGGGCACCCTCGATGTTGGTGTGGGCTCGAAGCAGAACGCTTTCGGCGTCCTCGAAACGCTCAGCCCGCTGGTACCCGATCCCCTGTTTGACCAGCATCAACCCCGTCCGCCAGTCGTCGGGTCCGAAGACACGCTCGGCGATCGAGACCGCCTCGGCGATGATCGCGTCGGCCTCGTCGTTGTGCCCGAGCTGCTGGTGCAACCCGGCGAGGGTGTTCATCATCGCGATCGTCGCCGGGTGCTCGGCGCCCTCGAGGCGGCGCTGGATCGCGAGCGCGCGCGTCAGCATCGGGATCGCCAGCTCGGGGCGTTTGGTTTGCTGGTAGAGCACCGCGAGGTTGCTCATGGCCATGAGCACGTGCGGGTGCTCCTCGCCGAGCGACTCTGTGCCGTCCTCGATGGCGCGGAGGAGGACGCGTTCGGCGTCGTCAGGGCGCCCGACGTTTCCGTAGCACGAACCGAGGTTGACCAGCGCGAGGATCGTGTCGGGGTGTCCGGGCCCGAAGTGCTTTGCGCGCCCCTCGTAGGACTTCTCGTAGTAGGGCAGCGCCTTGTCGTACCGGAGCTGGTTAGCCCACGCGACGCCGAGGTTATTGAGGCAGGTCAGCGCCTCCTCGGTGTCTTCGCCGCCGATCTCGACCAGGCGCTGGTACGTGCTCTCGAGCAGGGGGATCGCCTCGTCGAACCGGTTGGTGTCGGTGAGGACGGCGGCGAGCGACGAGTCGGCGTAGACGGTGTCGGGGTCGTCGGGACCGAGGTGCTCGTGGCGCCACTCATCGGCCGAGCGGATGAGCTGCTCGGCCTCGTCATAGCGCCCCATCTGGCGGTAGAGCTCGCCGAGGGAGAACTGCCCGTCCATCGCGCGCGGCGAGTCATCGCCGAACTCGCGCCGGTCCAGCTCGAGGGCGCGCAGATAGTGTGGTTCGGCGGCGGCGCGCAGCCCGAGGGAGAGATACGACCCCCCGATCGTGTAGCGCAGGCGCGCCTCGACCTCTGGGCGGTCGGGGAACTCGTCGCCGATGCGTTCGGCGGCCGCGTCGAGCACCTCGCGGACGAGCACGTCGCGTCCCTCCTCCTCGGGGCGCAGGCTGGTGAGCATGCTGTCGAGGAAGTCGCCGACGGCCTGCGCCTCGCCCAGAGCATTCTCGGCACGCTCGCGGGCGACCTGCTCGGCTTGCTGGGCCGTAACCGCCTCGTCACGCAACTCGTCGGCGTGCCGGCGCGCCTCGCGCTCGGCGTTCTGGGCTGCGATCGCGATATCGCGCTGATGGCTCGTGCGTACGAGCCCGACGGCGAGCACCGCGAGTGTGGCGGCGACGCCGAGCAGCCCTACGCCGGTGATCGCGAGCCCGACGCGGTGTCGGCGGGCGAACGTACGGGCGCGGTAGCTCAGGTCGGGCGGGCACGCCTCGACCGGGCGGTGTTCGAGGCGTCGGGCGATGTCGTCGGCCAAGGCACCCGGCGAGTCGTACCGGCGTTCA
>Ga0055449_10000114_pt1 | contig 21075 bp, 11 predicted proteins | sample China_Galinas_PW_2_FD_57739 | JGI IMG/M metagenome (GOLD analysis project Ga0055449, IMG submission 57739) | Wetland microbial communities from San Francisco Bay, California, USA, that impact long-term carbon sequestration - China_Galinas_PWB_D1 | ecosystem: Environmental > Aquatic > Marine >... | reverse complement strand
GCAGTACTGGCGGGAAATCGACGAGAGTGTACTCGACCAGATGAACGCACTCGCCACCGCAAAGTCCGCTACATCGGGGCAGAAGGTATGGTTTGGGATGTTGGACGGGTACGACTCGCGAAGAATCTACGATGCCTACCCAGACGCCTTTGCGAGCACAGCGCGCAAGTAACGAGCCAAACAGTCGAGCAAGGAGCGCCGACGCTGAATCGATGAGAATGCTAGCAGTGGAATCATTCAGCTTTTCCTGCCAAATCGGGAGGCATTCTTTGTTGGGCGGCTTAGCTTGGGGCCGTTGGGTGCCACCCGCTCTACCGAGCTTCGGACATGCCCACGCAAGCGTGGTCATGGCACCCACCGGTTCTACACCGGGAACGCCTCGTTGATCGTCGCGAACATATCGTCGTACGTGCCGTGTTCGCGGGCGTAGCGGATCGGCTCGCAGCGTTTCACGATGATCTCGGCGGCGGCCGGGTCGGACTCGAGCAGGCTCATCACCTCGGCGATAAACTCGCTGAGCGGCATGGCCCGCTCGTCGGTCGCCTGATGTTCGCCCGTCAGGTACGTCTGCACGTAGGGCGGCGCGATCTCGATCACCTGCGTGGTGGTGTCCTTCAACTGATGCCGCATCGCGTCACTGTACGCGTGCAGCGCGGACTTGGTGGCCGAGTACGTCGGCGTCGCCGCCATCGGGACGAACGCCAACCCGGAGGACACATTGATCACGGCCGACTGCGCCTGCCGGCGCAAGGTCGGCAACAGCGCGGCGGTCAGCCGGATCGGCCCGAGCAGATTGATGGCGATGATCGACTCGGCCGTGGACGCGTCCGCGTCGACGATTCGCTCCATCTTCATGATGCCGGCGTTGTTCACCAGCACGTTGAGGGCGCCGAAGCGCGCGTTGATCTCGTGGGCGAAGCGTTTGACGTCGTCCGCGTCGGCGACGTCGACCGTCGCATACTCCATGCCCGGGTGCTCCGCCGCGGCCGCCTTCAGCTTCTTCTCGGTTCGACCGGCGATGATCACCTTGTTGTCGCGCGCGTGAAACGCATCGGCCAGGCCCAACCCGATGCCGCTCCCGCCGCCGGTGATCAGGATCGTGTTGCCACTCATTTGCATGATCGTTGCCCCTTTCCAGTTCAAATTGCGACCTGGGGGACAGCATACTCAAAGCTCGACTCGCTGGTATCTGATCTGACAAAGTCATGCGATTTTTCCTCCCCTCCTTTGTTAAGGAGGGGCCGGGGGAGGTTCTTCGTTCAGCAACGACCCCCTCGATCGCCCGGAAGAAGAAGGAGGAAGAAAGAACCCCCCTCACTTCCCCCTTAACAAAGGGGGGAAGTACCCGCCGCAGCCTATTTCGAAACGACGTCAGACATCGCTCGCGAACATGCGCTCGCTGCGCAGACATGCCCACGCAAGCGTGGGACATGCCACACAAAACGTGCCGGCACATCGGCATGCCACACCAAGGTGGTGCATTGGCGCCAAACAAAATGGACGTTTTGATGACCGGACGGGCCTCCTTTCGGCGGATTGGTCTTACGGTGCCGCCTTGCGAGCTTGGGCGGCGGATTCCTGTAGCATCAGGACCTCGAAATCGCTACGATCGGGCCGGGGCCGAGGAATCCAACAGAGACAAAGATGCTTCTGCGATGAGATGTTCCCGACCCCGCGAAGGCTCGCGGGGTCTAGAAGACGGGAAATGAGCGCGCGGCCGCATGCACGCACAACGAAGGAGAGTCAACACGATGGTTCTGAACACGCGCACGGTAGCCTGGAGCTGTCTCGGGGGCGTACTGATCGCATTCCTGGGAGTTGCCTTGTTCGGCCCGGCGGCATTCGCTGAAAGCACGCCGCGGCCGGCGAACGTTGCCGGCCCAGGCAGTCCATGCCCATCAGGCGCCGACGTCGACGGCGACGGGGACCTCGACTGGGACGACTACGCGACGATGGCTCCGTGCCTGCTGGGGCCCGGCGGCGGTGTGAACGTCGGCTGCGAATGCCTCGATCTCGATGGCAACTCGGCCGTCGACCTTGGCGACGTGCAGCGTTTCGCGAACGACTTCACGCTGGGCGAGGGCTGCTTCATCGACGGCGTCTTTTATGCGCCCGGCCGGCGCGATCAAGCCCCGAACAACTGCCGTTTCTGCGATCCGAACCAGAGCACGACCGATTGGTCGATCGTTGGACCAGGTCTTGTGTGCAACCCGGGGTCGGGCGATTTGTGCGACCGGTCAGAACTTTGCAATGGCGTTTCCGCAGTGTGTCCTGCGGACACCTTCGAGCCGGCCGGCACGGTGTGCCGCCGTGGCAGCGGGGACGCTTGTGACCCGGACGAATTCTGTCCGGGCAAGCCCGACTTGCCGTGTCCGGACGATCAGGTGAGCATCGAAGGAATGATCTGTCGCGTGGGCTCGGGTGACATGTGCGACCCGGCCGAGCGGTGCACCGGTGTCGCCGGTGAGACTTGTCCGGAGAATGTGGTGCGTAGCAATGCGGTGATCTGCAACCCGGGTTCGGGCGACCTGTGCGACCCACCCGAGCGATGCACCGGCGTCGCCGGCGAGCCGTGCCCGGAGGACACCATCGAGCCCGCGACCACGGTGTGCAATGCAGGTTCGGGTGACGGTTGTGACCCGGACGAGTTCTGCACCGGTGTACCGGACGAGCCGTGCCCGAAGGATACGTTCAAACCCGACACGCAGGTCTGTCGCGCTTCACAAGGCGTGTGCGACGTGGAGGAGCTCTGCCCCGGCGTGCCGGACGAGCCCTGCCCCGACGACGCGAAACTCGGCAACGACGTGGTCTGCCGCGAGGCGGTGGATATCTGCGATGCGGAAGAGGTATGCGACGGCGTCCACAATCCCTGCCCGCCCGATACATTGAAATCAGCGGATACGGTATGCCGCGCGGCGGGCGTGACGATCTTGGACGACGGAACCCAGTTCATCGACGGCGATGGACTCTGTGACGTCCCCGAATACTGCACAGGCACTCGCGTCGACTGTCCTCCCGACCGACTCCGCCCGGAAGGTGCACTATGTCGAGACCGCGCCGGCGTGTGTGATACCGCGAGGGAATACTGTTCCGGGACGAACAAGCACTGTCCGCTGGACGTGTCGACCGCCGGACACCGATGCCGGATTGCGTACGGTTTCTGCGATGAACCCGAGTATTGCGAACCGGCCGACGCCGCTTATCCCGACTGTCCGGAGGACACGTTCAAGCCGGCGGGAACGCTCTGCCGGGACTTGGGCCCCAGTGATGGATTCCCCAATTATCAAGCGTGTGATGTTCAGGAATTCTGCGACGGACAAAGCGCGGCATGCCCGCCCGATGAGGGTCTCGCCGTGGATACTGCTTGCATGCGAAGCGACGGCAGCGACGGCTCGTGCCAGGACGTGGGCGATTTGAAGCTCAAGTGTGTCGAGGCAGGCACCGTGGCGGACGGTAATCTCTGCAGTGCGGACTTCGAGTGCGCGTCCGGGAACTGCGGCGAGTGGCTCGACCGGTCTTATCGATGCATTGCGGCCAATCTGGTGGGCATCGGCGGGGCGTGCGACGGCCGGGACTACTTCTATGAAGGCGACCCGGACGGCCGGCAGTGCATGGAGGACGGCGGGGTTCAGCTCTGGTGCTGCAAGAACGGCCTGCCAGCGGCGACGGGCCAGACCGGCACGTGCAGCGAGTGCTGCCGCAGCGACGACTCAAGAGGTGGAACAGGCAAGGGCGTGGTGGGTTGCGAGAGTACGACTCGATTCGGTTCGCGCACCGAATGCTGCAGCGGCCGATGCTCGGACCCCAGCAACGATCCGTACAACTGCGGTGATTGCGGGATCAACTGCTACGACGAGATCGACATCTGCAAGACCGCCGTGATCAAGTGCGACGGTGGTTCCGGCGCCGGGCAGCCTGGCACGTGCGTCTTCGAGACCCCGTGCGACGGTGCGGCCGGAGAGGTGTGCTACGATGGCTGCTTCGCCTGCGCCATCTATGGGACCTGCGCTACGTGCCAGTCCGTCGCGACGTGCTCGCAAGTATGCCCGGACTGCTACCTTGAGGGAGCTGGGGATCATTGGTGCGCCTATTGCGACAGCGATGCCGATTGCGATCCCGGCCAGACGTGCCAGAGCGGATGCGGCAGCAGCGACGGCGCGGCCATCATCTACTGCACGTCACCGAGCTACTGTATCTGGGAGCCGGGCGACTGCGTGAACTGAGGCACAAGCCGAATAAGTGCAGCCGCAGGTGGGCGGCGTGCTTGAGCAAGTAGCAGTCCGTAGGGTCCGCTGTGCGGACCAACGGGAAGTGCAAAGGGGCACGGACAACCGTTCGCCCGCGGGTATATCTATCGTGCCAGTGTCACGGCGGGCAAGACCGGCACGACCCGGCGGAGCGACCTAGACACCGCCTGATCGTGCCAAACCAAACAGGATCGCGCCGGTGACGTAGACGACGACCCACCAGCCGTAGGCGATCTTGGAATACACGGCCAGCGGCTTGGGCACGGGGGCTTGCGGCGTGGCCAACCACCTGCGCCAGAGCAGTGCGGCATCGATCATCATGGCCGCGAGCGCCGAGTACCCCATGAAGCCGTGCACCGTGAAGGGTGAATTCGGCGAGCTGACGATCATGCACGCCGTGGCGACGATGTCGAAGAAGACCCCCGTGCTCAGCATACACAGGTTGCGGCGCGAAATCGGCCGGTAGTTCAACCGCCACGCCGACACCGTGTAACTCACGAGGGCCAGGTTGACGGTCACCAGGGCGACGATCAACACGGGGTTCATCCGCATACGCTCCCTTAGCCAAGGCCCGCGTTGCCGCCGGAGGCGAGCAGACCATCCGGCCGGCCGGACCATGCCGCCGGGATCGCGTGCACGATCCATGCCTGAGGAACCGCTCCGACCAGACGACGAACCCGTCCCGCGGTGATACCATCCGATAATGGCATCAAATCGTGGAACTCGTCGCTTCGGTCCCGGTTTGCTGGTGGCGGCCGCGTTCATCGGACCGGGCACGATCACCACGGCGTCGAAGGCCGGGGCGAGCTTCGGCTTCGCTCTGGCGTGGGCGATCGTGTTTTCCGTGGTCGCGGCGATCGTCTTGCAGGAGATGGCCGCGCGGGTCGGGCTGGTCACGCGCGGCGGGCTCGGCGAGGCGATCCGAGCGAGTGTCACCAACCCGGCACTTCGATCGGCGGCCGTGGTGCTCGTCGTGGCGGCGATCGCGGTCGGCAACGCGGCCTACCAGACCGGCAACATCACCGGGGCGGCGCTGGGGCTCGAGGTGCTGACCGGGCTTTCACGGCCTGTCCTGTCGCTGATCATTGCCGCGGCGGCCGGCGTGCTGCTCGCCACCGGCAGCTACAAGATCATCGAGCGCGTGTTGATCGGGCTCGTAGTCGTGATGAGCGGTGTCTTTCTCGTGACGGCCGTCGTGATCCGACCGGACGTCGGCGCACTGGTCCGCGGAATGTTCGTCCCCGGCGTGCCGGAAGGCGGACTGGTCGCGACGATCGCGCTGATCGGCACCACCGTGGTTCCCTACAACCTGTTCCTGCACGCTTCGATCGTTTGCGAGAAGTGGCCGTCGGACATCCCGGTCGCCGAGGCGATCCGCGACTCCCGGCGGGACACGATCCTGGCCATCGTGCTCGGCGGGGCGATAACACTGGCTGTCATGATCACGGCCACGTCGCTCGAAAGCGGCTTTACGGACGGAGTGGCCATGGCGAAGCAGCTCGAGCCGCTGCTAGGTGCGTGGGCGAAGTGGTTTTTCGCGATGGGCCTTTTGGCGGCCGGCGTGACCAGCGCGATGACCGCGCCGCTGGCGGCCGCGTATGCCACCTGCGGTGCCCTCGGCCGAGCAGCGACGATGCACGATGCGCGGTTTCGCGCGGTTTTGGGTGCCGTGCTTCTGATCGGCACGGCGTGTGCGCTTGTCTTCGGGAAGACGCCGGTGCAGGCGATCGTTTTCGCTCAGGCCGCCAACGGGCTGATTCTTCCGGTCGTGGCGGTATTTCTGCTGATCGTCGTCAACCGGCCCGCGATGATGGGCAGAAATGTCAACCGCCCGGTGGTGAACATGCTCGGCATGGCCGTCGTGCTGGTCGCCACGGGCCTGGGCATTTGGAAACTGCTTCAGTTATTCGGCCTCTCCTAGTGCCGGTTCTAACAGGGTAGTTCGACATTTTTCTTCCCCTCCTTTGTTTAAGGAGGGGCCGGGGGAGGGTCTTCGACGAACAGTAACCTCCCTCAATCCCCCTTTGACTAAGGAGGGAAGAAAGGGTGTCGACCATTCTGGAAGCGCCACCAGAGTCACACATTCTTCTCGCAATCGGGCATATCCCGCGCTGAACACCCCGTCGTCGCGGTTGTTCGTGGATTGGCACCGTAGTTGCCAGATAAATCAGTGTGGGGTCTCTCCTCCACCGGCCCCAACGTCGCGTCGAAGGTGTGTAAGGGGGTGTGCATCATGCCACTCAATCGGCGTGGATTTTTCAAAGTACTGGGTACCGCCGGCGCGGCCGTCGCTTCTGGCGGCACGTCCGCCCGGGCGTCGTCCGATCACCCGGACCACGGCGCAGCGGACGACGCGGTGGGTGTGCTTGTCGACATCCCGAACTGCATCGGGTGTCGCAAGTGCGAGTTCGCCTGTCGAAAGGCGGCCGGGTTCGACGTGCCGCCGATCGAGACGTTCGACGACAAGTCCGTCTTCGACGAGCCCCGGCGTCCTTCGCCAGACAGCTATACCGTGGTGAATCGGTACCGCAATCCGGAAAACGAGAAGAAGCCGGTCTTCGCGAAGGTCAACTGCCTGCACTGTGTCGATCCGGCCTGCGCCTCGGCTTGCCTGGTGGGGGCGCTTTCCAAGAACGAGAAGGGACCGGTCACGTATGACCCATGGAAGTGCATGGGCTGCCGCTATTGCATGGTTGCCTGTCCTTTCCAGATCCCCACGTATGACTACGGCACCGCTCTGACTCCGCAGGTGCGGAAGTGCACGTTGTGCTGGGACAAGCTTCAGAGCGGGGAAGAAGTGCCGGCGTGCGTCAAGATTTGTCCGCAGGACTGCCTGACCTTCGGCAAGCGTAGCGACTTGCTTCAGATCGCGCATGACAAGATCGTGGCCAAACCGGACGTCTATACGGATCACGTGTACGGCGAGCATGAGGTCGGCGGGACGTCGTGGCTCTATCTGTCGAGCGTGCCGTTCGAGAAGCTGGGCTTCCTTACCCTGTCGGACGAAGCCCCGCCCCGGCTTACCGAGACGATTCAGCACGGCATCTTCAAGGGCTTCGTCACGCCGGTGGCGCTGTACGGTCTGTTGGGGATGATCATGTGGTTGTCGCGGAGGCCCCAAGAGCCCGCGGCGGTCGCCGCCGGTGCCGGCGGGGACGGTCGGGCGAGGCATGCCGAAAATGCACCGCCGCCGGGCGGTACCAGGAAGTCGGCCCGGCCGGTCGTGTCTGCCGGGAAGGAGGTGGCGCATGACCGCGTCTGACCTCCAAGTGACGACCCGCGCGCGGCGCATCGGTCCGGGCGTGCTGGCGCTGCTCTGCTTGTTGGCGCTGGGGCTTGGCGTGGCCGCTTATCGTTTCGTGTTCGGTTTGTCTGCGGTGACGAACCTGGATCAGCAGCATCCCTGGGGGCTGTGGATCGCGATCGACGTGGCCTCCGGCGTTGCGCTGGCGGCCGGCGGGTTTACCTCGGCCGCACTGGTGTACGTCTTCCGGCGCGAGCACTATCACGTCGTGGCGCGTCCAGCGTTATTGACGGCGCTTCTCGGTTATACGTTTGTCGCGCTCGGCCTGCTCGTGGACCTCGGCCGGTACTACAACATCTGGCACCCGCTGCTTCCGACGATGTGGCAGGGCAACTCGGTGCTGTTCGAAGTCGCGATCTGCGTGGTCTGCTACCTGACGGTGCTCTATCTCGAGTTCCTTCCGGTCGTGTGCGAGCGGTTCGTTCATGACGATCGCTATCCCCGTTTGGCGCGGGCGAGCCGGAAGTGCCTCGGCGTGCTCGAACGGACGATGTTTCTGTTCATCATTGCGGGCGTGGTCTTGTCGTGCATGCACCAGTCGTCGCTGGGCACGCTCATGGTGATCGCGCCGAGCAAGATGCACCCGCTGTGGAACACGCCGATCCAGCCGCTTTTGTTCCTGCTGTCCGCCATCGCCGTCGGGTTTCCCATGGTGATCGTCGAGTCGATCTACGCCTCGTGGGGCTTGAAGCACGAGCTGAGGATGGACGTCCTCGGCGACTTGGCGCGCTACGTGCCCGTACTGCTCGGGGTCTACCTGGCCGTCAAGCTGGGCGACGCGGTGGTCCGCGGTAGCCTGGCCCACCTGGGCGAAGGCTCGGTGGCGGGCACGATGTTCACGATCGAAGTGCTCGGCGGCATCGCCTTGCCGATGGTGATGATGATGTCGACGCGCGTGCGGCGAAGTCCGTCGCTGCTTCTGGTGGCGGCGCTGGCCGTCGTGTTCGGCGTGGTGCTCAACCGTATTAACGTCTTTCTCGTGGCGTACCATCCGCCGTTTGCGGTGCGCAGCTACTTCCCGTCGCTCAGCGAGGTCGTCGTGACCGTCGGACTCATCTCGGGCTTGATTCTGTGCTACCGCTTGATCGTGACCTACCTGCCCGTGCTGGGTCATGCTTCGGAGGTGAAACCGGCATGAACGCGCCACTTCATTTGCGTGTCTGGAGCGTCTGCTCTTCGATGGTGGTCCTGCTGCTCGTGTCGGGTCTTCATGCGCAGACCCCGGCCGGCACCGACGCGGCGAAGGCGACTTCGCAAGCCGCGATGACCGGCGACTGCTACAGTTGCCACACCTGCGCGAAGCCGACGTCCGAGTCGCCGTGCCTGCGCCCCTGCCAGCGCAACAAACCCGGCACGATCGAGCGCGAGTTTGCAGGCAAGACCGGACCCGACGTCGTGATCCTGGACGACCTCGAAAACCTGTATCTGCCGGTGCCGTTTGACCACAAAGGCCACTCGGATATGGCCGGCATGACGAACGGCTGTGTGGCGTGCCACCACTACACGCCGGAGGGTGCGGAACATCCAGCGTGCAAGACCTGTCACGAGTTGGCACCGGCTCGCGAGAACATCCGCAAGCCGGGGCTGAAAGGCGCGTACCACCGGCAGTGCCTGGGGTGCCACCGCGAGTGGAGTCACGAGACGGGTTGTGCCATGTGTCATCAGCCGAAGACCGGCGTCATGGATGGGTCATCGGCCACGCCCACGCCGGGCGATATCGTCGGGCAGATGCACCCGCCGATTCCCGAGCCGGACACGGAAGTGTACAACGCGGTGTCGGCCGACTCCGGAGCGCATGTGATCTTTCGTCACCGGGAGCACATTCACCGCTTCGGGTTGCGGTGCGTGGAGTGCCACCGGGAGGACAACTGCTCGCGCTGTCATGAGGTCGGCCGGCGCCACGAGCAACGAACGGTGAGCTTGGCGGAGCACCACGAGCCGTGCCGCCAGTGTCACCTGAGCGACACCACCAAGCCGGACGGACACTGCAACCGGTGCCATTGGAAGACCGGAGATCCGACGCCGCCGGCGTTCGATCATGCGACGACGGGTTGGAAGCTCAGCAGCTACCACGCCGACCTGAACTGTCGCCAGTGTCACAAGTCCGTTCCGTTCATCAAGCTTGATCGGACCTGTGACGCCTGCCACTCCGACTGGAACCCGACGACCTTCAATCACGGCGTGACGGGGCAACAGCTCGACGCCAATCACCGCCAGTTCGACTGCGAAACTTGCCACCAGAGCCGGGCGTTCGATGCGCCGCCGACCTGCACCGAATGCCACGACAAGGAAGACGGCATTACGTTCCCGGCGCGCCGACCCGGTCCGCGAACGAGACTCGGTCTAACGGATGAACCGTTACATCAGGTGACGGAAGGCTGATTCGCGCGTCCCCCGGTTTCTCAATTATTGGACCCGGCCAGCCGCCCCTATCGCCGTTTCGTGGCTCTGACGCACTGTGGCACGTTTTTTGCAAGCTCGTTGTCTGACGAATGGGCCGGATGCCAGGGCCGTTCTAGTAACGCCAAAGTGCATGACGATAGGCCGCCAAAGCCCGCGCAGCCGGGCAGGCTGGCGCGTTGTCGTTCGGCTTGGAACCGCTCCGAAGGAGCGTGGAGCACTGTGGACACGCACCACGAACGTGTTTGGCCGGGTAGGACGCAGCCCGTCGGCCGATGGACCCTGTCGGCGGCGTGGGTCGTCATGGGCTGCTTGACGAGTCTCGCCCTCGCGCAGGACAACGAGACGTGCCTGGGCTGCCACGGCCAGGAGGGGTTGCAGATCGAGAAGGCCGGCCGGGTCGTGAATCTGTTCGTCGACCTGAAGCGGTTCGAGGGTAGCGTTCATGCCAGTTTTGACTGCATCGACTGCCACACCGCCCTCGACGGCGTGGAGGATTTTCCCCACGAGTCGGGGCTGGAACGCGTCGACTGCATGACGTGCCATGAGGACGACGGCGACGGCCCGATCGCCACGTTCCTCGCGAGCACGCACGGCCAACTGCTCCAAAAGGGGGACAAAGATGCCCCCCGATGTCAGGACTGCCACGGCAACCACTACATCCTGCCGCTTTCCGATCCGGACTCGGCGATTTCGCCGTTCAACGTCCCGCGCATGTGTGCCCAGTGCCACGCCGAGGGCGCCGAAGTCGAGCGCACGCACGACATCCCTGAAGAGCAGGTGTTCAATCGCTACAAGGACAGCATCCACGGCGAGGGATTGTACAAGCAGGGGCTGGTGGTGACGGCCGTTTGCACGAGCTGCCACACCGGTCACAACGTGCTGCCACACGACGATCCCCGGTCGACGATCAACAAGAAAAACATCGTCAAGACGTGCGAAAAGTGCCACGGTCGCATCGAGGACGTCCACCGCAAGGTGATTGCGGGCGAACTGTGGGAGCGCGAGGGCGTCGTGCCGATCTGCGTGGAATGCCACTCGCCGCACGAAATCCGCAAGGTGTTTTATGACACGAACATGAGCAACGCGGACTGCCTGCGTTGCCACAGCGACAAGGCGCTGACGGCCTCGTCGGACGGCCGGAGCTTGTTTGTCGACGCGGAGGAATACGGCCGGTCGATCCACGGCCGCAGCAGCGTCTCCTGCGCCCAGTGTCACACAGGTGCTACCCCCTCGGACGCGGAACGTTCATGCCGGACGATCGTTGCCAAGGTGGATTGCGCCGTCTGTCACGAGGCGAACGTGCGCGACTATCAGCGAGGGCGCCATGGCGAGTTGCACGCGGCAGGGGATCCCAACGCGCCGTATTGCACGGATTGTCATGGTCGGCACAACATCGAGAAGCACGAAGTCCCACCCGATGCGGATAGCATCCTCGAGGCGCAAATTCGCGAATCACCGACGTTCAGCCGCAACGTGCCCAACCTGTGCGCCCGATGCCACCGCGAGGGAGCGCCGGCGGCCGTCCGCTACTTTGGCAAGGACGATCACATCGTCGAGCGCTACTCGATGAGTATTCACGGGAAAGGCCTGCTCGAAAGCGGTCTGACCGTGACGGCGACATGCAGCGATTGCCACTCGCCCCACAAGGAGCTTCCCAAGAGCGATCCCGAGTCGACGATCAGTGAGAAGAACATCGTGGCCACGTGCGGCAAGTGCCACGACGGCATCTACGAGAAGTACCAGCACAGCGTCCACTCGGCCGCCGGGAATCCGGAGTACGTGGAGCGTCGGGTTCGCGGCATGCCGAAGCTGCCGCAGTGCGACGATTGCCACTCCGCGCACACCGTCAACCGGACCGATGTGCCCGCGTTCCAGCTCGGGATCATGAATCAGTGCGGCAAGTGCCACGAGCAGGTCACCAAGACCTATTTCGATACGTACCACGGAAAGGCGTCGGCGCTGGGCGACACGACGCGGGCGAAGTGCTACGACTGTCACGGGGCGCACAACATTCGGCGGCCCGACGACCCCAGCTCGACGCTGTCGCGCGACCACATCGTGGCGACGTGTGGCAAGTGCCACCCCGGGTCACACCGGCAGTTCGCGGGCTATTTGACGCACGCGACGCACCACGACCCGGCCAAGTATCCTGCACTGTTTTACGCCTTCTGGGCCATGACGGCGCTTCTGATCGGCACCTTCAGCTTCTTCTTCCTGCACACCGCGGCGTGGTTGCCGCGTTCCTGGAAGCTGCGCCGGGAACACAAGAAGACGCTGGGCGGCGTGATCGATCCGGTCCGCCAGTTCTCGCGGTTTCCGTCGTTCTATCGCAAGCTGCACCTGACGGTGATCCTGAGTTTCTTCGGCCTGGCGATCACCGGCATGATCGTGAAGTTCTCGTACACGGGATGGGCGCAGTTTCTGGCCCACCTCATCGGCGGCATGAACGCGGCTGGGCTGATCCACCGCATCTGCGCGATCATCACCTTCGGGTACATGATCATGCACCTGTGGGACGTGCGGCGCCGCTGGCGGCAAAGCGGTAAGGGGTTCTTCTCGTTCATTTACGGGCCGGACACGATTCTGCCAAAATGGCGAGACGTGGTGGAGCTGGTGGGCACCCTCAAGTGGTTCTTCGGCTTGGGGCCGCGCCCGAAGTACGGGAAGTGGACCTACTGGGAGAAGTTCGACTACTTCGCCGTGTTCTGGGGCGTGGCGATCATCGGCACCACGGGGCTCTGCCTGTGGTTTCCCGAGTTCTTCACTTGGTTCATACCGGGTTGGACGTTGAACGTCGCCACGATCGTCCACAGCGACGAGGCGCTGTTGGCGACGGGCTTTATCTTCACGATTCACTTCTTCAACACGCATTTTCGACCGGAGAAGTTCCCCATGGACCCGGTGATCTTCACCGGCCGCATGACCCTTGCTGAATTGAAGCACGACAAGCCGCGATACTACGAGGAGTTGGAAGCTCGCGGCGAGCTGGAGCACTATCTGGCCGACCCGCCATCCCCGACCTTTGTCAAGGCGGTCCGGCTGTTCGGGTTCACGGCTCTGACGGTCGGTTTCGCCCTGGTGGGGTTGATCATATACGCCATGGTGTTTGCTTATCGGTAGTCGTGGGGCGACCGGATGGGCTCTGGCACATGATTTGCCACCTGATTCTGTAGAAGATCGACGCGCCGAATGTCCCCTCTCCACCAACGGGACTCAAGGTGTCACTATGACGACAGGAGCAGCGCGAAGTCCACATCAGGCCGTTCGAGGTAGATGGCTCCCCTTGGGCGCCGTTCTTGCCGTGGTGAGCATCGGCTCGCCCGCGGTGGGACAGGAACAGGAGTCACCGCGTCCGGAGCATCCCACGGCCTGCACGGACTGTCATGTCAAGTACGACAGCGGCCTCGAACACGGTGTGTTTGCCGAGTTACTTCAGAAGTCCGTCCACAGCGACCTGGATTGTACCGACTGCCACACCTCCGCATCGATGGACGATCTCGACGTGACCGCCCCGATGCCGCACACCCAACCGGTCGCCGCCGTGTCCTGCCGGGGGTGTCACGACGAAGTCGCCGAAGTCTACAAGAAGCACGGCCGATCCAAGGTCGGCAACGACCCGGACGTACCCAAGTGCTGGGACTGCCACGGTGCACACGGCGTGTTGCCCTCTTCGAATCGCGATTCGACGGTCAACCGCCTCAACCTCGCCGATACGTGCATGCGCTGTCACACCAACCTCAACCTGATCAAGAGGCACGACATCCTGCGCGAGGAACCGATCGAGCTGTACAAGAGCAGCGTACATGCCCGGGCGACGGCGCGAGGGCTCTTTCTCGCTGCCACGTGCAGCGACTGTCACTCCGCGCCTTCGGCGGATGGGACGCCGACGGCACACCGCATCCTGACGCCGGCCGATCCCGAATCGACGATCTTTCACTTCAACATCCCCAACACCTGCGGCAAGTGCCATCGCGGCACCGCGCAGGATTACTGGGAGGGAATCCACGGTCAGCTCGCGGCCCGCGGTGAGGTCGACGCGCCCGTGTGCACGCACTGTCACGGCGAGCACGGCATCCTGCCGGCTTCCGACTATCGATCTCCGGTCAGCGCCGCCAAACTGGCCGAGGCGACCTGCGCACCGTGCCATGAGTCGGCCACGCTGAACGAGCGATACGGGATTCCGCCGGGACGCTTGAAGTCCTACGTGGATTCCTATCACGGGCTCAAGCGCAAGGCCGGTAACGTCAACGTCGCCAACTGCGCGTCGTGCCACGGCAGCCACCGCATCTTGCCGCACACCGACCCGCGATCCTCCATCTACAAGGACAACCTGCAACACACCTGCGGCAAGTGTCACGCGGGCATCACCGAGGTGCTGGCTCAAATCCCGATTCACGAGACGGCAACAGGCATCAAGACCGGCTGGCCGTACTTCTTCACCGTTTTCTATTACTGGATGATCGGCATCACGATCGGCGCCATGCTGCTGCACAATCTGGGGCACTGGTACCGCAACGTGCGGCGCGCCGGGGAGGTGCCGTACATCATCCGGCTGACGCCAGGCGAAACAGCGCAGCACTGGTTGCTTATGATATCGTTCATCGTGCTGGTGATCAGCGGGTTCTCACTCCGGTTCTCCGAATCGTGGTGGGTGGAGTTGCTCTTCGGCTGGGGGGGCGGCGAAGGCTTCGTGATTCGCGGTACGGTTCATCGCACCGCAGCCGTTCTGTTCGTGATCTGGTGCGTGTGGCATTTGTGCTACCTCATGTCGAAACGCGGTCGCACCTGGCTGCGTGACATGATCGCCTCCGTTACGGATTTGCGGCACATCAAGGAAAACGCCCTGTTCTTTCTGAATCGCCGTGAGAAGTCGCCGCGCTTCGGGCGCTTCAGCTACATGGAAAAGTGCGAGTACTGGGCCCTGATCTGGGGCGCGGTGATCATGACGATCACGGGTGTACTGCTCTGGTTCGATAACTTCTTCATCGAGCACTGGGGCCTGCCCAAGGGCCTGCTCGACGTGGCCCTGGTGATTCACTACTACGAGGCCTGGCTGGCCACCCTGGCGATCCTGGTCTGGCACATTTACGGCACCGTGTTCAGCCCGGAGGTCTATCCGATGAACCCGGCCTGGCTCACGGGCAAGATGCCCAAGACCATGTACGACCACGAACATCCCGCTGGGCTGGACCTGAAGGCCCGGACGGCCGATATCGATCCCGATGCCGAGGAGCCCACGAAGGCCGCGGACACGACCTCCGGGCCGGGCCCAAGGTCCGAATCGTAGCCTACCGCGGGCCGATTTCGGGCCCCGCCGGCCGCCAAGCAGCGACAAGTGGCGTTTGGGCCGTCCAGTGACGGTCCTCAGACCTCGCGAACCCCTTGCAAGGCGACGTACGCGCGCAGTATCATGCGTTTGGGTCGTGTCTGTCGGTGTTCGCCGCGGTCTTGGGGTGTTGTGCAGCAGTCGTAGTCAGACGAGCCATGGCGTGTCGGCACGAAGGACCGGAGGCGTGCTGGTTCGCGCTTCTCAAAGACGCTCCGGTGACCTTCCCCACCAACAAGAGCCCGATCTCCCCCAAAGGGTTGGTGCATCTTGGTTCGAGCCTATGCAATCCGGCAACCTCGGGTCGTCCTGTGGCCGCGAGGTCTGTCCATCGTCCTGACCTGTCTGGCTGTTCTGGCTTCGTCGGCGCGCCTCGACGCCCAGCAGCAAGTGCTCGGGCAGGAAAAGGCCATGCACCTCGCGGGATCGGCGAATTGGGTCATCCGCAAGACGAGCCTGGGCGGTCGCACGATCGAACTCCAAGGCGTGGCCGATCATGTGCCGCTCTACTACGAAACGCAGAACCTGGACGCCGCGCACACCGTCTCGACGGCGAACGTGTGGCCCGGCGGGTCCACAGGGTTGTCCTTGACAGGTAGCGGCGTCACCACCGGCATCTGGGATGCGGGACGGGTACGTGACACCCACCAGGACCTCGTCGGACGAGTCACTCTGGGGGACGGGTATCAACAAACTTCTGATCACGCCACGCACGTCGCTGGCACGATGATCGGCGCGGGCCTTTCCCAAGCCGACGGTGTACATCCCGCCGGACAATCCACCGGTATGGCCTTTGGGGCCCAACTGATCGCGTATGACTTCAACAACGATGTCGATGAGATGACGACGGCGGCGGCGAAGGGACTGCGCCTGTCGAACCACTCCTACGGCGTGGTCACCGGCTGGGACTACGACGACTATGGTGCTGGCCTCGGCTGGTACTGGTTTGGTAACACATCGATCAGCATGGTCGAGGACTATTTCTTCGGCTTTTACAGCTTTCAAGCCCAACAATGGGACACCATCGCCTACGAGCACCCCGGCTATCTGATGGTGAAGTCGGCCGGCAACGACCGCGACGACACCGGACCGGTCAACGGCGAGTCGCATTTCGTTTCGCTCAACGGTACGTGGTATCCGAGCAGTGTTGTGCGTAACCCGGACGGCAACGACGGCTATGATTCTCTGTCACACGCGGCAACGGCGAAAAACGTGCTAACCGTCGGCGCCGTCGAGGATCTGCCGAACGGGTATGTTGATGCGGCCAGTGTGCAGCTTGCTCCGTTTTCCAGCTGGGGCCCGACGGATGACGGCCGCATCAAGCCGGATATCGTTGCCAACGGCACCGACCTGTGGTCGGCCTCGTCGACGACAGTCGACGCGTATGCATCGCGAAGCGGCACATCCATGGCGGCCGCCTCGGTCACCGGCTCTCTGGCGGATTTGATCGAGTACTACCGGCAACTGCACAACGGACAGGACATGTCCGCCGCCATGCTCAAAGGTCTGGTCATCCACACCGCCGACGAGGCCGGGGACGCGCCCGGCCCGGACTACCGCTTCGGTTGGGGGCTGCTGGACACGGCCGCCGCCGCCGAACAGATCACCTTCGCGGCGGCCCACCCCGAAGCCATGATGGAGGTATGGCTGACGGCGCACCACACGTTCGAGATGGACGTACGGCCGACAGGGGGCGTCGTGAGCTTCACCGTGTGCTGGACGGACCCACCCGGCACATCCCCGGCGCCGAGCCTCGATCCGCCGGACCACATGCTGGTGAACGACGTCGATCTCCGGGTGATCGACCCCAACGGCGTCGTCCTCGAGCCTTGGGTGTTGGACGCGGCCAACCCGGCGGCACCCGCGACTCGCGGTAACAACAACACCGACAACGTGGAAAAAATCGATAATATCGGCGTGGTGCCAGGGACGTACCGCGTTCAACTTTCCGTTGTCGGGCCCGCGGTCGGTGACACGCAACCCGTGGCCCTCATCATATCCAATGCCGCCGCGACCGGCGATGTTCTGGGGGCCTGCTGCGATGGGGAATCGTGCAGTGCGCATACGCGGGCATTCTGCGCGGTATTGGGGAATTTTCCGTGGTATGCCGGCACCGACTGCACCGACTTTGCTTGCCCGGCGTTGGGTGCTTGCTGCCTGGGGTGCGGCGCGAGCTCGACCTGCACGCGCACCGACCACGCATCGTGCATCGATCTGGGGGGCGCGTGGCAGGAGGGGGCGGACTGCACGGTCGGACCGTGCGGCGCGAGCGCCGACGATTGTATGACGGACGCCGTACCAATCAGCGATGGCGTGTGGCCGTTCGACAACCGCTGCGCGACCACGGATGGCCCAGACGTCGTCGCATGCGATACGGGTGACCAGGCGTTTCGCAAGGACCTGTGGTATCAATACACCGCCACCTGTACCGGCACCGTGAAAATCAGTACCTGCGGCAGTGCCGACTACGACGCCATTCTGGCGGTGTACGGGGACGGGTCGGGTACGTGCTCCTGCCCGGTTGACGACCAGACGCAAATCGGACTGTGCGGGGACGACACGTGTGGGAGCAACGGTGGCCCCGCCAAACTCGAAACTTGGGCGGCGCAAGGTGAGTGCCTTCTGATCCGCGTCGGTGGCTGGAACAGTGCTTCCGGGACCGGCAACCTCAACGTAAGCTGCCAACCAAGCACGTGCCTGGTTGCCCCCCAGCCTCTGCCCGAACCCACGCCGATCAAAAAGAATCGATACTTGGGGTTCGTGCCGGTTGGCGGCACCGGCGAGCGTGCCGCCATCCGTGTTCGTGCGATCGACTTGCACGACTTCCCGGAGTTCAATGGCGCGGTACGATGGGTGGGAGCTCCGCGAACGTACCAGAACTCACCTGCAGTCGATCCACTTCCCCCGATCACCGTATCGCGGCTCCAGTGCGATCCGGTGTTTCTCGATTGGAGCAGCGTCGGGTTGTTGTACGTGATAGGGGCTGAAATCGTACCCTCCAGTGAATACGAGGTGGCGATGGTCAATGAATCATGCGCGGACAATCTGGATTCATCGGACGTCTACTCTGAGCCAATGGTGCTCAAAACGACTATCTGGGGAGATGTCCGGCCGCTGTACAACGCACCCGGCAGTCCGGTGCAGCCCGACATGTTGGACGTGGCCGGCCTGGTCGAAACCTTTCTCGGCTCGAAGGAGACGATCGAAAAGCCGCGATCGCAATTGCAGCCAAACGTGCCCGACCCATCGCGCCCGGTCGATTTTCGCGATATTGCGGACTGCATGAATGCGTATATCTCCAGGATTTATCCCTACAACGGACCATGTACGTGTCCGTCGACCGTTCCGTGTGGGCAGACGCCGTGCGTTGTCGATATGGACTGTCCGAACGGCGGGACGTGCGTGGACGCATTCTGTCGTGACGCGTGCGCTCGATGCTACCAACCGTAGGCCGGCCGACACGATCTGTCCATAAAACAACCGGCCGGCGTGACGCGCCGACCGGTTGACTCATGGCGTACTTCCATTCTCGGGCGGTTACTTGAGGCCCAAAGCGGCAGCAATCTGCGGGCCGAACTTCACGATGAGCCCGGCGAAGACGACGCTCACCATACTCATGAGCTTGATCAGGATGTTCAGGCTCGGGCCGGAGGTATCCTTGAACGGGTCGCCGACCGTGTCGCCGACGACGGTGGCCTTATGGGCCTCACTGCCCTTCCCGCCGTAGTGGCCCTTCTCGACGTACTTCTTGGCGTTGTCCCAGGCGCCGCCCGCGTTGGCCATGAAGATCGCGACGGCGAAGCCGCTCGTCAGACCACCGGCCAGCAGACCCATGACGCCGCCGACGCCGAACACCAGCCCGACGACGACCGGCACGATGATCGCCAGAAGCGACGGGGGGACCATCTCCCGCTGGGCGCCCCTCGTGGAGATATCGACACAGCGGGCGTAGTCGGGCACCTTTTCGCCACGGAAGTCGACCTGTTCGCGCGGCCAGTTGTCGGAGTTTTTGGAATCTGCCTCCGACATGCCCTTTTCGGCCATGAGGTACTCGCCGACCTTCTTGAACTGCTCGCGGCACTCCAACATCATCTTGTAGGCGGCGCGTCCGACGGCCTGCATCGTCAACGCGCAGAAGAGGAACGCCAGCAGCACGCCGCAGAACATCCCGCAAAGCACCTTCGGGTTCATCAGCGTGACGTTATAGAAGTCCATGAACTGCTGGAGCGATGCCTTGCGCGAGGAAACGACGTTGACCTCGTGTTCCTCTCCTTTGTTGTCGTGTATGGTCGTCGTGCGCACGTATTCAGTGTCACGTTTCCCCGGTGTCAGTCCGGTGAGCTTGACGCCAGCCTTTCCGCCTTGCTCGGCGAATTGGTCGTCCAGTTCGCTCATGACCTTCTTGCTCAGCAGCATGTACGAGTCGTAGGTGGATTCGGTCTTGCCCTTCTTGGTATGCTCGGCGAACTTGCCGTGGCCCATGTAGTAGATGTCGCCGATGCCGACGTCCGCCGCATCCGTCCCTTCCGGTGCCATTTCCTGAACGAAGGCCATCGCCTCACGCACCTGGCCGATGCGAACCTCTTCGACGTACGCGGCCAAGAGCGCCAACGCGGTCAGCGCGGCGGAGCCGATGGCAAAGCCCTTACCGGTCGCGGCCGTCGTGTTGCCGAGCGAGTCGAGCGCGTCGGTGCGCTCGCGAACCTCGGGATCCTGCCCGGTCATTTCGGCGTTACCGCCGGCGTTGTCGGCGATCGGGCCGTAGGCGTCGGTCGCGAGGGTGAAGCCGAGTGTGGCGAGCATGCCGACGGCCGCCAGACCCACGCCGTACAGCCCGAGCATGTACTCTTGCCCGCCGCCCGCAAACTTGAACGCCGCCATGATGGCGACCACGATGATGGCCAGTGAAGCCCAGGTGCTCTTCATGCCCTCGGCCACGCCGGCGATGATGACGGTGGCCGCCCCGGTCTGGGCCTGTTCGGCGATCCGCTTGGTCGGCTCGTAGTCGTAGCTCGTGTAATGCTCCGTGAACTTTCCGATGCCCCAGCCGGCCGCAAGACCGACCACGACCGCCGTCGCGACCCCCCACCAGACGACGCCCTGAATATCGCCGAGCAACAGGTAGCATACGATGTACGTGGCCACGAGGATGACCACGCTCGACGCGACCAAGCCGCGGTTCAAGGCGGACATCAATTGCGCCATCGTGGCACCTTCCTCGGTTTTGACGAGGTTGATACCGAACCAGATGCTCGCAATGATGCCGAGGCCCGCGACGACCACTGGGACGGTCAGGAACCAGAGTGCGTTGGCGCTGATCTGAGCGTGCGTGCCGCCCAGAGCCTGTGCGGCCGCGACACCCAGGGCGGACGTCGCAAGAATCGAACCCGCATAGGACTCGTAGAGGTCGGCACCCATGCCGGCGACGTCACCGACGTTGTCGCCGACGTTGTCGGCGATGGCGGCCGGGTTACGCGGATCGTCCTCGGGAATGCCCGCCTCCACTTTGCCAACGAGGTCGGCGCCGACGTCGGCCGCTTTGGTGTAGATGCCGCCGCCGACACGAGCAAAGAGTGCCTGTGTGCTGGCACCCATGCCGAAGGTGAGCATGACGACGGTGATCTCGTGCAGTGGCATATCCGTGAAGTGGCGCAGTGCAAAAAACCACATGCAGACGTCGAGCACGCCGAATCCCACGACGACAAGACCCATGACCGCGCCTGCGCGAAAGGCCACGCGCAGGCCCTGATTCAGGCTGTGCCGGGCGCCGGCGGTGGTTCGGTGGGCGGCGATGG
>Ga0055449_10000113_pt1 | contig 21089 bp, 24 predicted proteins | sample China_Galinas_PW_2_FD_57739 | JGI IMG/M metagenome (GOLD analysis project Ga0055449, IMG submission 57739) | Wetland microbial communities from San Francisco Bay, California, USA, that impact long-term carbon sequestration - China_Galinas_PWB_D1 | ecosystem: Environmental > Aquatic > Marine >... | reverse complement strand
GTAGGTGAAGTCCGCACTTAGTCGATAAACGTCTTCCCCGCTTAACTTCAAGCAAGGCGGAAGTGGTCTTAGGAACCATTTCCCATGGACGGCTTCATCCCCAATGCGGTTACAATGGCTCAGAGGGCGAGGTGCGTCCGATCGAGAAATGAGGAGGGTGACATCAGGCACTTGTCAGGCATTTATCAAGCAAATGTAAACCAGACAAAGAAAGAATACCTTTAATTCAATCGGTTATCATTGCGCACCCCCCTCCCACCCTCGACAAGCGCCAGCCAGGGGTGTAGTATCGACATATATGTCGGATAAGAGGGGTCTCGTGGCCAAGATTGCGACATTATTTGACAAAAATGTAAGCATTTGTAATAATAAGGCATACGGCAACCGATTGCCGACGATGCTATGAACGAGACGATATCGACAGCGACGAAAAAGGACCGGGAGCTCGGGGCCATCCTCGAGGTAAGCAGCGTGCTTACGGCCTCCTTCGACCTCGAGGAGAACCTCACCTCGGTGATGCGCACGCTGGCCACGGTGCTGGACATGCAGAGGGGCTGCGTCTTCCTGCTTGAGCCCGGCACGCACAAGATGCGCATAGTCGCCGCCCACGGCCTCACCGAGGACGAGATAAAACGCGGCAAGTACTCCATAGGCGAGGGCATCGTGGGCCGCGTGCTCGAAAACTCCGCGCCCATGTTCATCCGCGACATCGGCACCGAGCCCATGTTCCTAAACCGGACGGGCTCAAGGCCGAGGAAATCGGGGATATCGTTTCTCTGCATACCCATCACGCTTAAGGGCAAGCCCATGGGAGTGATAAGCGTGGACAGAATTTACTCCGAAGAGCACGGCGGCGTGGACGACGACCTCCGAGTGCTGAACATCATATCGAGCCTCATCGCGCAGTTCGTCAAGCTCTGGGAGACATACAGGGAGGTCGACCTCGAACGGGAATCACTTAAGCTCGAGCTCAAGGAGCGCTACAGCCTGCCTAACCTCGTGGGCGAGTCCCCGGGATTCCAGGCCGTGCTCAAGAGCGTGCTCAAGGTGGCGGACACTGAAGCCACGGTGCTCGTGCTCGGCGAGTCCGGCACGGGCAAGGAACTCATAGCGCGCACGCTTCATTTCGAGAGCAAGAGGGCGAAGAAACCTTTTGTTGCAGTTAATTGTGCCGCCCTTCCCTCTAACCTGCTTGAGGTGGAGCTCTTCGGGTGCGAAAAAGGCGCCTTCACCGGCGCGACGGCGAAACGCATAGGGAGGTTCGAGACCGCACAGGGCGGCTCCATCTTCCTCGACGAGATAGGCGAGCTCCCCATAGAGCTGCAGGCGAAGCTTCTGCGCGTGCTCGAGGACCGCACGTTCGAGCGCGTCGGCTCATCGACGTCGATAAAGGCGAACGTTCGCGTTATCGCGGCCACTAACCGCAACCTCGTTGACGAGGTAAAGCGGGGCAACTTCCGCGAAGACCTCTACTGGAGGCTCAACGTGGTGCCCATAGTGCTTCCGCCGCTCAGAGAGAGGGTCGGCGACATCCCGATACTGACTAACTACTTTACGGAGAAGTTCAACCACGGATACGGAAAGAACGTGAGGCTCGGCAAGGAGGCCATGGACTCCTTCATGACATACGCATGGCCGGGCAACATCAGGGAGCTTGCGAATACGCTCGAGAGGCTCATAATCATGAGCGACGGCCCGAGCATAGAGCCCGGTGATCTGCCCTACAGGATAAGGCACGGCGCGGTCGAACCCGAGAAGGGAGAGATAGCGGCGGCGGCAAAGGGAGACTCTCTGCGCAGCGAGGTGCTCACGCTTGAGCGCGAGAGGATAGTTAAAGCCCTGAAGGACAGCGGATATGTTCAGTCCAAGGCGGCGCGCTCTCTCGGCATAACTCCGCGACAGCTCGGCTACCGCATCAAGAAGTACGGAATAAGCATCTCCTGACGTCAGGTCAATAATAAAAAGGGGGAGCGCCCTGCGGGGCGCTCCCCCTTTTGCTTTCCGTTTCTGCCGAACGCTTAGAGCGCTTCCTTGCCCTTCGCGCCGGTACGAATTCTGAAGACCTCGGTCACCGGCGAGAGGAATATCTTTCCGTCTCCAACGTTGCCGGTCCTCGCGGCGTCGATTATCGTGTCCACGATGTCCTGGACGTCCTCGCCGTTTACGACTATCTCCAGCTTCAGCTTCGGCAGCATCTCGATGGTGTACTCCCTGCCGCGGTACTGCTGCGAGACACCCTTCTGCCTGCCGTGGCCTTCTATTCGAGTCAACATGAGTCCCGGATATCCCTTCTTCTCGAGGGCGGCCCTCACGTCTTCAAGCCTGTCAGGCCTTATGACTGCTGTGATCTTTTGCATGATGAGCCTCCTTTCTACCTCTGTATCCAGAAGTTAGGATATGCAGGCGTACCGTGCTCGTACACGTCGAGGCCCTCAAGCTCCTCGACCGGATTGACCCTAAGGCCATGCACGAGGTCGATTACCTTAAATATTATCATGCCCATTATGAAAGCCCAGGCAAGACATACGACCGCGCCGATCGCCTGTGCGATGAGCTGACCCGAGCCTCCACCGTAGAGCAGTCCGGTTACGAACGGTCCGTCGGTGGTATAGTTGCCGTACGTGCCGTCGGCAAAGAGGCCAAGACTGATGAGGCCCCAGAAGCCGTTTACTCCGTGCACGCTTACCGCACCGACGGGGTCGTCGACGCCCATGTTCTCAAGGGCGAGGACGCTCACCACGACCAGCACTCCGGCGATAAGCCCTATGACCACGGCCGCCCAAGCCTCTACCCATGCGCAGGGCGCCGTTATGGCGACGAGACCCGCAAGGGCGCCGTTAAGCGTCATACCGATATCGTACTTCTTGGTCTTGAAGTACATTAAGGTCATTGCGGCAACGGCACCGGCCGCCGCGGCCATATTGGTGTTGACCGCAATAACAGATATTCTCAGCTCGTGAGCAGAAAGCGTACTGCCCGGGTTAAATCCGAACCACCCGAACCACAGGATAAAAGTACCCAGGGCCGCAAGGCTCATGCTGTGGCCGGGAATGGCCTTCGGCTTTCCGTCGGCACCGAACTTACCGAACCTCGGCCCCACCGCAATGGCACCGGCCAGGCCTACCGCACCACCTATAAGGTGCACGACGCCCGAGCCCGCGAAGTCCAGGTGTCCCATTCCATATGGAAGCGTGCTGAGCCATCCGCCGCCCCATACCCAGTGACCGTAAATGGGGTAAACCACCGCGCTGATGATAACGCTATAGATGAGATACGCGCTGAACTTCAGCCTCTCCGCGACCGCTCCTGAGACGATGGTGGCCGCCGTCGCCGCAAAGACGAGCTGGAAGATGAATAGCTTGTACTTGTCCACGTCGTAGAAGGCGCCGCCCAGGAACCAGCCGTCCGTGCCGAACAGTCCCATCTTGTCGGCCCCGAACATCAGGGCGAAACCTACGGCGAAGTAGGCTATCGAGCCCATCGCCACGTCCATGACGTTCTTCATCATAAGGTTAGTCACGTTCTTTGCCCTGCAAAACCCTCCTTCGACCATCGCGAACCCAGCCTGCATCAGGAACACGAGGAACGCGCATATGAGCACCCACACGAAGTCCAGCGCAATGCCCGGGTCCGCAGCCAGAGTGGCCGCACCGCTCGGGTCGGGCGCCGGGTCGGCGGGGGAGGCGGGCGGAGCAACAGTTACCTGCTCCACCCCGGGAGGGTTAGTCGCCTCCTCCGCAGAAACAACCCCTATGGCCGAGACCATCAGGATCACCGCTAACATTAATACCAGTACAAGCCTTTTCATTTAATTTTCCTCCTCTCTCGCAAGCCCCGTTAGAAGCTCGCCGAGACGTTAACACCACCGTATAGGATGTCCTTGTCCATGTCGAAGCTTATGGCTTCCATGGCCGCCTTAGCGTCCTTGCTGAGCGGGAACGAGTAGGCTATCATCGGCGATATGGTCACGAACTGGCCAATCGGGAGGCCGAGCGATGCCGATATCTCGCCATTATAGAAGTTGGTAAACTCGTTACCGTCCTTGCCGGGACCCATCACCTTGTTGTCGAAGTCCACGCTGGCCGAGGCGCCTACGTCAAACGAAGCGCCCTTAACAGTCCCAAGGTCGGGCAGAGCGAACGAATGCCCCACCGACAACACCATGAAGCCGCCGTTGCCCTCATCGATGTCCCAGTACAGGGTCACCGAAGGCGAGAGCAGCACGTCCGCGCTCGCGCTTACATATAGTTCCTGGGTGTCTGGTATGCCCTCGAGGCCGTAATAGATATAGCCGCCCTCAAGACTCACCTTCTCCACGGGGCTGAAGCCGTAGCTCAGGGTATAGTCCGTCTCGGTGAGCTCGCCCCTGTCGCCGCCAACCTCATAGTCGCTGTCCCAGTTGGCCCAGAGGTTCGCGCTGAAGCCCGCGATGCTGAAGGTCACAGAGGGCTGAATGACCCAGTCCTCACTGAGCTTCAAGCCCCTCCACACGTAGTTGCTCATAAAGCTTACGTCCGCACTTGCCGACTTCTCGACCTCCGCGTTGGCAGACATCGTAAAGCCCAACAGCATCACGATGGCCAACATCAGTACTGAAAATCTCCTTGCGTTCATCTCTCCTCCTATTTACCTTCCGAATTTTCGTTAAAGTTTTCTGCTTCCGTTTCTGCTACCACTTCAGTTACCTCTTGCCCCACCTCCTTGTCTATTCCGTATTTCCTGATCTTGTATCCAATCATCCTTTCGGTTATGCCGAGCCTCCTTGCCGCCCTTGCCTTGACCCAGTCGGTCTGGCTGAGCGCTTCGAGTATCTCGGCCCTTTCCAGCTCTTCTACTTTCTCCACGAGAGAGTTCATCTCTTCTCCCTTCCGGTGGAAAGTCATCAGTTGAGACTTGCCGCCCGCAGTTCGAGTACGCCGATGACCAGGGGGCATTTCTCGGGGTTCTTCCCGCATATGAGGTCCCGGTACATATCCGCCACCGGCATACCCTTGGTGCAGGCCTCCCTCTCATCGTTGAAGTTTGAACATCTCATTTTCACTTGCCCTCCTTTCGGCTTTTTTCACTTCGCATCTCTTAAAGCCAAAACCGTGCCAACTTTTCGGCCTCCCGATTTAAAAGGATTTTTCTGAAACGCGCATTTCACAAAAGTGTAGCCACCAACAATTTTGTCAATTGTTCTACGCTAGAAATTGTCGGCCTCTTGCGGGGAATTCGAGGAATGATCTGGAGTGGCAATCCCTACATTTTTGTCAGACAATTTTGTCCGTCCTACAATATTGTCATAACAATAACTACGTAATGCCTTAATAAATAAGTATTCCGACAATTGGCACGATATGTGTATTACATAACATTAATAACAAGTAACACTGGGAGGGTATTACTTATGAAGATGGTAACGGCAGTCATCAAGCACTTCAAGCTCGACGACGTGCGCACGGCGCTCACCGAGATCGGCATCCAGGGCATGACCACCGTCGAGGTCAAGGGCTTCGGAAGACAGAAAGGCCACATGGAGGTCTACAGGGGCGCGGAATACGAGGTTCGGTTCCTGCCCAAGGTTAAGATCGAGGTGGCGGTGCCGAAGGAAAAGCTCGACGAGACGGTCAACGCCATACAGACGGCGGCAAAGACCGGCGAGATAGGCGACGGCAAGATCTTCGTTTACGACCTTGAGAACGTAATCAGAATTCGCACCGGGCGCACCGGGAAGGAGGCAATATAATATGCGTGGCATCAAGAGAACTTTAACCATCATCGGGGCCGCGCTTTCGGTCCTCATGCTCAGCGGAACGGCCTTCGCCTCCGAAGGCTCCGCGATAAACACGGGCGACACGGCCTGGATGCTGGCCTCGGCGGCCCTCGTCCTACTGATGACGCCGGGGCTCGCGATGTTTTACGGCGGCATGGTCAGAAGGAAGAACGTGCTGGGCACCATAATGCACAGCTTCGTGGCCATAGCGGTAATAAGCGTGCAGTGGGTGCTCTTCGGATACAGCCTTTCGTTCGGGCCCGACGTGCACGGCTTCATCGGCGACCTTTCTTGGTTGGGGCTGAACGGCGTGGGGCTGGAGCCCTCGAGCTACGCGCCCACCATCCCTCATCTGGCGTTCATGATATACCAGTGCATGTTCGCGGTGATAACGCCCGCGCTCATAAGCGGCGCCTTTGCAGAGAGGATGAAGTTTTCGGCCTATGTGCTTTTCATACTCCTGTGGAGCACGCTCGTCTATAACCCCGTGGCCCACTGGATATGGGGCCATGGCGGATGGCTTAACGGCACGCTGGACTTCGCCGGCGGTATCGTTGTGCACCTTACCTCTGGTATCTCGGCCCTCGTAGCGGCCCTCGTGATAGGGGCAAGGCGCGAGTACCTCAAGGAGCCCATGCCTCCGCACAACCTTCCGATGACCGTGCTCGGCGCGGGCCTCCTGTGGTTCGGCTGGTTCGGCTTTAACGCAGGCAGCGCGCTACAGGCCGGTGGCATTAGCACGATGGCGTTTGTGACCACCCACACCGCAGCGGCGACGGCGACGCTGGTCTGGGTGATAGTGGAATGGATGCACCGCGGCAAGGCCACGATGTTCGGCGCGGCAACTGGCGCGATAGCCGGTCTCGCAACCATAACCCCGGCAGCGGGATTCGTCAGCCCAATGTCGGCGATGGCGATAGGCGCGATTGCGGCCATCCTCTGTTACACGGCCCTTAACTTAAAGAGCAAGCTCGGCTACGACGACTCGCTCGACGCCTTCGGCGTCCACGGCGTGGGCGGCACCACGGGCACCATCTGCGCGGGCCTTCTGGCCTCGCTCGCCATAAATTCCGGTGGCGCCAACGGCCTCTTCTTCGGCAACGCCTCCACCCTGATCATGCAGTTAAAGGCCATAGGCGCGGTTGCGGTCTATTCGGTGGTCATAACCTTCGTGCTCCTTAAGGTGCTCGATAAGACCGTGGGCCTCAGGGTCCAGAACGAGCAGGAGATGCAGGGCCTCGACCTCACGCAGCACAGTGAGGAGGGCTACTACCTGAGCTAAGCCTTACGTTAGTTATTACATTAGGCCCCTTCTCTTACATAGAGAAGGGGCCTTTTTATCTATTACTTACACACAATTTTGTCGAACAAATTTGTTCCATCTACAAATTTGTAGTACACTCGCCATATGTACTCCCCTGTTATAAAAGCATTTTCATTTCTGGCACGTTTTGTGTAATTACGTAAGAAAACCTTAACGGGAGGTGTCGTATGAAAATGGTCTCGGCGGTCATCAAGCACTTCAAGCTCGATGAAGTTAGAGAAGCCCTGACTAACATAGGTGTTCAGGGCATGACTATAGTGGAAGTAAAAGGGTTCGGCAGGCAGAAAGGCCACATGGAGGTCTACAGGGGCGCGGAGTATGAAGTCCACTTCCTGCCGAAAATCAAGGTAGAGGTCGCAGTGGCGGCCGAGAAGGTCGAAGAGACCCTCAAGGCCATCCAGGACTCGGCCAAGACGGGCGAGATAGGTGACGGAAAGATATTCGTTTTCAACCTCGATTCCGTGACGAGAATAAGGACCGGAGAAACCGGAAAGGAGGCTATCTAAAAATGGCAAAGCGAATTTCCACTCTGCTTAGCGCCGCGCTCATGGTGCTCGTTACCTGCGGCGTCGCATTGGCCTCCGATGGCGGTGCCATCAACTCGGGCGACACGGCCTGGCTTCTGATATCGACGGCGCTCGTGATGCTCATGACGCCGGGCCTCGCGCTCTTTTATGGGGGAATGGTGAGAAGGAAGAACGTCCTCGGCACCATAATGCACAGCTTCATGATACTCTGCCTCGTTAGCGTGGTCTGGGTGCTCTGGGGCTACTCGCTCTCCTTCGGCCCGGACGTGGGCGGCTTTATCGGCAACCTCGACTGGATCGGCCTCAGGGGCGTAGGTCAGGAGGCCAACGGAACCGTACCGCACTACGCGTTCATGATGTTTCAGGGCATGTTCGCCATAATCACGCCCGCGCTTATCACGGGCGCGTTCGCCGAGCGCATCAAGTTCTCCTCGGTGATGATATTCACCGTGCTCTGGGTGACGTTCGTGTACGCCCCCGTATGCCACTGGGTATGGGGCGGCGGATGGATAGGCACCAAGATCGGCGCGCTGGACTTCGCGGGCGGCACGGTCGTTCACATTAACTCGGCGATGGCGGCCATAGCGGCGGCCATCATAATAGGCAAGCGCAAGGGCTACCTCAAGGAGCACATGGCCCCGCACAACCTGCCCATGACTATTCTCGGCGCGGCGCTCCTGTGGTTCGGCTGGTTCGGCTTTAACGCAGGAAGCGCGCTGGCCTCAAACGGGCTCGCGACGCTCGCGTTCGTTACGACCAACACGGCGGCCGCATCGGCGGGCCTTAGCTGGTCGCTTGCGGAAAAATTGCACAGGGGCAAGTCCACGGCTCTGGGCGCGGTCTCGGGAGCGGTGGCAGGCCTCGTGGCCATAACCCCCGCGGCCGGGTTCGTAACGCCGCTTGGTTCGATAGCAATCGGTTTCGTGGCCGGCATGGTCTGCTACGCCGCGGTGAGCCTCAAGCCGAAGTTCGGTTATGACGACGCCCTCGACGTCCTGGGCATCCACGGAGTGGGCGGCCTCTGGGGCGCGCTTGCAACCGGCATATTCGCGACTCTCGCGGTGAACCCCGCGGGAGCCAACGGCCTTCTGGCCGGAAACGCGGGTCTTCTTAAGGCCCAGGTTATAGCCAGCGCGGCCACCATAGCGTATTCGCTGGTGGTGAGTTCCATACTGCTTAAGATAGTCGACCTCATAAGCGGCCTGAGAGTGGAGGAAGAGCAGGAGGTACAGGGCCTTGACCTCAGCCAGCACGGTGAGAACGGTTACGACATGATATAAAGAAACCCCCTCCCAATAAAAAAGGGGGCGCGTAATGCGCCCCCTTTTTTATGCCTTCAGGATGAGGTCTTCGACTCAAAGCACTCCATCTTTCTGAGTTTCTTTATCTCGAAATGCCGCTTGTCGCACCAGACGCTGTCGGGCTCGGGCGTGCCTCCGTGCGGCTTGATGTACTTGGCCCACTTGCACTCGATGCAGTGGCGTTTGTGAAAGGCCGTCGGGGAAACATAGCAGGTCATGACCCTCTGCTTTCCCATCTGCATGCCCCGCTTCGAGCACCACACGGTGCCAGGCGGCGGCTTCTTACCGTCGGGTTTCTCGGGATATCCGAACTTGCACTGCCCGCACTTGCCCTTTTCCATGGCCCTGTCTTCTTAACTCCTTACTTATATGGTAACAAAGAAAACTGCCGGGGGTGTAGTTTACTGGCCGAATGGGCAGGCCCGCATGCAGACGCCGCAAATGGTGGCCTCGATGCCGGGCGTCTCCTGCCACTTGACGGTGCGGGCATAGCACGTACCGATGTCCACGGCCTCATCGCGGCTTGCGTAGTGGGTCTCGGTGGAAACTCCGCGTATCGCGCCAACCGGACACGCCTCGGCGCAGGCGGTGCATTCGCCGCATCCCTGGAGGACCTCGATCTCGGGCTCAAGGGGCATGTCGGTCAGCACTGTGACAAGCCTTATGCGCGGGCCTCTGTCGGGATTCACTATGAGGAGGCTCTTTCCCTGCCATCCGATGCCCGCCATCCTCGCCACGGCCTTGTGCGATATGGAACCCACGGGAGGCTCGCCTCCAAGTTTCTCCGACGCGGGGATCGCCCTCGCCTTATGCCCCCTCGCCTCTATCCATTCGACGAGCGCATTTGCGAGCCGGTTAAGCTCCGCGTTTTTCTCCCAGTAGTGCGCGGCGTACTCGGGCGTCGGACCTTCGTCTATGGCATCCACTATCGCGTCGTCGAGATAAACGACAATGGAGACGGCGCTTATATATGGGTCGAGGAGATTCGGGGGAATAGTCTCACGTTTCCGCCTGAATGGGTCAAGCGGTGCCACGCCCGAGAGGTCGGCGCCTTCGTCGGAAAGAAACTTCTTTAGCTCATCGGTGTCGCTCATGGCATCTAGCTCGAAAGCACTGTCGAGACCACGTCCACGGCGGCGTTGGGCCTTGCTATGGCCTTCACGTTACTTCTCATGGCGGCAAGGCGAGTTCTGTCCGAGAGCAGTTCGCCGAGCTTGTACGACAGTAGCGGCAGGTCGTTGCAGCGAATGGCCACTCCCTTCTCGAGGAAGTAATCGCTGTTTCGTTCCTCCTGCCCCGGCACCGGGTTTACTATGACGAGAACAAGCCCGCTTGCCAACGCCTCTGAGCTCGTGAGCCCCCCGGCCTTTCCGACCATCACGTCCGAGGCCGCCATCCACTCGTACATCTCGGTGGTGTAGCCGACTGCCTTGACGGGATTGCGCATGCGCTCCATGCCCTCTATCTTTCGCTTAAGCTCCTCGTTTCTGCCGCAGATGACCGCGGCCTGAAGCGGGTACTCCGTCGAGCAGACCTCCTTTACCAGTGCCTCCACTGGGCCCACGCCGAACCCGCCGGCCGAGACGAGCACAGTGGTGAGTTTCTCGTCGAGCCCGAGCTTGCGGCGCGTGGCGAGCTTCGCCCTCTGCTTCGCGAACTCCGGCAGCACGGGTATGCCGGTAACGTGTATCCGCCCGGCCTCCACCCCCAGCCTCATAAGGTACTGCTTCGTCTGCTCGCAAGAAACGAAGTACCAGTCAGTGTCCTGGTATAGCCACATTGCGTGGGCGTCCACGTCCGTGATGACAATTCCCACGGGGAGGTCTATATCGCCCTTGCGCCTGAGATAGAGCAGAATCTCGGCCGGGAGGAAATGCGTGCAGACGGCGAGGGCCGGCTTTTGTTCCCTGATAAGTTTTTTCAGCGGCCTGGTGTTCAGGCGGTCGAGGGCGAGCATGCGTTTCTTGTGTTTCCAGGGCTCGTCGGTGGCGTCGTAAACCCACCCGAGAAACGTGGGCCCCTTCTCTATGAGTTCCAGGTAGAGCTTGGAGTAGATGTTCCTGAACACGGAGGAAGTGTACTTGAGCACCTCTACGTGCTCCGCCTGCACCCCCCGCAGTGCGAACGCGGCCTTGAGGGCGTTTGCGGCGCTGACGTGGCCCGCCCCCGCCGCGGCCGAAAAGACCATCACGCGGGAGTCGTCCACCTAATCGTCTTCCTCTCCGGCGAAACGGCGAAGAAAATGCTTAAGCTGGATCCAGATGTCGTTGAAGCCGAAGTGCTGCATCTCGTCCTCTGCCTCCTTGTAGGTCCAGCCATCGTTCCTGAGCCTGTATGCGGCAACCACTACGCCAGTGCGGTCCTCGCCCAGGGCGCAGTGCACATAGAGCGGGCGCAGCGCGGGGTCCGACATGGCACGCAACGCGGCTTCCACGTCCTCGGTCTTCGGAGTCTTAAGCATGTTCATTGGAATCTCTATGGAGGTCATGCCGTGCGACTCGACCGCCTCGCGTTCGCCGTGGTAAGCGCGTAGGTTAAGCACCGTCTTTATCCCCATCTTCCTGAGCGTCTCGTATCCCTCGGGGTTATCGGGCTGTGCGCCGCGATACAGGCCGTCCTCTATCTTCCCCACGTTCTTAAGGCCCGGAAGGCCCTCGATGCGCTCGAGCGTCCTCGCACCGGGCGGAAGGGTCACATCGACAGAGTCCGCGCAGAAGGCGGCGGGGGCCAGAAGAAGCACAACCAGCATGAATGTGATTACGGGGCGCATCATTATTCGAAAGTATAACTCATGAGGGCGGATAATTCTATGGGGATGGGTACAGTCTTAGTCCTTAGCCACTTCGAGGCCCGAACTCTCAACGAGGCGGAGGTCGTCCTCGGCGCTTCGCCCCGCCACGGTGAGGCAGTCGCCCGTAAGAAGGCCGTCGGCCCCCGCGGCTATGACCATCGCGTTGAGCTCGCCCAGCGTCTGCATCCGCCCGCCGCATACCCGCACCTCGCAGTCGGGGAGCAGAAACCTGTAGAGGCTCACTATCTTCAAAGCCTCTTCAGGGCTCAGGGGCGGGGTGTCCCCAAGCGGTGTGCCCTTCACGGGAACGAGAAAGTTTATGGGGATGGAATCGGCGCCGATATCCCTAAGCTCGAGGGCCATGTCTATTCTGTCCTCCCAGGATTCGCCCAGGCCGAAGATGCCGCCCGAACATAGTGAAAGTCCCGCCCTCTTGACTGCCGCTATGGTGCGGAGCTTGTCGTCGTAGGTGTGGGTGCTGCATATCTCGGGGAAATAGCGGCGGGAGGTCTCGAGGTTATGGTGAAAGCGGTTGAGGCCCGCCTCTTTCAATTTAAGAAGCGCGTCATCGTCGAGTAATCCGAGCGTCGCGCATGGGCGAAGCCCCTCGCCCTTCACCGCGGCTATCATCTCCGCTATTGTATCTATCTCACGAGCCGTGGGCGCCTTGCCGCTTGTGACGATGCAGAACCTTCTCGCGCCGTATTTCTTTGCGCCCCGCGCGCGTTTCAGGACCTCGTCCTTGTCCACGAGGGCGTGCTTTTCTATCTCGGCTCTTGAAAGCTTCGACTGTGCGCAGTAGGCGCAGTCCTCGGGGCATGCGCCGGTCTTGGCGCTGATGATGGAGCAGAGGTCGACCATCGGCGGCCTGAACTTCTCGCGTATCTCCGTGGCAAGCGCGAAGAGCTCAGCGTTGTCGCCGCCCATGGCATCGACCAGCGAGAGCGCTTCTTCCTTGGTGAGGGCCCCGCCCGAGAGGACCTTATCGGCAAGCACGCGCAGCATTAAGTTATTGTGCTGGAGCGTCCCGGGAGTTGTCAACCGAATTGGTTTAAAGGTTTACCGCTAATAGTACCTGACTGAAAACGAGGGGAACTCGCCCTTGAAGTCTTCCCACGTCACGTCTATGCCTGTGACGTTTGAGGCCGGGGGGCCTTCGTGGCAGAGGTCTATGGCGCGCTCGATGTCTTTCTTCGGCCCTTCTAAAACCGCTTCAACGTCTCCGCCCGAGGTGTTGCGCACCCAGCCCTTCAGGCCGAGAGAACGCGCGGTCTCCTCGGTAAAGGCGCGGAAGAAGACGCCCTGAACCCTGCCGCGTATCATTAGGCGGGCCCTCGCGTCGGTCACGCTAATCCTGCTTCTCTCCCCTGCACGGGCCGAGGCATTCCTCGGTGCGCCAGGGGGTTAAAGCAAGCCAGAGGGCGGCCACGAGGGTCAGAAGCACCCAGTCCACGCCAATGGCGAGTATCGCACTCCACGAGTAATCGCCGTAGGGCTTGCTCACCTCGGAGATGAGGTCTCCCACGAGTATGAGGCCCAGCGCGAAGGGGACGAAGAACTTGATGAGCACGGTCCACCAGAGACCGAGCTTGATGGAGGATATCTTGTTGATGTGGCGCTGTAGGATGTCGAGCTTGAAAAGCCACGCCACGATGATGCACTCGAAAATGCCCACCACCACGAGGCCGTAGTGAGTGAGGAAGTGGTCGGCGATGTCCAGCCAGAAAAGGCCCGACTGCGTGGTGAAGGTTACGGAGCCGAGAAAGCCTATGACGCAGACCGCGGTTACCACGGTCCTGCGCTTCCAGCCGAACTTGTCCACCACGGCCGAGGTGAAGGCCTCGATAATGGATATCGACGAGGAGATGCCGGCCACGACGAGGCAGAGGAAGAATATCGCGCCGAATAGGTTGCCACCGGGCATGAGGCTAACGGCCTTGGGGTATGCAACGAAGGCAAGCCCGATGCTCTGCTTCACCACGTCGGCGATGGGCACGCCCTGCTCGGCCGCCATGAACCCGAGGGTCGAAAATACCGCGAACCCGGCGAACAGCGAGTAGCCGCTGTTGATGAACGCCGTGAGTATGGCGTTCCTGGTGATGTTAGTCTTATCGGGCAGGTAGCTTGCGTAGGCTATCATGATGCCGAAGCCCAAGCTGAGGGTGAAGAATATCTGGCTATAGGCGTCTATCCATACCTTCGGGTTGGAGAGTTTGGAGAAATCGGGCTCAAGGTATGCCTTTATCCCCTCTATCGCTCCCGGCAGGCTCAGCGACCAGAAGACGAGCACCGCCGTGAGCACGAACAGCAGGGGCATGAATATCTTATTGGCAAGCTCTATGCCCCTGCTTACGCCCCTGTACGAGATTGCCCAGTTGATGAACCAGACCACCACCAGCGCCATGAATATCGGCACCCTGATGCCGCCCACCTGGCCGGGGCCGTCGCTTACGGCGAGGAACTCCTTGAAGAAAAAGCTGTTGGGGTCGTCGCCCCACCCCAGCGAGAAGGAGTATTGAAAGTAGTTTACGCACCAGGCGATTATCACGGTGTAGTAAAGCTCGATGCCGAACATAACGAACACCACGGCCCACCACCCGAGCCACTCCCACCTGCGGCGGAGCTTGTGGTAGGCAAGCGGGGCGGAGCCGATGCGCTCGTGCCCTATGCCGAACTCAAGTATCAGAAGGGGGATGCCGGCCGTCAGAAGCGCCGTGATATAAGGGATGAGGAAGGCCCCGCCGCCGTAGCTGTAGGCCATGTAGCTGAAGCGCCATATGTTGCCGAGCCCGATGGCCGAGCCCACCGCGGCAAGCAGGAACCCCAGCTGCGATTTCCACTGTTCCCTCTGTTTTTCCATCTTCCTCCCCCTCCGTATCGTCTCGATCCATATATCGGACGCCGTAGTGTCCTAATATAGCCAAGCACCCGGCCTTTAATCAAGGTTTTGAAACGCGCGCACGGGTTCGAACCGGGCGGGTGGCGGGACACCGTCGCCGATTGACAAAGATTCGTATGTTATAGTTAAATATATATTCTGCGGGCGGGTAGCTCAGTTGGGAGAGCGCAGCCCTTACAAGGCTGAGGTCACAGGTTCGAGCCCTGTTCCGCCTACCATGGCATCCATTTTGGGGTGGTAGTTCAGTCGGTTAGAATGCCGGCCTGTCACGCCGGAGGTCGCGGGTTCGAGTCCCGTCCACCCCGCCATTTACTTTGCAGATCACGCGGCATACCTATTACTTATCGTACCGAAACGTGTTGAGGAGGTTGCGAGGGGGAAACGGGTTTGCTTGCTGCCTGCGGCTATCTGACCTTTATGACCTGGCCCACATAGAGCCGCGAGCCGTCGAGGCTGTTGATCTTCTTGAGGGTACTGGTCTTAGTGCCGTAGCGTCGGGCAATGAGCCAGAGCGAATCGCCCTTCCTCACCCGGTACTGATTGTTCACCGGGAGCTTTTCGCTGGATGTTGATGCATACCTTGCCGAGCCTCTCACCGGTATCTTGAGCCTCTGGCCCATGCGTATCATGTTCCGGCTTCTCAGGTTGTTGGCCCTGACAATGGCCGTCACGGTGGTATGGTATCTGGCGGCGATGGTCGAAAGCGCCTCACCGCGCCTTACGCGATGATAGACGTACTCCACCTTGGGAGGCGACCACTTGGGAATGCTTTCGAGCTTTGCCTGAAGCACCGTCCCCTTGCCCTCCGGCACCTTGAGCGCAAACGGGCCGTCGGGGGTTATGTGCCTTCTCAGGTTGGGGTTAAGCTCGTCAAGATCTTTGGTCTGCATGCCGAGCTTCGAGGCAATGTCCTGGAGCCTCATCTGCTTGTTGATCTCGACGGTATCCACCACCGGCGGCGAATCCAGCTCGCCGAGCTCTATTCCGTACTTCTCGGGTTTCTGTAAGATGTGCAGCACCGCAAGGAACCTGGGCACGTATCGCGCGGTCTCGCGCGGAAGCCTTTCGTAGAGGTCCCAGAAATTGTCCAGGTAGTTGATGCTCTGCTTCCTTATAACTCTCAGCACCGTGCCCTCGCCGCAGTTATACGCGGCAAGCACCGTGGTCCAGTCGCCGAATATGTCGTGGAGCTCTTTCATGTAGGCAATTGCCGCGGCCGTCGCCTTTTCGGGGTCGAGCCGCTCGTCCACCCACGAGTCGCGCGAGAGGCCGAACTTGTAGCCCGTGGAAGGTATGAACTGCCAGAGCCCGAGGGCCCGCGCCCTCGAAAACGCCCTCGCCTTAAAGCCGCTCTCTATGAGTGGCAGCCACGAGAGCTCCTCGGGCATGCCCGCTTCCCTCAGGGCCTTCACCATCATGTCCCTGTACCTGCCTGACCTGCGATACGACTCGAGAAAGAAATCCTTCTCCTTGCCCGTAAGAAGCGTTATCTCCGCCTTTACGTGCTCGTTCATCGTTAGCGGTATGGCTTCGTGGTTGCCGCTTACGGCGGTGTACCTGGAGGCATATACCTCCAGAATTCGCTTGGATATCATGTACCTGAGGTCGTCCTTCTGCTGGACGAGCGAGGGGGTATCGTCGACGTCCACCTTGAAGATATAGTCGTAGGCCTCGTCGAGGGCCTCGAGCGCTCCGTCGATGTTGCCCTTGCTCCAGAGGCGCTGCGAGGTCTCGTAGCGCTCCATGGCCGCATCCATGAGCTTCTGCTCGCTATCGGCGCTCTTTGAAACCGGCTTCTTCGCCGGCCTGGTCACGGTTGCTACGGAACTCACGGCCGTATCGCTCGTGCTAACGGCGGGCCCGGTAGAGTCGTTTGTGTTATAGGCCGCAGTATCGGTATCTTCGTCGGCAACGGGAATGACGGGATCGGTATCGGCAGACTGGTAGTCAGGAATATCGGATTGCATTGCCAGGCCGCCTCCGTAAGAAGAACAACCTGAAAAGATAAGTACGAACAGCGCTACGATTATTACGTATATATTACCTTTTAAAAGCCTCATAAGCAGTCCATCTATTATAACCGAGAGTTGTGCATTTTTAAAAGTCCGTCGGTGGCGGGTTCGAGGGTTCTGAAGTGAAATGCACGGTTTGAGGCCGTCATGCAGGGCGGGTATATAAAAGATTGGTCCCGGGGCGGATGAGACTGCTATTAAGTTTTAAATGCGCCGTGGCGCATGCCGAGCCGCTTGAAACACTCGGCGAGGCCGCCCCCGGCGGGATGTTCTTCCGCGCAGGGGCTACGGCCTTTCTATTTCTTGTCGGTACAGGAACTGCCGCTTTCTTCCTTCATCCTCTCTTCGGTCTTCTTCTCGCCGGTACAGGAACTGCCGCTCTTCTCCATCGTCTTCTCACCGGTCATCGAACTGCCGCTCTCTTCCATCATCTTATCTCCGGTCATGGAGCTGCCGCTCTCTTCCTTCATCATCTCATCGCCGGTCATGGAACTACCGCTTTCTTCCATCATCTTGTCTCCGGTCATGGAGCCCTTGGTCTTGCCGGTGGTGGTGCATCCGACTACTCCGGTGCTCACGAGCAGGCCCGCGATGCTGAGGCCCGCAAGTATTCGCTTCAGGTCTTGACTGTCCATTACCCCTCCTTTCACCATGCGCTCGGAATTCTTGGGACGATATGGCCCGCCCCGGGACGGAACGAGTCCATTTCTAACTGGTGTTCCAGATAACTCCCCTATGCATCTACCCCAATTCCAAGAGCCGTCAATAGTAATGCCGGCCCCGCAGAGGCCGGACGCAAGCATATCTGGGAGTTAGCTTATCTAAAGGCGGGCATAACATCTGTAAGCCAGGTTACAACGGTGGGAATAGCCGGAAACTCATGCGGCGGCGCGGCGCACTTCGCCGCATAAAGCTATGCGGATATTAAACGGGTGATACGGGGTCGTGAGTTACTGCGTGAACCCTCAGCGCTGTTTTTCCTCGGGCCTTCTTTCGGGCACCTTAACGTGAGGCACCTTGCCCTCGTTCCACTCCTTCGTAACGTAGAGCCCGCAGTAACAGCTTCCGAACTCCCTGGTGTCCTCGGGCATATAGGCGCAGGGGCAGATAATGTCGCGGTCGCGGTCGAGGAGGCCCGAGGCCAGGCGGCATGGGCACGAGCGGTATCCGAAACGCTCCTCGTTGGCAAGCAGCCCCTCGGCGATATCGAGCACGAACTCGGCATCGGCGTTGGTCTCAAGCCCCTTAGATACCGCGAACTTGCCCAGTATCTCGCGCAGCTTCTCTGGGCTAACCGGCTCCAAGGGCCTCCTTGAGCTCCTCCTCGTCGTAGCCGGTAATGACCTCCTCGATGACGAGCGTGGGGTACGTGCCCTTGGGATTGTAGTGCCTGAGCTCCTTTCCCTTGACCCACTGCTCGCCGCTGTCGAGGGTGTCCACATCGATGACCTCGCACTCGATATTGTTGCTCTCCAGAAACCGCTTGACCCTCTTGCAGGTGGGACAGGTGCTGAGGGCGTAGAGCCTTAATTTTCTGTCTCTTTTTCTCGTTTCCTCCGGCATGGATAGATTATACACCATGGGCCCCGCGGCCTTGAAACTTTCGGCGCAATCTGCTATCAATTATCTATAAAATCCACAGGCATATATGGTTATTTTGGTGCCGTAACGGGTAAAATCGGGTAAAATAGATGCCAAGGGGAAGGGGAGCATGAAAATAGAGACCTCGGAGATAAGCGGCACGGTTGTGCTCGGCGTATCGGGTGAGATAGACATGGACACCTCGCCCGAGCTCTGGAAGGCCCTCATGGGCCTGATAAAGAAGAGGCCGCGCGAGGTCGTCGTGGACTGCTCGGGCGTCACCTACATGGACAGCTCCGGCATCGCCACCTTCGTCGAGGGCTTAAAGGCCATGCGGGAACACAACGGCACGCTGAAGCTGGCGGGCATAAACGACCACGTCATGGACATCGTCCGCTTCGCGAAACTCGACTCCATATTTTCCAACTACGACTCCGTGCAGTCGGCCCTCAAGAACTGAAATGGCAATGGCTAAAGACATAAACGAAGTATCCCGGCTGATAAACAGCACCTTCTACTGGACCGTGGACGCCTTCGCCCACAGGCGCGTCAGGGTAAAGGCCACGATATCGGAGATAGTGCGGGCGGGCTACAACTCTATACCGATCATCGCGGTGATAGCCTTTTTCATAGGCGTGATACTGGCCTTTCAGGCGGCATACCAGCTAAGGAAGGTGGGAGCCATGATGTACGTGGCCGACCTCGTGGGCGTATCGCTCACCAGAGAGCTCGGCCCCATCATCACGGCGATAGTCGTGGCGGGCAGAAGCGGCTCGGCCTACGCCGCCGAGATTGGCTCGATGAAATCGGCCGAGGAGATAGACGCCCTTGTCAGCATGGGCATCAACCCGGTGCGGTTCCTCGTGGTGCCCAAACTGCTGGCCATGATGCTCATGGTGCCCGCGCTCACGGTGCTGGCCGACGCCATCGGCATGATAGGCGGCTTCGCCATATCGGTTACGGCCATCGAGATACACCCGCAGATCTACTACACCCAGACCGTCAACGCCCTGATGATGACGGACGTGGTCACCGGGCTGATGAAGGCCCTGGCCTTCGGCATCGCCATCACGATAGTCGGGGCGTACGAGGGATTCAAGGTGGAGCGCGGCGCCGAGGAGGTGGGCCTTCGCACTACGGCGTCCGTGGTGGTCTCGATATTCCTGGTCATAGTGTTCGACCTGTTCTTTACGATGCTGTTTTACTATTTCGTCTGATATGGATAACGTGATAGAGATAAAAGGCCTCGTTACGCACTACGACGACGTGCTTATACTCAAGGGCGTCACGGCCTACGCGCCGCGCGGCAAGACCACTGTCATTGTGGGCGGAAGCGGCTCGGGCAAGACCACGCTCCTCAAGCACCTCATAGGGCTTTTAAAACCCACCTCGGGCAGCGTCACGATTAACGGCCGCGACGTCACCTCCATGAACGACCGCGAGCTCGACGAGATGAGAAAGAAGATAGGCGTGGCCTTTCAGGGCTCGGCCCTGCTTACCTCGATGACGCTCGGCGACAACGTGGCCCTCCCCATTCGCGAGCACACGAAGCTCAGGGAATCGACGATAGGCATAATGGTCCGCATGAAGCTGGACCTCGTGGGCCTCTCGGGATTCGAGGGCTACTACCCGGTGCAGCTCTCCGGCGGGATGAGAAAACGGGCGGGAATAGCGCGAGCCATTGCCATGGACCCGGACATACTTTTCTTCGACGAGCCCTCGGCGGGCCTCGACCCCGTTACGGCGGCGGGAATCGACGAACTGATACTCAAGCTCAAGGACGTTTTCAAGATGTCAGTGGTAGTTGTGACGCACGAGCTTGAGAGTATATTTAAGATAGCAGACCATGTTATTATGCTTGACCGAGGCGAGCTGATATTCACGGGCACGCTTGACGAGCTCAAGGCCTCCACGCACCCGAGGGTGAGGATGTTTCTTGAGCGCGAGCCCGACAGAGACACTTACTCGCCGGAGGATTACCTCGGCATAATAGCGGGAGATTAGGAGGCGGGTTTGGCGGTTCTAAGAGACGAGATAAAGGCCCTCATCATAGTCCTGGGCTCCATTGCCGTGCTCAGCGTGCTGATAATAGTCATCAGCGGCTCCAAGTTCTTCACGCGCTACGACAAGTACTACACCAAGGTCACGAATGCCGCGGGCCTCGAGGTCGGCGCGCAGGTACGCGTGGGCGGCGTTCGCTCCGGACGGGTGCTCGACATCATCGCCCCCGCTGACCCCGGCGAGCTCGTCACCATAGTGATAGGCATCACCGACGGCACCCCGCTTTACAGGGGCACCACGGCGCGCATCTCGCAGATCGGGTTCGTGGGCGACATCTACCTGCTGCTGACCGTCAAGGGCACAGAGGCGGGCCGCATCGAGCCGGGCTCGACGATCCCATCAGTGGAGGCCGTTGAGTTCTCGGAACTCATGGCCGAACTCGACGAGCTTGGCCGCTCGGTTGAGAGCCTTATAAAGGACGTCAACCAGATATTCTCCGACGAGAACATCAAGGGACTTGAGACTCTGGTGAAAAACAGCAACGTTGCCATCACCAACGCCTCCGAAAACCTCTCCGCCATGACCTCGAGCGTGCGGGAGACGACGGAGCGCATACAGATGGTCATGGACGACATCGGCTCGTACGTGGCCGAGGGCGGCGACGTGGACCAGGTCTTTAACCGCACCAAGGCGGACCTCGACGCGGCAGAGGATGCCATCAAGGCCTTCCAGGAATCCGCAAAGAGGATATCCGATGCTTCCGATAAGGTGGGCAACGCGGTGGGCCACCAGGACAGGAACCTCGACGAGGTGATGGCAAACCTCAACGAGACGATGCTCGACCTGCAGGACCTGCTGCAGACACTTAATGTCAGGCCGTGGAGCGTCATACACAAGG
>Ga0055449_10000112_pt1 | contig 21106 bp, 16 predicted proteins | sample China_Galinas_PW_2_FD_57739 | JGI IMG/M metagenome (GOLD analysis project Ga0055449, IMG submission 57739) | Wetland microbial communities from San Francisco Bay, California, USA, that impact long-term carbon sequestration - China_Galinas_PWB_D1 | ecosystem: Environmental > Aquatic > Marine >... | reverse complement strand
ATGCGTGATGAATGTCGCGGCGCGCACTACAAGCCGGAGTTCAAGATTCCGTCGCCTGACGCCGAGGACCACGAGGTGCTTCGCCAGCAGGCACAAACGTGGTGCAAGGCGTTCAAGGAAAAGAACGACAAATGGCTGAAGTCGACGATCGCGGAGTACGATCCCGACGGCCCGAAATTCAGTTACGAGGCAGTCGATACGTCATTGATCCCCCCGCGGCCGCGAACCTACGGGCTCACCGGCGCGGAGATCATCGAAGAGGTGTGGCGGGATATGGGCCGCAAGCAGCAGCCGGTCGCCGCCGCGAGTTCCTGAGCACAGGCGCGGTCGAGCCGCGCGGCAGGATTCGTCCGATGCAAACTCCGGAAGCGCCGCCGGCCATTGCCGGTGTTGGCGGCGCCGAATGGATTGAACTTACGAGGTAGACCATGGCGCGTACATTCAAGGTCAAGATTCTCAGACAGACCGATCCCCACGGCGGCTCGCACTGGCAGACGTTCGACGTCGCCTACGAGGACGGCATGAACATGACCACTGTGCTCCAGCGGATCGCCGCCAATCCGGTCACGGACGACAAGCAGAAGACGACCCCCGTCGCCTTCGACGCGTGTTGTCTCGAAGAGGTGTGCGGCGCCTGCACCATGGTGATCAACGGCCGGGTGCGCCAAGCGTGCTCCGCGCTGGTCGACAATCTGCTTGCCGAGCAGGTCGGACCGATCGAGTTGCGGCCCATGACCAAGTTTCCCGTCGTGCGCGACCTCCTGGTCAACCGTAAGCCGATGTTCGAGTCGCTCAAGCGCGTCAGGGCGTGGATTCACGTCGACGGCTATCATGCCATCGGCCCGGGGCCCCGCGTGCCCCAACACATCCAGGAAGAGGCGTATCCGCTCTCGCGTTGCATGACCTGCGGCTGCTGCGTCGAGGCCTGCCCGCAGTTTAACTCGAAATCCGATTTCATCGGGCCCGCAGCGATCTCTCAGGCCATCATGTTCAACGCCCACCCGACCGGCGCCGTGGACAAGGACAAGCGCCTGGAGGTGCTTGCCGGGCCCGGCGGCATCGCCGACTGCGGCAACAGCCAGAACTGCGTCAAGGTCTGTCCGAAGGATATCCCGCTCACCGATTCGATCGCCAAGGCCGGTCGCGATACAACAGTCTACAAGATCAAACAGTGGTTCGGGCGATAGCCCGATAGAATGGCTATCGGCTGATCGCGTGCCGGCGAGACCCCGGCGCGCCCTTTGGTGCGCCGCCTCACGTTCGAGGATGAACCGCATGATCCGACGTTTTACCTGCATCGTGGCCGCGCTTGCGGCGGCCGGGTCGTTCGTGCCGGCGGCCATCGCGGCCGATCCCCCCAATCCGCCGCAGGGCCGATTCAGCGATGATTGGGTTCAGGTCTACATGGCCGGGGGCAAGGTCGGCTACGGGCACTCGACCATGACGCGCGAGGGCGACCACGTACGCACGAGCAACGACATCGTACTCAAGTTGGGCCGCGCCGACGCCCGCGTGTCGATCTCGATGGAGCAGTTCACGCTCGAGACGATCGACGGCACGCCGCTCGAGTTCGGCTCCAACCTCGAAGCGTCCACCATGAAGACCAAGACCCGCGGCACCATCAAGGACGGCAAGGTCTCCATGACGACATCGCAGTTCGGAATGGATCAAACCAAGACCCTCGATTTCCCAAAGGGGGCCGTGATGGCCTGGGGTCAGTTCCGTGAGATGGTGCGGCGCGGGTTCGAGCCCGGAACCAAGTACACGCTGAGCACGTTCACCCCGGAGATTCGTGAGGACGGCCCGGTGGAAGCGCACACCGAGGTCGGCCCGTGGGAGCCGTTCGAGTTCAACGGGCACAAGGGCAAGGGGCACCGCGTCACGGTCAAGATGGAATCGCCGATCGGCGAGGTCGAGATGACGTCGTGGCTCAGTCGCGACGGCGAGCCGCTGCTGGCGCGCATGCCCGCTCCGGGCCTCGGCGACATGGTGCTCGTCGCGTCCACCGAGAAGGAGGCCCTCGAGGAATACATCCCGCCGGAAATCTTCATGACCACGACGATCCCGGTCAAAAAGCGGATTCCGTACAAGCAGGCAGATCGCATCACCTACAAGCTTCGTGGCAAGCCCGGCGTCGGCGATCAGGCCGACCTAGCGAGCTTACCCGAAACCGACAGCCAGAAGATCGTGCGCAGGGCCGACGGCTCGGTCGACGTGATCGTCTCGCGCCTGCCGCGAAAGCCCGGCACCGAGACCGTCAGGCTCGACAGGAAGGCCCTGGCCGACTACCTCGACGCCAACTTGATGATCAACACCAAGGATCCGGAACTGATCAAGCTCGCCCACAAGGCCGCGGGCGGCGCGAAAGATCCCTACGCGCTGGCCGACAACCTCCGCAAGTTCGTCACCGACTACGTCCGCCACAAAGACCTCAACGTCGGATTCGCCACCGCGAGCGAAGTGTGCCGCACGCGCGAGGGCGATTGCAGCGAGCACGGCGTGCTGCTCGCCGCGCTGGGGCGCATCAACGGCTTGCCGTCGCGCGTGGCCGCGGGAATCGCCTACGTGCCGGTGTTCGGCAACCAAAGCGACATCTTCGGCTACCACATGTGGACGCAGTTCTGGATCGACGGCAAGTGGGTGGACTACGATGCCGCCCTGCGCGAGTCCGATTGCAGCCCGATCCGCATCACCCTGGCCGTGTCGTCGCTCAAATCCTCCGGCCTGGCCGACCTCAGCCTTCCGCTGCTCAACCGAATCGGCGCCTTCGATCTCGAGGTCGTCGACATCCAGACGCGGGATAATGGATAATTAGGGACAGTCACCGTTTTCAGTGCCGAAAACTGGTGACTGTCCCTAATTATGCGTGAATAGGGCGTTGCTGGTTGTTGGCTGATCGACTATGACGATTGGGATCAGGTGGGCGACTTGCTCGGAGACATCGGGAACCAACGTACTCGATTGACTGAGCTTCGAGAGAGCCATCATGACATCGCATCGTGTGTACGCGGCATTGGTCTTGGCGTTGATGGCTGGCGCCGGCGCCTACGGCTCCGAGCCGCTGACGCTCCAGCGCAAGATTCCGCTTCCCGGCGTCGAAGGACGTATCGACCACATGATCCTGGACGCTACCGGCAAGCGGCTGTGGATCGCGGCCCTGAGCAACGACACCGTCGAGGTGGTCGATCTCGACGCCGGCGAGCGCATCAAGCGCATCGAGGGCGTTCGCGAGCCGACCGGTATGGCGCTGTGGCCGCAGAAGAACTACGTCATTGTCGCCTCTGGCGAGGACGGGATGCTTCGCGCGTTCGACGATTCCTTCGACCTCGTCTCCTCGATCACCGGGCTGAGCGACGCCGACAACCTGCGTTTCGATCCGGTCAAGGAGCGTGCGATTGTCGGCTACGCCAACGGCGCCCTCGCGGTGGTGGACATCGGCCACGCCAGGAAGGTCGGCGACATCAAACTCGCCGGCCATCCGGAATCATTCCAGCTCGATCCGGACGGGCGGCACATCTACGTCAACGTCCCCCCGGCCGGGCACGTGGCGGTGATCGATCGCGACAAATCGAAGGTCGTCGCGACCTGGCCGCTGACGGGAGCGCGGGCAAACTATCCGATGGCGCTCGATGCCAAGCACGGGCGGCTCTTCGTGGGATGCCGCGGCCCGTCGCGTCTGCTCGTCCTCGATGTCGCGACGGGCAAACAGGTCGCGGCACTGGACGTTTGCGGCGACGCGGATGACGTCTTCTACGACCCGGCCGACGAGCGGATTTACGCGTCCGGCGGCGCCGGCTGCATCAGCGTGTTCGCCCAGAACGAGGCCGACGAATATCGAGAAGCCGGGCGCGTCTCGACGGCCTCCGGCGCCAGAACGTCGCTCTACGTGCCGAAAACGAAAACGCTCTACCTCGCGGTGCCGCATCGGGGCAAGCAGCAGGCGGCGATCTGGGAGTACAAGGCCCAGCCGTAGGGGCGGATGTCCGTCGGTGCCCCAGCGGGAATGCGGTGCCGCCTGCCGATCCTCGACGTGACACTCACAAATGCCCCGGATCGGGCGGAAGTGGGGGACGCGAGGGGCCGTACAGGTTGGCATTTCCCCGATCTCTCACTATTATTCTCTATCTGCGCGCCGCGGAGACGGCTCGCCGGTTGACTTGCAGGCGCCGGGCGTACCGGATTGCGGCGCCGAGGAGCGTAATGTGAAGCAAACCACTGCGATCGGGGCGGCGTTGACGGTGGCAACCGTGGCCGTCGTCGGGGTTTTCTACGTGATGCCGTCGCTGAACTCGGCCCCCAGGAAGGTCGAAGAGGAAGCGTCGGTACACCTCGAACGAGCTCGCCGCCTGCTCTACGAGTACAACGCCAACCTCGGATTCCAGGATCTACTCGTCCAGTCGCTTCGCGATCTCGACGTCCACGGCGATCAGCCGGAGGATCTGTCCGATGACGGCGCCAGCGTCTACCAGGAAGCGCACGCCAACCTCTGGAAGGCCTACACGCCAGTCGACGGGATCGATCCGTCGCGACCGGCCACTGCGAACTACGGCAACATCGACAGCCAGATCCAAAACGGCGTTCGCAACCGCGGGTCACTGATCAAGGAAAACGCGCACCTTCTGGACGAGGCGAAGCAGGAGATCAGTCAGGCGCTGGCCGTCAGTGTCGACGGCGCTGACGCTCGAAACGATGCCGAAGCCAATCGACTCCAGGCGATGGTGGCATTTTACGCGGGGCAAGCCCTTCGGCTTCAAGCGATGGAGCTTCGCAACGAAGCCGCGACCGCGCGTCTCGACCTGACCGATCTGGCCGGCAAAGTGGAAGCACTCAAGACCTCGATGACGATTCTCGACGGCAGCGGGCTGGACAAGCAGTTGGACCAATTGCGGCAACACCTCGAGAAACGTACTCAGGCCGTCAGCGCTCGCGAGAAAGAGCGGGACGGGTTGGCCGATCAGATCAAGAAGCTGAAAGATCGCATGGCAGACCTGAAGACTCAACGCGACAAGGCCCGCCATGCCTTGGATGACCTCCGGCAGCGCGGCATCGACTTCACCGATCCGAAGGGGGCTCAGAACTTCACGGACGAACTCACCGAGCAGGATCGTGTGTACCGCGAAAAGGTTCGCCAGTTGGAGTCGCTCGAGGCCGGAAGCTATCCGTACGCTCAGATCGACGCCACCGGCGACTTCGTGCACGGTCATTATCTGGAAAACGGTTCGCCGGCCAATCTGACGATCGAGCCCGGCTTGCGTCACTACGAGGCCGAGCTGGCGGTCACCGACGCGGAGCTGGAGCAGCTCCGGGCCGGCCTGGACGGCATGAAGGAAGACATCGCCCGACTGGAGGGGATGCGACAGGACCTCGCGTCCCAGCAGGCCAAAGCGGCCGAGCAGGTGGCCTCGCTCAAACCACGCGCCAAGGAAATCTACGACGACTTGATCGGGTATGAGGACGACGCCTACAAGCTCGAGGATCAGGCCCTCGATCGCTTCACCGCGTCGGCGCGCTCGGCCCAGGTTGCGGCATCCGGCTCGAACGCGTGGATCAGCGACGCCCAGTCGCACACGTCGGGCATGTCGCCGCAAGCGCTGGAGCGTTCCGCGTTCGAGGATCGAACCAAAGCCCGGTGGATGACCGGCCACATCGAGGCCCAGGGGGCAGATGCGGAGTTGGCCAAGGCATGGATCTACCTCGATCGCTTCGAGGGCGCGCAGCGTGACGCCGAGCTTTACGCGTCGCTGCCGTCCGATCTCGAGCTTTCCGATGCCGACGCAGCCGCGGAGCGCGAAGCGGCCACGGACGCCCGGGATGCCGGTATCGAAGCCGTGACCAAAGCCGACACGATCCTCAAGCGAGCGCATGGTGACGCCGACCGCAACTGGACGTTCGTGGCGCAGGAGGCCGGGGCCACCTATCTGATGGTGCTCTTCGGCGACAAGTCCTTCAAGGCGGACGCCGTGGCCGCCTATCGCGAGGCCCTCAAGGGACGCGAGGACAAGCCGTATACCCAGCAGTTGGCCGCTCGCCTGAAGCAACTCGAGGCTGACTAAGAGCGATCAAACCTGCATCGGATAAGGCCCAGCCGGTTTGACCCGGGCATTTTGGGGGGCGATAATCAGGTGCAGAGGAACGAAAGGCAACCACGCCACGCCTCTTGCCGGTAATCGGGGTAAAAAAAGTCCGACCTGGCGTAAGATTTTCGACCCCGCGACAGACGAGATCAGTGAGACCACTGATTGCAGTTGGTTCAGAATCGGGCGCTGTGTTGAGTTCTCCATGGTGAAGTACTTCAACAAAGAGCTGGGCGAGCTGGCTCATCAGCTCACAATCTCGCCTCGCCGGCTTCGGATCCAGCAGCTCCTGGCCATCGACGGCCTGTTGGGGGATATCGAGCCCGACAAGGCGTATCCCTTCGATTTCGTTTGTTTTCGGATTACGAGCTACCGCAAGCGTGGTGCCGGTCCGGGTGCGTCGATTCCGGGCGCCGCGTTGATCTGTGATCTGGTCACGATGGCCGAGCAGTGCAGCCGCCAGGCGAAGCTCACGACGGCCGACCTGGGCAACGAACCCTACCAGACGCACAAGCAGGTGGCCGAGACGCTCGAGGTCAGCACGAAGACCGTGCGGCGGTGGCGCGATCGCGGCTTGATGGGGCTGCGCGTCACGTTCGACGACGGGGTCAATCGTCTGGCCTTTTGTGAGCGGACGGTCGCCCGATTCACCAAGCAGCACCAGAACCTCGTTGCGCGGGGGGCTTCGTTCCGCCAGCTCACCCGAGCGGAGCGGCAGGCGATTGTCGAGCGTGCACGGGAGTTGGTCGCGAAGCGTCCGATGAAGCTGCACGCGGCCGCGTGCATCATTGCGGAAGAGGCGGACCGCGCCGTGGAGACCGTGCGGTACACGCTTCGTCGTCACGACGCCCGGGCCGAGCGAGCGGTGTTCACCAAGCAGGGCGATCCTGTGCGGTGCGAGCGGCACATGGCGATGTGGCGCTGCGTCGAGAACGGTGAGTCGCTGGAGCAGATTGCGGCCGCGTTCGCCTGCACGGTCGACGACGTTCAGCAGACGTTGGATGTCGTTCAGGTTCAGGAGTGGCGCGCCCAGCCGTTCGAGTACATCGATAACGAGCTGTTCGCCGCTCCCGACGCCGACGCGTTGATTCTCGACGTACCGGAGCCGCAGGCCGACGACGTGGCGCATCCGCGCATCCCGCGTGATCTACCGGCCTATTTGAGATCGCTCTACCACACGCCGCTTTTGACGCGCGAGCAGGAGCAGGATCTGTTTCGGCGCTACAACTACCTGAAGTACAAGGCGAGCGTGGCGCTGGATGCAGCCGGCGCCGAGGGAAGCGTGCAGCACGAGGACGTCGCGCGAATCCAGGGTTGGCTCGATCAAGCCGACGTCGTCAAACAGCGGATCATCAAGTCCAACTTGCGTTTGGTGGTAAGCATTGCGAAAAAGCACGTGAGGTGGGGCGGGCAACTGTTCGAGATCATCAGCGACGGGAACGTGTCGCTCATGCGGGCCGTCGAGAAGTTTGACTTCGCTCGCGGCACGAAGTTCAGCACCTACGCCACCTGGGCGATCACCAAGAACTACGCCCGCTCGATTCCGGAGCAGCACTGTCGGTACGCGAAGTACGTCACCGGGCAGGATGCACTCCTCGAGCAGGCCGCCCCGGACGCGCCGGACGAGGGCCTCTGCGACAGCGACCGCCGGCGGGTGCGTGAGATGATCGACGCCGGCATGCGCCAGCTTCCGGAGCGCGAGCGTGAGATCGTTCGACATCACTTCGGCCTCGCCAAAAAGGACGAGTCCATGACGCTCGAGCAGCTCGGTGTGCGATTCGGCGTGACCAAAGAGCGTGTCCGGCAAATCGAGCGGCGTGCCCTCGAGCGGCTGCGCGAGGTGCTCAACCCCTCGCTTGTTGACGCCATCGGGGCGTAGGTCTCGGTCACCACACGCTCCTTTCCCCCTTTCGTTGCCCATCTTAAGCGACCGGTCCGCAGCGACCGATAACGATATCATGAACGTGCTTGGTGTGATTCTTGTGCGCGCCGGCAGCAAGGGCCTGCCGGGCAAGTGCATGCGCCCGCTCGCCTCGCGCCCCTTGATTGGGTACACGTTCGATCACGCACGCGAGAGCCGGCTTCTCACCGCGGTGGTGCTTTCGACGGACAGCCCGGAAGCGAAGTCGTTGGCGAAGGGGCAGGACATCGAGGTGATCGATCGTCCGCCGGAACTGGCAAACGATACGGCGACGGTGGACGCGGCCGCCCGTCACGCCGTGACCACCTGGGAGTCGGCGCATCGCGCGCGTGTCGACGACATCGTCCTGCTCTACGGCAATATCCCGGTGCGCGCGCCGGGGCTGATCGATCGTGCCATCGAGCATCGTGCGCGAACGGGGGCCGACTCGGTGCGCAGCGTCGCGCCGGTGTCCAAGCAGCACCCGGACTGGCTGCATCGTTTGGACGGCGACCGGATGATTCAGTACCGCCCGAACTCGATCTACCGGCGTCAAGACCTGGAGCCGCTCTATTACCACGACGGTGCGGCCGTCGTCGTCACACGGGAGGCGCTCTTTGGCGCGATTGCGACGCCCGAAGATCACCAGTCGTTTCTGGGCGCGGATCGCCGGGCCCTGGTGCAACGACCCCAGGATGCCGTCGATGTCGACGAGGCGTTCGATCTACGAGTGGCGGAGGCGATCCTCGCGGCCTCCTCGGAGGTGCGTCATGCCGCGTGTTGAACGCGACGGCAGCTCGTTGCCGACGGTGCGCATCGGCACGCGCGAGATCGGTGCGCCGCACCCGACGTATGTCATCGCTGAGATCGGTGTCAACCACAACGGCGACGCGGCGACGGCACTGCGCATGGTCTCGATGGCGGCCCGCGCCGGAGCGGACGCCGCCAAGTTTCAGATTTTCAGCGCGGACGCGCTCGCCACGGCGTCGGCGCCGACGGCCGGCTATCAGGCATCCGCCACGGGAACCGCGAGCCAGCGCGAGATGCTCCGCGCGCTCGAATTGACAGACGCGGAGTGGGCGGCGCTTCGCGCCGCGTGCGACGAGGTGGGCATCGACTTTCTGGCGACGCCATTTACCGTGCGGGACGTCGAGCGACTGGCGCGCCTTGCGCCCCCGGCGGTCAAGATCGCCTCGACCGACGCCAACGATGTGCTCCTGCTCGAGGCGGCGTCGCGACTGTCCGTGCCCCTGATCGTTTCGACGGGCGCGGCGACGCTCGATGACATCGCCGCGACATGCGCCTGCCTCGAGGCACTGGAAGCGCGCGGCCGTGCGATTCTCCTGCACTGCGTCAGTGCGTACCCCGCACCGATCGATGAGTTGAATCTTCGTGCGATCAACACCCTCACCCGGCAGTTTCGCGTTCCGGTCGGCTTCTCCGACCACGCCGACGATGCCCGAACCGGTGCGTGGGCCGTCGCCGCCGGCGCCGTCGTCGTCGAAAAGCACGTCACACTCGATCGCAGCCACGCCGGGCCGGATCACGCCATGGCCCTCGATCCGGAGTCGTTTCGGCGCTACGTCCACGATATCCGCGACGTTGAGCACGCGCGCGGCCGGGGGGAGATCGTCTGCTCGCGGCGCGAGGCGGAGGTACGCGCGGTGGCCCGAAAGAGCATCGTGGCCGCCCGGCCCATTCCCGCGGGCACCGTGATCGAGTTGGACATGCTGACGATGAAGCGGCCGGGGACGGGGCTGGCTCCGGCCGAGTACGCCACGCTCGTGGGCCGAACCGCCCGGACGGATATCGAGACGGACAGCCTCCTGTCATGGGACATGGTGCAATGAAGCCACACGCGCGACGCCGGCGCGTCGCCGTCGTCACCGGCACGCGGGCGGAATACGGCCTGCTCGAGTGTGCGATGGCGGCCATCCGAGACCACCGCGCCCTCGACCTTCAGTTGATCGTCACGGGCATGCACCTGCTGCGCAAGTTCGGTCACACTGTGGACCGGATCGCCAGCGACGGGTGGTCGATCGGCGCTCGCATCAGGATGCAACGCGGGACGGGCACCGGCGTCGACCAGGCGGAGGGGCTCGCGCGCGGTGTTCGCGGGATCGCGAAGTTTCTCGAGGAGTCCGCGACCGACGTGGTGCTGGTTTTGGGGGACCGTGTCGAGGCGATGGCCGGGGCGCTGGCGGGCGTGACGACCGGGCGGCTGGTGGCGCACATCCACGGCGGCGATTTGGCGCCGGGCGATCTGGACGACGCGTTTCGCCATGCCATCTCGAAGCTTGCGCACCTCCACCTTCCGGCGACGGAGCAGGCCGCTCGGCGTCTCGAGCGCATGGGGGAGTCGCGTGACCGTATCGTGGTCGTCGGCGCGCCGGGGTTGGATCGGCTGTGGCCGATGCGGCGTCGCGCGGGTGCCCGCGCGTCGCACGTCCCTCGGGCGTTGATCGTGCACCATCCGATCGGCCGGCGCGATGCGGTGGAGCGTCGCGTCATGCGCCGTCTCCTGGAAGAGGCGCGCCGGGCCGGGCTGCATCGGACGATCATCTATCCGAACAGCGATCGCGGCTGCGGCGGAATCATCCAGGCGATCGAGGATCATCGCCGAAGGGCGTGTAACGGCGAGGTGGTCGTGCACCGCTCGCTGGATCGCGACACGTACCTGAAAACGCTGATGGAATCGACCGTTCTGATCGGCAATTCGTCGAGCGGCATCATCGAGTCGGCGCCGGCCGGGACGCGCGCCGTCAATATCGGACCGCGTCAAGCCGGGCGTCAGCGCGATCGCGGTGCGGTCGTCGACGTCGATGAGCGGGCAGACGCCATTCGTCGGGCGATCCATCGCGCACTTTCCGCCGGACCGATAACCCTGAGACGATCGGTGTACGGCGATGGCCACGCGGGAGTGAGGATCGCTACAGCGTTGGCCCGAGTGTCGCTTTGTGACAGTTTTCGCATAAAGCGCAATCGTTACTGAGGCTATCGGACCTGCGCGGCTAATCAGAGCGGCTGCCGCCGTCGATAATTCTACCGATTGGCTGTCACTGAGCGCTTCGTTCCGGACCGCGAGGGGATGGGTCTGACCTTATGACCGCACAAACCGGCGACAAGACAAAAGAGATCATCGACAAGGCGCTCAGCGCGGTCGGCGACATCGCGACGTTGCCCGAGGTCACGATCAAGATCATCGAGATCGTGGAAGACCCGGACAGCACGGCACGCGACCTGCACCACGTGATCAAGAGTGACCCGGCGCTCTCCGTCAAGGTGCTCAAGGTGGTCAACTCTGCGTTCTACGGGCTCCCCGGACAGGTCGCCAGCGTCGACCGTGCGATCATTCTGCTGGGGCTGTCGGCCGTCAAGAACATCGCCATCGCCGCGTCGATTGCGCGCCTATTCAAGGGCAACCGGATTTCGGAGCAGTTCACGGCTTCGGACTTGTGGCGACACAGCGTGGCGGTCGCGGTGGGCGCGCGAGCGATCGCGGAGTGTTCCCCGCACCCTGTCATGTCCGACGAAATCTTCGTGGCCGGTCTGATTCACGACATCGGGATGCTGGTCGAGCGCCAGGCGTACGCCGACGAGTTCGCGGACGTGATCGAACGGTGCAGCCAGGAGGCCAGCAGCTTCCTCGCCGTCGAGCGCGAGCTGATCGGCGCCGACCACCAGGCGTTCGGGGTCGGGCTGACCACCAAGTGGAAGTTTCCGCGGCATCTTCGTGCGTCGGTAGGCTTCCACCACAATCCCGAGTCGCTCAGTGTGGAGCTTCGGAACATGGCGACGCTGATCCACACAGCCGACGTATTGGCGTGCCACGAGCAGATCGGGTTTTATCTCACCGCACAAACAGAGTCGATCACCGAGGAAATGCTCGACACGTTGGGCGTGACCCCGCAGCAGATCGAAGAAGTGCGCCAGTCGCTGCCCGAACAGGTGGCCGACGCCGAAGGCACACTGACCTAGCGAGCGTTGCGCCCCTCACCCCTCACCGGCAGAATTCGAGCCAGTGCCGCGTCCAGGTGGGTTGCCAGAGTTTTCCCGGGGTGGCGTGTGCGCATTTCGCCCGACCCTGCGAAGTAGCGTACAACCGCGGGCAAATCCGCCAAAGGCGGACCCAAGGCCACCTGTTCTATCGTTTCCAGCATTGCGCTCTCTGAAAGGGCACTACTCATGGCGCGGTCGGGCAAGCCACGGAAAGCGTCTCGTTCAGCCAAGGATCGAACGCCCCGGCCCCGTTGAGCAGATCAATCACGCCGAGGATGTCCGTGGCATTGCAGGCTCCGCTTCGATCGGTGTCACACTGCCAGATCGCAAGCGGCGGCTGCACGATGCCGTTGAGATTATCGACTATTTCCAGTATGTCCCTGGCGGTGGCGGAACCGTCGTTGTCGACGTCCGCGGGCAGACTGCCGAAGCACACCTTCGACCCGCTCGAGAGGATCTGGAAGCAGGTCCAGGCGCCGGCGGGAATCGGTTCCGCCAGCGACAGAACGGCCGCACTACCGTTAAGGTCCACGCTGCTGATGACCGGCACGGCCGGGCCGCTTGGCTCGACGGTGACCGCAAAGTCCTCGGGTGCCATGGCGTCGGGTTCGCAGTCCAGCGTCAGCTCAATCTGGTCCCAGCCGAAGCGAACTTTGGCGTCATCGGAACTACTCGGGTAGCGTGCGTCGATTGCACAGTTGGACGGCACGGATGATGTGATCACCGGCGCATTGCACGTCTCACAGGCGTCATCGACGCCGTTGCCGTCGAGATCACCGCGACAGACCGTGCCCGCGCCGAGGAAGGTTCCGTTGTACTGCAGGCAGGTAGACTCCGCCGTCGGAAAGCAGAGCGGATACGGCGGCACGTCCGGGCTGCAGCAGGCGCCGGTCGGGTCCATGCAGTCGCTGATATCCAGGCGATAGTCGCCGGTTGCGCCGCCCACACCCGCGACGCGAATCACGTACTGCTCGCCGCTCGTGACCTGGAGCTGCACCTTGGCATCGTCGATCTGGCACGAGTCGTCGTTGCAGGCGACCTCCGTGCCGTCGCAGGCGTCAAAAACGGCGAGGGTCGTGTCGAACGGGCTGTCGCACAGGCCGATGGTGACGAATCCGTCGCAGTCGGCCGTCCAGCAGTGCCAGACGTCGGCACTGTCGGTTGGGGAGCACGAGCTGTCGGCCGCGCTTCCCGTGGCACCGGCCGTCGAGCCCTCGTACACCGTGCCGGTATCGACGGGGATGCAGTTTTCGCACAGGTCGTTGTCCGGTGGCGGCGGCGGGCATGTGAACACGCCGCACGTCTGCCCGGAAAACCACATACCGCCGGCGGCCGTACAGGTGTCCGCGTTCTCGTCGCTGATGCACTGACCGTCGGCGCAGCAGGCGCCTGGGCTACAGGTGACTTTGATCTTGCCGCTTCCCTGGTCGGCCAGATACCCGCCGACGCGCACCGTGTAGCACGAACCCTGCGATACGGACAGGTTCACGACCGAGCCTTTGCTGATCGCCCCGCACGCGGGACTGTCGTCGTTGCAGGCGATCGGTCGCTCGTCGACGGGGCATACCCCGCACCCGTCATAGACCGCCATCTTCGTATCGAACCCGCTTGCGCACAGGTCGATTTTCAGATCGCCGGTACAGGACGCCGTGAGATCGTACCAGATGTCGGACCCGATCTGATCCGAGCCGCTGAAATTGCAATCCAGGAGCTCTTCCGGGCCGTCGGTGTTCGCACCGACGTTCGAGAAGAGCACTTGCCCGGTCATTAACGTAGACGCATTGCCACAGTCATCGTTTTCCGGCGCGTTGATGTCCTTGGTCACAAAGAACTGGAGCTCGACCTTGTCGATGCCCTGACCGGCCGCACCTGCGAGTTTGGCGTTGCAAAAACCGTCCCAGGGAAAGCTGAAATCGTTGGTGACGTCGAGTGGGCCGATCACTACTGCGCCGTTATGCCGCGCCGTCAGCGTGGCGGCTTGGACATGGTTCACGCCCGTCCAGGCCAGGGTGTCGTCCAGGCCGATCGTGAAGTATCCATTCGGTAGCGGATTGCCGCCGGTGTCGGTGTATCCGGAGGGGAACAAGTCTTCGCCAGTCGCCGCCGTTGAGATGATCGTGATCGTGTAGCTCGCGCTGCCGGTCACGGCGATTGATTCGTCGATTGTCGGCGTCGTGTTCGGGGCGTACGTGCGAATGTCTTCCGGGAGCCCGTCGAACGTGACGATGTCATCAGGCGCACCGCCTGGCAGGAAGATCGGCGAAATGATTGTCGGCTCCGTTTCGAGATCGATCGGATCACGGCCCAATCGATGCGTGACGCTGTAGGTCTCTCCATTCGGCGATGCGATCCCGCCGTCCTGTGCCGCCGTCACGACGGGAAGGGAGAGGGCAACGAGCACCGCGGTGGCGACCCCACGCGGCAACAGGGAATGCGTTCTCGAGCTGGATCTTTCGGTCATGGCTCCTGTCCTCCTGGCATACTGGTCGTGCTCGGGGCGTGTCGGCACCGATCGTGCGCAAGTTGAGTGCCCCCGTATCGCCGGTTCCCAGCCGACGCCCCCTCGAATGCTTGCGCCGTATTCCCGCCCCGCACCGGAGCATGCCCGATAAGCCGTGGCGGGGATAGCGCTGCCAACAATCATAGCCGCCTGCGCGATGTGATCCAATGCTGGTGAAAGGGAATTCCGGGGGACGCCCTGAGGTGTCAGAGGCTTCTTATGCGGACGCGCGCTGCGGCGACGCCGGTCGCTGTGCACGGGATTTGCCCCGAAAATAGAGCCCCGGCCGCGTGCTACACGGCGAAGCGGACAGCGTGGACCGGCGGCAGGTGATGGGAGACGCCATGCCACGCGTCGCCGGCGTTTTCGCTGACCCAGAGCGAGCCTGTCGTACTGCCGAACGCCAGCGTGTTACCGGACGCATCCACGTCCAGGGCGTGCCGAAAGACCAAGTCGTAGGCGTGCGCCTGGGGCAGGCCCTCGCTCAGGACCGCAAAGCTTTTCCCGCCGTCGGTTGTTCGGGTGACGACCACCTTGCCTTCCACGGGGATGCGTTTCTCGTCCTTGATGGCCGGGACGAACCACGCGGTGTCGCCGTCGTGCGGATGGACCGCGACGGCGAAGCCGAACACCGACGGCGGTACGTCCGAAACCTCCGTCCACCGCGCGCCACCGTTGGTCGTGCGGAACACGCCGTTGTGGTGCTGCACCCACATTACATCGGGCTGATCGGGACACATGGCGACGCAGTGGGGATCCTGAATGTTCGGATCGCCCTGTCGGTCCGGCGGCATGTACTCCGCCCGCATGCCATCCGCCTGGCACTTCCAGGTGGCGCCGTCGTCTTCGGTGATCCAGACGCCGCCGCACGACACGCCCGCGACCACACGCTTCGATTGTCGTGGGTCGACGCAGAGCGAGTGGATGCCGGGATAGTCCAGACCGCCGCCGAACCACTGGACGCGCTCGGGCAGATCCCACAGGGATCGCAGGAGCGTCCAGCTTGCGCCGCGATCGTCGGAGCGAAACAGCCCGCCCGGTACCGTGCCGCACCAGAGGCGGCCGGGCTGGTCGGCGCCGCCGGCGGCGAGGGACCAGATCAGCTTGAGCTTCCACGGGATCGGCTTGCCGGACATCGGAGAGATTTCCGGCTCGCTTCCTGCGGGGGGCTCCGGGTATTCCGGCGCGGGCAACTCGGTCCAGGTCGCGCCGGCATCGTCCGAGCGATGAAGCTTGACGCCGAAGTGCCCGTGGTCCAAGGCGGCGTAGAGGCTGCGGTCGCGCGGGTCGCACACGGCGAGCGTGACGTTGTCGCCAAGAAAGGCGGTGCGGCCGATGGCCCAGCCGCCGCCGCTGCGACGCTCGACGAAGAACAGCCCCTTACGTGAGGCGACAAGCAATCGATTACTCATGGCACTACCTTTCGTGTGGGCATCGCGGCGGCCCGGCGCTACCCGCCGGAGAGCGCCTGCATCACGTAGACCTCGTCGCGATCAGCCAGCGGATCGCCGAGTTGTTCCCGATCCTTGATCGGCTGGCCGTTGATGAAGATGTTCATGTGCTTGCGTAGCGCGCCGCGCTCGTCGAGCACGTAGCCGCGCGCGGCCGCGTTGTTACCGAAGACGCGGTCGAGCACGGAACGCACGGTGTCGCCTGCGACGTCCGCGGGCGGGCAGGCCACGTGCCGCTTCAGGTTGTCCGTAAAGACGACGTGCGCCATCGTCGGGTCTCGCTCGAACTTGTTTGGTACCCCGGCCGGTCGAAAAGCGTAGGGCTGCTCCACGCGTTCGTCAACGCGCGGTACGCCAGACGTGGCCCGAGGCCGGTCTGGGAGGCCAAATCAAAGGCGAGTTGAGCCCACGCCGCCCCTCAAGTACAGTTCGCTCGCCATGGTCACGGGTTCATGAATGCTGAGGAAAGGATTGGCAGTCACATGGCCGGATCGAACGAGAAGCAACTCCGGGTTGTTTACCTTGCATCCCCATACCGTCACGAAACGGAGTATGGCGTGCATTTGAACATCCAACGTGCCGAGCGCCTGGCACTGGAACTCTGGCGGCTTGGCGCGGTGTGCATCTGCCCGGTCAAGAACACGGCCTATTTCGGTGGCGCGATGCCGGACGAGGCGTGGCTCAGGGGCGACCTCGAGTTGGTTCGCAGGTCGGACGCGCTACTGGCGTCTCCTGAGTGGCAATCGTCCAAAGGCGCCACGCGCGAAGTCGAGCATGCGCAGGAGCGAGGGATTCCGGTTTTTTATTCAGTTCAAGAGGTGGCGGACTGGCTCGACCACATCGCGTGACAGACATCGTTGGCGGATGGCGTCCTGGTCGATCGAGCATTCGGCCGTCGGCCTCAGCCAACTTGTCCGCGATAGGACTCGGCGGCGGCGACGGCATGCCGCGATCACATTCCCAGCACCGGCCAGAGGGGCTTGCTGCGTGGCGTGAGTTCGTAGGACGTCGTCGGGGGGTAGCCGTCCTGCACGCGCCGGCGGACGAGCCTGGCCTGCTGCAGACTCTTCAGGGCGAGCGTCAAGGCCCGCGCGGTGATGCCCGGGAGCGACTCTTTCAGGTCGGCGAAGCGGGCGTGGCCGGCGCGAAGGGCGATCGCCACAGGCAGGAACCACTTGCGTAGCCCATCGTCCTCCAGGCCCAGGCGTTTCAGCGCAGCCATGATCTGTACGCACCACGGCGCGACGCGCGCGCCTTGGCGGGTCAGGACGTATTCCGGCCGTAAAGGGTGGCCGTGGCCGGGGTTACGTTGCACCAGCCGCCACGCGATCAGGGCGTCGAGCGTGCGGCGGAGCGAGTCCCGGCTGATGCCGAGCCGGTTGACCAGCGTGATGAACTTGGCTCCGGACCCGCGCTGAAGCTCGGCGAGAATCGGCACGCACCAGCGGTGGTGAAAGAGCCGCGTGATCTCGTCCAGGCGTCGCCCGTCCATGGCACAAAGATACCTTGACATCGAAACTATATCAAGTATACTTTTCGTACTATTGAGCCAGCAGACGCGGCGAGGCCGCCCCGATCCTGCCGGCCAAACTGCGAGGAGAGCCCCATGTCCGCATCCATCAAGTACGACGGCACCCTGACCTGCGCGATCCGCGTGACCGATCTGGAGCGATCGAAGCAGTGGTATCAGGAAGTTCTCGGCTTCAAGTTTCTCTATCAGGTCGACGAAATCGGCTGGTGTGAGCTGGCGACCGCCATCGACAGCGTGACGGTTGGCCTGTCGCAGGTCGAGAGGGCCGGCGGCGAGGGCAACGCCATTCCGACGTTCGGCGTGGCCGATCTCGACGCCGCTCGTACCGCGATGGAAAAGAGGGATGTCGCCTTCGACGGGCCGACGCAGACGATCGAGGGCATGGTTAAGCTGGCGACCTTCTTTGATCCGGACCGGAACGCGTTCATGCTGGCGCAAGATCTGCGGTCGTGATCACTCGGGCCGCATCGTAGTCGGCCCTCATCAATTCGGGAGAACATCATGCATCCGTGGCGACGATGGACGTGTCTTCTTTCGATGGTCGGGGCGGTGGTGCTCGCCGCCCGGTGGCAGGCCTCGGCGGCCGAGGAGACCGGCGGCGAGAGGGCAGCGAACGCGCGCATCGCCGACGTGGCCTGGATCGCCGGCACCTGGCGCGGCGAAGACGGCTCGGACCGATTAGAGGAGCATTGGAGCGAACCGCTGGGTGATGGCATGGTCGGCACGTTTCGCTGGCTTCGCTCCGATGCCGTGTGGATGTACGAGCTGATGACGATCACCGAGGACGACGGCCGGCTTGTCTTCCGGATCAAACACTTCACCCGGGCGCTCAAGGGCTGGGAGCCGCAGGACGAACCGGTGAGCTACCCGCTCGCTCATCTCGAGAACGGCAAGGTCGTCTTCGAAAACCCGGCGCACGACGCACCGCGGCGGTTCATCTATGAACGCACCTCGACAGACGGCATCACGGTTTCGTTCGAGAGCATCAAGGACGGTGCCACCAAGCGGCAGGACTTTTCGTTCAAGCGGGTCGGGCCGTGATCCTATTGGATGGCCTCGATCTCGGGGCTGACGCCCCGAGCTGATGCACGTTCGCCTGCTGTACAGGCTGCTCCGCACGCGGGTTGCCACATCGGCTTTCGATTTTCTTACCTACCGCGCGAGCAGCTCGTTGGCGTGACTCAGCTCCTCGGGGAGCAAGCCGGTCAGGCGGTCGTTGAGCAGCACGGCCTGGCGGAGGTAGGTATCGCTTTCCTCGTTGCGCCCCAGCGCATTCAACACCAGGCCCATGCGATAGTTCGCCGCAGTCAGCGTCGGTGATTGACCGGCCAGCAACAGACATTTCGCCAATAGCTGCCGAGCCTCTTCGTATCGCTTGAGACTGACGAGAATGGCGGCGTGCGTGTCGAGCATTTCGGCGCTCTGCTTGCCACCGTGCTCGAGAAACCGCTCCAGGATGGCGAGCGCGTCGGCCGGACTCTTGCGCTCGTGGTAGTAGAGCCAGGCCAGTGCGTTGACCGGTCGCGGCAAGTCCGGCGCCAGCCGCGCGGACTTCTTGAAATACGTCTCCGCTTCGACGTACTCGCTCCGCCGGTAGTATGTCATGCCGGCGCGAAACGCGGCGTCCGCGGCGTGATCCGGGTGACGCTCGATGATCTCGTCCAGCCAGGAGAGACCTTGTGTTTTCAGTTCCGGGTCGTCGGCGCTCGATGCGAGCACCTCGGCCGCGACCGCCAACGAGTCGATGTCGTTGGGATAACGCGTCTGCCGTTCCTGGATCATGGAGTAAATCCGCGCATACTCTTTGCGGCGCGCCAGGTAGTTCACGAAGCGCTGAAACGCCATTCCGTCCGCCCCGTCGCGGTCGATGGCGGTAGCGAACGTCGCCTCGGCCTGATCGAAATTCATCGTCGTCTCGTAGAGCTCGGCCAGCGCGACGTATTCGCCCGGCGTGGCGCGATCCTGCTTGATTCGCTCTTGAAGCAGATCAAGCGCCCGGTCGATGCGGCCGGTCTCGCGGTAGGCGTTCACGAGCATGAGCACGGCCTCGGGTGTCTCCTCGCGCAGCTCGACCAAGCGGCGCAGGGGCGCAACGGCCGCGGCATACTCGCCGCGGTGGATGTGCAATTCGCCCGCAGTTCGCAGCAGGTCCGGATCATCCGGTGCGAACGACAGCCCGGCCTCCACCGTGTTGCGTGCCTCGTTGAGCTGGCCCTGACGCGCCTGCACGGTCGCCAGCAACTTATGCGCCGCCTCCGACCGCGGGTCCGCCTTCAGCGCGGCCGTGAGCTGCTTTTCGGCTCGATCCATCTCCGGCGGTTCGGCCGTCGCGGCGAGCCGCGCGCTTAGAACCAGCGCGTCCACATCGCCTTGGTTCGATGCCAACCGGCGGTTGACGATGGCGGTCGCTTCCTTGACGTCGTCGGCCGAGCCGTTGGCGGCGAGCAGCTTCGCGAGCGTGACCGACTCGCTCGGATCCTCGCCGCGAAGCTCGATCGTCTTTCGGGCATACTTGATCTGTTTGGCTCGGTCGCCCTGGGCAGCCCAGAAGTCGGACGCGGCCGCATTGACCGTCGGATCGTCGGGCGCGATGGCCAACGCGCGTTCGACGGCGGCGACGGCGTCATCCTTTCGATTCAAACGGGCGCGTAGTTGGGCGAGCACGAGGAACTGGCCCGAGTCGTTCAGGCGCTCGGCCGAGTCTTGAACGTAGCGCTCCGCGTCCTCCGGGCGACCTTGGGCGACCATCGCTCGCGCCATCGACCAGAGAAGCGCGGTCGAGCGTTCGTCGCGGGTAAGCCCTTCCTTCGCGATCTCTTCCGCGCGCTTGGCGTTTCCGGCGCGAAGCTGCAGGTCGGCCGTGAATGCCGCCCAGCTCGAGTCGGATCGGTTGACGGCCAGCAAGTTCTCGGCCGACTTCACCGCGGAAGCGAGTTGTCGGCTACGTAGGTAGCGCTCGGTCTGCATCCGAAGCACGCGCGAGTCCTGGGGCCGGCTTTTCGCCAGCGTGGCGACGATCGAGTCCGCCTCGGCGAAGCGCCCGAGTTTCTTGAGCAAGCCGACGAGCCTGATCGCGATGTCACCGCGCGCCAGGCGCGGTTGTTGCGAAATCGCCGTACGGTAGGCGTCGGCGGCATCGTCCAACTGCCCCAGTCGCTCCTGCGCCAAGCCGCGCACCAGAAGCGCCGCCGTCCACGAGGGCCTTGCGTCCAGGCATTCCTTGACGAGTGCCAGCGCCTTTCGCAGCGCCGGCTTGGAGGGGTCGGTGCGCGCCAGAAAGGACGCCCGCTCGTACCGCCAGGTCAAGCCCGCCTCGCCCTCGATCTTCTCGATCTGGTCGACCAGTCGATTCGCTTCGTCGCTGTCGTCAGTGCAGCGGATCAGGTTCTGACGGGTCGAGACGCCATCCGGCAGCAGCTTGACCGCGCGACGCAGCACGGGAAGCGCCTGCGTACAGTCATCCTCGGCGATCACGACGTCGCCGATTGCCGCCATGGCGCGGCCTTTGATCTCGTCGGACACTTCGAGCCCGTCCACGTAGTGCTCGGCCCCTTCGGCCCCGGCCTCGTGGGCGCGGCATCGCGCCTGCAGGATATACCCCGCGCCGGACTTCGGATGCGACTCGATCAGTGTTCTGGCGATCTTCTCGGC
>Ga0055449_10000111_pt1 | contig 21186 bp, 14 predicted proteins | sample China_Galinas_PW_2_FD_57739 | JGI IMG/M metagenome (GOLD analysis project Ga0055449, IMG submission 57739) | Wetland microbial communities from San Francisco Bay, California, USA, that impact long-term carbon sequestration - China_Galinas_PWB_D1 | ecosystem: Environmental > Aquatic > Marine >... | reverse complement strand
CAAGCCGGTCGAGATCGACGACGTTCCCATTGTCACGCTGACGCTGACGAGCGCCGTGTCGGACGGCTACACCCTGCGGCGCGTCGGCGAGGAGGTCGTGCAACGCCTATCGACCGTCAGGAATCTGTCGCGTGCCTATGTCATCGGCGGCGAACCGCGGGTCTGTCACGTGTATCTGAACCCGGCACGAATGCAAGCGCACCACGTGTCGCCGCTCGAGATTCAGCGCGCCATCAATGTTTCCAATGTGGACGAGACGGCTGGTGAGTTCGTCCGTTTGGACCAAGCGATTCGCGTCGAAGCGGGCACGGCGTTCGCCGACGCCGAAGAGCTTGGCAACCTGGTTGTCGGCGTGTCCGGCGACAACCCCGTCCTCTTGAAGGAGGTCGCCACCGTCGAGGACGGGGCGTCCGAGGTGACCAGCTACGTGCGCCACGGATGGGGACCGGCACGAGGATTCGACCAGCGCGAGGGGTTCACCGGCACGTTGGTGGGCGCCGATCGCCCGGCCGGCGACGGACCGCGAGGCGGGACGCCGGCCGTTACGCTCGCTTTCGCGAAGAAGAAAGGCACGAACGCCGTCACCGTGGCCCACGACATTCTGGCGGCCGCGAAAGAACTGAAAGAGACCGTCATACCGAGCGACATCAACGTCGTCATCACGCGCAACTACGGGCTGACCGCGGACGACAAGGTCAACGAGCTCGTGGAGGCGCTGGGCGTGGCGATCTTCATCGTCATCGCGCTGCTGACACTCGGCATGGGATGGCGCGAGGCGGTGATCGTGGCCTTGGCCGTCCCCGTGGTGTTCGGCCTCACGCTGACCGTCAACTTGCTGTTCGGTTTTACGATCAACCGCGTCACGCTGTTCGCGCTCATCCTCTCACTGGGCCTGCTGGTCGACGATCCGATCGTGGACGTCGAGAACATCTCGCGCCACTTCGCGCTTCGCGGTCGAGCGACGCGCCAGATCGTGCTCGAGGCCGTGGCCGAAATCCGCCCGCCCTTGATCACGGCGACACTGGCGGTCATTGTCTCGTTTCTTCCGATGTTCTTCATTACGGGCATGATGGGCCCCTACATGCGGCCGATGGCGCTGAATGTTCCCGTCGCCATGGTGATGTCGATGTTCGTCGCCTTTACCATCACGCCCTGGGTGTCGTATCACGTGCTCCGCCGCAAGTACGACGGAGCCGCGCCCGATGACGATGGGACGCATGTCGACGACCTCGCCGCCGTCAAGCAGTCGGCGCTCTATCGACTCTTCTATCCACTGATGGCGCCGCTGCTCCACTCGCGCCGCAAGGCATGGACGTTTCTGGCGGTGATGGGCGCGCTCACGCTGGCGGCGACGGCGCTGGCTGCGACACGGCATGTCCCGCTGAAGATCCTTCCGTTCGACAACAAGAATGAACTCCTGCTCGTGCTCGATCTCGATGAAGGCACGACGCTGGAGCGGACGGACGCCTGTGCGCGGGAGATGGAGGCCTACCTCCGAACCGTACGAGAGGTCACGGACTACACGGCCTATGTCGGTCTGGCCTCGCCTATGGACTTCAACGGTATGGTGCGCCACTACTACCTGCGTCGTGGCCAGAACGTGGCCGAAATCCGAATGAACCTGGTGGGGAAAAAGAGCCGCGAATATCAGAGCCACGCCATCGGACTGCGGATTCGCGGCGACCTGGACAGAATCGCCCAGCGATACGGCGCGATCGTGAAAATCGTGGAGGTCCCGCCCGGACCACCGGTCATTGATTCGGTCGTCGCGGAAGTGCGTGGGCAACCCGGCCAGTCCTACGACGATCTCATGGACGCGGCGCGTGTGGTCCGCGCACGCTGCGCCGTCGAGCCAGGCGTTGTCGATCTCGACGATTCGATCGAGGCGGCGGAATCGAAGCTGGTGTTCGTCACTGACAAGGAGAAGGCCGCACTGAACGGTGTGGCGGTCTCGGATGTGGTGGAGACGTTCAAGGTTGCGCTTGAGGGTGCGGCCGCCGGCACCTTGCATGTGCCGACCGAGCGTCAGCCGCTACGGATCGAGCTGCGCCTGCCGGAGTCGATTCGCTCGAGCGCGTCGGATCTAGCGGAAATCTACGTCAAGGGCAACGGCGGAGTCCTGGTGCCACTCGCCGAGATCGGGCATTGGGCGCATCACCGGGTCGATCAGACCATCTACCACAAAACCCTGAAGCGCTTGGTCTACGTGTCCGCGGAGACGGCCGGACGCCCGCCCGCCGATGTGGTCGTCGACATCCAGGCGGACCAATCCGCCTCCCCATTGTCCGCCGAGCAGAACGCCGCGGCGGTCGGGAACGGCTGGATCGGCAAGAACGCACCTCGGCCCATCGCCGGGCGAACCTTTTTCCGCAACGGGAGTGACGTCGCGTGGCACGTACCGAATGGGATCGACGTCGGCTTCTCGGGTGAGGGAGAGTGGAACATCACACTCGACGTCTTCCGCGACCTGGGCCTGGCGTTTGCCGCGGCCCTGGTTGGGATTTACATCTTGCTTGTCGGGCAAACGGGCTCGTTTGGCATTCCCGTGATCGTGATGCTCGCCATCCCGCTGAATGTTCTCGGGATCATGCCGGGCTTCTGGCTCTTGAATCTGTTCGCCGCGAACACGGTCGGCGGCTACGCCGATCCGGTCTTCTTCACGGCGACCGGGATGATCGGCATGATCGCGCTGGCGGGGATCGTCACGCGAGACGCGATCATCCTGGTGGATTTCATTCATTTGTCCCAGGCCCGGGGCCGATCACTGTTCGATGCCATTATGGAGAGCCGCGTCGTGCGGCTGCGGCCGATCCTGCTCACGGCCGGGACGGCAATGCTTTCGGCCGCGCCGATTACGATTGATCCGGTGTTCTCCGGGCTGGCATGGTCGCTGATCTTCGGGCTCTTCGCTTCTACGGTGTTTACGTTGTTCGTCATCCCCATCGCCTATTGGTTGATCTACGAACACAAGCCGAGGCCGGAAGCCCCGGCAGCCTGACGATATCCCCGTCTCGCTATCTGACTGCACCGATAGCGCCGAGGAAGCAAACGCGGTCGCCACGGGCGCCCTTGGCGCCGATTCCGGTTCCGGGATAGACTCTCGCGCGGCGTTTCGCGCCCGACCGGGCCGGAACCGAGCCCGGCTCAAAGGGCGGTGTGCATCCGAGGAGCGGACCTCATGTGGGACATCCTGAACGGGACCGTGATCAACGCCGCGACCGTGCTCGTCGGTAGTCTGGGCGGAATGGCGATCGGACCGAAGCTCCCCGAGCGATACCGCCAAATCGTGCTGACATGCCTCGGCCTCGTGACAATTACGCTCGGCGTGGACGCCGGCGTAATTCAGTTCGGCAAGACGGTGCAGCATTTCGCTCCGCCGGGTGACGCGACGTACGGCGCGCGCCTCGCGATGGTCATGATCGCGTGCTTGATCGTCGGGGCCGTCATTGGCACGGCGTTGCGTCTGAACGACCGCATTGAGAACGCCGGTGCGTGGATTCATCAGCGCTTTTCCGGTCAGGACGGCCGGAGGTTCGCGGAGGGATTCCTGACGGCCAGCATTGTCTTCTGTGTCGGCCCCCTGACACTGCTCGGGTGCCTCGAAAACGGTGCCCATGCGAATCCGAGCTATCTGTACGTCAAGGCCATTCTTGACGGCTTCTGCTCGCTCGCGCTGGCCTCGGCCTACGGTGCCGGCGTGCTCGCAAGCCTGATCGTCATCATCGTGTTTCAGGGTGGATTGTCACTACTGGCCTATGTAGTCGCCGACCCCCTCAACGATCTGGCGCTCGACTTAATGACAGTGATCGGCGGCATTTTGTTGCTTGCCGTGGCGCTGCTGCTGCTTGAAATCAAGCGCATCCCTGTGGCCGACATGCTGCCGGCCGTGTTTCTTCCGCCGCTCGCCGTCGCGATTGTGGAACTCCTGGCGCCGGGAACCCTGCTGACTATCACACATTGAGCGCCCGCTTTCTCCGCACGTTCGGTTCTGCTTCGTATGATATCATGTAATATCCTATGCGGATTTTCTCTTGAAGATAGGGTGGTTTGTGCGCTAAAATGCGGTTTCTGTCATGAGTGAGTGCGCTGACAATTTACCGGTCATCAATTCCGTTGATGCCACACAGGAAAGAACGCGGTTCATCACGCCGGAGGGTCCGTGTCCGTACCTGTCGTCGCGGCAATCGCGAAGCGAGGCGTATTACTTCGAATCGCTCGACGGCGGCGTGTACGAACGTTTGATGGCGCGTGGCTTTCGGCGGAGTGGGCGCGTCGTGTATCGCCCGCGCTGCCGCGGCTGCAGCGAGTGCAAGCAGGCGCGCATCCCGGTCCGCCGTATGCAACTCACTAGATCGATGCGTCGCATCAAGCGCCGCAACACGGACTTGACCGTCACAAACGGCGTGCCCGAGGCGTCCGACGAGAAATTCGACATGTTTTCGCGATACCTCACGCACCAGCACGACGACGTGATGCCGCGGACGCGTCATGCCTTTGTCGAATTTCTCTACGACTCTCCGATGGAGACGGTGGAATTCACCTACCGTTTGGGCCGGCGTACGATCGGCGCGAGCATCGCGGACGTCTGCCCCGGCGGCTTGAGCAGCGTGTATTGCTACTTCGATCCGGAGTTCGCCGACCGGAGTCTGGGGACCTTTTCGGTCTTGTGGGAGGTCGACTACTGCCGCGCGACCGCCCTCACCTATTACTACATGGGGTTCTACGTGGCGAACTGCCCGGCCATGTCCTACAAGCTGCGATTCCGGCCGAGCGAGATTCTCGTGGACACCGACCGGTGGCTCACCGTCGAGGCGTAGAGTACGATCGGCGCGTGTCCAGCCCTGACCCGAGCAAAGGCGACCTGGCCGCGAAGGACTTCCGGCGGATCCTGCTGATCAAACCGAGTTCGCTCGGCGATGTGATCCACGCGCTGCCGGTTCTGGACGCACTGCATCGTCGCTATCCGAATGCCACGATTGACTGGCTGATTGCCACGACGTGCGCGCCACTCTTGGCAGGACACTCCGCCATCCATCGCCTGGTCGAATTCGACAGAAGGCGACTCGGCATGGCCTGGTGGAATCCGGTCGCGACGGGCGATTTGCTTCGCTTCATGGGTTCGCTGCGCCACGCCCGCTACGACCTGGTCATCGACCTGCAGGGGCTGATCCGCACGGCGTGGTTTGCCTATGTCACCAGGGCCTCCACGCGTATCGGGTTCGCGGACGCTCGGGAGGGCGCTCCGTTGTTCTATACGCATAAACTGCCGGGCGGCTCCGGTGACGTTCATGCGGTCGATCGAAACCTCCAGGTCGCGCGCCTGCTCGGAATCGACGTGGACGCGGTGCGGTTCCCGCTGGAACTGAGCGAGGCGGATCGCATGGCCGCCGACAGCCTGGTGTCACACCTGCCCCGTCCGATCGTGGCCCTGGTCCCCGGTGCTCGGTGGGAGACCAAGTGCTGGCCGCCTGCGCACTTCGCCAGGCTGATTGACGCGATCGCGACCGCGTGCCCGGAGGCATCGTTCGTGCTGCTGGGCAGTAGGAACGAATCCACGTTGTGCATGTCCATCGCGAAGGAATGTTCGGCCGCGTCGATCAACCTGGCCGGCAAGACGTCCCTGCCCGTGCTGGCGTGCGTGATCGAAACCGTCGATATCGTGGTGTGTCAGGATTCGGCCGCCGCGCACCTGGCCGCGGCGTTGGACCGGCCGTTGGTCTGCCTGACTGGCCCGACCAACCCGCATCGCACGGGCCCGTACCAGCGGATTGAGGACGTGGTTCGGCTCGAGCTGGACTGCTCTCCGTGCTACTTTCGACGACTTTCTCAGTGCCCGCACGGTCACCGCTGCTTGCGCGAGATGGGCGTCGAAGCCGTCACCGCTGCCACGTTGAAGGCCCTGGCCAGCGTTTCGCCCGATGCGAGTGGCGCTGCGTAACGACAGTTGCCGATTCTCGCGGATGTGTGTCGCGCCCGGGTGCAGGGATCGGCGGCCCGCCAAGAGACAAACGCCCGCGACCGGGCTACACTCGGCTGACGAGAATGCAGAACTTCTTCGACGCCGGGAACGAATGGCCAAGAGACTCACAGGCTTATCGAGGTACTGGTTCAGGCTACGCCGATTCGTCGCCCTGAAGGTGCTTCACGCGGACGACCCACCGCACGCGATCGCGTTGGGTACGGCGATCGCCATGTTCGTGGCGTTCCTGCCGCTCGTGGGCTTTCAGACGGTTATCGCGGTGGCACTCGCCGCCCTGTTCAAGGCCAACAAGGTCGTCTGCGTGCCGATCGTGTGGATCACCAACCCAGTGACGATGGGGCCGATCTATCTCGGCTGCTACAAGCTCGGCAACGCGGTCATGCCGGGTAGTCGCACCTCCAAAGAAGACATCGACGGCCTGGTGCGTCTGGCCCGGGAAGCGAATCTATTCGATGGGAAGTTCTGGTCGGATCTTGGGGCGATTTTGGGGCGCGCCAGCATCGATCTTTGGGTCGGCTGCGTCCTGGTCGGAATCGCCCTGGCCGTGCCGTCTTACTTCGTCTCGCGCACTGTCGTGAGCACCTATCGTGAACGACGCCGACAGAAAATGCTCCGCCGAAGTCTGTTTCGCGCCAAGTTGGCTTCGGAGCGTATGGCCGGCGAGGCGGGCGTGCCCGAGCATTGACGCCGCCCGGCTTGCGGTAGTTCTTCAACCGGCCCGATCATAGGCCGTATTGATCCAAGGCATTTTCGATCGCCCGACGAATCTTCGCGTGTACGAGGTCGGGTTTCGGTACGAACTCCCAGACGCACTGCGGCGCGTCGGCGTGCTTACTGACGAAGCGGATCGAGGCGACGCGCGCGGCGCGCTCGACTACCGAGGCGTTGACGTAGGTGTTGCGAATGTCCACGAGGGCCATTGCGCCGATTCGGGGCGTGCGCGCCCCGCGAACGTCCATGATGCGACGATTGGTCAGGACGTACCACGTGGCCACCCAGCGGGCGATGCCGATGAGGAGTCGCACGAACCCGACGGCCAAAACCAATCGCGCCGAGCCGAACGGCGTCAACCCCGGAATCGCCAGGTGAAGCACGAGGATCAGAGCGGAGAAGCCCAAGGTTGCGAAAATCCACGGCAGGGCGTCGAGCAGCGGTCCCCACATTGAGGGCTTCATGGCCAGCAGCACGATCTCGCCGCCGTCGATCACGCCGCTCGGCAGCTCGGACCATTCGACGGGAAGGTCGGCCGCCTGCGGCGGCGTGTCCGATGTCGCCGTAGCGGCGAGCACGCGCGTCGAACTCAGATTGACGGGTATCTCAAGCATCATCTGGCGATCGTCCGTACCGCTCCGATTTCAGCTCCGCGATGTACGGCAGATTCCGGTAGTAGCCGTCGAAATCGAGCCCGTAGCCGACCACGAACACGTCCTCGACGTCAAACCCGACGAAATCGGCCGCGACCTCCGCCGGGGCCTTTCCCGGCTTGCGAAGCAAGACCGCCGTCCGCAAACTGGCGGGTCCGCGGTCGCGAAGCACGCTCTGCACCACGCGAAGCGTGCCCCCACTATCTAGGATATCATCGACAATTAGGACGTCGCGATTCCGAAGTTCCGGTAACGAAATGACCCCGAGCTTGGCGCCACCGGACGTGACAACCGGCCCCGTATAGCTGGAAACGGTGATGTAGCCGACCTCCATCCGGTATGGGAGGTGGCGCATCAGATCGGACAGGAAGACCACGGCCCCTGTCAGGATTGCGACCACGGTGATGCCGGCAAGGGACTCCTCGTAGGCCTGCTCGATTTCGCCGGCGAGTGCCGCGACGCGGTCCCGCAAGGCGTCCTCCGAGATGAGCACTCTGGCGACGTCCTCGTGCATCCCGAATAGTGTATCACCGAAGGCGGATTTGCCAACGCGGCCGCTGCCACGGCGGGGTCACTTGATCGCGACAGGCTGGGCAGTGACGTTGTCGAGCATGCGCTGAAGTGCAATGATCGCGAGGCGCTTCGTTTCGGGGTCGACGCTGATCCGGTTGGACACGCGGCCGGCCGCCAGCTCGTCGAGCGACCAGAGCAGGTGCTTCATGTCGATGCGGTACATGGTCGTACACAGGCATTGGATGCCGGCCAGCGAGCGCACGACCTTGTCGGTCTGCTCCTGCATGAGACGATTCACAAGGTGAACCTCGGTGCCGATCGCCCAGCGGGAGCCGGCCGGGGCCTCGCGCACGGTCTTGAGGATGAACTCGGTGCTGCCGGCCATGTCCGCCTTCTGCACGACCTTCCAGGGACATTCCGGGTGGACGAGGATGGTGCACTCCGGATCGTGCGCGCGGATCTCGTCGCACTGCTCGGGCGTGAACAACTGGTGAACGCTGCAATGGCCTTTCCAGAGGACAACGCGGGCGTCGCGCACCTGCTTTGGCGTGAGGCCGCCGCTCGGTTGGCGCGGGTCGTAGACGACCATCGACTTCAGCGGGATGCCCATCGAATAGGCCGTGTTGCGTCCAAGATGCTGATCCGGCAGGAAGATCACTTTCTCCCCTTGACCGAAGGCCCACTCGAGGACCTTGCCGGCGTTGCTCGATGTGCAACACGCGCCGCCGTGCCCGCCGCAGAACGCCTTGATCGACGCGGCCGAGTTGACATAGGTGATCGGGATGAGCGTCTCGCCGCACTGCTCGACGATGAAGTCCCACGCGTCCTCGAGCTGATCGATCTCGGCCATGTCGGCCATGCTGCACCCGGCCGACAGGTCCGGCAGCACGACCTTCACCTCGTCGCCGGTGAGGATGTCGGCCGACTCCGCCATGAAGTGCACGCCGCAGAAAACGATGAACTCGGCGTCCTTTTGCTGCCCACCGAGCTGGGCCAGTTTGAGGCTGTCGCCGGTGAAGTCCGCGAACTGGATCACCTCGTCCTGCTGGTAGTGGTGCCCGAGAATGACGAGTCGCCGGCCGAACTCCGCCTTGCGGGCGCGGATTCGCTCGGCCATTTCGTGCTCGGTCAGGTCGTTGTACTTCGGCGGCAGCGGCGGTTGAAAAAGCATCATCGCACCTCGCGGAAATCGGCCTCCCTCTCGCACAGCCCGGACGGATTCAGGCCGACTCCACGTTCATTGTACGCGCGCGGCGTCGTGAGGGCAAAGACGCGCACGCCACGAAGTCAAGCCCGGTTGGCGGGCCGAGACCGAATTCTCCGAGCGCTACTTTATTGCGTTGGAAGCGTCTGGGTGTAGGTGCCGATGTCGACGGCGCGCGACGAGTCCCAGCGGAGCAGCTCGGTGCCCTCCATCATCGAGCCGGGATGGCCAAAACGCATCTTGTGAAGAAGCTGCCAGGGGTCGTTGTTCGCGACGGTGCCGAGATAGGAAGGATCGTTCTGGGTTCCGAAATTGAGCAACTTGCCGTCGTCGCCGTGGCAGTAGAAACACGCCGAGCTGTACCAGTAGCTGCCGGTCCCGGAGCTGCCGGTGAACGCGCCGGTCTCGTCGATGGCCGTGGCGTCGTCGAACTGCCCGGAACGCACGAACTTGACCAGATCCCAGATGTCGTTGTCCGTGAGGCCGGTGTCTGCCAGGGTGTACGCGTGGCCGGTGGGATCACGCAGCAGATCGAACACCTGCTGCGACGTCAGCGTCGATCCGAAAATGCCGGGAAACCCGGTGTGGTGCGGGCCGCTGCCGTAGACGCCGCTCATGCCCTGGTAGTCCCAGCCGTGGCATTCCGTGCAACGCCACGTCGCGGAGCCGGTGCTCGTGTCCGACGCCTGGTCCGGCCGCGACGCCCACAGTGGATGATCGGTCGAGGGTTCCGACACACCCGCCTCGCTCCACCAGTTGTCGTAGAGCCGCCCGCCGCGCACGACATCGGCGAGGACGTACCCGGCCGGCTCCGTCGCCGTCGGACCGGTGTAGAGGCTCGCGAGTCCCGCGTAGTCCACTGCATCGATCGCGCCGTTGCCGTCGTCGTCCATGAAGGCGCACGCTTCGGGCAGGCCGGTGTCGATGCCGAAGCAGTTCTCGAGCACGGCGTAGTCGTACAGATCGACGTCCGTGTCGCCGTCGGCGTCTGCGGCCTTCGCGAACTGCGAAATCGCGTGCGTATGGTAGTAGTGTTCGCCTTGAATGGCCTGGGCATCGTTCGACGCCTGGGCGGACACGTAGAACGTCACCAGGCCCTGGTCGTCGGAAGGAGCCTGCCACTGAAGGTGGTATTCATAAGCGTTGCCGTTGGCAGCCCAGGTCGCGAGAGAATCATCATAGGCAGCCGCCGTGTGCGTGATGTAGGTGGGCAAACGGTCGGCGAGCTGCGTGTTGACGGCGTCGTTCACGATCAAATTGCCGGCGAAGCCGAGCGCCCGCTCGACGCTGATCTCGAAGCCCGACGCGACGCGCTCATCGTCATGGACGCGCACCGTCAGATCGTAGGTCATTCCCGGAAGATAGCGGCGCGGCGCGCCGAACAGTTCGACCGTGCCCTGGCCGGGGTCGAAGTCGTGGCATTTGGTGCAGTTGGCGGCGTTGCTTGCCGGACTGTAGGTGTATCCGGCATTGGCACCCGAAGAAGACCCCAGCGCCACGGGTATCGCAACAAGCGCGGCGAACAACGACACAGCCACCAAGGCAGTGCGCAACTTGGACACAGCGTACCCCCCTCTTTGCGGAAACGGCGATTCGCTCTCCGGCCGCGTACAACGAAAGCAGACTCTCCGGTCCCTGCATGATGATAGCGGAGGCGCTGCGCCCGTTCAACGGTCGGGAGCGTCCGATAGGGTGCGCACTCGATACTGGCGAATGGGCGCTAATCTCTCGGAAAGGCCGTAATCGCCTCGTTTTCGCCGACGACCAGCAGCGCGTCGCCGGCTTGGATCTTGGTGCTGCCTCGAGGAATGACCATGGTGGGTACCGCCGGCGACGGCACTTCACCTTGCTCGTCGGTCGTTCCGCGTTCGATGGCGATGAGGTTGACGCCGAACTGATTGCGGACGTCGAGGTCGACCAGGGTTCGCCCGACAAACGACCGGGGGGCGGGCAGGCTGACCAGGCTGTGGGCGTCTCCGAGTTCGATGTAATGCCCGACGGCCGACAACTCGAGCCGGTGGGCCCATCGCAGGGCCGACTCGTGCTCCGGAGCGGAGACGTCGTGGGCGCCGACGGCGCGCAGGATGCGCTCCTGAATCTCGCTCTCCGCGCGAGCCACGATGTAGGGAATCTCCATCGACTTCAGGATGGCGACGGTCAGCGCGGTGGCCTCGAAGTTTTCGCCGATGCTGACCACGGCGACGTCGACCTCGGCCACGCCTTGTGCGCGAAGCGCATCCTCATCGGTGCTGTCCAGACGGGCGGCGATCGTCACTTCGTCGCGAAGTTTCTCCACGGGCCGCGATTCCCGGTCCACGGCGATGACCTCGCCGCCGGCACGGGCCAGCGCGCGAGCCAGTCCCGCGCCGAATCGGCCGAGACCGATGACAGCGTACTTCTTCGTGACCGCGCCGCGTGAAGAGAAATTGCGTACCATGTTCTTGTTTGTCATAAAAGATTTCCCGCGCCACGTCAGCCGATGATGACAGATTCTGACGGATACTCGTACCGAACCTGTTTCGGACGACCCGCCATCGCCACGAGCACGGTCAACGGGCCGAGCCTCCCGGCGAGCATGGTGATCATGATCATGATACGTCCGATCCAGGTCAAATGCGGCGTCAACCCTGTGGACAAACCCACGGTACCCGCGGCCGACACCGTCTCGAACAGGGCCGCGCGAAGGCTCGTGGCTTCGGACGCGCACAGAATCAGCGTGACCGCGCTGACCAGGGCCGCCATGACGGCCACCACGACACTGGCGCGGCGAACGACGAACTCCGGAATCGTACGGGAGAAGATCTCGACGTGGTGGCGTCCGCGCAGCGTGGACCAGACACCCAGCGCGATCACCGCCAGCGTCGAGGTCTTCACGCCGCCTGCGGTCGAACCCGGCGACCCGCCGATGAACATCAAGATGGACGAAAGCAGGTGCGTTCCGGCGGTTCGCGCGTGGATGTCCATGGGAATCGTATCAAACCCCGCGGTTCGGCAGGTCACGGAGAGGAACAGCGCGTCGAGAAACTTCTGACCCCAGGAGTACGCGGCCGCGTCGTGTCCGCCGGGGCGGCCCACCGCGTCCACGATCATGAGCAGGATCGCCCCGCCCAGGATGAGCATCGCCGTCGTGAGCAGCACCAGCCGCGAGTGCAGTGAGAAGACGCGGAGTCGAACGGTCGTGTTGAGGGCGACCGGGTTCATCGGCGGGCGCCGCCACGCAAACAACTTTTTGACTCCATGCCAGAGATCCTGAAGCACCGGAAACCCCAGCCCGCCGAGAACGATCAGAGGCATGATGCCGAGGTACGTCGGCCACGAACCGCGAAAGGAGTGCAAGCTGTCGGTCTGGAGGGAGAAGCCCGCGTTGCAGAAGGCGCTGATGGAGTGAAACACCGCGTGGAACACGCGGTCTCCCACGCTTGGCAGATTCGCGAACATCGGATACACGATGACGACACCGATCGCTTCGATCATGAACGTGGAGGCGACGATGAACCGCACGATCCCGCGCATCTCCCCCACCGTCTGGTAGCTGGTTTCGTCCTGAAGCACGAGCGAATCACGCAAGGAGAGCGAGCGCCCCGCGAGCAGCCCGAGCACGCTGCCGAAGACCATGATGCCCAGACCGCCCATCTGAATGAGCACGAGGATGACAACCTGGCCGAACTGCGTGTAATCGTGGCCGGTGTCTTTCACGATCAGACCCGTCACGCAGGTGGCGCTCGTCGCGGTAAACGCGCTGTCGATCAGATGCCCGACGATCGAGAAGTCACTGCGCTGCGTGACTTCGGGGACCGTCGCCCGCGGCAGGGCCAAGGCGAGCGCGCCGACGCTGATCAAGAGTACGAACGCAACGAGCAGGAACCGTGTCGGCTGCAGGATGCGCTGCGACAAGAGCAGTTTGAGCTGGATCGCCTTGATGGCCAAACGGACTCCAAGCGCTACTTGCAGAATGGCGACGTAACACGCGGACACCGTGACCGCCGACGTATGATCGAACTCGAATTCGATAAGGACGATCACCGTCGCCAGCGCCACCACCACTGCATCGTGCGAGAAACCCTTGATCGTGGTCCAACTGAGCCCTTGATCCCACACGAACAACGCGCGCGCGACGACATACAGCCCTACGGCCGTAAGCTGTACCGCCATCAGCCACGTGACTGGAAGCGGCGGCGTGTAGAAGCCGAACTCGAGGGCCAGACTGATCACCGCACCCACAGCGGCGACCGGCAAGACTCGGTCGACAAGCACTCGACACCGACGCTGCCACGGCACCTGCGTACCGGGCGTCGCGGGATGCGATTTGTGTGGGCTTGCCTGTGAGGTCAAAGTCGCTCTCCCGGTTCACCTACGCCACGTCCATGAACCCCATCGTGGCGCCGTAGCGCTCGATCACCGTTTGGCGAAGCCCCAGATGGGATCGTGCGCGCAAGTTGCGATCGCTGCGCAACACTGTGGCCGCGTCGTCTCGCGCCATCTCGAGCAACTCGATGTCGGCCATCAGATCGGCCACCTTGAAGACCGGTACGCCGTGCTGGCGCGTGCCCATCAACTCACCCGGACCGCGCAAGCGTAGGTCCTCTTCGGCCAGACGGAATCCGTCCTGCGTGTCGACGAGAATCCGCAAGCGCCGGATCGACTCCTCCGCCTCGGTGTCGGAGAGGAGCAAGCAGTAAGACTTTTTCGGCCCGCGTCCCACACGCCCCCGCAGTTGGTGCAACTGGGCGAGGCCGAATCGCTCGGCGTGCTCGATCACCATGACGGTGGCATTCGGCACGTCGACTCCGACCTCGATCACGGATGTCGCGACCAGCACCGACGTGTCGCCGGCGCGAAAGCGCGCCATGGCGGCCTGCTTTTCGGCGGGCTTCATGCGACCGTGCAACAAATCCACCTCGAATCCGGCAAGCTCCGACTCGCGCAAGCGCTCCACCTCGATACCAGCGGCGCGCAGCGGCAACTGCTCTGACTCCTCGACGAGCGGATAGACCACGTAGGCCTGTGCTCCACCCGCCAGGCATTGACGAACGAACGACCAAGCCTGGCCCCTTTTGTTCGGCCCGACGAGCCGGGTCTCGATCGTCTGCCTGCCCGGTGGCCCGCCGCGAATGGTGGACACGTCGAGGTCGCCGAACGCAGTCATCATCAAGGTGCGCGGGATGGGCGTCGCGGTGAGGATCAACGCATGCGGTGCTTGCCCCTTCGTGCGGAGTGCCGCGCGCTGGGCCACCCCGAACTTGTGCTGCTCGTCGATGATCGCCAGCGCCAGGTTCCGAAAGCGCACGTCGGGCTCGAGCAAAGCGTGCGTACCGACGACCAGGTCGATATCACCCGAGGCCAGCCGTGCCACGAGCGCCGCCCGTTCCGGCTTTCGCGTCGCCCCGGACAGAAAGGCCGTGCGGACGCGACTGCCCTCGAGATATCGCGCGAACTTGGCGCGGTGTTGCTCGGCCAGCACCTCCGTCGGCGCCAGCAGGGCCACCTGATGTCTGTTGGCGATGACCGCCAGCGCGGCGAAGAGGGCGACGGCCGTCTTGCCCGCGCCGACGTCGGCCTGCAGCATCCGGTTCATCGGACGATCCTGCGCCAAGTCAGCGATGATCTCGGCCACCGCCTCGTCCTGCCCAGGCGTCAGCGTAAACGGAAAGCGCTGGCGAATCCGCTCATCGACCCTCGAGTCGATGCGGATGCGCACCGCCTGCCGCGCGACCGAAGCCCGCGCCCTCATGATCTGAACCGCCAGTTGCGAGATGAGAAACTCCTCGTACGCCAGCCGGCGCCGGGCATGACGGGCGTCGTCCAGGCTCGTCGGACGATGCATCCCCAGTACGGCCTTCGCACGCGGCGCCAGCGAGCGACGCTCCAGCAGCTCCTGGGGGAGCGGCTCGACGACGTCTGCTACCGCCTCATCGAGAACTTGCGACACCACGCGCGCGATGTGCCGCGATGACAACTGCCCGGTTGCCGGATAGATCGGTACGAAGCGATCGTTGTCGTCGGCAAAGGGATCTTCGTCGTCGTCAAACACGATGAGCTGCGGGTTTGTAAACGCCGCGCGCTCGCGCCACTCATCCACTTTCCCTGTGATTCGCACGACGCTGCCGTAGTGCAGTCGATCCGTCAGATACGGCGAGTTGAACCAGCGAACACGACACGATCCGGTGCCGTCCACCAGGTCGGCCGTCAGACTCTGCTTGGTGAACGGGCGATTCCCGTGTACGCGCCGAAGTTCCCCGACCACGGTGGCCGTCTCGCCCAGTTCCAGCGAGCCGATCGGCTTCGATTGCGGCATGGTTTCGTACCGGAACGGGTAATGTTCCAGCAGGTCGCCGACAGTGGCGACACCGAGCTTGACGAATTCGGCGGCCCGGCCCGGACCGACGCCGCGGACGAACTGTACCGGAGTATCAAGTCGCATACGGGTTGTCATGGAGCGGACGCAACGGGGCGCTCCCGCCGCCCGAGCGAGACGATGGCGCTCCGGACAACTACGGAATCAACAGGCGCTGCCCGACCCGTATCTGATCCGGATCGGAAAGTACGCCGCGATTCGCCTCGTAGATGTCCTTCCATCGTGCCTGATTACCGTAATACGTTCGAGCGAGGCCGTACAGGGTATCGCGCTTCACCACCGTGTGGTAGCGAGCACCGCCCTGGCTGGTCGCGGGCTCCGCCGGGGCCGTCAGCGTCTGTGCAGCGGGAGCAGGCTCATTGGCAGCCGGTTGGTTGTAGGTCGGCTGTGAATAGTTCGAGGCGTACTGGTCCGGAGCGGTCGATGCTGGCGCGTAAAGGGACGAATCCGGCGCCGAATAGGGGTCCTGGGCGACTGCGGCGTGGTCGGAACCGCCGTACCACTTGGCCGCACTCTTGTCCTTGGACTTGCACCCGGAGATGGCGAAGACGAGCCCACCAACCAACAGACATGTCGCGATCCGTCGCATGGATTGACCTCCTTGTCATCGAGAACATTAAAACAGGTTAGTACGGTAGCTTGGATGCTACCACGCCGCACGACGTCGTGCAAGACTTCTCTCGGCGACGGTTGCCGTGCGGTGATGGCGAGTTGCACCGAGCCGGCACACAACCGGTCACGGACGATGAAGCCGGCGCCATCGTGGCGCACGGCGTCCCGGCTTCCCATAAGAACGGGTTGTACGGGCCGCGTCGGCGGCACCACCATCGAGGCGGCCGCTGCTTCAAGGGCGCGTTTCGGGCAGCCGATGCGCATCTGTGACTATCGCAGGTCGGGGGCGTTACCGGACCCCACAGGATGGACCAACGTGCCGCAGCAGTCGATACCCTCTGAACTTCTCCAACCGGGCGTTCGCCTTCCGGGCTCCATTTGCGATCGACACGGCACGATTCTCATCGAGCGTGGCATCGAGCTCACGGAGGCCCACGTACTCCTGATCGAGTCCGTCAGCGCTGCGGACCTTGTGGGTGGTCCGGACTGGCCGGCGGATATGCTCCAGTCCACCACGGAACCGGCCGAGGGAGAGGCAACAACGGACACGGCTGCTGCCGATGGGCCCGAGCCGCCGGTCGCGCGGCCGGAACTCGTGTCCGTGGAAGCCCTTCGTCCGGGCATGCGCCTCGCGCAGGATCTGTACGACCCGTCCGGCCTCCTACTGCTCGCGGCCGGGATGCGGATCACGCCGCGATTTCTCGCACTCTTGAAGAAGCGCAATATCACGGTCCTGCACATCGGACAGGCCCCGGTACCTTCACCGGATTCCGACGAGGTGAAACCGTTCGATTTTGCGGCCATGTCCGCGACGCAGGCAGTCGAGATGGACCGGACGCTGGACACGCAGTTACACCTTGCGCCGCGGGTGCACCCGGTCCGTGCGTGGCGCCGCCCGCGCCTTCCGCTCGCCGATCTGTATCAGGAGGCCGAACGGGGCCTCGAGCACCACGCCTCGGTCAGCACCGCGATTGCGGACGCGGCCGAAACGCTCGTCGTCGGCGGGCGAATCTCCGCGCGCGGACTTGGCTCGAAGATCAAGTCGTTTGCGGACATGGTCACCCTGGACTTCGACTTGCTCCCACTCATCGTCAGCATGCAGCGCACCGAGGATGAGTACCTGTTCGATCACTGCGTGAACACCAGCATGATGGCCATGGCGATCGGCGCGCAGCTTGGACTGAACCACGAGCAACTCATGGAAGTCGGGCTCGGCGGGTTGCTTCAGGACATCGGCATGCTGCGTGTGCCCGGGAACATCCGTCTCGCCCCCCGTTCCCTCGCCGACGACGAGCGCAGCGAGATCCAAAAGCACCCTTGCCACACGCTGGAAATGCTGGAGCGCGTACCCGGCTTGCCAACGACCGTGCGGGTCATCGGCTACCAGACCCATGAGCGTCAAGACGGTAGCGGCTACCCGCGCGGATCGGTTTGCAGCCGACTGCACCCGCTCTCCACGATCGTAGCCGTGGCGGATAGTTTTGCCGCCATGACCCGGCCCCGGCCGCACCGCCAGGCCCTGATGCCGTATGAGGCGGCACGCAAGCTCCTGCTCGAAGGCCACGCCGGCCGCTTCAATCTGAACGTCGTCCGCGCGTTTCTGGACACCGTCGCGCTGTTTCCCATCGGAAGCGTGGTCGAGTTGCACAACGGCAAACACGCCAGAGTGCTACGCGCGAACAACAACCAGCACACGCGTCCCGTGGTCGAGTTCCTCGGCCAAGACGGTAGGCTTACCGGCGAAATCGTGGACCTCACCAAGGAGCAGGACCTGACCGTCGTTCGAGCGCACGCCTATCAGCCGGCGACCGGCTGACCGACGACCCACGCCGCGCCAGACACGTTCGCTTCGCTACAAACCGACGTTGAGCGTCAGGTTGTCGATGAGGACTTCTCCATCGTCGGGTGCAATCACCTGTGCACAGACGGCCAACTGACCTGACTGAATCAGTTGAATCGTCAGAGCCCCAAGATCGACGGACGACGGCGATACCGACGTCCCGACGCCGTTCTCGTCGAGCTTGACAAGGTACGGGCCGTATTCGTCACGCTCACCGCCGGTACACACCGACCCTTCGTTGGCCGGGTCGGCGATCCAGATCATGATCTCGAGCCGTTGTTCGGAGCAGACTGCGGTACATTGATCGTTGGAGACGCCAGCTGCCAGGCAGGCATCGCTGCATGAGATGCCCTGCTGAGACGTCGTGTTGAGTTTCCCATTCGAGGCACCGGCGTTCAGCTTGATCGCGCTCGGATCGAGTTCGAGCGTACCGCGGCCGATGAGCGACGTCGCGTCCGATTGCTGAATCGACAGCTTGGTGCTTTGAACCGCGGGGAGCCCGGCTTGTACTGCAAACGAGGCCAGGGAAGTCGCTCCCAGCGAAACGGGGATCGATACGAGCGGAATGACCGAACAGCCGACCATCGCGAGTGGTACGACGGCCAACGCTCCCTGCTTGAACAGCTTCCATGAGGCGCGCATCAGCGAGGCTCCTTCAATGCGTAAGACCCAAGTAACCGAATGCAGCATGCCGCCACGGGCCCGAACCTGCGTGGCCGACCGCTCAACTGTCACGAGCGTACTGGAAGACTGGCCTCGTCGCCAGCGGCGCACGATGGCGGGAGCGCGCGTGACGTCGAAGCCGGCCGAACCGGCCCGGCGTCGTGACGGTGAGCCGCCCCGCCGGATCACGATCATGGACAGGCCGTGGGCCCTTCGAGGGCATACGGATCGCCGAGAAACGCCTCGACGTCCGTCGCGATATCCAGGAAATCGACGGGCGCCGCAACATCCACGACGTTCGGCGTCAACTGCGCCAACGCCGTCGCCGGCTCGAGGCTTCCCAGAAATTTGTCGACGATGGCCGAAATGTCACTGAAGTCCACGGGGTTGTCGACACCCGGGTCACCGGCGAACGGGGCGACCAGGTCGCCGTAGTACCCGGTGTCCACCTGCAAGCCGGCGGAATAGGCGGCATCATTGTTCAGTTCCGCGAGGCAGGTCGTGTCGACCTGCTGCACGGTATAGCTGGAGAACGGCATCACCTCGGGCCCGTAGACGTGAAGCAGATCGATCGTACCCCAATCGTGGAAGTACGGCTCGCACTGCAACTGAGCCGCGACGAACGTCTCACCGCCGACGGAATGCTCGGAGTACACGTGCGGCGGACCGACCCACCGCATCTGACCTTCAAACGTCGAGAAGCTCGGTTCGCCCGAAATGGCCGCCGGCGCTTGCAGTAGAGAGTCGAGGGTAACGCGAATGGCGGTCTCCTGACCACCGTTCGACGGCACAAAGGAGAGGAAGCGGCTCTTGGCGATGCCTCCCGCTTCGGCCAGTGGCGCCGCGGAGGTCGTGCACCCGGGTGGGGTCGCGGCCGGACCGGTCGTCACCCCGGACAACGTGTCCGGCGTACCGGTCTCGTACTGGCCAATCGTGGCGTCGGTGTCGACCGGTGGGGCATTCACCTCAAACCAGAAGTTGTAGAGCGTGCCCCAACGAATCGGGTTCTCGTCCGTCGTCCACGTGATCGCGCCGTTGGCCACGGTCGCGGTCCAGGGGAGGTTACTGAACGGCTCGCCGTGGTTCGGGATGAAGTGAAACCCGATGTTCTGTACGTCCGACGCCGGGTTGACGGGTATCGAGAACGAGTTCACCTTTCGGTTCATGTCGATGTTGAGCAGCGCATAGTCGTAGCGCCAGCGATTGCCGCCGAGATCAAACGCCTTGGCGGCGAGAATACAGCGACCATCCGGCGATTGGAATTTCGTCGGCGGCACCTCCTGCGCGATTACGGTGTGCCGCGCGCCGGACCAGGCGTCGATCGCGAAACCGACATTGGCCATCGTCTCCGGCGGGCTCATGGTAAAAGTCCAGAGGCTGCCGGAAGCGGGCGGAACCGGAGTGACGGGCTTCCAGGCGCCGTTGTTCATGTTCTCCACGTCGTCTGCGACAACATAGTAGCCTTCGAGAAAGTACTGGGCGTCTGGATGCAATACCTGCGACAGATCGTAGGTCGAGACCTGGAGCCGGTGTTCGATCTGATTATCGTGACTGTGGCTGGTGGACAAGTGCGAGCCTGGATAATGGTATCGACCCGTCCACGGATTGATCTCGTAGCGCGGCCCCAGCCCGCTCTGTGATGCGTTGAGGCTCGAAGTATAAGTATCGGTGCAGCCGACGCCGAGCCAGTCTCCCTGACCGTGCCCGTCCTCGTAGGTGCACTGCGTGCCGCACTGCTCCCCGGACAGCGCGTAGAAGCCGTGTTTGACCCACGACTGACCGATCTGCTCGAAGCGGTCGTCTTCGAGACGGTACAAATTGGAGACGATGAACGGATGCCGCTCATCCGGGTTCTGAAACCACATCAGGTCGGCCGTCCCGCGGTTCCACGACGTTGTCGCAATCGCCAGACCCAGAGTCGAGCCCGAGTAACCATACTGACGCAGGTCGTAAAGTTGGCAGAACGCCATGTCGGGGCCGTCCACCTGGACGATGCCGTTTGGCGCGTCGGGCGCCCGGAGGTCGTGGCTGGACGGTGTCTTGGTCGACGTCGGGCCGCGCGATGCCGTGGCCGTATCGATGACGGCTTCACCACGAATCACGGCCTTGCCGATGGATTCGCCCGCAAGCGACGAATCGCCCAACGCGCGGGCGAGACCGTCGGACACGATGACGGAGTAACACGGGATGCTGAACTCGTCGTACGTCGGACTCACGCCAATGCGCAGGTCCTTGAGAACCAGCACGTCATCGTCGCCGACTTTTGCAGTCGCCTGCGCCCGATCCGCGGAGAGGCCCAGTGACGGCTCGTCAAGCAGGAGTCCGACCACAAGCACGTCGCCGTGCGCGTTCGTCATTCGAATCGCATCGGTCAGTCCGACGTAACCAGCGGCCGCAGACTTGACGCTCCCGGCATCCAGCACGGCCACAACGTCCGATACCCCATCGATCGCGGCGACAATACCGTTGCCGTCCGACGAATTGAGACTGTCGACCGTCAGATTCATGTGGCCGAGTTCGTGTTCGTCCGGGTAGATCGTGACCTGCCCATTCCGAAGCACCCAGAGTCCGTCTTGGACGCCGGCTCCGTATGCAGATACGGTCAATACGGCCAAACCCAATACTGACGCAACCAGCCTTCGCATGACAACCACC
>Ga0055449_10000110_pt1 | contig 21208 bp, 23 predicted proteins | sample China_Galinas_PW_2_FD_57739 | JGI IMG/M metagenome (GOLD analysis project Ga0055449, IMG submission 57739) | Wetland microbial communities from San Francisco Bay, California, USA, that impact long-term carbon sequestration - China_Galinas_PWB_D1 | ecosystem: Environmental > Aquatic > Marine >... | reverse complement strand
TCCCCCTCGAGGTAGCGCGAGGGCTTGACGAGCAGGGCGCTTATCTCGTTCCCGAGCGGGGCGGATATCTCCACGGCGGTCTCAAAGGAGTGCTGGATATCGAACCCCTCCACGCAGGGAACCGCCATCTTGGTGTACGGGAACGTGCCCCTCGCGATAAGTACCGGACATTCCGCGCCGCGCAGAAGGCTCTCTATGAACCGCTTTCTGCCGGAATCCATAATGAACGGCCTCGTGGGGCCGAAGAACGAGCCAGGTATCACGACGAGCCCGTGCTTGCCCCCGCTCTCCGATATCCCCGCCTCGACTGCGCCTTTGATGGGGAGCGACGTCTGCTTTATCTCGACCTTCTTTTCGTCGAGACCTTCAGGCAGCACGGCGCGCAGTTCGTCCGATAGCTCGGCCCTGTGCACGACGAGGGCCTTTTCGAAGGTGAATGTGGCGAACAGGTAGTTTATCTCGCGGCAGAGCGCCTCGCTCTCGGAGCCGCAGAGGCAGGCGACCATCACCGAGCCGTACTGGAGGGGGAACTTCTGGAAGTCGAAGGTCAGTATCTCCGCCACTGTCCTGAGCGTACCGGGCTCGCCGAGTATGACTACCTTGTCCCTTGGCTTGAGCACCACGTCGGGCTTGGGCATTATGATGTTTCCGTCGCGGTAGATGATGCCTATGCGCCACTTGATGGGATTGATGAAGTTCAGGCGCTTGTTGGCGAGCCTCGAGTTTGGGTGCACCTCCACTTCGAGGATTTCCTCCTTGCCGAGGCCGATGGCGTGGGCGACCTTGGTCTTCATCTCTATCATGTTCCTGATGCCCAGGGCGCTTGAGGTGTTTACGTCGAGCACCTCTACTCCGAGTGCCGCGAGGCTCTCTTCCTGCCTGTGGCTGAATGCCACCGCTATGACTCTGCGGGGGGTGAAGTGGTCCTTCAGTATGGCGGCCACTTCGGTGTTGACGTTCTCGTCGGTAGTGGTGATTATTACTGCGTCGGCCTCGTCCACGCGGGCGCGCTCGAGCACGAGGCGGCTCGTGGCGTCTCCCTTGACTAGCTCTACGTCCTCGCGCTTGAGCTCGGCCAGTAGCTCCTCGGCTTCGGGCTTGTCGGTGACGCAGGATATCCGGAAGTCCCTCGATACCCTCTCGATGGTCTCACGGGCTATCCTTCCCAGCCCCACGATTACAAGTCGGTTACTCTGCATATAGGTGATATTATAGACTCTTTTCTAACCAATTCCTATATAAAGGCTATATGTTCGTATTTAGCTATTTCCCCCTTTACAGTCACATACATGTGTGAAATAATCGTCCTATGATACGGACACCGGCAGTGGCCGGACAGTTTTACGAGGGCACGAAGGCGGGGCTTCATTCTCAAGTGGAAAAGTGCGTCGAGGCGGACTCGCCGAAGGAAGAGGTCCTGGCGGCAATGTGTCCTCATGCAGGGCTCATGTACTCCGGCTCGGTGGCGGGCGCCGTGTATTCGAGGATTAAGTTCCCGCATACGTTCATCCTCATCGGCCCGAACCACACGGACATGGGTCCGCGGGTCTCGCTGATGCGCTCGGGCATGTGGGAGATTCCCGGCGCGACGCTCTCGGTGGACGAACATCTGGCCACCGCCGTAGCCGATTGTTGCGAGTTCGTCACGGGCGACACGCTCGCCCACCGCTACGAACATTCTCTTGAGGTGCAGCTTCCGTTCATCGCCTACTTCTCGCACGATGTAAAGATAGTCCCCATAAGCGTGATGCAGGCCACGGTGGATGAGCTCGTGACGATAGGGGAGGGCATAGCCTCAGCCATCAAGGGGGCCCAATATCCCGTGGTGATAATTGCGAGCTCCGACATGAGCCACTTCATCCCCGACGATCTGGCCCGGAAGAAAGACCGCCTGGCCCTGGACAGGGTGCTCGCGCTCGACCCCCGGGGGCTTTTCTCCACGGTGATGGAGCACGGCATCTCCATGTGCGGCTTCATGCCCGCGACCATGATGCTCTCGGCAGCCCTTTCTCTTGGCGCGAAGGAGGCCGAGCTCGTCAAGTACACGACCTCGGCGGAGGTGAGCGGCGACTACGGAAGCGTCGTTGGCTACGCTGGCGTGCTGGTGAAATAATTAGGCAGTCCCATACCCTCCTGCTATAATTAATGTATGGGGGCGCTTGCGATCATCAAGAAATACTACGACGCACACCCCGAGGCTGAGAAATTCCTGCTGGAGCACTCGAGGCAGGTGGCCCTGAAGGCAGTGGAAATTGCCATGAGGGTGCGGCACCTCGGGCCGGACGTCCGGTTCGTGGAGGAGGCCGCGCTTCTGCACGACATCGGCATCTTCCGCACCGACGCCCCCGCGCTCGGCTGCCACGGCGGGCATCCTTATATATGTCACGGTGTAATAGGCCGCGCGCTGCTTGAGGCCGAGGGCATGCCGCTTCACGCCCTCGTCTGCGAGAGGCACGTAGGGGTGGGCCTAACTGTCGAAGATATAAGGGAAAACGAGTTCACCTGCCTGCCCGAGCACGACATGACCCCCCAGACGCTCGAGGAAAAGATAGTCTGCTATGCCGACAAGTTCTTCTCGAAGCTGGGCGACCCCCTCACAGAGAAGCCCCTTGATGAGGTGCGGGCCCAGATAGAGGCGTATGGCCCCGAGAAACTCAAGATATTCGACAAGTGGGCCGCCATGTTCGGAGAGAAATAGACCGCCGTTATCCGTCAGAGTCCAGACGCCCGTCATAATACCAGAAATCCTTTATTTATCGCATGGTTGTTGGATAATAGGGGTGAGTTGCAAAAAAACATTGACTTGATGTAATATTTCCAGTTATACTTTTAATTACCCTGGGGGAGGCGAAAGCCTGAGAGTTTCCCAATACGGGAAAGACCCCGTTAAAACCTGATCCGGGTAATGCCGGCGTAGGGAAGGGTGCACGACAAAGCCGTGTTCCTCAGGGGATACGGTTTTTTTAATTTTTTTATGAGGCTGAAGGTAAACGGAGATCAGTTGGAGACCATGGCCGAGACGGTCGAGGGGCTCATCGGCGAGTTCAAGCTCGAGCCCAAGGGCGTCGCGGTGGAGGTCAACATGGCCATCGTGAAGAAGGCCGACTACGGTAGCTTCAGGCTCAAAGAAGGAGACGAGGTTGAGATAGTCAGCTTCGTCGGCGGAGGATAGATGTCAGGGAAGCTAAAAATAGGCGGTGTCGAGTTTTCGTCCAGGCTCTGGGTCGGCACGGGCAAGTACAAGGACTTCGACGAGACCAGGAGGGCCATAGAGGCCTCCGGCACCGACGTGGTCACCGTGTCCGTCAGGAGGGTCAATATAATTGACCGCAAGAGCGAGAACCTCCTGGACTTCATCGACCCGAAGAAGTACAAGATACTTCCGAACACCGCCGGCTGTTACAACGTCGAGGACGCCCTGCGCTACGCGAGGCTTGCCCGCGAGGCGGGGATCAGCGACCTCGTGAAGCTCGAGGTCATCGGCGACGAGCGCACGCTCTTCCCCGACGTCTGCGGCCTTTTGAAGGCCACGGAGATACTGGCAAAGGAGGGTTTTATAGTGCTGCCCTACTCAAACGACGACCCCATCACGGCGCAGAGACTTGTTGATGCGGGCGCGGCCTGCGTGATGCCCCTCGGGGCGCCCATAGGCTCGGGGCTCGGCATTAGAAACCCATATAACATAAAAATCATCCGGGAGCTCCTGGATGTGCCCGTCGTCTTGGACGCGGGAGTTGGGACCGCCTCGGACGCAACCGTGGCGATGGAACTCGGGGCGGACGCCGTCTTGATAAACACCGGCATCGCGGGGGCAGACGACCCCGTGAAGATGGCCGCGGCAATGAAGCACGCCGTGGAGGCCGGAAGGCTCGCCTACGAGGCAGGTAGAATCCCGAGAAAACTTTATGCAACGGCTTCGAGCCCGATAGAGGGAATGTTATGATCGCACTTGAGAAGGAAATAATGGACGCACCGGCATACCAGCCGCTTGAGCTTGACTTCAAGCTCTATCTGGTAACAGACAGAAAGAAGACGGGAGGCAGGCCCCTGATGGACGCCGTCACCGAGGCCCTTAAAGGCGGGGCCAGGGCGGTCCAGCTCAGGGAGAAGGACCTCAAGACCCGCGACCTCCTGCGCCTGTCGTACGAGATGAGGCAGCTTACGCTCAAGTACGACGCCAGGCTCTTCATTAACGACAGGGTGGACATCGCGATTGCGGTGGACGCCGACGGCGTGCAGCTTACGCAGAAGAGCATCCCGCCCTTTGCGGTGAGGAAGCTCTCGAGCAGACTGATAATAGGAGTATCCACCCACAACCTCGATGAGGCCATAAAGGCAGAGCGCGGTGGCGCCGACTTTGTCACTCTGGGGCCGGTCTATCCGACGCCCTCGAAGCTCAAGTACGGCCCGCCCATCGGCGTGGACACGCTTCGCGACGTGGCGAGGCAGGTACGCATTCCCGTCTTCGCGATTGGCGGAGTGACCCTCGACAACATGTCGGAGGTCATGGGCGCCGGGGCGAACGGGGTGGCGGTGATATCGTCGATACTCGACGCCAAGAACATCAGGTCCATTGCTGGCAAGTTCATCAGGGGACTCGAATAACCCGGATGATGGATTGTACGACGGCGGTAAAGTGACGCGGATAGAGCTGGCAAGAAAGGGTACGGTTACCGACGAGGTCAGAGAAGCGGCCTCGCAGGAGCCGGTCTCGCCCGAACAGCTGTCCGAGGACATAGCGAACGGCCTCAGTGTCATCCCCCTGAACGTTAACGCCGCCAAGAGAGGCGCGCGCCCCGTTGCCATAGGCCGCGGCCTTACCACCAAGATAAACGCCAACATCGGCACGTCCAAGGACAGGGCGTCGTTCGAGGAGGAGCAGGAAAAGCTCCGCGTTCTTCTGGAGCACGGCGCCGACGCCGTCATGGAGCTTTCGACAGGAGGGCGCATCCGCGACTTCCGCAACTTCATACTTCAAAACGCGCCAATACCGCTTGGCACTGTTCCAATCTACGAAGCAGCCATCCGTGCCGCTGAAGATAAGGGCCGCATCGCAAAGATGTCGGCCGACGACCTCTTCGGAGTAATAGAGTCGCAGGCGAAGGACGGCGTGGACTTCGTGACCACGCACTGCGGCCTCACGCTTAAGGCCGTGGAGAGGCTGCGCGAGGAGGGCAGGGTGCTGGACATCGTAAGCCGCGGCGGCGCGTTCCTGCTTGAGTGGATGGTCTATAACGAAAAGGAAAACCCGCTCTACGAGCAGTACGACCGCCTGCTCGAGCTCTCAAAGAAATACGACCTCACCCTCAGCCTGGGCGACGGCCTGAGGCCGGGCTGTCTTGCCGACGCGACCGATCGCGCCCAGCTTGAAGAGCTTTTAACGCTCGGCGAACTGCGCGACCGCGCGCTTGAGGCGGGCGTGCAGGTGATAATCGAAGGCCCGGGCCACGTGCCCTTAAATCAGGTCGAGCTAAACATGAAGATACAGAAAGAGATATGTAAGGGCGCGCCGTTCTACGTGCTCGGCCCGCTTGTTACCGACGTCGGCATGGGTTACGACCATATCACCGGCGCGATTGGCGGCGCGATTGCCGGAGCCGCCGGGGCGGACTTCCTCTGCTACGTCACCCCCGCGGAGCATATCAAGCTCCCCAGCGTGGAGGACGTGAAAGAGGGCGTCATCGCCTCGAAGATCGCGGCCCACGCCGCGGACATCGCGAAGGGCATCCCCTCGGCCATAGAGCGCGACCTGAAGATGGCGCGCGCGCGTAAGGCGCTTGACTGGGAGGGGCAGGCCAGCATGAGCTTCGACCCCGAGAAGGTCCGCCGCTGGCGCGCCGAGATTCCGCCCACCGACAGCGAGGTCTGCAGCATGTGTGGCGAGTTCTGCGCCATCCGCACCGTCGAGCAGGCCTTAAAGAAAAAGTAACGGCATCTGTTTGCAACTCGCAATATAGTCCGCGTTCCAGTTCTTGCCAGCCATATACTTTTTTGTTACTATTACCTATACAACATCTTGATTGACACGCAGTTATTTCAAAGGGTATCGGTTCGGGAGGCCGCGCTTTCGCATGATTGAACCTTCGACTCAGCTCTATAATTGGTTCGGCCTCAACAAGGGCCTCTTCATGCTGATCAACGGCTTTCATGCGCCTGTCATCGACCAGGTGATGATGACGGCGACACGGCTTGGGCATCCAGCCTTATTCCCATTCTATGTATCGACAGTGCTTTTGATCATGTGGCGCAGGCCGGACCTGATGCCGCGGCGAAACGTTGTGATATTCGCGGTGAGCTACGTGATAGTCTCGATGCTATTGGTCCCGTCCATTAAGGTATGGTTACATTTTCCACGGCCTCTTTCCGCGCTTGGCACGGATGCCGTCGTCGTGCTTGGAAGACCGATGGCCGGCTGGGCATTCCCTTCGGGACATTCGGCCTATGCCGTGCTGATGGCGGCCTCGCTTGCGCCCGGACTGCCCCGGAAGTCGAAATGGGCACTCGTGGCTTTTGCCGTCCTGGTGTGTTTTTCAAGAATAACGGTAGGTGCCCATTTCCCTGCCGACGTTCTGGGAGGAGCCGCACTGTCCCTAACGGTGGTCTTTGGCCTGAGGTTCTTTATGATGCGAATGAAAGAAAGGGTGCCGCGTTCAGATGGATGAAGCAAGGAGCATGGCCCGGGACGGATCCAAGTATCTGCTGGTCGAGGATGCTCACGGGACTGTACTCTCGGGTAAGAGGGCCGGCCTTTACGCCGTACTGCTGATCATAGCGGTTCATTTAACTGTAACCCTCCTCACGCTGGCAGTGTCGGCCGCCACGGGCACTACTTTTGTCTTCTGGTTCAAGGACACGCCTATTGTGCTTCTGGTTGTCCTTCTGTATATGTCGTTTCTTGGTGTCGTATGGGACGGCTCGCTGATAATAATCGGCATGGTCTTTCAGGGCCTGAGGCGCTTCGGGCTGCCGGGCGGGAATGTCCCCGTATCGGTGGAGTCTGTGAGGCGGATAAGATTTTTCACTTGCGGGGCATCGCCAATGATCATGCTTCTGATAACGGCCATCGCGGTACTCGGCACATCGAACGTTACCCTCATACACCTTAAGTTGCTTGGAACGGTGACGCATTGGAACGACCCGCTTTTCTGGAAGCTCGAAGGCGGTGTCATAGAATGGGTTACAAGCCTGAATATTAACGCCGCGGCATGGGACAAGCTTTACCACAGTGCATGGGCCATCGAACTGGGCGCGGCATTCGTGCTCATAGTGCTCGGGCGCGGCCCCAAGCTGGTGCTTTGCTTTAGCGTCTCGATGATTATACTTTTCTACGTGGGACGACTTCTTGGAGTATTGAACCCCGTCATGGGGCCGTCTTTTTTCAGGCCCGACCTTTACGGTTATCTGGACGGGTCGGTTACAAACACGGCAATGAAATACATCTCTCAGATCATGGCGATGGGGCCTGAGCAGGTAAAGTCAGGCAGCGGCGTGCTGATAGGCGGGGTCTCGGCGGTGCCAAGCCTGCATGTCGGCATGGTCTCGTTAACTGCGTACTGGTTAGCTGTGACCAAGCGCTGGACGCTGATTCTGACCGTCCCCTGGGTGCTCCTGGTATGGACCTCTACGGTAGTACTGGGTTGGCACTACATAATAGACGGCGCCGGAGGCATAGTGCTGGCTGTGGCCAGCGTGTGGGCGGCGCGGTGGATTGTGGGCCTGCCGTGGCTGAACACACAGTTGGTGAGGATAGTTAATCGGTTTTGATCCAGCGGCAGAACGGCTACCGCCTTTCGCTCATGATTGGGTAGTTCTGCGGTACGTGCCGGACGCATTCCCTGAGTCGCAATAGCCGGTGCGATAAAGCTAATCGGGCGTAACCTCGATGTGCCTGTCCTTCTTAATTCTCTCGACGCCCGATGCCTGGGTATTAGGCGGGTACTGCATCTGATTGCCGATGTCTACGAAGATGACCCTGTACCCCGACGTGCCGTCGTCTTCCAGTACCAGGTGGTACATGACGTCGCCGGCGGTGGCGTGGTTGACGTTATAGTAAAGCTGATATGCCTTATGGTCGGGGATGGGCTGGTACGAGTCGAATACCGCCTTTGTTATGCGGCCGCGCCTTTCGGCGTTGGCCTTGAAGGTTGAGGCGAAATCGTCGGCCTTAACGTTTGTCTTAAGACGGTCGGAGACGAAATCGGCATAGGCCATGTCATAATTATCGTTCATCAGGGCCTTAAGGAACTTGTTGCCCACGTCTATCGCCTTGTCCTCGTCGCGGTTGGCGACCTTCGCGGAGCATCCGCTAACAATTAAGAGGAGTAGGACCAGTAGCGCTATTTTTCTCATTTTCATCTCCCACGGGTTATAAGCAATTTGTAATTAAATTGTGCGTTAAAACTAATGCCCAAGCATCAAGGTATCACAAAGCCCGGCGGGGGGTCAAGTGATTAAGGTGTAAGCCGGGGACTTGAAATTGTCCGGGCTCTGAGATAAGGTTATTTTATGGTGAAGAACATCGCGCCGGTCATGCTCTTGGTGGCGGCAGTGCTGCTTCTGGTGGCGTATGCCTCCATGAAGCCGGACGACGGCGGGAAGCTATTTGTGAGGGAGAACTGCACTAAGTGCCATGTCCTTAGGGGGCAGGGCCTTGGGGTGATAGACCTCACTCACGTGGGCAAGGAAAAGAGCCGCACGTGGATACGCGACCAGATCAGGGACCCGAGCCTTCACAACCCGCATCCCGGGATGCCGAGCTTCGCGGACCTCTCGCACGGAGAGGTGGACGCGCTGGTGGACTACATCGAGGGCGAGCAGCCTTAAATGCCGCTCAGAATATCGACATGAGCGTAAGTTTTCTCTTGCACTGGGGGCACAGGCAGGTAGCCTTGCGGTCGGTGTGGCTGATGGTGTTCGAGTAGCGCATGACGCACTCGGGGTTCTTGCAGTGCGGGACGCCGAGCAGGTGGCCCACCTCGTGCACCGCCTCTTTCTCGGCCCTCTCGGCAAGCTTCTCCGGGTCCGGGCTGCCGCCGTAGAATTCCTGCATCAGCCTCGCTATGGAGATAAGGGCGATGCCCCTTTCGCGGTCGGCCTCGCCGAAGATGAAGTTCAGGCCCTGGGCATAGATGTCCTCGCGGGCAATGCCGAGCACCAGCCCCTCGAGTTCCAGGCGCTCGAGCTCTTCGATAACCATGATGGAGAGGTACTGCCTCCGGTCGTCGTTGTACGCCGATATGGGAAGCGGCATGGACTCGCGCATGGCCGAAGAAAGGCCGAACTCGCGGTCCAGCCCTTGGGCCACGGCCTCGAGCACTCCGGCCGGGATGTCGTCGAGCGGCTGAACGGTTATCTCTCTGGGCGTCTCTTTCATATCACTCCGCGAAGAGGGGTTTTCTGGAACGCTCTATTATCCCCTTCTCCTCGCCCCGCCTCATGAGCTCGCGCACGGCGCGCTCGCCTTCCTCGCCGAGGTCCAGCGTGAACTCGTTAACGTACAGCGCGATGTGCTCGCAGACCACCTTGTCCTCTATCTCCTGAGCGTGGGCCTTGATGTACTCGGTGGAGTCGTCGGGGCACTTACTCGCATAGAGCACGCTCGCACGGATGAGCTCCTCCACCTGGTTTATCACTTCCGCGCCGAGCGAGCGCCTCGCAACGATGCATCCGAGGGGAATCGGGAGGCCCGTGGCCCCCTCCCACCAGCGGCCGAGGTCGGCCACCATGTGGAGGCCGTAGTTCTGATAGGTGAACCTGCCCTCGTGAATGATGAGCCCCGCGTCGGCGTTGCCCGACTCCACGGACTTCATGATGAGGTCGAAGGGCATCGCGGTGATGTCCTTGAGCGACGGGTCGAATAGCTGCATGAGCAGGTACGCCGTGGTGAGCATGCCGGGTATGGCGATGAGTTTTCCCCTTAGCTCCTCGGGCTTCATGGGCTTGCGCGCAACGATGAGCGGGCCGCATCCCCTGCCGAGCGCGCCGCCCGAGCGCAGGAGGCAGTAGTCGTCCCTGACGAAACCGAGGGCATGGTACGATATCTTCGATACGTCCAGCGCCCCGCGCATGGTCATGCGGTTGAGGGTCTCGACGTCCTGCAGTGTCTCCTTGAACTCGATGCCCCCGCTCTGGAGCTTACCGTGCGTGAGGGCGTGGAAGATGTACGTGTCGTTGGGGCAGGGCGAGTAGCCTATGGATAGCGTGCGTTCCATCCATAAAGTATAGCGGGTTTCGGGCCGAATTCATACGCCGGTGAGAATTCAGGAAAATATCTTCGGCACGAATCGGGGCACGCGCTCCATGTAGCGCCGGTATTCGTCTCCGAAGCGGTCAAGCAGCCTGCGTTCCTCCAGGAACGCGCCCAGGACGAAGTAGCCGATTGCCATGACGCTTACCGTTATCCACGTGCGCGTGTAATGTGGGTTGAACATGAATAGCATGACGCCGGATAGGTAAAGCGGGTGCCTTACCATTCCGAATATTCCACCCCGAACGAGGCTCTGCCGGAGCCCCTCGTCGTCGCCGACCTGTGCGGTATGCCCGAGCCTCCTCATCGCCTGCGAGAAGCCCGCGAACTCCCAGAAGCTGATATGGATGAAAGCGACGGCGCCCACCGCAAGTCCCACGGCCTGCAGGGCATAGCAAACGAGTTTCAGCCATAGGGGCGGCGTGTAGAGGGAAACGTCCGGGACGAGCGAGATCAGATATATCGCAATCAGCACAGCCACGGAGCTCACTACCGTATAGCCGAGCCTGTAGTACGCGCGAACGCGTTCCTCGCCGAAGAGTTTTCTCGCGATTGATTTCGCCGCGCCCGTAACGAGCAGGCTGTGCACGAGGGCGAAGCCCGCGAATATCGCCGCCACAATCAACGATGCCTCGTACCATTTCATAGGGGTAGTATACTAAAAGAACGATGCGCAGAATACTTCACATGGACATGGACGCCTTCTTTGCCGCGGTGGAGGAGCAGAGGCGCCCGGAGCTTAAGGGCAAGCCCGTGGTCATAGGCGGCGGGGGCGACCCCACGAGGCGGGGCGTGGTCTCCACGGCCAACTACGAGGCCCGGAAGTTCGGCGTCCATTCGGCCCTGCCTCTGCGCACGGCCCACAAGCTCTGCCCCAAGGCCGTGTTCCTCCCCGTGGATTACAGGGAGTACTCCCGCGTCTCGAAAATTTTCAAGGCCGTGCTCAGGGAGATAACCCCGGAGATGCAGGACGTGGGCATAGACGAGGCCTTCCTGGACATCACCGAGGTGCCCGGCTCCTCCGAGGAAATTGCCGCGCGCATCAAGCGGGGCATCATGGATGCCACGGGGCTGACGTGCTCCATAGGCATCGCCGCGAACAAGTTAGTAGCGAAGATAGCCAGCGACATGCAGAAGCCCGACGGCCTCACCATCGTAGAGCCCGGCACCGAGGCCGATGTGCTCGCGCCGCTTGCCGTGCGGAAGCTCTGGGGCGTGGGCCCCAAGACCGAGGAGCACCTTAAGAAAATGGACATCAACACCATCGGGGAGCTTGCGGCATGCCCGGTGGACGAGCTGGCCTCGCACTTCGGCCCCTCCCACGGGCAATATCTCCACGACGCGGCGCTGGGCATTGACGACAGCCCCCTCGTGACCGAATGGACGCCCAAGTCCTCGAGCCGCGAGACCACCTTTCAGGAAGACCTGTCAGACTGGCAGCAACTCGCCCGCACCCTGGCCTCGCTGGTGGAGGAAGTGGTGGCCGACATGCGCGACATGGGTTTCAAGGGACGCACCGCCACCGTGAAGGTGCGCTTTTCGGACTTTACGACCTTCACCCGCGCAAAGACCATAGATGAGGCGTCCGATTCGGTCGAGACTTTAAGAAAGGCCGCATTCGAGGCCTTCGGAAGATTCGACCTGAAAGGAAAAAAGGTCAGGCTCATAGGTTTTCGGATGAGCGGGTTTGAGGAAGGGGAGTAAAGAGTGCTAAGGGCAAAGTCTCTTATATAAGTAACGCTTAGGGTTCCTTTCCAATATCTTCAGGCTGATAGTTTTCAAGCACTCGATTGACCTTAATCCATGTTGGGCCCTGAGATTTACGCAATTGCTCTTGCCTAAAATGATTAGTTAACAATTCGCGTCTCTTTAAATACTCTTCTCTTAATCTGGTGACATCAGAATAGTTCATCAAAGTTGCTATTGTCTGTGCATTTGTAGCAGAACGGATATGATCAAGAAATGGGGGCAGTTTTGTCATTAGCAAATATGAAGGTGCATCCCATGTCAAAAACGATACTTTTCCTTCCTCGATTACCCTTCCGCGCAGACAAAGGAAAAAATCAGCAGCTACATATTCATCAATCGTAACCGGCGAATCACTTTGATAAATATTTGATAAGACCATTTCTAGCGCTTGGCTAGTTAAGCCTACATGCTGACACCCAATATAAGCAAAGAGTTTTCCCTCTAACTCCTCAAAAGGTGCATTCTGGTGTCTGTAATTATGATCCATAGCATATTTGATTAGTTCCCATCTCCGACGCTTAAGCAAGGAAGCGACGAAAGTAGTCCATAACAACTTAGAAATAACGCGAAAATACCAAAATTGGCTGTCAGACCAACTGCCTGAAGTATTAGCAGGAAAACTACATCTATCGGCGAGGTTTCTAAATGACTCGACAAGTATCTCACATGCGTCAGAGTCGTCTGATAACGATATCGATTCTGCTAATTTTATAAAATCATTAATGAGGGGCGATGTATCTTCGATTGTTGACAGCAGATCACTATAATAGTCAGGTGAAGTTTCATTGAGTGTACTATTTGATGAGTCAAGGTTGTTATAAAGAACTTTAGTATAATTTTCTAGCAATTTAAGTCTATTGGGAGCGCCACTGTCAATAGCCTGCACTGTTTCATCGATTAGATTGATTTTTATGTGGCCTTCCAAAATTGACTTGATACTACGTTCAAGGTCGATAGCAAGTTCATTTGTTTTTTTACGCTTATTTCTATCTCCTTCCTTACGATTATATTCAATACGGGCCATTTGACTTAAATCGAAAGGAAGGTTATGGGCTGCGCCATATGCCGAATTAAATAATAGTATTATGCGATTTTCACCTAGATGTTTAAGTGCATAACCCAGTTCTACCAGCACGTTTGGATTTGGTGTCGGTCTATCAGTCAGAGATTTATTAAGACGTCTTTGCAGACGAGTGAGATCATCCTGCCATTTATCTTTTTTTTCATCCTCGATGTCATCGAGAGAGTCAATAAGTTGCTCTATTGGTAACAATTCTGGAGGTTCCATATTGCCAGTATGTTGCCTTAATGCTTCGCACAGGCCTAAGACCGCGGCTTTCTCAACTTCATCGGGGAGTGTTTGTATAATTTCATCAATATTCTGAATCGTAATGGATATTCGATCTTCCAAATTAAGATTAATAATTGAAACATCAAAAATGGCGGCAGCGGATTTGTTAATTTTCTTCAAAATCTCTTGAAAGATATTAGGTGCTCCGGTTGCGCCTTGGCGATCTCGCTCTGCGCGCGGGTACATGTCAATAGATACGTCAGCGCTAATATTTTTTAATGCTTCATTTAACGCATCTTCTATTAATGACCTGTTTGTTGAGTTAGGAAGGTCTGATTGCCAAGAGTAAAAAATAGTGTCTGACATATAAATTTCCTAAGATGTATTTAGAAGCACTGGAGCTTCAATGCTCTCTTGTTTTCTCTGCTTCTTCAGGTGCATTCTCTAAGGGATATTGCTTATAGAAAGCACTGAAATTTGTCTTAAATTCTTTAATAGTGGACTCAATACCCTCTGTCTTGTCGCCAGCTAAGGGCTTAAATAATACCGCCCAATAAAGTTCGAATATATTGGAGAACCCTAACAATAATTGAGCAAGCCATTTTTTATAATCATCAGTCGATACGTCATAATCAAAATATTTAGCTTCAAGCCTGCCTTCCTCCTCATGATATCTATGCAATATACCTGCAGCATCAGCATGAGAAAACATACTACAAAACTCATGAATGTTTGGCAATCCATCAGCATGAGGATAATCTTTAATGTTTCGTTTTATTGTTGCTTTGATATTACGGAATGTCTTTTGCCATTCATTAGTTTCTTCCCCATACGATGGACTTAGATAATCCTCTATTTGATCGGGATTCTCTAATAAATAATATGATGTTAAAGCACTGTCGATAGCTACTCGCAGACTGTGGAAGGCTTTTGATTGATGAAGTCTCAGGTATGAAGAGACTGCAGCATAGAATTCACTGTGAGAAATCAGGTAAAGAAAAATAGGAATTTTTAGATTGACAGTTATCTCTTTTATTTTAATTGAAGAAATAAGTAGATACAAATTATTTAAATTGCGAATAAGAACATAATCCTCCCCCAAATTCGCAATGTTAGCCATTGCATTTTCTTCTTCGATACCAAAATAATGTAGTACACTGTGGATTCGTTCTGTTGACATAGTTGTAATCTATCTACAATAGATAATTTATTATAATTTTCTGCCTTTCGATACCCCGCCCCATCATCCTCGGCTGATGCTAAGGCAAACTACCACAATTACGGATAATTGGTCAATACAACTGATTTTCGAAATGGTTGTGTTGGGTATGCGGGGCCCCTATGGAACTCTCAGTGGAGAGAGGACGGGCGCGGGGTTAAGAAGCGATTCGTGTCTGAGGGTCGGGACGACACGAGTTTGAATCGGTTTACCGGAGGCCGACCTAACGCAGCGCCCGGAGAGTTCCGCGGGGTGCCCTTCTTTTGGTTCGTTTTCTTGGGCAAGCAAGAAAATGAACGAAGTCAAAGGATGAGATTGCTTCGTCGCTACTCTCCTCGCAATGACAATAAGTGGCGCTACTCCCGTCATTGCGAGCGACCGACGGGAGCGCGGCAATCTCATACGCCTGAATCCCCCCTCCCCACTTGCTCATTGAGCCCCTCTGATATATACTAAAAAACCAGAAAAATTCGGCAATTTCGCCGATTTGGACTGAGAATCCCTGAGAGGGGGTGGCGGCGATGCCTCTGTTTGGAGAACTTTTCGTAGGCGACATTCTGAAAAAGCCCGTGCTCGACCCGAAGGGCGACGAGCTGGGCAGGGTCAAGGACATGGCCATCGTAAGGGGCGAGCCGCTCCCGAAGGTGGACTTCCTCGTCATAGAAAGCGGCAAGAAGGCCTTCCGCATCCCCTGGCTGAGCCTCAATATCTTCTCGAAGAAGATAATCGCCAGCACCCTCGTGAAGGACTACATCAAGGAGTACGACTTCGCCGAGGACGACCTTCTGGCCGCGCGCGACATCCTCGACAAGCAGATAGTGGACGCAAACGGCGCCAAGGTGGTGCGCGCAAACGACATCAAGCTCGAGGGCTATAACTCCGACGCCATGGTCGTGGCCGTGGACGTGGGCATACGCGGCATACTACGCAGGCTCGGCATGGAGAGGCAGGGCGACCACGTGCTCAGGCTCCTGAGGGTGCAGATGCCATACAACCTCATCAGCTGGAACTACATCCAGCCGCTTCAGCCCAAGCTCTCGACCATTGCGCTCACCGTGCCCGGGCAGATGGTGGCAGAGCTCCACCCGGCGGACCTCGCCGACCTAATCAGCCAGGTCTCGCACGAGGAGGGCGCGCAGTTCATAGAGGGCCTCGACGTGGAGACCGCCGCCGAGGCCATCTCGGAGCTCGAGCCTCACACGCAGACCGCGATGATAACCGGCATGGACCCCTCGAAGGCCGCGGATATCATCGAGGAGATGTCGCCGGACTCCGCCGCCGACGTAATAAGCGGGCTGTCGGCCGAGAAGGCCAAGGAGATACTCGAGCAGGTGGAGAAGGAGGACGCCGAGGACATCCAGGAGCTGCTCGGCCACGAGCAGGACACCGCTGGCGGCCTCATGACCAACGAGTTCATATGCTATTCCGCGGACAACACCGTGGAGCACGCGATAGAGCGTTTCAAGAAGGACGCCCACGAGATAGAGGCCGTTTACTACATCTACGTGGTGGACGACGAGGAAGAGGAGAAGCTGGTGGGCGTGGTCTCGCTCAAGGACCTGCTGCTTGCGGACCCCAAAGCCGTGCTCTCCGATGTAATGGAGAAGAACCTCAAGATGCTCGGGCCCGAGGAGGACGAGATGAAGGTGGCCGCGGCCATCTCGAAGTACAACCTCGTGGCGCTCCCGGTCGTGGATTCAGAGGGCTACCTGATGGGCATCGTTACGGTTGACGACATAGTCGACCTCATACTCCCGCCGCAGGCGAGGCGCAAAAGGAAGAAGCTGTGACCCGTTGGAAGAGGATCGCCATATTCCTCGCCGTGATGGGCCCCGGCATCATCACCGCGAGCATAGACAACGACGCGTCGGGTATCACCACGTACTCGGTCTCGGGGGCGAGGTTCGGCTACTCGATGCTATGGATACTCATACCCACGACTCTGGCGCTCGTCGTCACGCAGGAGATGGTGGCGCGCATGGGCGCGGTCACCGGCAAGGGCCTCTCGGACCTCATCAGGGAGAACTACGGCGTGCGCGCCACGTTCTACATGATGATCGGCCTGTTCCTCGCAAACTTCGGCACCACCGTGGCCGAGTTCGCTGGGTGGGCCGCGAGCTGGGAGATATTCGGCATAAGCAAGTTTCTGGTCGTGCCGCTCGGGGCGTTTCTCATATGGGTGCTCGTTACCAAGGGGAGCTACCGCCTCGTGGAGATGGTCCTGCTATTGGCCTGCATCATATATTTCGGCTACGTCGTCTCGGGCATAATGGCCAAGCCAGACTGGGGCGCGGTCATGAAGGGCACGTTCGTCCCCAAGGTGAAGATGGACCCGGAGTTCATGATGCTCGGCATAGCGATAATCGGCACCACGATTACACCGTGGATGCAGTTCTATCTTCAGTCGTCCATCGCCGAGAAAGGGATTAAGAAGACGCACCTGAAGTGGTCGAGGGTGGACGTGGTGAGCGGATGCCTCATCACCGACATTATCGCGTTCTTCATCATAGTGGCCTGCGCCACGACGCTCTTCCCCAAGGGCATAAGGATAACCGACGCCAGCGAGGCCGCGATGGCGCTCAAGCCCTTCGCCGGGAACTTCGCGTCGGTGCTCTTCGCCGTCAGCCTGGCCAACGCCTCGCTTCTCGGGGCGATAATCGTCCCGCTTGCGACGGCCTACTACATCTGCGAGGCCATGGGCTGGGAGCGCGGCGTGAACAAGACCTTCCGCGAGGCGCCGCAGTTCATGTGGATATACACGGTCATGATCGTGGCCGGAAGCATCATAGTGCTCGTGCCGGGGGCGCCGCTCGTCTTCCTGATGGTGCTTGCCTCGGTCGTAAACGGCCTGTTACTGCCGTTTGTTCTTATATATTGTCTGAGGCTCGTCAACAACACGAAGCTCATGGGCGAGTTCGTAAACCCCAAGAGCTACAACTATATCACCTGGGGCACGGTGGTGGTCATCATAGCGTTTACGGCCGTGATGGTCGTCACCACGTTGGTGCCCATGCATATGGGTTAAAATAGAGACTGAAACAGGATAGATAAAGGAGCGGAGATGGCAAGGACTATTTACTGGGAAGACGGGGCGTCGATGATACTGGATCAGACCAAGCTTCCCCACGAAGTGACATACGTAAAGTGTACGGACTACAAGATGGTCTGCGAATGCATCGTTAACATGAGGATAAGGGGAGCCCCGGCCATAGGGATAGCCGCGGCCATGGGCATTGCGCTCGGCGCCCGCGACATCAAGGCCGACAGTTACGAGAAGTTCATTGCCGGGCTCGAGAGCGTCTATAAGGACCTGCTTTCCACGAGGCCCACCGCAGTGAACATCGAGTGGGCCGTGGACCGGATGAGGTACTTTCTCGAAACGCATAAGGCCGAGCCGGTGGAGAAGCTCAAGCAGATGCTCGTCGAGGAGGCCGGGAGGGTCCTTGAAGAGGACATCGAGGTGAACAAGGCCATCGGCCGCTACGGCGACAAGTTCATCAAGGACGGCGCGAGGGTGCTCACCCACTGTAACGCGGGCGGCCTCGCCACGGGCGGATACGGCACTGCCACCGCCCCCATGCGCACCGCCCATGAGGCGGGCAAGAAAATTCACGTCTATGCCGACGAGACGAGGCCGCTACTGCAGGGCGCGCGCCTTACGGCATGGGAGCTCGCGGACTCGGGCATCGCCGTGACGCTCATCACCGACAATACCGCCGGAGCGCTCATGCACCGGGGCGAGATAGACCTCGTCATAGTGGGCACCGACAGGACGGCTCGCAACGGCGACGTGGCAAACAAGATAGGCACGTACATGGTTGCGGTGCTCGCCAAGGAAAACGGCATACCGTTCTACGTTGCCGCTCCCACGAGCAGCATCGACTTCTCCATGGCATCGGGAGACCTCATACCCATCGAGGAGCGTTCGGCCGAGGAAGTGACGAAGGTGCACGGCAAGCTCGACATCGCGCCTGCTGGCATAAAGGTCCGCAACCTCGCGTTCGACGTGACCCCGGCCAGGTACGTCACCGGCATAATCACCGAGAAGGGAGTTTTTAAGCCCGAGGACCTGCATTACCTCGTGGAAGAGGGCGCGGACCTCGACAAGTACAGGCAATAAGTGATGCTCAAGCACAAGGCGATAGACATAGGCAAAGTGGTGGAGGCATACTCCGGCGAGATCGCAAAGGTCGAGAAATTCCTGGAGGATGTTTTTAACGAGGAGAACGCCATCGTGAAGTCCGTATCGCGCCATCTTTTGGGAAGCGGCGGCAAGAGGCTCAGGCCCATGTTCCTGCTTCTGAGCGCGAGGCTCTCTGGCTACAAGGGCGCGGACAACATCCCGCTTGCGGGCATAGTGGAGATAATCCATACGGCGTCGCTCCTTCACGACGACGTGGTTGACGAGGCCGCCTTAAGGCGGGGCAACGCCACCGCGAACTCCATCTGGGGCAACGCGCCCGTCGTGCTCGTGGGCGATTACCTCTACTCAAACGCGCTTAAGTACGCAGTCACGTTTTCCAACCTGAAGATAATCAAGGCGCTCTCCTCGGCCATAACGTGCATGACCGACGGCGAGCTCATTCAGCTTGAAAAGACCAGCGATATAACCATCACCGAGGAAGACTACCTTCGCATAGCCTCCGGCAAGACCGGGGCGCTGTTCTCCGAGGCATGCAGGATAGGCGGCATACTGGGCGCTGTTTCGGACGAGCGGGAGGAGGCCCTTGCCTCGTACGGCATGAACGTGGGCATCGCGTTTCAGATGATGGACGACATCCTGGACTACAGCGCCGACGAGGGCGAGCTCGGCAAGAAGCTCGGCAAGGACCTCGAGGAGGGAAAGATAACCCTCCCGCTTATTTGTCTGCTAAAGTCCGTGACCCCCGCCGAGCGCGAGGAGATAAGGACGATTGTGGAGGGCCTCTCGGACGAGGGGCTCGGCAGGATATCGGCCCTCATAAGACAGTACAACGCAATAGACGAGTCCCTTAAGCGCGCCGAGGCCGTGGTGGACGCGGCCAAGGCCAAGCTCGAGATATTCGCCGACGGCGAGGACCGCGCGTTCTTGATGGACATCGCGGACTACGCCCTCCACAGGGAGAAATAATGCACCCCCTCGTCAAGCTCGCCAAGGAGACCGTCGAGACGCACGTAAGGACGGGCGAGGTCTTAAAGACGCCGACGCAGCTGGACGACCTTATGAAGGAGAGGGCGGGCGCGTTCGTTAGCCTTAAGGTGCACGGCGACCTGCGCGGCTGCATAGGAACGATAAGCCCAACAACCGATTCGCTCGCCTCAGAGGTTATCCGAAACGCCATTGCCGCCTCTACCGAAGACCCGAGGTTCATGCCCGTGCGCGAGGACGAGCTCGACTCGCTCGACTATTCGGTGGACGTGCTTGGACAGCCAGAGCCAGTGAGCGACCTCTCGGAGCTCGACCCCAAGCGCTACGGCGTCATCGTATCAAAGGGGCTCAGAAGGGGACTTCTTCTTCCGGACCTCGAAGGCGTCGATACCGTGGAAGAGCAGCTCGGCATAGCCATGCAGAAGGCGGGCATCGGCCCCGGAGAACAGGACGTGGAAGTCCAGCGTTTCGAGGTCAGGCGGTACAGGTAGCGCGCCGAATCCTCCCGAAATTTAAGCAACTTTTCAAGCCAAAGGGCCGCGAAAACCACTACAAATTACCCGTGAATTACATTTATAAAGTTTGTTGAACTTATATTTATAATGCACTGATTTTAAAAATTATTTATGATATAAGGAAATGAGATCAGGGGAAACGGGGATGAGCGGCACCGCGAGGGGGATGATATCGGTTACGTACCTTTTCATATCCTTCCCTTTCGGCATCATATTCATGCTCATGTGTTTTACGATCTTCAAGAACTTAAACACCACGGGCATGGTATATGTGAAGGGTCTGTTCGATTACATCTTTGTCTATATCTTCCTGAATTTCCTCCTGTCGTTTCTCGTTGGTGTCGTTCTCATTTACGTACGCAATCCCAAGCCGAGGCTAATAAAGGCCGTCACGGTGGTGACATTCATACTTCTATTGCACGACATCCCGCCGATCAAGGCGCTTATACATGATTGGCACAGGGGTGTCCGCATCGGCATACCGTGGCCCGCGCTTCTAACGGGGGTTCACGTCATTATGTTCGCGTCGCTTGTTAGGATAGTTCGCGGACTAAAGAGGGTGGAAGCATGATCTTCAGGGGCGATGACACGAGGAGCGAAAAGAGGCACACCTTCAGGATGCCTCTGGAGTGCGCCTACGACGCCGATGATAGCGGCGTGCAGGAGAAGGTGCCGCTTAAGACGTTCACCACCGACATCAGCCGCGCGGGGCTCGGGCTGCTCTCGGACAGCCCTCTGCGCGAGGGCCAGCTCGTGAAGATATATCTCAGGCATGTCTTTACGGAGCCCATACTGGCCGAGGTGCGCTGGTGCAGGCCGGACATGGACACCCTCTATAAGATAGGCATGCGTTATCTCGATTTCTCTCCAATGGACTTGTCCGGTCAGGGCTGATATCTCACCGCTTTTCCGCAGCTGATTCCAAAGCGTTCTTATCCCACAAATCATTGACCTCTCTCATAGCACTGTGCTACCTTGAAGCTGAAAGGTTCAGGGAGGATTCTTCCTGAAGGTGTGCATAGGCAGGAATTGGCAATAGGTGAAGAATTCAAATGGTAAT
>Ga0055449_10000107_pt1 | contig 21589 bp, 17 predicted proteins | sample China_Galinas_PW_2_FD_57739 | JGI IMG/M metagenome (GOLD analysis project Ga0055449, IMG submission 57739) | Wetland microbial communities from San Francisco Bay, California, USA, that impact long-term carbon sequestration - China_Galinas_PWB_D1 | ecosystem: Environmental > Aquatic > Marine >... | reverse complement strand
TGCTTCGATCACCCCAACGAGATGCAGACGACGGAGATGATCGTCACCGTCGACAAGGGGAACGAGGCGATCTCCAACGGCCGGCTCGTCAGCAAGAAGGACAACGGCGACGGCACGGTAACCTTCGACTACCGCGAGGACGAGCCGTACTCATCCTACCTGATCACGCTGATCGTCGGCGAGTTCGCCCACGAGCAGGATACGTGGCGCGGCAAGCCGGTGATCTACTACGTGCCGAAGGACCGGGCGAAGGATCTTCGGCGCAGCTTTGACAACACCACGCGCATGCTGGAGTACTTCAGCAACACATTCGGCGTGGAGTATCCCTGGGAAAAATACGTACAGACGGCGGTCTACGGTTTCGGCGGCGGCATGGAGAACGCGAGCGCCACGACGCTCGGGCCACGCACGCTCCACGACAAGCGAGCCCACCTCGACTACTCCTCCGACGGGCTCGTCTCTCACGAGATGGGACACCAGTGGTTCGGCGACCTGGTCACCTGCAAGGACTGGGCGCACCTCTGGCTGAATGAGGGCTTTGCCACGTACTGCGCGGATATTTGGGACGAATATGACCTCGGCAAGGACGAGTACGACTACGACATCATCGGCAACATGAGGCACGCGATTAGCGGCGGGAAGAAGAAGCCGGTCGTGGATCGGACCTACAAGAACCCCGGCGAGATGTTCGATGCCCGCGCCTATCCCAAGGGCGCGTCCATTTTGCACATGCTCCGTGAGCGGCTCGGGGACAAGGCGTTTTGGGGCGGTGTGAAGGCGTATCTGACGAAACACGCGCACACGCCGGTGGAGACGTCGGACTTCCGGCAAGCCCTCGAGGACACCACCGGACGGTCGCTCGAGCGGTTCTTTTACGACTGGACGCAGCGGCCGGGCGCGCCGACGGTCAAGGCGAGTTACACGTGGGACGAGGACGACGGACTGGCCGAGATCACCATTGAGCAGACCCAGGACGAAGACGCGTTCTATTTCCCGATGGTGATCGAGCTTCGCTTCGACGACGGATCGTCCAAGACGATTCGGCGCGATATCACCGAAAAGAACGAGAAGTTCTACATCCCGCTGGATCATGCACCGCGGATGGTCTTGTTCGATCCGGGTCTTGCGGTGCTGATGGATTTCTCGGCCAAGAAGCCGCGGGACGCGTGGGCGGCGCAGCTCACGGAAGCGCCGCGCGTGGCCTCGCGGGTTCGGGCGGCCGAACACTTCGGCAAGGCCGGCGGCGTCAAGAGCATCGAGCTTCTGTCGAACGCGTTGCCGCACGAGTCGTTCTGGGGCGTGGGCGCGGAGATCGCCAAGGCGATCGGCAAGGCCGGCGGGGATCACGCGCGTGACGCGCTGCTGGCGAACCTGAACGTGACGCATCCGAAAGTGCGTCGACAAATCGTGCAGGAACTTGGCGCGTTTCACGGTGACCAGAAGGTGATGGACGCGCTGGCCAAGGTGATACGCGACGGCGATCCGAGCTACCTGGTCGAGGCGGAGGCCATCAGTTCCTACGGCAAGCTGCAGCCGGAGTCGGCGGGGTCGTTCCTCGCGTCGCTGCTGAATCGCGATTCGCACCAGGAGCGGATCCGATCGGCCGCGTTGGGCGCGATGGGCGCGCTGGCGGACGACTCGGGGTTTGACACGCTGATCGACTGGACGAAGCCGGGCAAGCCCTGGCAGTGTCGCAGTGCCGCGATCGGTGGCCTGAGCACGCTACACAAGCACGCCATGTTGAGCGACGCGGAGACGACCAAGGCGGCCGAGGCGATCGTGGCGTGCACGAAGAGCAGCCAGCGGTGGCTCAAGGGCGGCGCGATTAGTGCACTGCGCAACCTGGGCAAGGCCGCCCGTCCGACGTTGCCGGTGCTCCAGGCGATCGCGGCGAACGACCCGAGCGATCGCGCGCGCGACGCGGCGAAAACGGCCGTCGAGAAGATCAAGTCCGGCGAGCCGGCGCGCGTGCAACTGGACGACCTCCGCAAGCAGCTCGACGAGCTGCGCAAGGACAACGAGCATCTGAAGGACGAGATCGACAAGGTCAAGGCCAAGGGCGAAACGCAGGGCGAGGAGAAAGGCGGCGCGACCAAGACGAGTTAGCGCGCCTCTCCAAGGTCGCGGTTCGCCGGTTGGTCGGTCAACGAGGGGGTGGAGGTGGCTTTTCTCCGAAGAGCGCGCCGGCCCGACTTTGACAAGGGGGAAGAATCGGCCGTGTTCCTTTTGAACTCGGCGCTGGACTTCTCGACTGGACGAGGCGTATGATTTTGTTGACATGTACGCCCGCTTCGGCCTCACGTTGACCGTTACGCACGCCTGCAATCTGCGTTGTAGCTACTGCTACGCCGGTGAAAAGTTTCACAGAACGATGAGCGAACGCGTCGGCCGAAAGGCGATCGACCGCGCGTTGGCGTCGCTTCTGCCCGGCGGCACGCTGGAACTGGGCTTTTTCGGGGGCGAGCCACTACTTGAGGCAAGGCTGGTCGGCCGGCTCATCGACCATACGCGGGCACGGAGCCGCAGTGAGCGCAAGTCGGCCGTGCTCAATGTCACCACCAACGGCACCGTGGTCAAGGATGCCGCTTGGTCGATCATGTCCGACCCGGAAGTGGCGCTCGCGATCAGTTGCGACGGGCGACCCGATGTCCACGACAGACATCGGATCCGATGCGACGGGGCCGGAAGTTCCGGCCGCGTGGTGTCCACAATACGCCGGCTGGTCGCCGATGGGAAGCCCTTCAGCGTCATCATGGTCGTCCGGCCGGACACGGTGCACGTTCTTCCGGAGAGCATGACGTTTCTGTTCGATCTGGGCGTTTCGCGCCTCGAGCCGTCACTCGATATCTGGGCGACGTGGACCGCTCGCGACATCGCGCGGCTCGAACATGCGGTGGAACGATGCGCTGACGTCTGGCGTGACGGACTGCCCGACTGCGGCATCGGCTGGTTTGACGAGAAAGCCGCCGAACTGGCCGAGCTGCCTGCCCCGCCGACCGCGCGGTGCGGCTTCGGCCGCGGCGAGATCGCGGTAGCGCCGTCGGGTCGACTATACCCGTGCGAGCGCCTGATCGGGGCGGACGCGGCCGACAACCCGATGGCACTGCCGGTTGGGATCGACGAAGGCGCCGATTTTCTCTTCGAAACCGTCACCGCGGAGCGATCGGGCGAGGCGTGTGACGCGTGTGCGATGCGATCGAGCTGCAACACGCTGTGTCGATGCAGTAATTACGTGCGTACCGGCCGAGTGGATCGACCCGATCGGCTTTTGTGCGCGTGGAATCAGGCGTGCTTGACGCAGACCGCGCGTGTGCTGAATGAGTTGACGCCGCACGCCGCCAGTTCCTCAACGAGTCTTCCTATCCGGCTCGGCCTTTATCCCCAGGAGCAACAAGATGGATTCGCAGGAATGTCCGAGATTGCCTGAGTCGCCTGAGCCGCCGCAGCCCATGCGGAGCGTGCCGGCGTGGCGGCGAATGATCGGCCCCGCTGGTGTGGTGCTCGTCGTCGGCGGATCGCTGTTCACGCTTATCACATCGTCGGTTACCCAGGCTCGCGGGGCCACGCGATCGCGCAAGCTCGAGTTCAAGCGGCGACAGCAGTTGATCGAGCAGGTGATCCAAAAGACCAACGACGACGCATCGGCGATAACGGATACTCAGGAGCCGCATCGGCCCGACGACGACGTTTCCGCCGGTTGACCGTCGAGCAACACGAAATGAACAATCAGGAGCATCCCAAGTCGCGTGCCCGGCTTGTGGCCGGCGCACTCTTTCGCTGGGCGCGAAACGCCCTGGCGATCGTCGGCCTCACGTTCATCGTCTACCACGTTTGTTTCCACGTGTCCGTGGTTGTTTCGGATTCGATGGCGCCGACGCTTCAAGGCGAGCACAAAACGATGGCTCAGGCCGATTGGGTGCTCTCGGAAAGGGTCAGCTACTGGTTTCGCAAGCCGCGGCGGTGGGAAGTGGTGCGGTTTCGACAAGCGGACCACACGGAGGTCGCGAAGCGAATCGTCGGACTGCCCGGTGAGACCGTGTCGCTGCGCGACTTGAATCTCGTAATCGATGGGGCGCTGGTGCCGCGGCCGGAAGCGCTGTCATTCTTGCGCTACTACGCCTGGGGGAATTTGGATGGCGGCAAGGCGTTTCCGTGCGGCGATGCGTACTACTATCTCGGCGACGATTCACGAGACTCGTTGGACAGTCGGTTCGAGGGTACGGTTCTGGAGGATGAGATACTCGGCCGGGCGTGGCTGATCATCTGGCCGCCGAGTCGCATGGGGTTCGTGAATCCGTCGTGAAACGAGCGCGGAGGAGCGGACGCAAAAGAGGTAGCCCGACGAGTGCAATTCGCCGGTGCATGTCTTATGACGGTGTGCAGGTTCTTGTCGCAACCGTCGGTCCGCACAGCGGACCCTACGTGAATCGCCCAATCGTGAACGCCGCGCGAAACACATGCTTCCGCTCCGCGGAGGCATGGCACCCGCGTCGGGTTGTTCCGATCCTTTCGCACTGGTCATAGAGCAGTGGTACAGAGTCCTCGATCCCTATTCGACGCCTTGCTCGCCGAGCCAGCGTTCGGCGTCGATGGCGGCCTTGCAGCCCATGCCGGCCGCGGTGATCGCCTGCCGGTAGACGCTGTCCACGCAGTCGCCGGCGGCGAACACGCCCTCGATGTTCGTCGTCGAGCGGTAGGGATCGGCCAGCTTGATGTACTTCTTCTCGTCGAGCTCGAGTTGGCCATTGAGAAACTCAGTCGCAGGCGTGTGGCCGATCGCCATGAAGAGTCCGCCGAGCGGCAGTTTCGAGTCCTCGCCGGTCTGGGTGTCAGTCAATGTCACGCCGGTGATCATCTCCTCACCGTGGATGTCCTTGATCGTCTTGTTCCAGAGGATGTCGATTTTTTCGTTGCTCTTGGCGCGCTCGGCCATGATCTTCGACGCGCGCAGCGCGTCGCGCCGGTGGATCATGTACACCTTCGCCGCAAACTTGGTCAGGTACGTCGCTTCCTCGACGGCCGAGTCCCCCCCGCCGACGACCGCGAGTTCCTTGTCGCGAAAGATCGGCAGCGCCCCGTCGCACACCGCGCATGCGCTGACGCCGCCGCCGCCTTGCGCCAGGCGCTGCTCGTTCTCAAGGCCGAGCCAGTTGGCCTTGGCCCCGGTCGCGATGATCACCGAGTGGGCAAACGCCTCGTAACCGCCGTCGCCCTTCAAGCGAAACGGGCGCTTGGACAGATCGATCTCCGCGACGCTCTGAAACGGGCTGTAGAGCCCGGCGACCGTTTCCGTAACCGGGCCGTCGTCGGTGACCACGCGCGTACCGAAGCGCATCGCCTGCTCGAAGAACTTGGTCATCATCTGCTGGCCGTCGACGCCCTCGGGAAATCCGGGGTAATTCTCGACGTCGGTCGTGAGCATGAGTTGCCCGCCGGGGACGAGATCCTTGCTGACGGCCCGGCCGGGGAAGACCAGCGGATTGAGGTTGGCGCGGGCGGCGTAGATCGCGGCCGTCCAGCCCGCGGGCCCCGATCCGACGATGACGACGTTCTCGATGCTCTTTTCATCCGGCATGATCGTGCAGTGCTCCTGTCGTATTGGCTTCAGCGTGCCCCTCGGCGCTCAATGCCGAATCGGCCATCTTAGTGGCTCATGTCGCGGCGTCCAAGACGTATGTCGATTCTCGTCAGCCCGGGGCTATGACGCGGGCTCGGACCGGGACGGGCTCGGTACGGCGCCGTCCTGCAGGTGTTCGAGCGCGATCAGTAGCGGCGCGAGAATCCAGATCGCCCCGACCAGCGCCGCCCCCACGCCGAGTGACATGATGACGCCGATCGACCGGATGGCCGGCACGGACGTAAAAATGAGTGTGCCGATCGTGAGCATGGTGGTCAGGCTGGTCATGACGATGGCGTGACAGCCTGACGCCATTCTCGAGACGATGGCGTCGTAGCCAAGACCGCGCGCCCGACAGCGACCCTCGAGCGTGACGAGGAAGATGCCGTCGTCCACGCCGATCCCCACGAGCAGCGGCATCGCAATCATGTTCATGAGGTTCAGCTTGAGGTCGAACAGCTTCATGCACGCGAACATGACGAGAAAGCCGAAGGCACCCGGGAGAAGCGCCAGCAGCGTCCCGCGCACGCTGCGGAAGTAGAGCAGCAGCCAGAGAATCACCACGCCGGCCGCGATCGTGAGTAGCTTGCCGAGGTCGTGGCGCATCGTGTGTTCGGCGTCGAACCCGAGGACGGTAAGACTGGTCACCGTCGTGCCTGGCACGTCCTTCAGGGCGCCGCGCACCTTGAGAATGGTTTCGTCGCGCGCGGCGCGCTCGCGCAGCATTTTGCCCGTCAGCACGGCCGTGAGTGCCTCGCGCGGATCGGCGGTCTCGGCGGCCGACTTCGTCGGCAGTAGTCGTCGGGCCAAACCGGGATAGTGCAACACATCGGCGACGGCGGGCGGGTCGCTCGGGCGGAGCACGTGCCGGAGGAATTTTCGATAGTCGTCAAAGGCGGCCGGGTTGAGCGCACTGTCGTCCAGCGCCGCGTCGAAGTTCGCAACCACCTTGTCGGGATCGATGCGGGCGATTTGCTGGCGCCTTGAGTCGATGTTCCGCGGGTCCGGCAGGAGCGACGCCAACCCGTAGGACCCGACCACGACCGGAAACGTCTCGCTCAGCTTCTGGATGTGCCGCTGCACCTGATACGCCTGGATCACGAGATCCTCCGGCGTATCGGCCTCCTGATAGACCAGCAGCGCATCCGGCGAGGCCGGGAAGAGCTTCGTGATTTCATTCTGCACCTCGAGCGGCTTGTTGGGGCGCGGGTGCATGACGGTGAGATCGCTTTCAAAGATCGACCACGACTCCGCGCGACCGAAATCGAAGACGAGCCCGCTGGCGGCCGCCATCGCCGCGAGCGTGAGAAACAGACGTCGATGCGTCACCGCATGGCGAAGGAGGCTCGAAGTGAAGCTGGCCGCCGACGAGGTGGGCAGCGCGACGCCACGCCATCGCTTGTGAAACACGGTGAGAATCGCGGGCAGCACGACGATGGTGGCGATGAGCGATGCGAACAGGCCCATCGCCCCGAGCAGTCCGAATTCGCGAAGCGTCTGCACGCTCGACTGCGCGACGGCGAGGAATCCCACGACGGTCGTGACGCACGCGGCCAGCAGCGCCGGCGAGATGTCGCGCAGCGTCCGCCGGGTCGCCTCCTCGTGACTGAGCCCCTCGGCTCGATCGGTTCGGTAGTGCGCCAGGCTGTGGATGCAGTAGTCGATGCCGAGCCCGGCGAGGATCGCGCCGATGACGGCCGTGATCGGGGTCAGGCTCCGACCGAGTTCGGCGAAGATGCCGAAGCCGACGATAATGCCGAGCGCCACCGGGACCAAGGCCACGGGCAGAATCCAGAGGTTTCGGTAGACCAGCAAATACAGAATCTGCAGGAACACAAACGAGAGCAGAATGCTTCGAATCGTGTCGCTGCGGATCGCCTCCTGCGAGCGCGCCGCGATCGCATAGGCCCCGGAATACGCCAGGTCGAGCCCGTCGGTGTTCGCCGCCTCGGCCTTGAGGCGAATGGCCTCGCTAAAGGCATCGGCGAACTTGAAGTCGGTCGCCGGCTTGATCCCGCGAAGGCGAATCATGAGATGCCGGCCGTCGATGCTGAAGAAGCCTTCCGACGCGTTGAACATGTCGCCGAACGACGTCTCGAACTTGGGCATCGAGTTGATCACGAACTCGCGGAGCGCCAGCGGGTCACGAAGCATTTTCTGCGAGATCGCACCGCCGGCGCCCGGGGCCGTCAGCATCTCTTCGGTTCGCGCGAGGCGTTGGCGCATTGCGTCCGGCTGGAGCTGGGCTTCGAGTTCGTCGAGCCCGGCGTCACTCAGGTAGTAGAGCACGTTGGGCACGATCACCTGCTGGACGAATCGGCGAATGTCCGGCGGCGGTTTGTAGAAGACTTCCTGACACATGGCCGCCACCTTCGGGTCGCCTTCGATGGCGGTGACGAGCCGCTTTGCATAAGCAAGCAGTTGGTCGGTGGCATGGTTACGCGCCTCGACGGTGTCCAGCGTTCGCGAGGCCGGGATGGACACGAGGACGATCCGCTCCTGCATCCCGCCGAAGTCGTCGGCGATGCGCTCCATTGCGCGGGCCGAAGGCTCCTGTGTGCCGATCATCGACTGGATGGAAGCGACCGTCTTGAGGCGCGTCATGCTGGCAATCGACAGCAATCCGATGACCAGCGCGGTGCCCAGCACGAGCCAGGGATGGTGCGTCGTCAAACGACCCACGAACCGCCAGAGCCAATGCCTGCCGTACCCGTTTTCGCTCATGGCTGCTTCACCGCCCGGCGAGGCGGCTTGAACGCGCGCGGCGAAAGCTCCTCGTTGATGTTCACGTCGTCGAAGTCCAGGTCGACGTTGCCGTGGAGGCCGCGTACCGCCAGGTGCATCGGCCAGACGGTTCCGTCGATCGGTCGATACGACGTGAACGTGAGCGTCTCGCCCACGTGGCCCTGGTCGTCACGATGAACGCATCGCGTGCGCGTCAGCGTACGCTTGTCGATGAAACACTCGATCATCGGGCCGTCGGCGCTGCGACTGACGATGGAAAACTCCTTCCGGCCAACGGTCTTCGTCGTCCATTGCCCCGTGGCGCCGAAGCCCGGCAGCAGTTTCAACACGGAAACGAACCGCTTCTCGGTGAGCTTCGACACGGACGAATCGTCGTCACCGTCTCGCTTTCTCTGGTAGAGGAACAAGCCGTCCTCGTTGAGCGTCAGGTCGAGGACCGCCTGCGAGAGCTTCCACGCCCGAAGGCGAAGCCGGTCAGGCGGGTCGGCCGCCACCGCGCCGGTCAGCGCGACGCGCTTGCCGTGGTTTTCCACGAGCAAATCGCAGGAGGCGGAAAAGGTGTCGACCGCGTGGTCGCGATCTTCCATCGTGCGCAGCGCCGTGGCCGCGTCCGACCAGTCATAGTGTGGAAGATTCGCGGGGGGTTTCGGTCGGGTCGACGCGCAGCCGGTGATGCACGCCGCCGACCACGCCGTCAGACACACTCCTATGACCCGTCGGGTACTCATGAGGCGATCTGTCGTCTGAGAACTTTGCCCGTCGGCGATTTGGGCAACGCGTCCACGATGTCCACCACGCGCGGCACCTTGTGCGCACTGAGTCGCGCCCGAGCGAATCGTCGCAGCGTCTCCGCCGAAGGCGGGTCGGCCACGTCCTCCGGAACGATCACCGCGCGAATGCGCGACACGGTGTCACTGATTGGCACGGGCACGACGACGCATTCGCCCACGCCCGGACACTGCGCCAGAACCTCCTCCACCTCGAGCGGATTGACCTTGAGCGCACCGACGTCGATCAGCAGCTTGATTCTGCCTGTGATCGTGATTGCACCGCGCACGTCCAGCCGGGCCAGGTCGCCGGTGAAGAAATAGCCGTCCACCAGTGGCGATTCGGTCTGTCCGACGTAACCGCTCAACATCGACGGAGCGTGAATCGCCAGCTCGCCCTCGACACCGGGCGGCAGCGGCGACGTCACATCCCGCGTGGTCGGGTCGACGGTGACGGCCACCACGCCGGACATCGGCAGTCCGACACTCATGGGGTCGTGGTCTGGTTGGTTCGGGTCGTTAAAGGTGATCGATCCGACCTCGCTTGAGCCGTAGAGCTGCCCGACGCGAACACCCCAATTCTTGCGACAGGCGTCGACGACGGACATCGGCAGCGTGGAGCCGGCCGAGTAGGCACAGCGCAGGTCCGGAAACACCCCGGTTCCGTCGCCGAGCGTCGCCAGCATCTCGAATGCCGACGGCACGCCGGGAAACACGGTGATGCCGCCGCGTGCGAGTTGATCGAGCACGGTGCGCGTGTCAAAGCCCTGGCACAGGTGAACGCAACAACCGGCGTAGGTCGGAGCGAGGATGCCGTGCTCGACCCCGTACGAATGGCACAGCGGCACCAGGCCGAGGACGCGATCGTCCGGTGTCAGGCGGATCGCTTCGGTCGTGTTGCTCGCCACGGCGTCGATCGATGGGCCGTCGCGCACCACGATCTTGGGATCGCCGGTGGTGCCGCTGCTGAGCAGCATCAGGGCGCCGCTGTCGGACTCGCTCCGACCGACGTTTTGCAACAAGAGGGAGCCGGCAAGCTGATCCGGCACATCGGGCACCACGAGGCGCCGCAGCGACCAACCGTCAATCTCACGAGCGACGCCCCGAGCGACGGCGACCGCTTCGGCACGTGCCGTCTCGACCGCTCTCAAGAGCTCGTAGTCGGAAACGTTCGGGTTAACCAGAAAGCCGGTTCGGCCGGCCTCGAGCGTGCCGAGAAAGGCCGCAGTGCATTCGATACGGTTCGGGAGGCAGATCAGGACCACGCCGCAGGGCGACACGACCGACGCGACCGACTCGGCAAACGACGCCACCATCGCCGCCAGTTGGGCAAACGTCGCACTGCGTCCTTCGGCGCCGATTTCTCGGATCGCCGGTTTGTCGGCGCGCGTGGCGGCCTGTTGCTGAAGTCGCTTCAGTAGTTGCAGCGGCATTGTGTGCGTCTTTGATTGCTCACCCGGGCGCGTGTTGCCTGTCGCACCCGCCCCGCGCCGGCGGCGATTCTAAGCCGAGGCCAAAGCGGGTTCAACCGAGCCGATCGGCCGCGGCTCGGCCGTCAAAAGCGAGTACGATTCGCGGCGATCGACCAACGCCACGAAACGCTGCAAACGCGCGAACTGGTGCAGCAGCCAGATGCGCCACCGGAGCGACCAGCGCGGCTTGGGAAAGACGTGTCCGCCCAGGACGGAGATGGCCGCCCGGTGTACCTGGCACGGGCCGCTCCCGCTCAGGAACAACTCGCGGAAGGAGTGATCGTAGAACAGATTGACCAGGCGAAAAAACGGTGCCGCGGTGTCATCGAGGAATGCCGCATAAGCGCGGCGAATCTGCCGGGGGCTGCGCGAGCGACCGCCGCGGGTCATTCCGGCGATCATCTCGTCGATGGAGTCGGCCGCCAGAATGGCACCGTCCATGCCGAGGCAGATGCCCGTCGAGAAGATCGGGTCCAGGAAAAACGCCGCATCCCCGATGAGAAAAAACCCAGGACCGGCGTAGGGGCGACAGTAGTAGCTGAAGTCCGCAATCGTGTGCGTCTTTTCGGGGAGGCCGGCAGGGTCGAGCCGGTCGCGAACCAGCGGGCAGCGCTGAATCGCCCACAAAAGCATGTCGGAGGCCGGCACGTCGAGCTTTTTCGCCGCGTCGTGGTCGAGCACGACGCCGATGCTCGTGCGCCGATCGTCGATGTTGATCATCCAGAACCAGCCCTCGTCGCACATGGCAACGGTTGGGTGCCCCTCGTCCTCGCCCGGCAGGCGACGCACGTTGTCAAAGTGGCCGAAGTAGGCGACCTTGCGATGGTGCGCCATCTGCCTTCGCGTGCCGAGGTGTCGCGCGAGTAGCGTGGCCTGCCCGCTGGCGTCCAGCAGGTAGCGTGCCGACACCGATTCGCCGTCCGTCTGAACGCGCACATCGCCGTCCTCGAGCCGCTCGATGGAGCGGACGGTGACGCCGGATCGAAGCTCGGCTCCGGCTTCGACGGCCGCGTCCAACACCATCCGGTCGAATGGAGCACGCTCGATATTAAATGTCTGGTGCGTCTCGCTATATAGTGCCTGATCGAAGCGGAAGATTGTGGTCTCCCGACCGTGACCGAAGCCGAACTCGGCCCCGAACTTCGGTACGTGCGGAATCTTCTTCAACCGATCGAGCAGATCGAGCTGCTGCAGAACCTCATACCCGCGCGGCAGAAACGACTCGCCCACGTGGAAACGGGGAAACGGGCTTTTTTCGAAGATGACGACGCGCCGGCCTTTTCGCGCGAGGCACAGGGCGGCGGTCGCGCCGGCCGGGCCACCCCCGATGACGATCACGTCGTAGGCTTGCTCGGCGTGGTTCATGAGTTCGTAAGCCCCCATCGTCCCCCGGTCCGCATCACGTCCGACTCAACCCGCGAGCGACGCGACACCTTCGATCTCCACGAGCAATTCCGGCCGGCAAATTTCCGCCCGAACCAGATCGACGCAGTCGGCGCCCAGATGGTCGACGTGTGGTGCGATCAGCTCACTAATTCGCGGCAGCGACTCCGCACTCATGTAGTAGACCCGGAGCGATTCGAATCGCTTCAGCTCCGCGCCGATGTCGATCCCGGTCGTGTCGATCGCTTCGCCTGCATGGACGCACCGCGCCGCCCGAATCAGGTGAGCGAGGTTTTCCAGCGTCTCGACGGTCTGTCCGTTCACGTCGCCGGTGCCGACCGACGCCTCGCCGCGCACGCTCGACGTGCCGCCGACCAGCAAGCGCGGCGAATCACCCACTGCTCGCGGCGCGATCGTCGCCCGGGCGAAGCACGGTGGCATCGGGCCGTAGCGATGCGAATAATGGTACGACTCGACCTGCCTCGGGTTTTCAATCGGCGTGCCGGGTTGGTCGGCCGCCAGCACGTGAATCATCAGGTCCGGTCCGTCGTGCCCGACGCCGGTCGCCGTCGCGATCGACGACGCGAAGCCGGACTCGCCGGCGTACCAGTCGAAGTAGGCCGCGTATCGCCCCGCGTTGAACACCATGTAGCGGTCCATGCCGCCGGGCACCGACCGGTGCAGGTCGGGAATAAAGTTCCAGATGCGGATCGGATGCCACCGGCCGGCTGACTCGAGCTGCCGTCGAATCGTCGCGTAGGCCGCCGCCGTCTGACGCTGAAATGCCAACGCGGGAAGCTCGTCCGCCGCCGGCACGCGAACGCTGATCAGCCGCAAGTGATCGGCTTGGCGCACGGTGGCGCCGTGGGCGTCCTCGGGGGACGCATCGGCGAAGCCATCGCGCACCCATTTCGGGAGCTCCATCGCTGTGGAACAGGGCCAGCGCGGCTGACGCGTATCTTTGGGCGACACCGACAACATGATCGCGAAAGGATACCGGAAACGCCCGCCGGACGTAAGTGTGTGGCCTATTGAGACGCCTTGCGGCCGGGTTGGGCTGCGATCGCACTACGCCCGCTGAATCGATGCACCGCTCAAGCCGTAGCTCCAATCCGCACAGACGACGCCGATCGCGGCATCCTCCGGCGCGTCCTGCAAGGCCCGCGGGTCGACCATCGCCGCCGCGAGGGACGCCAGGGGTCCGACGCTGAATTGCTCGGCGGCGCTGCGGTTCAATGTCATCAGACGGGGGTCCGCCTGATCGCTGCGGGATCGACCGGCCGCCCGGAGGCACGCCCGCTCCCACCGACTCGCCGCGTGATCGACGGACGAAACGGCAAAGGTGGTCACCGGTCCAAGCCGAGCGATCGCCTCCCGTCCGGCCCCCAGCCGCCGGCACGGCGATCGCTCGGACCAGGCGGCTTGCGCTATGGGGCCGGCGCTAGCGCGGAGCCGCGCCCCGCGCTGTTCGGCGTGCGCCCGCGACTCCAGGACGAGGGCCACCGCCCCACCCGTAATCGGCACGCTCTTCCCGAGCAATTCGCCGTAGGTCCGCGCGACCAGCTCGGTCGCCTCCTCGGCCGCGACCACCACCGCACAGTCCCATGCGCCGCTGACGATCCGGCTCGTGGCCACATGCCACGCTTCCAGCCCTGCCGTGCGCGTGCCGATGAGCGTCTGACAAAAGCCCTTGATCGAGAACGTCGTGCTGAGATGGGCGCTGGCCACGTTCGGCACGCCTTCGGCAAAGAGCGATGGGTTGGCCGCGTTGACCCCCTCGCGAATCAACTGGGTGTAATAGTCCTCGCAGTAGGCGGTGGCGCCATGCGTCGTGCCAACCACGGCGTGGCATGCCTCGCCGAATAGTGCCACATCTGTGACACCGGCATCGCGATAGGCTTCACCTGCGGCCGCCAAGCAGAGTTTGGCGTACTCGCTCATCCGGCGCGTGCGCCGCGCATTGAGCAGATGCTCGTAATCCCCCGGCTCCAGAACGCGGGCGGGCTGACCCGACCCAGCCGATCGGCAGAGGGATTCAAACGCCTCCGTCCCCACCGCGCCGGGCAGGACGACGCCGAGGCCGGTCACGACCGCCTCGCGTTTCCTTTGCGGCGCCGAAGTAGCGTCGGCCCGCCGCCGCGCGGATACGTCCTCCGCCTTCGCCGGCGAGAGAATCATGGACACGTTGGCGCCGCCGAAGCCGAGCGACGTGTTCAGCACGTGGCGCAAACGCCTTTTTTGCGGTGCGTCGACGTTCACACGAAGATTGGCAAACTCGATCGGCTCGCCCTTCATGTTGGCACAAGCCGGAATCACGCCGTCGCGCATCGCCATCACGGAGAGCACCAACTCGACCGCCCCGGCCGACCCGAGCGAGTGACCCAGATGACTCTTGAAGCCGACGACCGGAATTTGACCGAGCCGATCGCCGAAGACTTGCGCCAAGGCGGCATACTCGGCCGCGTCGTTGTCCGACGTCGCCGTCGCATGGGCGACGATCATGTCGATGCCATCCGGCTCGACGTTCGCCGCGCCCATCGCCTGACGAATGGCCCCGGCCGCCCCGTTGCCCTCCGGGTGCGGCTTGGACAAGTGAAACGCATCGCACGATTCGCCGTAGCCGACGATCCGCGCGAGCGGACGCACGCCACGCGCCGCGGCATCCCCGGCGCGCTCCAGCACGACCACGGCGTACCCCTCGGCAACCTTCATGCCGTCGCGCGATGCGGCGAACGGCTTGAGCTGCGTCGCGCTCACCAGGCGCATGGAGTTGAAGCCCGCGTAGGAATACTCGCTGATCGGGTCGTAGCCGCCGGCAATCACCACATCCGCCTCGCCGTTTTCGAGCAGCGTGTGGGCCACCGCGACGCTTGCCAAACCGGACGAGCAAGCGGAGCACGTCGTCGTCCGCAGGCCGTCGGTGTGGATGCCTCGCGTCGCGGCCGCGAGCGTCGCGCCGGCCAGGAAGCGAGTGAGGCTGTCGGTCTTTCCGTGGCGAAGAAACGCGCCGCCATGGCGCATGCCGTGCAGACTGGTTCCGAATACGATTGCGCACCGGTCGGGCGCGCACGGCCAATTGCCGTCGATCGCGGCATCGCGCAGCGCCTCGTCGAGCGCGCGCCGTAGCAGGCGCACTTCGCGCGGCGCCGCGCCGGGTGCTACCGCCTCGGGCTCCTTCACCTCGCCGCCGCCCTTGTCGGGATCCAGTGCCGACTCGACGTGCTGAAGCGGACCGACGCCGCACTCGCCGCGCAGAATCGCAGCCCACGTCGATTCTCGATCCAGCCCCAGGCTCGTGACGAGCCCGGCGCCGGTGATCACGATGTTTTCACGTTGCGTGGTCAATGTCGCTGAACGGACGCCCTTCGTCCGACGGGCGATCCTCACACCAAGCCCGCTCATATACGGCCCACTGCTCCGGATGAGCGCGAACCTGCCGCTCAATCGCCCGGGCTATGTGCCGCATCGCGGGATGTTCACCCGTCACCGGTCCCGGCGCGCGCGTCACGCGAATCGGCTCGTCGATGACCACACGGCACCGGCCGATTCGCGTTCGCACCGAGAAGATGGGTATGATCGGTGATCCGGTGACCATTGCAAGTTTGACCGGTCCGGTCGGCATGAGAACGTGGCCGTCGATGAACGGCACCGGGACGCCGCGCTGCCCTGGCATGACGCGGTCGCCTTGGATCAGCACCACCTCATCGGCGAGCAGTGCGTCTCGCAGGCGGGCCCAGACGGACCAGCCTTCGTCCACCGGAGCTTCGCAGATGCCCAGCCGGGCACGGAGCCGCGAACGCAGCTCGTCGAAGCTGGCACGCTGATCACGCTGAAACACGACGTGGATGCGCGGCTCGCGCTCGGACAGAGCCGAAGCGCCGATCTCGAACGGACCGAGGTGCGCCGTCACGAGAATAGCGCCGCCGCCTTCGTGCCGAGCCTCGAGATAGCGCTCGTGGCCTTCGACCCCCTCGACCCAGTCGTGAAGCTGCGCCGGCCTCGAGCGCAGCGCCCGGCCGAGCTCGTAGATGCTCGTGTAGGCGTTCCGCACGATGTCGCGGCGGAGTCGCTCGATCGACGCCGCGTCCGCATCCGGGCCGAGAAAGTGGCGGGCGTTGGCCGACGGCCCGTCGCGGAGCGCCTCCGAAAACCGAAACGCGAACCACAGGAAAAACGGACGCGTCACGCGCACCATCGGCGGCCAATGATCCGTCCACCAGTAGAGAAACTCGCGCCAGAAGTTGGCCGAGGCGTTCTTGAGCGCGGACGCATCGTCCTCGCCGCCGCCGGCGGTTGGTGACAACGGCGCCTGCTCCCGGGCGATCGAACGGGTCATGGCCGCTTCGACCGCGCTTTCGTGTCCGACTCGTCCTTTGATTCGAGCGGGTAGGTTCGCTTCGTGCCGGCGGGGTACTTTTGCGCCACGTCGTCCTCGCTCAGGCCGACGTTGGTGCGGAGGTTGGTGAAGGTGATCACCGTGCGGTCCCCGTCCGAGCCGGTCACCTCGACGCGATCGGCCAGTCCGAGCTGCGTGTCGATCCGCACGCGCACGTCCTCCACGTGCTCGGCAATCGTTTCGCTCTTGGGAATGAGCTTCAACAGCAGATGATGGTTCGAATCGTCGGCGGCACTGTCCGCGGGAAGCTCCTCCATGTCGAAGTGCCTTCGCAGCGTGGCCACGCGCGGAATCGGCGAGACGACCAACGGCTGCAATCGGCGATCGATCGGATAAATCTCGACCGTCTTGCGATCGGGAAAATAGATCGCCACCTCGGTCTCGTTGGTGAACATCGTCGACGGGTGCGGCGAGGTCGTGTCCCAGCGCGTTTTCGAGCCAATGGCGCGAACGCGCCCCTTCGAAATCATGGGCTTCTTCAAAAGAACCGTGAACTTCTCCTCGGTGAAGTCGGCCGTCAGATCGCGCGCGCCGTCCGAGCGTTGACTGATCGCGTCGAGCCGCTTCCGGAGTGCCGCGTCCTCGGCCCGAGAAGAACCCGTGAGCGCAACCAGCAGAATCCACCCGAAGGTCACAGGCCTTCCCAGAGTGCGGTGCCGTCGCGTGATCATGCTTTCTCCTCAGACATGGCCAGGGCCAGCGAGCCCCGGGCAACCGTTGTCCCCTTCCAGCTCGCCTCCGCCTCGAACTGCCAGAGCGACCCGAACACGCGCTCGAGCTTGCTTTTCAGCGCGATGTCGGCCGGCGGTACTACGGTCGCGGGAAAACGCAGGTTCATGTGGGCGAGCTTGCCGGCCCGCGCCGGGGCGGCGCAATCGACCTCGGGCTCGCGACAGGCCACGATCAACCCCGACAACTGGGCGAGCGCCTCCCCGATCAGGACGCCGGGCACCATCGGCGCGCCTGGAAAGTGTCCATCGAACATCGCCTCGGTACCGACAACCCGCCAGACTGCTCGTGCCTCGTCCTCGCCGAGCCACTCGAAGGCATCGGTCACGAAGCGAAACGGAGGGCGATGCGGCAGGCGATCGAGGATATCGGTGGTGCGGGTCTCCATGGCCGCATCAGGCACTCTGGCGTGTTTCCAACTGCTGCTCTATGAACGCGGTGAGCGTGCTCATCGTGGCGAAGACCTCCGGGCCCATCGCCTCGGTTGGAATCTTGATGTCGAAGTCCTTCTCGATGCTCTGAACGAGCAGGAGGGCGTCAAGCGAGTCCAGATCCAACTCGCCGCCGAACAACACGGTGTCGGCCAGGAGCTCGATTTCCGGGCCGAGCTTCAGGTCGCGCCGGATGATCTCCGTCAGTCGCTCTTCTGTAGGCTTCGGTGCTGACATTCTCGTTGGCGAACGCCCCCGACTTCGGTCGCCCGGCCTCGTCACATCGACCCTCGACCGCGACCGGGATCCACCTTGTCGCATTGCCCGGCCGTTGTCAAGACGATACAAAGCACCCCGAACGGCCGTTCGCGGGTTCGCCCCGCGCGGTCCCACGGTGTGATGCGAACGACGGGCGGCAAGACCATGTTGCGTCTGCATAAGCTGGTGAAAAGGTTCGGTTCGGTCCTCGCCGTCGACGATCTCTCGCTGGAGGCGCGATCGGGCGAGGTGCTGGGATTTCTCGGCCCGAACGGCGCGGGCAAGACGACAACGATCAGCATGGTTTCCGGCTTGCTACGACCCGACGCCGGGCACGTGGAGCTCGACGATGGCGAACGACCCGAGCGGCCGGAGTCGCGCCGAAAGATCGGCGTCGCGCCCCAGGCCCTGGCGATCTACGACGACCTGACAGCCGAGGAGAACCTGCGATTCTTCGGCAAGCTCGCTCTGGCGGACGCCGGCCGACTGCGCGCGCGTGTCGACTGGTGCCTCGATTTCGTGCTCCTTACAGACCGACGCAAGGATTACGTCAAGACCTTTTCCGGCGGCATGAAGCGCCGTCTCAACCTGGCCGTGGCGCTCGTGCACGATCCGCCCCTGCTGCTGCTCGACGAACCGACCGCCGGCGTGGACCCACAGTCGCGCAACGTCATCTTCGAGAAGATTCTCGAGCTGAGAACTTCGGGTCGCACGATCGTCTACACCACGCATTACATGGAGGAGGCCGAGCGTCTCTGCGACTGTGTGGGCATCATCGACCACGGACGGCTTCTGGCGATCGACACGGTCGACCGGCTGATCGACGCGCACGGCGGCAAGAGCGTGGTGACGGCAGTCCGCCAGGACTCCGAAGAGCGCATCGAATCGAGCGACCCGATCGCCGACGTCGTGAAGCTCCAGGGGGCCGGCGACATCGTGTCGCTGCGCATCGACCGCCCGAACCTCGAGCGCGTGTTTCTCAACCTGACCGGGCGGGGGCTTCGCGACCGATGATACGGCAGGTGCTGGCATTGGCGGGCAAGGACGTGCGGCTGCTCGTACGCGACAAGGGCGGCACGTTCGTGACGTTCGCCTTTCCGTTCATCTACGCCGTGTTCTTCGGACTGATCTTCGCGTCTCGCGCCGGCACCGCCAGCAAGATCGGCATCGACGTCGTGGACGAGGATCAAACGGCACACTCAGCGGCGTTCGTCGACAGGCTCGCGGGCGCCGACGAGTTCGACGTCACCCGAGCGACGCGAAAGGACGCCAGCGACGACGTGCGTCGTGGGCGCAAGGTCGCCTACGTGATCGTCACCAAGGGCTTCGGCGAAGCGGCCGGCGGCATCCTCTTCAACAAGCAGCCCAAGCTGGAGGTCGGCATCGACCCGGCACGTCAGGCGGAAACCGCCATGGTCCAGGGCATGCTCACGAAGTACATGTTCGAGATGATCACGTCGACGTTCACGAACACGGCCGCGATGACGTCGCAGATCGATCAGGCAAAAAAGCTCGTCGCGGCCGACAAAAGCCTCGGGCCCGCCCGCCGAACGATGTTCGATCGATTCTTCAACGAGCTGGATCGCTTCACCACGAAGTTGCATGAGGAGGAGCCCTCGAAATCCGGCAGTGACGGGAACCGTGAGACCACGACGCCCGACTCGCTCGCCGGCTGGCAGCCGATGGACATCGAGACGACGAACGTGGCGCGGGAACACGCCGGGCCGAAAAACCCCTACGAGTTCTCGTTTCCACAGGGAATCATCTGGGGCGTGCTTGGCTGCTGTGCGTCCTTTGGCATTTCGCTGGTGACCGAGCGGACGCGCGGCACGCTGGCACGGCTGCGTGTGGCACCGATCGGCCGGGTGCAGATTCTCGGCGGAAAGGCGACCGCGTGCTTCGTGTCGACGTTGACCCTGGCCACGGTCATGATCTTCGTCGGGCGCTACGTGTTCGGCGTTCACCCCGGCTCCTGGTGGCATCTTGCAGTATCGCTGACGTGCATCGCTGTCGCGTTCGTCGGCATCATGATGTTTCTGTCGACGCTGGGTCGGACGGAGCGCACCGTCAGCGGCGTGAGCTGGGCCGTGCTATTGGGCATGGCGATGCTTGGCGGCGGCATGGTGCCGCAGTTTTACATGCCTCCCTGGATGCAGGGAATGGGTGACATCAGCCCGGTGAAGTGGGCGATTCTCGCGATGGAGGGTGCGATCTGGCGCGGTTTCTCGACGAGTGAGATGTTTTTGCCGTGGGCGGTGCTGGCCGGGTTCGGCGTGGTGTTTTTCGCGATCGGCGTTCGCGGATTCGCTTGGGCGGATGAGGGCTGAGCATTGATGTCGTCTCTCCCTGCACCGCCAGATTCCGACGACGCCTCCGGCTTCCGCCCGGTGGTCGTGGCGGCGACGTACAACAACGCAGCCACGATGATCGGCATCCTGGAGCGCATTGAGCGGTCCGGTTACGACTTGATCGTCGTGAACGACGGCGCCACCGACGACACACCGAAGCTCCTTGCCGAATGGCGCGATCGCGCCCCTGCGGTGGCCGTCCATGTCGTCACGCACGAAGTGAATCGTGGCAAAGCGGCCGCCCTTCACACGGGGTTCGCACAAGCGCGGGCGCGGGGCTATACCCACGCCGTCACGATGGACACCGATGGGCAGCTCGAGCCGGAGGAAATCCCGCGGATGGTGGCGGCCGCGGAGCGCTTGCCGCGCGCGCTGGTGCTCGGGCGACGAAGCGAAAAGGTGCCCGGGCTGCCTCGATCGAACCTCGTCGGGTGGTACACCTCAGGACTGGGGTTGTGGCTCGAAATCGGCGTGGTCGTCAACGACAGTCAATGCGGGTTGCGCGTGTATCCGCTGGAGCTGTTCGACGTGGTTCGGTGTTGGGCCGGCCGGTTCGGGTTCGAGGCGGAAATCATCGCGCGGGCCGTATGGGCCGGCTGCCCGATCGCCCAGGTGCCGGCGACGTGTCACTATCCGCCCCGCGGCGAGCACGTCTCGCACCTGAAGCCGTGGCGCGACGGCGCGAAGGGCTTCTTCATGCACTGGGGGCTGGCGCTTCGGCGGCTCGTGCCCTGGCCGGAGCCGAAGTTGTCCGAGGTGCGAGCGAGCCATCCCGAGCCGCAGGCTTTGGCTTGCGCGGCGCCGCGAACAGATCACGCCCAACCGCACGCCTCAGGTACACAACACGGGCAAGCAAGTTTGACTATGCCACCCACGCAACTGGACGTTCGCGCCCCGAAGCGCGGCCGCGATGCGTGGCTTCAGTGGTGCAATCCGCTTTCGCTCGTGCGGCAGATTCGCTCAAGTCGGCTGGAGCAGTTGATCGCCTCGGCCGCCTTCGCCCACGGCGTGTTCATGGCGTTCATGCCCTTGGGCTGGTTTGTCTTTCTTGTCGTCGCGTACGGGTCGAGACGGCTGCACCATAACCTCTGGGCGGCGTGGATCGGCGCTTGTCTTACGCTGGCACCGGTCGGACCGGCGCTCACCAAGGCGGCCGTCACCGTCGGACACCTGCTCACGCACGCCAGCCTTCCCGATTTCACGATCGCGATGCCCGGCGTCGCGCCGGTGACCACCGTGTTCGCGGCCTTTCCCGTGTCCTGGTGCGTCGGCGGCGTGCTGCTGGGCACCGTAGCACATTGGCTTACCATCTCGATCCTCATGTTGGCGTTTCGATGGATACCGGTAGGCCAGGATCACCCGTTGCCAAGGTAGATGTGGATCAAGCCCAAAGACTGGGCCTATGATTACTGCATCGACTTCTTCATTTGTCAGGATGCGAGA
>Ga0055449_10000105_pt1 | contig 21649 bp, 20 predicted proteins | sample China_Galinas_PW_2_FD_57739 | JGI IMG/M metagenome (GOLD analysis project Ga0055449, IMG submission 57739) | Wetland microbial communities from San Francisco Bay, California, USA, that impact long-term carbon sequestration - China_Galinas_PWB_D1 | ecosystem: Environmental > Aquatic > Marine >... | reverse complement strand
GCGAGACCCTCGGCCATCAGGCACTGCGGGGTGTTGACCAAAAAGATCGTCTGCTCGGCCTGGCCACGCCCGTCGACGAGGCCGGCCTCCTTACGGCAGTGCTCCGTGTGGTGGCCGGGATAGGACTCGTGCGCGACCAGCCGCGGCAAGTTGGACATCCGCTGCTTGAGGTCGGCGTTTACCGCCACCCGCGACCGGTATCCGCCCAGGTAGTAGTTGAAGCCGGACCATGGCTTGTCGGTGACGACCTCGTATTCGACGGTCTCCCCGTCGGGAAGCGGAAACGTGGCGCGGACCCGGTCGCGCAGCCCGCTGGAGAACGCGTCGATGCATTCCGGCAGACGCTCCGGCGGAATCTCGTCGCCCGATCGGTAGGCCTGCATGCGCTCGGCGAGCGGGCCGTGGCCGCCGAGCGCTTCGTCCAGACGCTCGTGCGCCTCGCGGTAGCGCTGCGGCTCGCCCTTGGAAATCGACACATCGAAGTAGGCGCGGACCTCCTCGACGAAGCCGACCTGCTCACCGGCGAACTTGCGGCCCGCGCACTGAAGGGCACGAAGGTGGGCGGCGACGAAGTCGGCGCGCACGCTCTCCAGGCCCGCCGGGATTTCGCGCCTCAGCTCGGCCGCGCGGCGGGCCAGCTGCGACGGGCTCGGTGCGGGCTCGTCCTCGACGATGCGGCGCAGCCCCGGGTCACCGGTGAACGCGTCGACGTAGCCGGGCTCGATCCGGTCGAAACGCAAACCCAGCAATAGGTATTCGCGGATGAGGGTGTCGGAGTCCACCCCCGCCACGGTAGAGCAGCCGTTGAACCTGCAAGGATGGCCCCATGGCGCGGCCTAGCGAGCCCAGCCCGTACGTCGAGTTCGACCGGGCGCAATGGCGCGAACTGCGCAAGTCGACGCCGCTGCCGCTCACCGAGGCGGAACTGTTCGGGCTGCGGGGCCTCGGTGAGCAGATCGACCTGACCGAGGTCGCCGAGGTCTACCTGCCGCTTGCCCGGTTGATCCACCTGCAGGTCGCCGCCCGGCAGCGGCTGTTCGACGCGACGGCGGAGTTCCTCGGCGAGCAGCACCAGCCGGAGCGGCCGGTGCCGTTTGTGATCGGGGTCGCGGGCAGCGTGGCAGTCGGCAAGTCCACCACAGCTCGCGTGCTTCAGGCGCTGTTGGCCCGCTGGGAGCATCACCCGCGCGTGGACCTGGTCACCACCGACGGCTTCCTTTATCCGAACGCCGAGCTGAGCCGACGAAACTTGATGCACCGCAAGGGTTTTCCGGATAGTTATGACCGCAGGGCGCTGCTGCGATTCGTCACCGCCGTGAAGTCGGGCGCGGACAAGGTGTGCGCGCCGGTGTACTCGCACCTGCTCTACGACATCGTGCCGCGCGAGATGCACGCCGTGCGGCAGCCGGACATCTTGATCCTCGAGGGACTCAACGTGTTGCAGACCGGGCCCACGCTGATGGTGTCGGACCTGTTCGACTTCTCGATCTACGTCGACGCCCGCGTCGAGGACATCGAGCAGTGGTACGTTTCCCGGTTCCTGACCATGCGCTCGACCGCGTTTGCGGACCCCGCGTCACACTTCCACCACTACTCCGCGCTCAACGACCAGCAGGCCGTCGCGGCGGCTCGCGAGATCTGGCGCTCGATCAACCGGCCGAACCTGATCGAGAACATCCTGCCGACGCGGCCGCGCGCGACGCTGGTGTTGCGCAAGGACGCCGACCACTGCATCAACCGGCTTCGGCTGCGCAAGCTGTAGGAGTCACGCCTTCAGACGACGCACCCCGAGGTATTGCAGATAGGCGAAGAACGCGGTGTAGACGCCGGTGGCGAGGGTGACGGCAATCCCGGCCTCGGTCAACGGCGCGGCGTCGGAAAGCACGATCGCCAGCGTCGCCAGCGTGCACACCACGTTGGCCAGACCGACGCCGACGCCGACGCGGCGCAGGCTCGGCAGCGCGGCCAGGTAGTAGACGACGACGCCGTACATCACGAACGCCGCGCCGATCAGGTACTCGGTGGTGGGCGACACTCCGGTGACCGTCGACAGCGGGTTGGCGAGCGCAGCCACGGCCAGGCCGGCCATCCCGGTCAGCGTTGCATCGACGCGCAACGCGAAGCGCAGCAGCGCGTCGGTGGAGGTGGACAACGGGCGGGTGGTGATGGCGTTCATCGGAGCTCCTATGCGGGTTGGTTCGTACCAGGGGGTTGGTCAGGTCGGACACCACCGATGCTGCTGACCAGCAGCTGCCACCACCACGCTGTGCACTGCCAAACACTGCCAGTCGGCTCAGAGACGGCCGCTGCCCCGGAGTTCCGGGTGCACCCAGTCGGGTGAGCGGCGTTCCTTGAACGCCCGCACCCCTTCCACGGCCTCGGCCGAGGACAGGCTCGTCGTCATCCCGATGCGGTCGTAGAGGCCCATGTACGCATCCAGGCTGGATTTGATCACCGCACGGGCACCGGGCGCCGTGCGGCAGCACTGCGCGAGCACCTCGCGGGCCGTCTCCAGCAGACCGTCGTGCGCGGCCACCCGGGCGACCATGCCCCAGTCCAATGCCTCGCCGGCGCTGAGCACCCGACCGGTGAACATCAGGTCCCTGGCCCGTACCGGCCCGATCAGCCGGGCGAGCATCTGGCTGTAGTAAGTGTCGGCGTAGCCGCGGAACAGTTCCGGCACCCGGAACGTCGCGCGCTCGCTGACCACCGCCATGTCGCTGCAGAGGGCGATCTGCAATCCACCGCCCTGGCACAGCCCGTTGACCGCCGCGACCACCGGCTTCACGGAGGTTCGCAGCATGTCGAAGGGCGTGATGTCCATCGACAGCGCGGAGCCGAACGTGATCCAGTCGTCGGCTCCGCCGCCGCCCATGTCGCCGCCCGGTGCGAACACGTCCCCGGTGCCGGTGATCAACAGCCCGGCCAGGCCGGCGTCTTCGTTGACGCGCCCGACCGCATACCGGATGCCGAAGTACATCGCCGGGGTCAACGCGTTGCGTGCCTCGGGCCGGTCGATGGTCAGCACCGCGAACGGCCCCTCGCGCCTCAACGTCAAGAACGGGGTTCCCAGCCAGTCACCTTCTGGTGGCCGGGGAGTGCTGTCAGTTGGCATGCAACCTCCTTCAGGGCGTGCGTAACTCGTCTAAGACCGCGGCGACCGTCGCCTCGGGCACGGTCTTCGGAAAGCCCAGCAGAACGCGGTCGATCACGCCGCCGCAGCGACGGCGCAGCTTGGTCGCCAGTGCGTCGATCGGCGCGACTACGGCGAAGGCTTCCAGGGTTTCGTCGTCTACGAGCGATCCCATCGTGTCCCATTCGCCGTTCAGCGACAGCCGGTGCAGCTCGTCGTGGAGGTCGCCCCAACCGTGCAACTCCAACACTTTGCGGTAGGCCGGCGTCGACGCGTAGAACGCGATCTGCTTGCGGGTCGCAGCGGCGGCGGCGCCGAGTTCGGCGTCGGATGCGCCGGTGACGACGAACACCGGGCACATCAGTTCGACGTCACTCCGACCGCGACCCGCGCGTTCGATGCCCCGCAGCAGCGCCGGGATCGTCACCTCGTCGAGGTAGCGCTTCGTCGTGAACGCATGGCCGATCATGCCGTCGGCGACCTCGCCGCACATCTCGGTCATCGCCTCGCCCACCGCCGCGACGAAGACCTTCGGCAACCCGTGCGGCACAGGCTCGGGCACGAACATCGGCGTCATCAGCTTGTGGGTGTAGAACTCGCCCTCGAAGCGCAGTGCCGTGTCGTGTTGCCAGCACGACCAGATCGCGCGTAGCGCCAGGATGAACTCACGCATCCGACGCACGGGGCGGCTCCACGGCATGCTGAATCGCTTCTCGATGTGAGCCTGAATCTGAGAGCCGAGGCCGAGGATGAACCGGCCCTGCGAGTACGCCTGAAGGTCCCAGGCGACGTTGGCGACCGTCATCGGATTGCGCGCGAACGCCACTGCGATGCTGGTGCCGAGTTCGATGCGCGAGGTGTGCTCGGCCGCGAGCGCCAGCGGCAGAAACGGATCATGGTTGATCTCCGCCGACCAGCAGCCGTCGTAGCCCTGCCGTTCGAGTGCTGACGCTTCCTCCGGAATCCGCTGCAGTTGACTGGGGATTCCGCGGTCGACCTTGAGGCGTGGCGGGGACGCGGCGGTCATGCGAGATACAGTAAGCCATTCAGTATCGCTTCAGATGGTCACCACGCGCCGAGGGAGCCCGATGACGAACACCGAGGGCTGGGACGCCACGCTCGATGACCTCGCCCGTCGCCGCGAGCACGCCTGGGGCATGGGCGGCCCGCAGCGGCTGGGCAAGCACCGAGACAAGGGCAAGCTCGACGCCCGCGCCCGGCTCGAGCACCTTCTCGACAAGGGCTCGTTCGCGGAGTTCGGCACGCTCGTGGGTGGCGAAGCCGCCGCCGACGGGATCGTCGCCGGATCGGGCTGTATCGACGGCCGGCCGGTGATGGTCGGCGCGGAGGACTTCACCACGCTGGCCGGCACCATCGCGCCGGGCAGCAATTCGAAACGCTACCGGCTCGCCGAATTGGCGCTGCGCAACAAGATTCCGCTGATCATGCTGCTCGAAGGCGCCGGTTTCCGGCCCGGCGGTCACTACGGCCGCTCGCCCACCGATCTGATCGCGCAAGCCAAGTGCTCCGGCATCGTGCCGACGGTGGCGGCGGTGCTCGGACCGTCCGCCGGTCACGGCGCTCTCGTCGCACCGGTCTGTGACTTCACGATCATGAGCCGCCAGGGCGCGATCTTCACCGCGGGGCCGCCGGTGGTCAAAGAGTCGACGGGAGAAGACATTGCGAAGGAGGATCTGGGCGGTCCGGACGTCGCGGTGCCCAGCGGCGTGATCCACAACGTGGCCGACGGCGACGAGGCCGTGCTCGACGACATTCGCCGGTACCTGTCCTACTTCCCGTCCAGCGCATGGTCGTACCCGTCGGCGCTGCCACCCGACGACACCACGGAACCGCGCGCGACGCCCGAGTTGCTCGACATCGTCTCCCGCGACGGCCGCCGCATCTACGACATGCGCGCGGTGCTCGACGTGATCTTCGACCGGCCGCACTGGTTCGAGGTGCAGCCCGGGTTCGGGCGGGCCATCATTTGTGCGCTGGCCCATCTCGGGGGTGAGCCCGTCGCGGTGGTCGCCAACCAGCCCAAGGTGCTGGCCGGCTCCATCGACGCCGACGCCGCCGACAAGGCCGCCCATTTCATCACGGTGGCCGACTCGTTTCACCTGCCGATCGTGTTCCTCGCCGACAACCCCGGGATGCTCCCCGGCAGCCAGTCTGAGCGGAGCGGTGTATTGCGCAGTGGGGCAAGGATGTTCGCGGCCCAAACGACTGCCAGCACGCTGAAACTGCACGTGACCCTGCGTAAGGCCTACGGATTCGGCTCGATGGTGATGTCATTGCTCGGGTTCGACGACCAGGTCGCGACGTTCGCGTATCCGGGTGCGACGATGGGTGCGATGAGTGCGGCGGCGCTCAGCCGGGCGTCGCACGCCGAACAAGACGTCGCGGCCAAGCTTCGCGAGCTGGAACTGCAGGCGTCTTATCGGTCTGCGGAACATATGGGTTTCGACGAGCTGATCGATCCGCGCGAGACGCGCAACGCGCTGCTGATCGCGCTGCAGGGCGGCGTCTACAGCCGGCAGGCCGCGGCAGAACCGGTGAGCCGCACCGTGATCACGCCGTGAGCGCCCCGGCGAGGAACTCCTCGGTGACCGCCTGAACTCGGCGGGAGAAGATGTGCCCGACGTGGCTGCCGTCGTACCAGTACAGCTGGCCGTTCCACCGCTGGTGCAGTGCGATCGCAGGTTCGCGCATCGCCATCTGGTCGTTCCAGGCGCCCACCACCAGCCGGTGATGCCCAGGCGCAACAGGTTCGAGGCTCAACGGGTCGATCACCGACGTCATCGCCGCGACGTGCTCCGATTCCAGCAGCGGCCGCAAGCGCTCATTCGACGGGCCGCCGCGCGCGAGGTGATGCGCGATCATCGTGTTGAGTCCGAGGATCGGCGTGTAGACCGCGACGGCGTCGATATCCTTCTCCAGCGCAGACACCAGCGCGGCGACCGCGCTGCCCAGCGAAACCCCCGACACCGCAATGCTTGTCGATTCGGGTTGCAGCCACCGCACCAAAGCACGCACCTCCGAGACCGCCCGCATCATGCCTGCGACATTGGCCAGCGGCTCCCGGTCGGGATACGTCGGCCGGGCGGTGCGGCGGAAACCGTGCCCCGGCTGGACCGGCAGAGCGACATTGAAACCCAGTTCGTGATGTAGCCGGCCGGCGCGAGAGAAGAAGAGATCCACCGGCTGGCCCTGGCCCGCGCCGTGTACCCAGACCACCCACGGCCGCGGGCCGTCGACATGCCGGATCAGATAAGCCCCCGCCGTGGCGGGGCCCGAAAAGCCCGCTGCTGCAAGGGAGTCGGGCAAGGCCGGCTCGTGGTCGAACTTCAACCTCTCGTACGACAGGTGGCCGATCCGGTGCCGGCGAACCGTGCGGACTTGCACCGGAGGCGGGTCGGCGTGAGCGCGTTCGACACCGAGCGCCGACAATTCGCGTGCGGCAGCGGCATACCTGTCCTCCGGTAGCGCCACGGGGGTGGCGCGGCCCCCGATGAGCGACATCCCGGTCAACACCAGCTGGTCCAGCATGACCTCGGTGAGTTGGCGGATTCCCCGCGGGGACGCGGGCGACCAGCCGGCGGTGTCCAGCCCGGCCAGGGCGCGCGGCATCACTCCGCCCAACTCTTTGACGATCGCCTGCACGTCCATGAAGTCCCTATGCGAGTGAAACCGACCCACCGAAGTTCTTACAGTAATGGCTCCGATACCGATAATCCGCCCCGCTCCGCCATTCCGCCCCGTTGCGACCCCCTGCGCCATAGGGTTCAGACCATGAATCGGTTGTCGAGCGCGGACGCAGCGTTCTGGTTCGCCGAGTCACCCAGCTGGCACATGCACGTCGGCGCCTCGGCGGTCTGCGACCCGTCCGACGCGCCGGATTTCAGCTTCGAGTCCGTCAGAAAGCTCATCGCCACCCGCCTGCCCGAACTGCCGCAGCTGCGGTGGCGCGTCGCGGGCGCGCCGCTCGGACTGGACCGACCCTGGTTCGTCGAGGACGAGGACCTCGACATCGACTTCCACATGCGGCACATCGCGGTTCCGTCGCCGGGCGGCCGTCGTGAATTCGACGAGCTGGTGGGTCGGCTGATGTCTTACAAGCTGGACCGGTCCAAGCCGCTGTGGGAGTTGTGGTTCATCGAGGGCCTGCAGGACGGGCGCGCGGCGATCGTCACGAAGATGCACCACGTCCTCATCGACGGGGCGTCTGGCGCCGGCCTGAGCGAGATCCTGTTGGACGTCACACCTGAGCCGCGGCCGCCGGCGGTCGAGGTCGAACGGTCGCTCGTCGGGGTGAAGCTTCCTCGGGCTGAGCTGCGGGCGTTGGGCGGCCTGGTCAACGTCGGCGTGAAGACGCCGTACCGGATCGCGCGGCTCGTCGAGCAGACGCTGCGCCAACAACTCGCCACCCGCGGCCTCGTGAACAAGCCGCCGCGCTACTTCGACGCTCCGCCAACGCGTTTCAACGCCCCGATCTCGCCGCACCGGTGTGTCAGCGGAACCCGGGTGTCATTGGACCGGGTGAAGGCGGTCAAGAGCGCCTACGGCGTGAAAGTCAACGACGTCGTGCTCGCGCTGGTGGCCGGCGCGATGCGGCGTTACCTCGACGATCGTGGCGAGCTTCCAGAGAAGTCACTGGTGTCGCAGTTGCCGGTGTCCGTGCGCCCCGAGGGCAACACCGACATCGGAAACCAACTCAGCACGATGACGGTGTCGCTGGCCACCGATATCGCCGATCCCGCCGAGCGCATCAGGACAATCTACGCCAATTCGCAGGGCGCCAAGGAGATGGCCAAAGCCCTTACCGCGCATCAGATCATGGGCTTGACCGAGACGACACCGCCGGGGCTGCTGTCGTTGGCGGCGCGCGCGTACACCGCCAGCGGCTTCGGCCGAAACCTCGCCCCGGTCAACGTGGTGATATCCAACGTCCCCGGACCGGATTTCCCGCTGTATTTGTGCGGAGCGGTCCTGGAGCAGCTGATGCCGGTGGGGCCGCTGGTCCTCGACGTCGGCTTGAACATCACCTGCTTCTCCTATCGGGGATCTGTCGACTTCGGGTTCGTCACCACTCCCGAAATCGCCCGCGACATCGACGACATGGCCGACTCGATCGAGCCGGCGCTAGAGGAGCTGGAAGTCGCTGCCGGACTGGCTAGTCAGTAGACGCCCGGGATTCCCACGCGTGCAAGCAGTTCCGGGTGCGCTCGCGGCCCTTCGGCGACTGGTCGAACGGGATGGCGACGAACTCGTCGACGCCGGCATCGCGCACGTCGTCGAGTCTGGCCGACACCGCTTCCTCGTCCCCGATCAGCGCGGCGTCCTCCGGACCGGAGTAGCCCTCGCGGTCGAGCATCGCGCGATACGACGGCAGGTAGCCGTACATTGCGAATTGCTGCGCGGCTACCGTCCGCGCCGCGTCCACGTCCTCGGTGACGCTGACCGGAAGCGCGGCAGCGACGTTCACCGAGCCCTGCGGGCGACCCGCCTCGGTGGCGGCCGCGCGCAGGGCCGGGCCGATGTGTTCTTTCAACGTCTTCGGTCCCGTCATCCACGTCACCGTCCCAGCGGTCCGTCGGCCGGCCACCCGCAACACCTGCGGGCCCAGCGCGGCGACATACACCTGAGGTGTCGGCGCGCCGGGAATTTGCAGGGCCCCCCGCGTCGTCACGAGTTCACCCGGCGCGTCCACCGCCTCCTTGCCCAGGAGCGGCAGCAGACCGTCGAGATACTCCCGCAGGCGTCGCACCGACCTGTCCCAGGAGATGCCCCACATGCCTTCGGTCACCGTCCGGTGGGTCAGGCCGATCCCGAGCGTGAAGCGCCCGTCTCCGATGAGGTTGAGCGTCAAGGCTCGCTGGGCGAGCAGCATGGGGTGCTGGTTCTGGATGGGCACCACGCCGCTGGCCACCTCGATGCCGGGCACTTCCCGCAACGCGACGGCGAGCACGGTCAGCAGGTCGGCGTCATACGGCATCTGCGTCAGCCACACGCGCGCGAACCCTTCGTCGCGAGCCTGGGTCAAGTCGCGGATGCAGGTGTCGACCGGCGACTCGTTGTTCAGGCCGGCGATCAGGCTGATTCGCATGGCCAGAATCCTCCCACGGCGACTAGGAGTGGACGGTGTCGCGGTATACCTCGACGATCGGCGCAAGCTCGTCGGGGGTGGCGCCGTGCATGATCACGCAGTCGGCTCCGTAGTCGAACTCCTTGCGGACGCGGTCTACGCATTGCTGCGCCGACCCGGTGGCCGAGGGCTCCAGCCACTCGTCGGGGATCAGCGTCGCGATGTGCTCGATCTGGTCAGTTGCGGCCTTGTGGTCGATGCCTACGGCGATCGACGTGACCACCGGGTCCTCTCGAAACCGTTGCAGCACAGCCGGATCCCAGTTGTTGGTCTTCACCAAGAGGTCGCCGTAGCCCTGTAGGTAGGTGGCCAGCCGGGCGACGGTTTTCTTCAGCCGCAGGTCCTCCGGCAGGTGGTCGCCGACGGTGGCGAAACACGACCATACGCGCACGCCGGCCGGGTCGCGGCCCGCCTGCTCGGCGGCGTCCTTGACGGCCTTCACGCAGCGCTGCAGCGTCGGCGGGGTGAAGTAGGTATGCAGGATCACGTCGTCGAACGCCCGGCCGCCCAGGGCCAGCGTGTCGGGCCCGAACGCGACGATGGCCAACCGGATGTCCTCGTTGAAATCGGGGTCGAGAAACAGAATCGGGTATCTACCCATCGGCCCGTCGTGGTTGAAGATGATCTCCCCGTGCCACAGGCGGCGCATCACCTGTGCGAAGTCTTCCATCTGCGCGGTGGTCACGGCCGGGATTCCGAATGCACCGTAGATCGCGGCGATGCCACGACCGATGCCGAGCGTGAACCGTCCCCCGGAGAGCCGGTGCATCGTGGTCGCCCAGGACCCGGTGATCAGCGGGTGGCGGGTGTTGTGATTCGTTGCCGCCGTGGCGATCTGCATCCGATCCGTGACCGCGCAGGCGGCGCCGACGAGCGACGAGGCCTCCTTGACGTTCCAGCGTTCGGAGATGAACGCTGTGCCGAATCCCATCTCCTGGCCGCGGCGGGCCTCGTCCATCAACGTCGCGGGGCCCTCTCCGCCGGCGCCGGCCAGCAGGTAGTAGCCGAGCTCGTCAAGCTTTCTGCTCAACTCCGGACTCCTTGCTTGTAGCCGCAGTTCCACACCTCGGTGATCCGGCCGTCGACCCGTCAACCTCATCGGCGATTGATAGACCGCAACTCGTCGAGCAACATAATTGTCGAGCGTCTAATATGCAAGGGTGCCTTCTCCCGCCCGCGGCCTGACGCAGCCGCAGCGCGTCGAGATGTCGAGTCGTCGGCTGGTCGAGGCGGCCGCAGAACTCATCGTCGAAAAGGGTTGGGAGGCAACCACTGCCGCCGAGGTCGGGCGCCGGGCCGGCTACAGCCGGGCGATGGTCCACGCCCGTTACGGCAGCAAGGACGCGATCCTCGACGCGTTCTTCTCGCACGAGTACGTGCAGAATCTCGTGCCGTCCCCGGAGCCCGGCGCCACCGGCCTGGACGAGGCGCTCGCGCACTTCGACCGGATCCATGAGCTCTACGCCGAGGCGCCCGACTTCCTGCGCGCGTTGTTCGCGATGACGTTCGAAGCGGTCAAGTCGACGTCGCCGGTGCGCCCTCTTCTGCGAACGTGGCTGACGCGCGGCGTCGAACTGGTGGAGGCGGGCCTGCGGAAAGGGATCGACGACGGGTCGGTGCGTTCGGACATCGATGTCGACCGTGCGGTCAACGACATCAGCGCGGGCGTCTTCGGCGTGGCATTTCAGTGGCTCACCCTGTCCGGTCGGTACGACCTGGCGCGAGAGCTGACGTGCCTGCGCGCCCGCCTTGTGGTCGAATACGCCCCGTACAACAGGAGTAGGACGCATGCCGCTCGACATTCGTGAGCTCACCGGTCAGCCCGACGCCTACGCCGCCGAACTCCGGCGGCGCTGGGGCGGACTGCTGAGCTACCGGTACATCGGTCGCAGCTATGCGCAACTGGACCTCGGGCCCGTCGACAACACCGTCACGCTGCGCCGCGACATGCGCAACGCCACGGGCGGGCTGCTGCTGGCCGTGCTGGGGATCGCATCGCCGGAGGGCGGTCACATGTCCGACCTCGAGGCGGTTCCGAATCCCGTCATCCATTCCTGCCAGATCCTCGACCCGGGCCGGGACGCGGGCCGCATCGAGATCGTGTCCGAGGAGCTCAAGCGCGGCCGCCAGATGGGTTACAGCCGTTCGAAGATCGTCGACGCGGATCAGCCGGCCCGGGTGCTCGCGCTGACCGAGGGCCAGGGCATCAGCATCGGCACGCCGCCGGACGGACTTCAGAGGATGGCCGTCGAGCCCATCGAGGTGACCGACTCCCCCGGCCTGCCGCCGCTGTGGCGGGTTTTCGGCGGACACCGTCGTGCCGACGGTCCCTGGGCGCTGCCGGAGCTGGCGGACGAGGTGGCATCGCCAGACGCCGCCCTGCACATCGGGTCACAGTTCGTCATCCTGGAGACAGCTGCGCTCGACACTGCCGCGTCGATCGCGGGAACCGATGCGCTGCAGGGGGTGTCGTCACACGTGATGTTCGTTGCCCGCGGCAAGGTCGGCCCGTTCCGGGTCGAAGGCGAACCCTTCAGCGGCGCCGACGGCACGGTCGCAGTCCGTGTCGTGATGCACGACGAGGGAGCCGACGACCGGGTGACAACCGTCGGCTCGTATCTGTTCCGGGCCGAGGTGTGACGCGTGCAGTCCTGGGAGCTGATCGCCCGTGAGGACATCCGGGACACGCTCGCGCACTACAACTGGTCGGGTGATTCGGCGCAGCTGCACGACATGGCCCAGACCTTCTGCGAGGACGGCGAGCTGCAGCTGCGGGGGGAGGAGCCGATACGCGGGCGAGCGGCGATCGTCGAGTTCCTGAGCGGCGTCACAACTTCCGCGGCCACATCGGACACGCAGCGCATCGTGCGGCACAACCTCGCCAACATCCGGTTCCTCGAGGTGACCAAGCAGCACGCCCGCGTCGCGTCGTATTTCACGGTCCTCACCGAAATCGGGCTCGATCATTACGGCCGGTATCGGGACACCTTCGTCCCGGTCGGCGACAGGTGGCTGATCCGCCACCGTTTCATCTCGACGGACTGGGCGGCGCCCGACTCGACGATGGCACAGACATCGTCGTGAAACACGTACTGGCAGTGGCCGTCGTGGCAGTCACGCTGATAAGCGGATGCGCTACGCCGCCAACCGGCAGCACGAAGATCGTCGTCTTCGCGGCGGCGTCGTTGAAGAAGTCCTTCACCGAGATCGGCGAACGGTTCAAGACCGACAACCCGGGCGTTGATGTCGAGTTCTCGTTCGCGGGCTCCTCGGATCTTCTCACCCAGCTGACCCAGGGCGCCTCTGCCGACGTGTTCGCGTCGGCCGACACCAACAGCATGGCGAAGGCGCTCGACGGCGGTCTGGTGGCCGGTGATCCGGTGAACTTCGCGTCGAACACCCTCACGATCGCTGTCGCTCCCGGCAACCCGAAGGCCATCAAGGGGTTTGAGGATCTGGCGAAGCCGGGACTCAACGTGGTTGTGTGCGCGCCTCAAGTGCCGTGCGGGTCGGCGGCAGCGCAGGTCGAGAAGAGGACCGGAGTGCAGTTGGATCCCGCCAGCGAGGAGTCGTCAGTCACCGATGTCCTCAACAAGGTGCTGACCGGTCAGGCCGACGCCGGGCTGGTCTACGCCACCGACGCGATGGCAGCCGGCGACAAGGTCGCCTCGGTGCCGTTCGACGAATCTGCGGATGCGGTCAACATGTATCCGATCGCCGTACTGAAGCAGTCCAAGAAGCCGGGGCCGGCCCGCAAGTTCGTCGCCTTGGTCACCGGCGAGGCCGGCCGGAAGATCCTCGGCGCCGTCGGGTTCGCCCAGCCGTAGATCCGCCGAGATTCACGTCTTGCAGACTGCCACTCGCACTTTCTCTACATAACGTCAATCTCGGCGCTCGACGAAGAACCTGGCCGCTTCGCGGATAGCGTCGGTCGTTGGCCTTGGCTGCCAACCCAATTCGCGCACGGCCTTGCTGTGATCCATCGGTGACATGATGTGCGCCAGCCGGACAGCAACGCTGTTGATGGGCAGATCACGTCGCAGCAACCGGGTTGCAACATCTGCCACCCGACCGAACGCGTGCGTCAGCCGCAACGGGACCGTCATCCGCGGCCGCCGACCGCCGACCGCGTCGGCGGCGGTGTCGAAGATGTCGCGCCACGACATGAACCGTTCCGAGACGATGTAGCGTTCGCCGATCCGGCCCTTGTCCGCTGCCAGCACAAGGGCTTCCGCTGCGTCTTCGATTCCCACCACTTCATAGGCCAGGCCGTTGAAGTGGACCGGTACCTTTCCCGCAGCCACCAGCGCGAGGAGGCCGCCGTGTGGAGTCGGCTGCCAGTCGTGGGTGCCATACGTGTTGGCCACGCACATCACGACGGCGGGCAATTCGCGTTCGCGCGCGTACTGCAGCACGAGATTCTCTGCATCGACCCGGGATTGGATGTAGCTGCCGCCTTTCTCGTACCAGTTGAAGGGCTGGTCTTCGGTGGCGGGTCCGTCGTCGCTGAGCGCAATCGTGCCGATCGTGCTGGTGAACACGAACCGCTTCAGCTCTGCGTCGACGGCGGCATCGAGCACGTGGCGCAGGCCTTCGACGTTGGTCTTGAACAGCGGAGCCGGGTCGCGCAACCACGCCCTGGTATCCACCACGCAGTAGAAGACGACATCGCAACCGGTCATCGCATCACGCAACGCGGCGTCGTCGAAGATATCGCCGTAGCGGTATTCGACGTCGAGATCGGAAATGCCTTTTGTGGAACTTGTTTCGCGGACCATCACCCGAACGTCGTCGCCGCGTTCCACCAACTTGCCCGTGACATGCGAGCCGAGGAACCCGCTCGCGCCGATCACCAGCTTTTTCGTCCGCGCCACCGGCTGCTCCTCCACGGTTCAGTCGCGCGGTGTCGCGCGTACCTTGACGACCTCCATTGTCGACGAGCTCCGGACCGGCTTAAGACCTTGCTCCTTTCGGCCCACGGGCGGAAATGTATACAGTAACGTCTTCAGTATCAACGGAGCGGAGGGGCACGGCGTGACGGTCGATCTCGCTGGACTCGTCGCGCCCGAGCGCACCGCCGTCGTCACACAGGAATGCCAGGGCGCGGTGATGGGTTCCAACGCAGGACTGGCAGTCCTCGCCAACGAAGCACGGCGCGAGGCGCTGCCCAACATCGTTCGCCTGCTCCCGGCGGCCCGGGCGGCCGGCGTGCAGGTGGTGCACTGCCTGGTGCAGCGGCGGGCCGACGAGCTGGGGTCCAACCACAACGCCAAGATCTTCGCCGTCGGCCGCGGCGGGGTCGACATCGCTCCGGGCTCTGAGGGCGCGACGCTGCTGCCCGAGCTCGGCCCCGAACCCACCGACGTGATGCTGCACCGTTGGCATGGCGTCGGGCCGATGGGCGGCACCGACCTCGATGCGATCCTGCGCAACCTCGGGGTCTCGACGATCGTTGCGGTCGGCGTCTCGCTCAACGTGGCGATACCGAATCTCGTCATGGACGCCGTGAACGCCGCCTACCGCGTCGTCCTGCCGCGCGACGCCGTCGCGGGGTTCCCCGCCGAGTACGGCAACGCGGTCATCGACTACACGCTGTCCCTGCTCGCGACCATCACCACGACGGATGATCTACTCCGAGCATGGATGACACCGTGAACTTCACCGTGCCGACGGTGGCGCGAGCCGTCGCGGCCGCGATCGGCGACCGCATTCTCGTCATCCAGGGCGACAACCGGTACACGTATGCGGACATCGTCGACCGCTCGACGCGGCTGGCCTCCTATCTGCACTCGCGAGGACTGGGCTGCCATACCGAGCGGCCGTCCCTGGCAGGGCACGAGGTCGGCCAGGACCATCTCGGCATCTACGGCTACAACGGCAACGAATACGTCGAGGCGATGCTTGGCGCGTGGGGTGCGAGGGTCGCGCCGTTCAACGTCAACTACCGCTACGTCAAGTCCGAGCTGCAGTACCTCCTCGACGACGCCGGCGGGACCGCGCTGATCTACCACGCCGCGTTTGCGCCGCGCGTCGCCGAGGTGCTGTCCGACCTACCCAACCTCGAGGTGCTCATCCAGATCGCCGACGACTCGGGCAACGAGTTGCTCGACGGCGCCGTCGACTACGAGACCGTCATCGCGTCGAGTTCACCGGAACCACCGCCGGTCGAACCGTCGCCGGACGACCTGTACGTCCTCTACACCGGAGGCACGACCGGGATGCCGAAGGGCGTGTTGTGGCGGCAGCACGACATCTTCGTGACCTCGTTCGGTGGACGCAACCTGGTCACCGGCGAGGTCATGGGCTCGTTGGACGAGATCGTGGCACGTGCCGCGGAGAATCCCGGGACCAAGCTGATGATCCTGCCGCCGCTGATGCACGGCGCCGCGCAGTGGGGCGTGATGACGGCGATCACCACGGGACAGTCACTGGTCTTCGCATCTGTGGTCGACCGGCTGGACGCCGACGAGGTGGTCCGCACGATCGAGCGTCACAACGTGTCGGTGGTGACCGTGGTCGGCGACGCGATCGCGCGACCTCTTCTCGCGGCGATCGAGTCCGGGATTGCCGACGTCTCGTCGCTGGTGGCGATCGCCAACGGCGGCGCACCGTTGACGCCGTCCATCAAAGAGTGCTTGATCAACGCGCTGCCGAACGCGATCGTCATCGACGGCGTGGGCTCGTCGGAGACCGGCGCGCAGATGCATCACATGTCGATGTCCGGGGCGGTATCGACGGGCAAGTTCAACGCTGGGCCGGACACTTTCGTGGCGGCCGAGGACCTCAGCTCGATCCTGCCGCCGGGCCATGAGGGTATCGGCTGGCTGGCGCAGAGAGGCTATGTGCCGCTTGGCTACAAGGGCGATGCGGCCAAGACAGCGGCCACCTTCCCCGTCATCGACGGCGTGCGGTATGCGGTGCCGGGTGACCGGGCGCGCCACCTCGTGGATGGGTCCATCGAGCTGCTCGGCCGGGACTCGGTGACGATCAACTCCGGCGGCGAGAAGATCTTCGCCGAGGAAGTCGAGATGGCTCTCGCGTCTCATCCGGCCATCGCGGATGTGGTGGTGGCGGGGCGTCCCAGTGAGCGTTGGGGCCAGGAGGTGGTGGCGGTCGTCGCGCTGGCCGACGGTGCAACCGCGGAGGCCACGGAGTTGATTTCCCATGCGGCACAGTCGATCGCGCGCTACAAGTTGCCGAAGGCCGTCGTGTTCCGCTCCACGATCGAGCGCAGTCCGGCCGGCAAGGCGGACTACCGTTGGGCACGCGAGCAGGCCACCTAGTCTGGTTACGTCGAAAGCACTGTGGCAGCTGCTGTTCCGGGCGCGCCGTACAGCTGCGCGAAGCCGACCCTCGGTGACCCGGGCACCTGACGCTCGCCCGCCTCGCCGCGCAGCTGGCGCACGAGCTCATGAATCTGCCGCAGCCCCGACGCACCGATCGGCTCGCCGTTGGCGATCAGTCCGCCGTCGGTGTTGACGGGCATCGCGCCGGCGATTTCCGTTGCGCCGTCGGCGAGTAGCCTCTCCTGGTCGCCGTCGGCGCAGAACCCGCATTCGGCCATGTGGATCACCTCCGCACCGGCGTCGGTGTCCTGCAGCTGGATCACGTCGACGTCCCCCGGTGCCACCCCGGCCTTTTCGAACGCGGCCAGCGATGCATACACCGTCGGCGACACGTCCTCGTCGACCGGCGCGAACGTCGTGTTCACCTCGTAGGCGCCGTAGCGACGGGTCCGGACCTCCACCGCGCGCGGGTAGACGGGCCTGGAGGTGTAGCGGTGTGCGATGTCGGCTCGGCACATCACCACCGCGGCGGCCCCCTCGTCGGGCGCGCAGAACATGTACTGCGTCAACGGATAGTTCAGCATCGGCGAGCTCAAGATCTGGTCTTCGGCAATAACCTTGCGCCGGAACGCATTCGGATTCAGCGCTCCGTTGCGGTAGTTCTTGGCGGCCACTTTGGCCAGGGTCTGCTGGGAGATGCCGTGCTCGTGAAGGTAGCGGTTGGCCTTCATCCCGAAGAACTTGGTGGTGAGGTATTGGCCGTTCTGCGCGTACCAGCTCGGCATCCCGACCAGGGCGGGGTCTTCGGTGAACGCACCGCGCGGGTGCTTGTCCATGCCGACTGCAATGCCGATGTCGTAGTCGCCCAACCGAATGCCGTCAGCGCACGCCCTGGCGGCGCTGGCCGCGGTTGCGCAGGCGTTGAACACGTCGGTGAACGGGATGCCGGTCAGGCCGACCAGGCTGGCGATCGCATCGGGGTTGGCGACGGTCCAGCTGCCCCCGACACCGAACTGGATGTCCTTCCACTCGACCCCGGCATCGTCGACGGCCGCGAAGATCGCGTCCGCGCCCATCTGCATCGCGGACTTGCCCTCGAACCGGCCGAACGGGTGTAGGCCCACCCCGATGATCGCCACGTCAGTCATGTCGGAAGTCCTCCCATTGGTAGTTATACTGTAATTGTTACAGTAGGATTGTGCCGTGGAGACGCAAGCCCAGGACATCCTGTCCGCCGACCGCGCCGCGGAATGGAAGCGCAATCCGTACCCGTTCTTCGCCGAACGCCGTCGCCAGGGCGGCGTCTTCCGGGGGCCGGTCGTCGACTACTCCAGGCTTCCGGAGTCGATGAGGCCGAAGCATGTCTTCTCGGCGTTGTCGTTCGACGCAGTGAACACGGTGTTTCGCGACGGACGGGTCTTCAACTCCAGCGGCTACGACACGACGATCGGCTTGTTCACCGGCCGGACCATCCTCGCGATGGAGGGCAAGGAGCACCGCGATCACCGCAACCTGGTGTCAGCGGCGTTCAAATCGAAATCGCTGGCGCGCTGGGAGCCCGAGATCGTCCGCCCGGTCTGTAACACGTTGATCGACGAGTTCGCCGGGACCGGGGAAACCGATCTCGTCGAGAAGTTCACGTTCGAGTTCCCGACCCGCGTCATATCGAGAATGCTCGGTCTTCCGGAGGATGACCTGCCGATGTTCCGGCTGCGTGCGATCGAACTCATCAGCTACAACTACGATTACAAGCAGGCCTTCGAGGCTTCGGCCGCGTTGCAGGACTACTTCCAGCTGCAGATCGATCAGCGCAAGTCCGCACCAACCGAGGACATCATCGGCGATCTGGTCACCGCGGAGATCGCGGGTGAACAGCTCAGCGACGAAGCAATCTATTCGTTCCTGCGGCTGCTGCTGCCCGCGGGCTTGGAAACGACGTACCGCTCGTCGGGCAACTTGCTCTTCAACCTGCTGTCACGTCCGGACCAGTTCGCGGCGGTTCAAGCCGATCGCGATCTGATTGCGGCCGCGATCGAGGAAAACCTTCGCTACGAGACGCCGCTGACGTCGGTGCAGCGGTTCGCCACGGTGGACACAGAGCTCGAAGGGGTCGAGATTCCTACCGACTCCATGATCGACGTCTGCATCGGCTCGGCGAATCGCGACGAGCAGCGGTGGGAACGGTCCGAGGAGTTCGACATCTTCCGCAAGCCGATTCCGCACATCTCGTTCGCGGCTGGTGAGCACACCTGCCTGGGCTTGCATCTGGCGCGGATGGAAACCCGCGTGGCCCTGGAGTGCCTGCTCGACCGGCTGACTAATATTGCGCTGGTCACCGACGACGATCCACACATTCGTGGCAATCCGTTCCGGTCTCCGACCGCGCTGCCGGTGACCTTCGACGCCATCGGTTAGCTCTGTTCAGCCCTTGTAGGGCAGCGCAAGTGCCGGCGGACAACCCGAGAGGGGCTGAGGTGATCAAGGTGATGGCGGGCGTTCGGGTCCTGGAGGTTGCGCAGTTCACGTTCGTCCCGGCGGCGGGTGCCATCCTCGCCGACTGGGGCGCGGACGTCATCAAAGTGGAGCACCCGGTGCGTGGTGACACTCAGCGCGGGTTCATCAATATGGGCGGATTCGAGCTGAACCCGGATCGGCATCCGCTGATCGAGCATCCCAATCGCGGTAAGCGCAGCGTCGGCATCGACGTATCGACCCCGGACGGTCGGGAGGTGCTTTACGAGATCGCCAAAACCGCCGACGTCTTCCTGACCAACTACCTGCCCGCGCAGCGGCAGAAGAACAAGTTCGACGTCGAACACATCCGCGCGGTCAACCCGAAGATCATCTACGCGCGCGGCAGCGCGTACGGAGACAAGGGTACGGAGCGGGACGTCGGCGGCTTCGACGGCACGGCGTTCTGGACCCGCAGCGGTGTCGGTCATGCGCTGACGCCCGAGGAGTTGGGTGGTGCTTTGCCGCAAGGCATTCCGGCATTCGGGGACTCCATCGGCGGGATGTTCATCGCAGGCGGCATCTCCGCCGCGCTGTTTCACCGCGAGCGCACCGGCGAGACAAGCGAACTCGACGTCTCGCTGCTCAGCACCGCATGGTGGTCGGCCGGAGCGAGCGTGACACAAGGCATGGAGACGGGTGAGACGATGCGTTCTGTCATGCCGGGCTCTGTCGGGCGGACGGTGAACCCGTTCATGGGCAATTACCTGACCTCCGATGGCGGCACGATCAACCTGTGCATCGTCAGCCCGACCGGCTACATCCGGGATGCGTTCGAGCACCTGGGCCTTCCGGAGTTGGCCGACGACCCGCGCTTCTCCGAGCCGCTCGCGCTCATCGAGAACGCCGAGGCGGCGGTCGAACTCGTCGCAGAAGCTATCCGCAGCAAGCCGTTCGAATACTGGCGTCAGCACCTGAAGACGATGAAGGGCCAGTGGGCGCCGTTCCAGAGTCTCGTCGACCTCGGCAGCGACGAGCAGGCCATCGCCAACGACATGATCGTCGACGTCGAGGCGGCCGACGGCGGCGCGCCGTTCAAAGTGGTTCGCGGGCCGGTTCAGTTCAACCACGAGCCACTTGTCACGACGCGCGCGCCGCAGGCTTCCGAGCACACCGAGATCGTGCTGATGGAACTGGGATTGGACTGGCACCGGATCGAGGCACTCAAGAACTCCGGCGCCATCGCTTAGCCCCCTTGCCGCGAGCGTGCGTGTTTGTAGCGCGCCGCGCCGGGCGATTGGGGACAACGACGCACGCTCGCGCTGGATTGAGCGTTCAGACGCGTTCGGCTTCGACGGGCACACGTAGTTCCTGTGGGCAGACGGATTCGCCGAGTGGGGTATCTCCGTCCTCACGCCGAGACTGCTTAGTTCCTCACCGGCGGTAAATAGTTCGGCTTCCCGAGGCCCAGCACGTGCTGCGCGATCATGTTGCGGAACACCTCGAGCGTGCCGCCGTAGATGCCGACCAACGGCGCGAAGCGGTAGATGTATTCGGCGGCGCCGTCGTCGGCCGCGCCGTCGGTGTCGACGGGAAGCGACGACGCCGGACCGAGGATATCCATCAGGTCCGGAGAGATGTCGCGCATCGTCTGCGCAAGTGCGACTCGGCCGAAAATGCTTGGGGCGCTGAGTGCGGCTTCCATTCGTGCCACGCTGCGTCCCAGCCGGTAGGCCACCGATTGGTCGTCGATCGGGCGGTGACCGTTGCGGTCCTCTCGCGAGACGGCCGCCGCCGCCTTGTCGACCGCGTCGGCCATGAATCCGGCCTGATGCATCATGATCGACACATCCTGCAGACCGTCGGGTGCGGCCGCCACAGCGCCGTGCTCGACGTTGAGCGGCTCGCGCAGCACGGTCCAGCCACCGTTGACCTCACCGAGCCGGTACTTGTCGTCGATCCGCACGTCGCTGTAGTAGACGACGTTGGTACGGTCGCCGTCGACGGTCCGGATGCCCTGGATCTCGATGTCCGCCGTGTCCAGTGGGACGAGAAACATGGTGAGGCTCTTGTGTTTCGGCGCCTCCGGATCAGTGTTGGTGATGAGGAATACGTACTGGCAGTTGTGCGCGCCGGTGGTGAACATCTTCGACCCGTTGATCACCCACCCGCCACCGTCACGCACCGCCCGGGTCTTGCAGGTGGCGACGTCGGAGCCGCCTTCGGGCTCGGTATAGCCCAGGCAGAGCCGAACATGACCGCTGAAGACTCCCGGCAACACCTCGTGCCGCAGTTCGGGCGAGCCGAATCTCTGCACGGATCGCGCGACCATCGAGGTCGTACCCGAGGTCACCCATGGCACATGCGCGCGGCGCTTCTCCAGTTCCCAGATGCGCCGGCGCACGCGGGTGAAGCCACCGTCGGTCTCCGGCTTCCACTCGCGCTCAAGGTAGCCCGCGGCTCCCAGCGCGAGGTGGACTCCCTCGTCGAAGTTGTCGCCGGTCTCGCGGTTGCGACGCTTGACCTCCTCGGTCACCTGGGTGTCGAGAAACGTCCGCACCTCCTCGAGGAAGGCTTCGTCGTCATCGGACAGTACGACGCGGGAGAAGTCCATAGCCTATGACCCGCCTTCGC
>Ga0055449_10000099_pt1 | contig 22042 bp, 16 predicted proteins | sample China_Galinas_PW_2_FD_57739 | JGI IMG/M metagenome (GOLD analysis project Ga0055449, IMG submission 57739) | Wetland microbial communities from San Francisco Bay, California, USA, that impact long-term carbon sequestration - China_Galinas_PWB_D1 | ecosystem: Environmental > Aquatic > Marine >... | reverse complement strand
TGGTTTCCGGAGATAACACATTTGCCGTTGAGGTACATAATGAATCCATCACCTCGTCAGATCTCACTTCCAATCCCTATTTAGAAGCTGGAGTGGGAGCCATTGGGAACTATTTCCACGCCACACCCTCATGGTTCTACCCTCCCCTTGCGGAGGACAGTACACTGCTACCACTTATTGTCATCGACACCGATGGTGAACCGATCCCGAATGAGCCGCGGATTACCGCATTGATGAAGCTGGTGGATAACGGTCCGGGTAACTACAACTTCGTCGATGATCCGGGAAATGGATACAGTGGACAGATCTCTATCGAGTTAAGGGGCGAATCATCATTGTGGGCTTTTCCAAAAACATCCTACAGCCTGGAAACCCAGACCGGGACCGGCGAAAACAACAATGTACCGCTGTTGGGCCTCCCTGAAGAGAACGACTGGGTACTCTATGGCCCTTATTCAGATAAAAGCCTGATACGTAATGTGTTAAGTTACCAGATTTTTACCGAGATGGGGAATTACGCACCCCGTACCAGGTTTGTCGAGGTGGTCGTCAACGATGATTACCAGGGGCTCTACATACTGACCGAAAAGATCAAGCGGGATAAGAACCGGGTCGATATGGCCAAACTCCTTCCCGAAGATATAAGTGGTGATGAACTGACAGGAGGTTATATCATGCGCATCGATAAGATTACAGCCATACCCGACACGGAATACTGGAAATCGCCGGTGATGCCTCCTTATGCCGGCTATGAACAGGTCACGTACCAGTATTTTGATCCCAAATATTCGGAATTAAACGAGATCCAGCGAAACTATATGAAGGATTACCTGGTTGATTTTGAATCGGCGCTGATCTCCGGAGATTTTAGGAATCCTGATGAAGGATATCGTGCCTATCTGGATATTCCCTCCTTTGTGGATATGATGATCCTGAACGAATTCACAAAGGATGTGGATGGTTTCAGGCTCAGTCACTACTTTTACAAACAGAAAGATTCCAACGGGGGCAGACTGGTCACGGGTCCTCCCTGGGACTACAACCTCACCTTTGGGAACAGTGACTTTACCGAAGATATCCATCAGACAAATAACTGGGTATATACCTATACCATGACCATATACTGGTGGGCAAAGGCCATGGAAGATTCCTGGTTCAGGAACCAGGTATGGTGCAGGTGGGATGAACTTTATCAAACACTACTGAGCAGTGAACATATCAATAGCATTATTGACAGTACCATACAGGTGATGGGAGCCTCCATCACCCGCAACTTCCTGCGCTGGCCCAGTCTTGGTATCTATGTCTGGCCCAACTATTATGTGGGTTCCAGTTTCAATGATGAAGTGATGTACCTCCGTAACTGGATCGATGAACGGCTGGGGTGGATCAATGACAGGTGGGGAGGACAGTGCTGGCCGCTTTCGGCAGATGGTGAACAGGTGATCCCTCGTCCGGATACCAGGCGTATTTATCCCAATCCATCAACGCTCTCCCACACATTTGTGGATCTGAATGGCTATTCAGATGCAGAGGTTGACTTCAGAATAATTGATATTAGCGGAAAGGTAGTATACCAGGGAGTTGCGCATTACTCGGGGAGTGAATTCGCCTATGCACTACCTGATCTTTCTTACCTGCCCAACGGGATATATACACTTGAAACAGTTGGCAAGAACCATGAGAGAATGGCTTTCAAACTGATCAAGCAGTAAATATCTAAAAGTCGTATGTGTACCCCAGTGCAAGGATACTGAGCAGCTGCGGACCGGGCACATTCAACTCTTCATCCAGGGAATATTGAAGCGAGAAACGGGAACGGAAGTTCAGCGAACAGGTCGCTCCTGCAGAATACCGCAAAGCATAGGTACGCCAGTCTGATGGCCCAATCGAACCATGAAAACTCTCAAATGAGGCGAACCAACCGACCCTGGTTCCGTAGATATGCCGTTGCACCTTCAGTTTGTTACGTTCCACTACTGCGTTCGCACTGAAATAATTCAGTGCGGAGAATTCTTCAAATCCATATTGAAAACGGAGCCTCAGGGAAAGATCAAAACCCAATATATCATAATCCCCCGTCGCATTCAGATGAATTCGATATCTGATCTGTAGCTGCTCCCCGTCCATGACAAGAGCCAGCCTGGCGGCTCCACCCAGTTTTAGATAATCCAGCGCGTCATATGAAGCCCCGACGGTCATCATCGACCGGTCGTACTGCAGACTATTGTTCCGGAAACGTTGCTGAAATTCCCCGTTCAGATCCAGCCTGCCTGTAATCTTCTTGTTAAGCTCCAACTCCCACCACGATTGAAAATCCCTTGTCTGGCCCTGCAACGTTGCAGCACCAATGAAATAAAGCAGCACACAAACAAGAATATATTTAAGCAGGCTATTCGTCATCACCACCCGACTCGGACCCCTCACCGGCATTCCTCCACTCCTGTTCAAAAAAGTAGATATAGAGCCTGGCAGCATCCCGCAGGTAGTCGATCCTTTCAATCTCCACCCGGTGTATATTCAATCCCGTCCGCTCTTCCAGATCAGCTATTAATTCAGCCCTGTTCTCTGGTTTGATCAGTTCGATCTTTTCATAGGTGACCAGCTTTTTGGTTTCGGTCTTCATCAGGAACACCCGCTCCAGCAGGTAGGTGACCAGGACAATGACCACGTTGGTAAGCAACAATTCAGAATAACTGACCCGCCTGTTGGCCAGCGAATTGATCACAGATACTCCTATTACCACGAAAAGGTAAGTCATCTCCCGGATCGGGATCTGCTGTGTTCTGTACCTGAGCACCCCGAATATGGCAAAAAGGCCCAGTGCAAATCCAATTTCAACACCCACATTCTCTAACAGCATCACCATAAAAAATACAATAACACTAAACAGGATATAGGTAAAGAGATACTCTTTCCTGGGGGTGATCCGGTAGTAAAGACCCCTGACAATAATGAGGACTATGGTAAGATTAAATGTGGCGCGGATAACCAGGTCCCAGAAATCCTCCCAGTTCATCAATTCGATATTCAGAAATTCAGGCATGATGTATTGATTTTATTGTTAGTTAGTTAGTCTTTCTCGGTCATTAAGCTGGTAGACTGCCCGGATCCTGCTTTTAAATCTGTTTTGTTTCAGGTCGGGGTGAAGCAGGGCCATCCCGATGGCATACTTACTGAAACGGTGCGGTTTGATATGAAATGTTCTCATGGCAGCATGGACCGAGGAATCCGAGAGGTAATGCTCAAATTTGATCTCTGCAACGGCCACACCCGGAAGGTCCAGCTCTGCTCCACTCTCCCTGCTGGCGAATTTTAACCCGTAATCGAGGGTGACCCGTTCAGTCTGGGCCGGATCGACCAGGGTAATCCTGAAAAAATCGTTTTCCAGAGCTGAATCGATTAAACTGCTCTCATAGGGTGAACAGGAGGTCAGGAACGCCTCCGCCTTCATCAGGTCAGCATGTTCCATACCGATGGTTTGTACCCTCTTCTTATTGGTGATCCCCTTGGCATTCTTCTTTTTAACCTCCAGGAAATGAATTTTACCGGAACCATACCTGCGGATTCTTATCTTGTGCCTGTTGGCTTTCCCACGGTGATGCTTGTAGTACATCTCATGGTCGATCGTATCAAAATAGAGCGTACGGTAATCCTGTGAACGGTGACCATCAATCTCCAGTACCCTGTAATCGTTCCTGACCAGTTCAAGCAAATCGGGTATATACTGACAACTGAAAAGGTACTTATTATCCTTTCGCCTCATCAGGCTGGCCCGGTTCACCTCCTCCAGGGAGATATCTTCGAACCGGTTCAGTATGGTATCGAAATCACTGCCGGTACATGTATTCATAGACCTTGCGCTTTACAAGCTTATTTTTGTTGTTGTAATACTGTTTTTCTATCCTCAAACCATCCGAATAGATACTCTTTTCTGTACTTTCAACCCTGCCTTTCGAATCCAGGAAAACCTCTTCAACAACTTTACCATCTTCATTATATGAATAGGTCTCCCACCGCTTCACATCACCCTTGTTGTTGAGCTCCTTGATCTCGATCAGGTTCCCTGTTTCATCATATTTCTCAAAAGATTCAATCAAAGGCTCATCCATGCCCTCCTCGACAAAATACTCATAAACTGTAAGAGAGGCAATCTTTTTATCCTTTATGGTCTTCGCGTTCTGGCCGTTGATGTTACCGGAAACGGCAGCGATGATACAGGTCAATGCGATCCAAACACTGGTTCTGATTTTCATAAAATCAAAGTTATCTTTTTTCAATCACTATTTCCCCAAGATCGACCACCTGTTCCAGCCCGGTTATGGTCCTGTCAAAGGTCAGTGTAACTTTATCGGTCTCACCGGTAACGTCGTCGGAGTAAAGGAATACCCTGTACTCCCCCGGGATCAGGTCCCCGAACTCAAAAACTCCGCCTTCCTGGGAACGGATACGCTCGTCATAAAAGGTGTGTTTATTATACGTCAGGTAGATCTCCTGTTCGGTTGCATAATAGATTTTATCAATAACAAGGTTGGGCCAGCTGGATGTATCCACATAGTCGACCACCTTGATCACACCCCTGATCCGGGCAGCCCCGTCATCAAAATCCAGTCTGGAAAGCTTCTCCAGCGTACCCAGGTCCACCTCCTCACCCCTTTCCAGTTCAACATCATACAGTTTTCCGGCTTTCATGTCCAGCACAGAGGCGGAGTCCTCCGACATGAAATAAACCTGGTAATCGCCCGGGTATAGATACCTGAACCTGAACTGGCCCAGATGGTTGGTCCTCACCCTGTCTCCTACCTCCTTCTGATCTCCGTATACAATAAAGATATCCTCGTCCACAGCCGGCATTTCGTAAACCATCACTGAAAAATCATCATTGTAAAACTGCTCTGTCACTGTACCTGAAACGGACCCTTTGCCGCCTGGTCCCTCACTCTTCTCACATGCGAGAAAGAGAGGGGATACCATGAACAAAACGACAACTACTTTTACGCAGGAAAGGAACCTTTCCCTGCACTTTCGAACGAACATCCTTAAAATTTATTAATCTGTCAGATCAAATATAACAAAATCCATTTCGGGAAAGTAGCTCCAGTAACATATGTTACAGATTTAACCCCGTTAACCTCCCCATATTTGATCCATCAGAAAAATCAGAAATCCATAAACAGTAAATATATGTTACGGGAAGTAGTTAAAATAGACGAGGAGTTGTGTGATGGATGCGGTGCATGTATTCCAAATTGTCATGAAGGTGCCCTGCAGATGATCGACGGCAAAGCCAGGCTCATCAGCGACCTGATGTGCGACGGATTGGGCGCCTGTCTGGGCCACTGTCCCCAGGGTGCAATCACTATTGAAGAGAGAGAGGCTGAACCTTACAATGAGACAAGGGTCATGGAGATCATGGTGGAGAAGGGTGAAAATACAGTGGTGGCTCACCTGCAGCATCTGAAGGAACACAACGAACTTGAGTTCCTGAGGGAGGGTGTTCAGTACCTGAAAGATCATGCAGCACAACTGGATTTCAGTATTACAGAAGCAATGAACAGGGTACACCATGCAGTGGTGGAGGAACCCCAGCTGGCATGTGGTTGTGCAGGTTCAGAAGCACGCAGTTTTAATCCACAGTCTTTGCCCGGTGGCACCGTTCCCGCTGCCGGTGCCTTTACCCTGGCTGGTGGAATGCCCTCTGAACAGCCTTCTGAACAGCCTTCTGAACTGAGACAGTGGCCGGTACAGATGCACCTGATCAATCCTGGGGCATCCTACTTCAGGCAAACGGACCTGGTACTGGCTGCCGACTGTGTGGCTTATTCACTTGGTAATTTTCATTCGAAGTGGCTAAGGGGGAAGACGCTGGCGATTGCCTGTCCCAAACTCGATTCCGGAATTGAAAGCTATGTGGAAAAGATCAGGGGCCTTATCGATGATGCAAAGATCAATACCCTGACGGTAATGATGATGCAGGTACCCTGTTGCGGGGGACTGCTGCAAATGGTCCGAATGGCTTCCGGACAGGCTGAGAGAAAGGTCCCTGTAAAAAAGATCATCGTTGGCGTTGAAGGAGATATCCTGGGTGAAGAGTGGGACTAAAAATGTTAGAGAGATAATGATCCAAAAACAACTGAGACTACCGGTTGCTGTATTCTTCTTTATTCTGTTCCTCCTGGTACCGGTCCAGCTGAAGGTCGAAAATCCCATGTTGCTGCTGGAGCGGTTTCTACCGGGAGGAGGATGGATCGAACTGGTCTTTATCGCCCTCTATGGCGCTGTGGTAGCATATTATATGCAGGACCCTTCCCGGGTCCAGGTGTGGAGAAGATATACCTGGCTGGCCTTTTCCGTCCTGTTCTTTTCCCAGTTGATACTGGGTCTTATGGGATATGACCGGTTCCTGATGACCGGAAAACTGCATCTGCCTGTTCCGATGATGATCCTTGCCGGCCCCATCTACAGGGGACACCTCTCGGTGATGAGTATCCTGTTTGTGAGCACCATCGTACTCTCGGGGCCTGCCTGGTGCAGCCACCTGTGCTATTTTGGCGCCATCGATTCTTTCAGCGCGGCAGGAAAAACAAGGCGGTCCCCCCTCCGTTACAAGTGGGCATTGAAATCAACCGTACTCCTCATGGCCATTACCGGAGCCCTGCTGTTGAGATGGATGAAGGTCCCGATAGCAATTACAACACTTCTGGCCATTGGATTTGGTGTAATCGGCATAGGGCTGATCCTTCTTGTGTCGCGGAAAGAGGGCCGGATGATCCACTGTACTTCATACTGTCCCATCGGTACCATTGTAAACCTTACCCGCTTTATCAATCCATTCAGGCTTGCCATAGATCAGAACAGCTGCACCTCCTGCATGGCCTGCACCACCAAATGCAAGTATGATGCGCTGAACCCGGCAGATATCGTTCAAAGAAAGCCGGGTATGACCTGCACCTTCTGTGGCGACTGTCTCTCTTCATGCCATGCCGGCTCCATACATTACCGGTTCCCCGGCCTGTCGGCCCATCGTGCCAGAAATCTCTATCTGCTGATCACCATATCGTTGCATGCTGCGACCATGGCACTGGCCAGGATTTAGGACCTCCTGCAGTATTATTTCCCGTATATCAGACCCTGCACTCCCGTTCAATCCACTTCAAGAACCACCACGGACCGGGCCGGGATTGTCAGCTCTATTTTTCCCTTTTTAAACATTGCTCCGTCGAATCCCACCGGAACCACCTCTTCGGGATCTGAAAAAGAGTTGTGACTGTCCATCAACTCTGAAGTTAACAGCTGGCCGGAAACCTTGCCTTTCTCCTTCCCCTTGAGCTCAACCTCCATATGTACCGCCTGGTTTGGATCGATGTTCACCAGGGAGAGGTGGATCACTCCTGACTGATCCATCGATGCACTGGCACTGATGGCCGGGAGCGAATCTGACCCCATCATATAATCGGGGCCTTCCAGCGTCTGAGGGAGCAGGGTGGCATCATGATGCACCTTGTACATATTGTAGATATGATAGGTAGGTGTCAGCAGCATCTTCTCTCCATCGGTAAAGATCAGCGCCTGCAAAACATTGATCGTTTGTGCGATATTGGCCATGCGTACCCGTTCGCAACGGGCATTGAGATAGTTCAGAGTCAGGGCAGCCACCAGGGCATCACGCATGCTGTTTTGCTGGAACAGGAATCCCGGGTTTGTTCCGGGCTCCACATCGTACCAGGTCCCCCACTCATCGAAGGCCAGCGCCACCCTTCTCTGCGGATCGTACTGGTCCATGATCTCCATATGGTGGTCAATGACCTCTTTGATATGCAGACACCTTTTCAATACATCGAAATAGCGATCCTCTCCGAACCCCGTGGCAGGTCCCTTTGAACGCCAGTCGGTTGTATAGTAATGCAGCGATATCCCGTTCATCAGATTGTAAGGGACCTTTTTCATCAGGGTTTCGGTCCAATTATAATCTTCCGAATTGGCACCGCCTGCAATCTTAAACAGCCTGTTGTCCCCGTAATTCCGGCAAAAAGTAGCATATCTCCTGAACTGATCGGCATAGAAGTCTGCCGTCATATTGCCGCCGCAACCCCAGTTCTCATTTCCTACATCCCAGAACTTCACTCCCCAGGCATTGTCCCTGCCATTGACCCTCCTAAGGTCGGCCATTGGACTGATCCCGTCGAAATTCAGGTACTCCACCCACTGCGACATCTCCTTCACAGTACCACTTCCCACATTTCCGCAGATAACAGGCTCTGTCCCCAACTGTTCACAGAGTTCCATGTACTCGTGGGTTCCAAAGCTATTGTCCTCCGTTACACCTCCCCAGTGGGTATTCACCATCTTCGGACGCAGAACCGGGTCCCCGATACCATCCATCCAGTGATATTCATCGGCAAAACAACCGCCTGGCCATCTCAGATTTGGGATTTTGATCTCCCTGAGAGCCTTCACCACATCATTGCGGATCCCGTTGGTATTGGGGATCTCCGAATCATACCCCACCCAATATCCACCATAAATGCAGTGTCCCAGGTGCTCTGAAAAATGCCCGTATATATGGCGGCTGATGGTTTCGGTGCCACCCTGTGTATCCACCATAAGATAAGCTTGTTCCTGGCCGTTCACTTTTAGTGTAAACAGGGATGAGCTGACGGCCAGGATCAGGATCGCTGCTTGTAGACTTTTTGTTTTCATTTATCTGTTGGTTTGGGTCATATTAGAAGGGACTGCGATGATGAAACTGGCTTTCCCGACATTCTCATCTTCCAGTTTTTCAACATTTTCCTGGCTAACGGTTGTGATGGTAACAATATTCAGATCCTTGTCGGCCTGCTTCAGAAACCAGTAGACACTCTCAAATTCGTCGGAATGGTATGCTCCGTTATAATGGATAAGCAGTTTTCCGGGCTTCCAGCTCTTCATGATAAAGTAGGACATGGTCGCATCCTTGATAGCCTGGGCATCAACCAGGTTGATGCTGTTGTGACTGCCCATGGGGCTGGCCATTGCCATGGGGGATGTAGCTGATGTATCGCCTGCCGGCGCTGCTGCTTCAATTAACTGCCTGTAGCAGTTGAGCGATTTATCGTACTCAAGAGGAAGCGGAGCTATGTATGATTTGGCCTCAAGGCTGAGGTCATCAAGTGAAGCAACACCCTGTTTAAATACCATGTTGGCATACCTCCTGGGAATATTGGTGGCCACGAATTTGAGACCTTTCTCCTTTGCTATCAATACCAAAGGTTTATAATCTGTCAGATAGTTGTTCCAGAGCCGGGCCTCCTCCTCAAACTGAGTTTCGGTGATCTTTCCGGCAAGGTACTCATCCATGATCAGCTGGTTATCTGCCTCGAACATTTCGGCGCCCAGGATCAGCGATTCTCCCCTGGCCTTGTAAAGGTCGCTGGTCAGTTCCAGCTGCAGCCAGTGTGATATGGGGTTGGTGTGATACTCTCCAAAAAGGACGATATCTGCACCGGATGCGGTTTCCAGCATCTTCTCATACCTGGCCCTCTTCCCATCTTCCCTGAACAACCTGTAAGCCGGTTTCTGAGCCATGGACACCATGGAGGCAGATCCAGATAAGAGTATGATCAAAAGGGAGTTACGATATATTTTTCGAAGGTAATTCATTCTTTATTGTTTATTAAGAAGTAAAGCGTTGAACAGTAGCTTGTAGGAGGCCTGGGTGGAAGCCCTGAACTGGGGTCCGAATCCATACATCACAAACTGTCCTTTTCCTTTTTTCATCCAAATCATGGCTGCCTTGTTACCCATCTGCTCCTCACCTGCTGCATATCCCGACATCAACAGGTCTTTCTCCGGGTAGGTGGCGATCACGCGCCGGTCCATATCAAATTTCGGTACAGAGGTGGCAAACACCGGCCTTCCCCTGGAAAATACACCGATGCTCTCAGGCATTCCCAGCGTAAGCGGGTGACCTGCTGCCAGGTCGATCTTTACGAGGCTTCCGGGGATGGATAATCCGGCTTTGGCCAGGTCGGATGAGATATCACGGAACGGCAGATTGAACTCCTCCTCGGAATCCTTGTGCTTGATGGTCAGCATCCCTTCGAACAGGCCCACCGATCGTCCCCAGGCGATCACATTGCCACCCTCATCGATGAAGGTCATCAGTTTCTCGAAACCCTCCTTGCCGATCCCCTTCATATATTCAGGAGCATAGCTCCCCACATAATAGGAGTCCCCCGATTTCTGTTTACCGGTCATCAGTATCTCTTTATTGTTGTCAGGAAAGATGATCACATCAAACTGCTGGCTCAGTTCGGTCTTGGCAAAATCTCCCGGGTGCAACACCGTAAAGGGTATGTGGTAGCTATCGAACAGAAAGCGGGTCCAGCCGGCATCCATATCAGAAAAATAGGTCTCCACCAGTGCAATTTTCGGGATCTCAACCGGAGCGGTGCTTAATGCTCTCCGGTCGACCTGCAGACCGGGCTGGAAACGAAGCGACTGAACCAGTTCATCCCACTCTCCTTTTTTGGATCCCTGGTTAATGATAAAACTTCCTGCACCGTAAGTGCTCCCCCCTATCTCGGTATCTTGCCTGAGTCTATCCACCTTCATCCCCTTTTCAAGTGCATTAAAAGCGGCCCGGAATGATTCATTGGAGCTCACAGGAAGTACCATGACCGTTCCCTCTATCTCGCCCTCTTTCAAATCATATACACCCTCAATCCTGCTCAGGCTGTTCTCCAGCTCTTCGCTGCGCGTTTCAATTTCACTGGAGGCGACCTGCCGGGCCAGCGGCAGCGACCAGGTGGTAATATCATAAGGCTCTATCAGCTTTCCGCCCGTTGTATAGTGCCGTTCAGGGTACTCCTGGGTCTCCATCACCTCTTTGATAAAAGTGCGGAATGGTTGTGCCAGGGGAATCACCACATCTCCAGCTTTGTAGATCTTTCCGGAGAGGATCACCTGTTTATCCAGGGTATAGACCTCTATCCCGTGTTCCTTCATCAGGTTTACCAGGTTGACCAGTTCTCCCTGGTCATGCTGCTCCGTCGGCATGATAAAGTAGTAGGGAGCCTCACTCCTGCCCAGGGCTACCTGTTCCCTGCACACCCTGTTCCGGAAAGCAAGGATATCCTCCCTGTAAAGTGAGGCTGTTTTGATAATGGAAGCAGTTGAAGAGAGCTCCAGGTTCACAATATCACCCAGGCGCCACCAGCCCCCTTCCCAGGGTAACAGCATATTGATGCTCTTTTTGTACTCGGCAAGACCCTTCCCTCCAACACCCAGTTCGGTGGGTTCAACATAGATAGGTTTGGCGATCTGGGCGCTGGCAGCTTCTGTCAGAAACCCGATCACATTCTTCCAGATGCAAGTCTCCGTGGACCCGGGCCAGTAGTCGTCGAATTCGTAGTGCTGGGTAACTCCGGCCAGGCCATCTGCTGTAACATCTGTGGCCATATGCTGTCCGAACACCCCGATCCAGTCAAAGATCCCGGCCGGAACGTTCTCGGCGATGGGATCATGGTTGGGGGGAACAAAGAAACGGGGACCTGTGGATCCCATCTGGTGTTTTTCGACCATCACCTGAGGGAACCAGGTCTGGTCAAAGATCCTGTCGATGGCCCTGGTATCCTCCTGGCTCAGGATCACAAAATCGCGGTTGTTATCATGTCCCACATACTTGTGGTAAACCGACGGAAGAGCTGCTCCCTCATATTTGGTCCCTTTATACTTCAGGTAGTTCTCCACGACCAGGTCCATGCCGTCCGGATTATGATTGGGGACTATCATATAGACCACATTATTGAGCCATTCCAGCTTTTTCTGATCCCCGGTCGAAGCATAATCCCAGGCGATCAGGGGGGCTGCCTGGGATGGGCCCACTTCCGTGGAGTGCATGGAAAGCGTGGCCACTACGAATACCTTCCCATCCCTGATCATGCCCTGCAGCACCTCTTTGTCAAGACCGGCGTTTAGTGCCAGTTCACGGTTGATCTTTTTAAGTTCTTCCAGTTTGCGTATGTTCTCCTCACAGGAGATAAAGGTGATATACATGGGCCTGCCCATCGGAGAGTTCCCGATCTGCTCCATATGGATACGGTCCGATTCACCATCCAGCTTTTGAAGATAGGCGATCAACTGCTCATAGGTAAACAGGTTCCGGTCCGAACCCGGTTCAAAGCCAAAAAATTCGGCAGGTTTTGTAATCGAGCCATCCTGGGCCAGAATCCCCATTATTGAGAGCATCATGGCCATAGTAAGAAGTACTTTTTTCATCATACTGGAAGATTTAGATTTATGCGGATCAACCGATCCAGATAGTTTTAATGTTGACAAATTCCTTGATCCCTTCATCCGAAAGTTCCCGGCCATAACCGGATTTTTTAATCCCTCCAAAAGGGAGCCTCGGGTCGGACTTCACCATGGCATTCACGAAAACGGCCCCCTCGTCGGCACCCCTGATAAAAAGTTCAGCCATCCTTTCCGATGCTGTGAAAAGCTGCATTCCAAGCCCGAACTTCGAGGTGTTGGACAGTTCCAGTGCATGTTCGGGAGAAGTGGCTTCCATTACGGCGAAGACAGGTCCAAAAACCTCCTCGTCAAAGACAGGCATTCCGGGAGTGACCCCCGTAAGAACGGCAGGTTGGAAAAAAGCCCCGTTCCGTTCTCCTCCAATGTGCAGCCTGGCTCCCATCTCCACTGACCTTCTCACCTGATCCTCCACCTCTTTAGCCTGCCTGACAGAGACCAGGGGACCCACCTGAGTTTTCTCGTCCATGGGGTCACCCATCACCTGCTGTTTAACCCTGCTCACCAGCAGCGGGATAAAATCTTCTGCGATCCACGATTCAAGTATGAACCTTTTGGCTGCTATACAACTCTGTCCCCCGTTCTGCATCCTGGCCGGAATGGCCATATTGAGTGCCAGTTCCCGGTTGGCATCGTTCAAAACGACAAAAGCGTTGTTCCCTCCCAGTTCAAGCACACATTTTTTCAAATGTTTGCCCGCTTCGGCCGCGACTGCCATTCCTGCCTCTTCGCTCCCGGTCAGCGTCACTGCTTTTATGTATTCACTTGCAATAACACCAGCAACCCTGTCCGATCCAATAGCCAGATTCTGAAATGCGCCCTCTTCAAACCCTGCCTCCGTAAAGATCTCCTCAATGGCCCCGGCACATCCCTGCACATTGGAGGCGTGTTTGAGCAACACCGTATTTCCTGCCATCAGGGCCGGAGCGGCAAACCGAAACACCTGCCAGAAGGGAAAGTTCCAGGGCATCACTGCCAGAACGGGCCCAAGCGGTTCAAAAATTACCCTGCTCTCATCAGCTTCCGTCTCCACTATTTTATCAGCGAGGAATTGCTCCGCATTGTTGGCATAATATTCGCACACCCAGGCACACTTTTTCACTTCGGCTTCAGATTCGGTAACAGGTTTACCCATCTCCCTCGTGATCACCTCGGCAAACTCCCTGCTGCGATCACGAAGTACAGTTGCAGCACCCTTCATCAGTGTTGCACGCTCTTCAAAGGTGGTTTCCCGGTATTTTATAAAGGTGGTATGCGCCCGTCCCAGCTGGACAGCAAGAGCCATATCCGACAACTGTGGATAGTTGATGATCCGGGATGGATCAAAAGGGTTGATGCTCTTCAGGACAGCCATATCTGGATCGCGGCATTATTGTGAAACCGCAATTTAGAGTAAACACAAGGATTATCAAAAATAATAATATTTTTACCTGTTAAACCACTAACACTCTAACGACCTAACATTCCTTTTATGAAACTCACACTGCTCGACATTCTGATTATTTCCGCTTACCTGGCCTCGACCGTTGTCATCGGACTGGTTATGAAAAAGCGTGCACAACAGGATAAAACTGCCTATATGCTGGGTGGGAACAAGCTGCCATGGTATATGCTTGGATTGAGCAACGCATCGGGAATGTTCGATATCTCGGGTACGATGTGGCTGGTAACCCTGGCCTTTGTATACGGTCTGAAGTCCATCTGGATCCCATGGCTCTGGCCGGTCTTCAATCAGATCTTCCTGATGGTTTTTCTCTCCATCTGGCTGCGGCGCTCCAATGCGACAACCGGGGCTGAGTGGATCCGTACACGATTCGGTACGGGAAGGGGTGGCGTGCAATCGCATTGGATCGTTGTGGCATTCGCCCTGATCAGTTGCCTGGGATTCCTTACCTATGGCTTTATCGGATTGGGAAAGTTTGTGGAGATCTTCATCCCCTGGGAGGTGGTTTCGCCCTTTATACCATTCGAGGTACCCCCGCAGTATGTGGCTCATCTGTACGGGATCATTTTCACGCTGTTTGCCGTTTTTTATTCAGTACTCGGAGGTATGAACAGTATCGTCTGGGCCGACGTGGTACAGTATACCATCATGACCATATCAGCCATTGTTATCGGTGTGATTGCAATGGGGGCACTTACCGATCATCCGCTCCTGGTACCGGATGGCTGGATGAACCCGTTCTTCGGGGCCAGGCTTCATCTGGACTGGTCCAATATCATCAGTGAGGTGAACGAAAAAATAATCAGTGACGGTTATTCGCTGTTCGGCATCTTCTTCAGCATGATGCTCTTCAAGGGAGTGCTGGTGAGCCTGGCGGGACCGGCTCCCAATTACGATATGCAGAAGATCCTCTCAACCAGATCTCCAAAAGAAGCCGCCAAGATGTCGGGTTTTGTCTCTGTGATCCTGATGCCGACCAGGTACTTTATGATCGCTGGTTTCGCGGTGCTGGGACTGCTCTTTTATGATAAACTTGACCTGATCGTGGGAAACAGGATCGATTTTGAACAGATCCTGCCTTCTGCCATCAGCGAATTTGTACCGGTTGGATTCATGGGACTGCTGCTTGCCGGACTGCTTGCCGCCTTTATGTCCACCTTTGCCGGTACCCTGAACGCGGCGCAGGCCTATATTGTGAATGACATCTATCTCAAATATATCAAACCCGATGCAACACGGAGACAGGTGAGCCGTACCAACTACCTGACCGGAATTGTGGTGGTGACCATCAGTGTGATCTTCGGCTTCTTCGCGCAGGATGTGAACAGTGTTCTGCAGTGGATCGTTTCGGCACTCTGGGGAGCCTATGTCGTTTCCAACATACTGAAATGGTACTGGTGGCGGTTCAACGGATCGGGCTTTTTCTGGGGAATGTTTGCCGGGATCGTCTCCGCATTGATCTGCAGCAAAATATTTGACTTCCTCGATCTCTACTACTTCCCGGTTATCCTGGTAATATCGGCCGCAGCAGCCATTGCCGGCACATTCACCAAACCTCCCACAGAGGAGGAGACACTGAAGAGTTTCTATAAGAATGTGAAGCCATGGGGATTCTGGAAACCCATCCACGATAAGGTGGTGGCCGAGGACCCGACATTCCGCAGAAACGAAAATTTCCGGATGGATATGTTCAACGTGGTGGTGGGTACCGTTGCCCAGACAGCGCTGGTGATCTTTCCCATCTATATAGTGCTGAAGAAGATGTTACCCCTGGGTATTTCCCTTGCCATTATCGTGGTCTGTTTTATTATCATGAAGAGAACGTGGTGGGACAGGCTGCCCAACGATAAAGCAACAGATCAATGACAGGTGGATCCATCCTCCTGTTCAGGGAGGAGCTTGAAAAAGAGTTGAAGGAAAATATACTCTCCTGGTGGATGAAATATTCGCCCGACAGGGAACTTGGAGGCTTTTACGGACACATCGATCACAGGAACCAGGTGATGCATGGTGCAGGAAAAGGAGCGGTGCTCAACGCCCGCCTTCTCTGGACCTTCTCGGCAGCCTACAGGATCTACAAAAAACCGGAATACCTGGAGACTGCATTAAGGGCATATGATTATATCACTACCTATTTTATTGATAAAGAATATGGGGGTGTATACTGGGAACTGGAACCTGACGGAAGCGTGCGTTCCTCCCGGAAACAGGTCTATGCGACTGCCTTTACCATATACGGACTGGCAGAATATCACATGGCCTGCGGCGATATTGAACCAATCAATGTTGCACAGGATCTTTTCATGGAGCTGGAGGCTCATGCTTTCGACAGGGAACACAATGGTTACACAGAAGCGCTTTCCGCGAGGTGGCAACCACTGGAGGACCTGAGGCTCAGCGAGAAGGATCAGAATGAAAGCAGGACGATGAATACCCATCTTCATATCCTGGAGGCCTATGGCAATCTTTACAGGATCTGGAAGGAACCGGCATTATTAGAAGCCCTGAAGAACCTGATCGGGCTTTTCCTTGAGCATTTTGTGGACGGTGAAAGAGACGGGTTGAATCTCTTTTTCGATGCACAGTGGAACCTCAAATCCACCCTGATTTCTTACGGGCACGACATAGAGTGTGCGTGGCTATTGCATGAGGCAGCTATCATATCCGGGGACAAGGGACTTGTATCCAGGACCGGTGAACTGGCCGTTAAGATGGCCAGGGCGAACAGGACGGGATTGTCAGAGAACGGGGGACTTTATTATGAGTACTTCCCTGAAACCGGGGAGGTGGACAGCGACCATCACTGGTGGGTCCAGGCGGAAGCAATGGTGGGGTTTTATAACGCCTTCCAGTTGTCGGGGGAGCAGGAATTCCTGGACAATTCGCTGGGTAGCTGGAATTTTATAAAGGAGTATCTGATCGACCGGGAACTGGGGGAGTGGTACTGGAGCGTCGATGCCAGGGGAATCCCTCAGACCGTGAAGGAGAAGGCAGGATTCTGGAAGTGCCCCTACCACAACGGGAGGGCCTGTATGGAGATGATCCGCAGGACCGGAGAAGAGACAGAACATATCCAATAACAAATGATCATTCATTATGAATACTTTTCAGGAGCGACAAAGAGCCGTCCGCAAGGCACATGAGGAGGTGCTCTCAAGAAAGAACAGGAAGCTGTACAGTACAAACGGTATTTTCAACCGTTACCAGTACCCGGTGCTTACGCGCGAACATTTCCCCCTGGAGTGGAGATTTGATTTCAACCCTGCAAGCAATCCACGGTTTATGGAGCGGATCGGGTTCAATGCAGCATTCAATGCGGGGGCTATCAAGTGGAAAGGGAAGTATCTTCTGGCCGTCCGTTCAGAGGGCAACGACCGCAAATCTTTCTTTGCCATTGCAGAGAGTCCAAACGGATTGGACAATTTCAGGTTCCGGGAGCGGCCATTGACCATGCCTGAAACAGCCGATCCCGATACCAATGTATACGACATCAGGCTGACCCTCCATGAGGATGGCTATATATACGGGGTATTCTGTACCGAACGCAGGGACCCTGCAGCGCCCGAAGGTGATACCAGCAGCGCAGTGGCTGCCGCCGGACTGGCCCGGACAACCGACCTGGTCGAGTGGGAAAGGCTGCCCGACCTGGTCACTTACGGCGGACAACAGCGCAATGTGGTGCTTCATCCCGAATTTATCAATGGAAAATATGCCTTCTATACGAGGCCGCAGGATGGATTCATTGATACAGGATCGGGAGGAGGGATCGCCTTTGGATCCTCCGGTTCAATGATCCATGCGGAGGTGAAAGAGGAGCATATCCTGGATGCCAAGGCCTACCATACGATCTACGAACTCAAGAATGGCCAGGGTCCCGCACCCATTAAAACTGAACAGGGATGGCTCAACCTGGCCCACGGTGTGAGAAACTGTGCCGCAGGGCTCAGGTACACGCTCTATATGTTCATGACCGCATTGGATGATCCCTCCAGGGTGATCCATAAGCCCTCCGGACTCTTTATGGGCCCACTGGGCGACGAGCGTGTGGGGGATGTCTCCAATGTGTTGTTCTGTAACGGGTGGATCGCGGATGATGATGGCACCGTATTTATCTATTACGCCTCATCAGATACCCGCATGCATGTGGCAACCTCAACCATTGAGCAGCTGGTTGACTACTGTATCAACACGCCGGAGGACGGGCTCCGTTCGGCAGCTTCCGTGCAGCAGATAAACAGGCTGATCGACCGGAACAAAGATTATCTTGATGGCTAGTTTTGTCCCGGAGGCTGTGATGCTATCATATGAGTGCATGCATATGATAGCATCACCGTTCAATTACCCAAGACCACCTTCACCTGGTTTACACTGTCTTCTTTGCAGATTGGAACCAGGTTCCCATCCAGGCGGTTGCCGTTAAGGTACAGCTCTTTCACTCCACAGGAGACATGATCCGGGTTGGTGACTTCAATGTGGTAGCTGGCTCCCCTGAATTTCCGCCTGACCACATACCCATCCCACGCTTCAGGAACAACCGGGTTGATCCGCAACCCGTCATAATCGGTCCGGATTCCCAGGATAAATTGAGTGACAGCGTAGAAATTCCACGATGCCGTGCCGGTAAGCCAGCTGTTCTTTGCCTCGCCGGGTGTAAAGGCATCTTTGCCAGCTATCATCTGTGAATATACATAGGGCTCAGTCTTGTGAAGGTCACTGATAGCCTCCAGGTAAGGGGGACAGATCTTCCTGAAATAGTCCCAGGCAGCATCACCGTTCCCCACCAGTGTCTCGGCGATCATGATCCAGGGATTGTTGTGGCAGAAGATGCCCGCATTCTCCTTGTACCCCTCCGGATAGGTGCTGATCTCACCATACTTTACAATATAACTTGTAAAGGCAGGGTTGTTCAATACGATCCCGTATTCACAATCGAGCCGGTCTTTTACCGAATCAAGCGCTGTCCGTGCGCGTCCATCCTCCAGGCCGATCCCGGCCATGATGCACATCCCCTGTGATTCAATAAAGATCTTGCCCTCCTCGCATTCATCACTGCCCACCTTCTTTCCAAAATGATCATAGGCCCTTACAAACCACCTGCCATCCCATCCATGTTCATTCATCACCTTTTTCATGACACTTATATGCCCGGCCGCTTCAGCCGCCTCGCTCTCCAGGCCCAATTTCCTGCAGATCTGTACAAAGGCATCTCCGTATAACACGAACATCCCTGCGATAAAGACCGATTCGGCCACGCCGCCTTCGCTGTTCTCGGTGGTCTGGAATGCCTCGCCCGGCGCCTCTGAAAAGCAGTTCAGATTCAGACAGTCGTTCCAGTCTGCCCTGCCGATCAGTGGCAGCTGATGGGGACCCAAATTTTCTACCACATGGTAAAATGAACGCTTCAGATGCTCAAACAGGGTAGCCTGGTTGGAATCATCGTTATCGAAAGGGACCATTTCATCCAGGATCGACCAGTCGCCCGTCTCCCTGATATACTCATCAGTTGAGAGTATCAGCCAGAGTGGATCATCATTAAAGTTGCTTCCCACTGCATCATTCCCCTTCTTTGTCAGAGGCTGGTACTGGTGATAGGCACCGCCATCCTCAAACTGGGTGGAGGCGATATCAATAATACGGTCCCTGGCCCTTCCAGGCACCTGGTGCACAAAACCGATCAGATCCTGGTTGGAATCGCGGAATCCCATACCCCGTCCAATGCCCGATTCAAAGAAAGAGGCACTGCGGCTAAAATTGAAGGTAATCATGCACTGGTACTGGTTCCAGGTATTAACAGCCCTGTTGAGCTCCTCCTCCGGATGCTCCAGCTGGTATACCGACAAGAGCTCATCCCAGAATGCTGCCAGTTCATTATAAGCCCTGTCCACATCGCCGTTGGACCGGAACAGGGCCATCATATCCTCTGCGGGTCTCTTGTTGATTTCCTGTTTTCCGGTAAATTTATCTGCAACCGGCACTTCCACATATCCCAGTACGAATACCAGCTCCTTCTCTTCACCCGGTTCCAGCTCTACCCGGAGATGATGAGACGCAATGGGCGACCATCCGTGTGCGTGGGAGTTCCGGGAACGACACTCCATTACTGCACCGGGAGCATCAAACCCATTATACAGGCCAAGGAAAGCATCGCGGTCCGTATCCAGTCCGGTCACACTTTCGTTGACGGTGTAAAACGCATAATGATCGCGCCTCTCCCTGTACTCGGTCTTGTGATAAATGGTCGAACCAACGATCTCCACCTGTCCCGTGGAAAAATTCCTTTGAAAGTTGGTATTGTCATCAAGCGCATCCCACAGGCACCACTCCACAAATGAGAAAAGAGAGAATGAGCGCTTCCGGTTGCTGTGATTGGTCAGTTTCACCTTTTGCACTTCACCCCTGTATCCCAGGGGTACCAGGTAGAGCACTTCAGCCTCCAGCTGGTCCACCTCCCCGGTTATTCTCGAGTAACCCATCCCGTGCCTGCACTCATACCGGTCCAGTTCTGTTTTTACGGGTTTCCATCCGGGCGACCACACATTTCCATTCTCATTGATATAAAAGTACTTACCTCCATCATCCACCGGCACATTGTTGTACCTGTAGCGGGTGATCCTGCGGAGGCGCGCATCCCTGTAAAAACTGTAACCCCCGGCCGTATTGGTGATAATGGAGAAGAATTCTTCACATCCCAGGTAATTGATCCAGGGATATGGAGTACGCGGATTGGTGATGACATACTCTCTGTTTTGATCATCAAAATGCCCGAATTTCATCAGATTATGCTTGAGATAAATATTGATTGTTCTATTGCAATGTACTTAAATTTACAATGACTACATTTATATCTGTGGAACAAAACATGGATCATCTGTCATTTCTGAAGATGGCTGTTGATGAGGCTTTCAAGGGCATGCGTTCCGGGGATGGGGGCCCTTTTGGAGCTGTCATCATAAGAGACGGACGGATCATCGGCAAGGGTCACAATACGGTACTGAGTTCAAAAGATCCCACCGCTCATGCCGAGATAAATGCGATTCGCCATGCATGCGGGCAACTGAATGACCATCGCCTGACAGGGGCAGTGATCTACACCAATTTCGAACCCTGCCCCATGTGTCTTTCGGCCGTTTACTGGGCAGATATAAGGTCGCTGTACTATTGTAACGGGCGTGTCGATGCTGAGAAGCTGGGTTTCATGGATGCACACCTTTACCATGAAATTGCATTAAAAGAAGATCACAGGGAGATAAAAATATCCCGGATTTCAGTTCCGGAAATGGAAGCACTGATGGAAGAGTGGATGGGCCTGGAGGGTAAGAACCTTTACTAAACAGCTTCAAAACTATTTGGAAATCAGAGATCATCTGTTATTTTTATAGATTGATCGACCTAAACTAAATCTAATCACATTATGGACAGAAGAAATTTTATCGGAAAGTCGGCCATTGCCGCTGGTGCATTCACCATAGTTCCCGGCCACGTCACAGCCAGGGGTTCCAAAGAAAAAACAGCCCCAGGTGACAGGGTCAACCTGGGTTTTATAGGGGTGGGAAAACAGAGCCAGTATTTGTTAAGTATGATGGCAAAATGTCCGGAAACCATGATGCTGGCCGGCTGTGACGTAGACACAATGAAGCTGGCGCGCTTTAAAGGAGATGCAGAGAAAGTTAACTCCGCTAAACTGGATGGCGGGAACCATAAGGTTGATACCTATGAACATTACAGGGAACTCCTGGATAGAAAAGATATCGATGCCGTTGTGATTGCGGTCCCCGATCACTGGCATGCCATGATAGCTGTGGATGCTGCCAGGGCCGGCAAAGATATCTACTGTGAAAAACCTATGGCCTCAACCGTGGCAGAAGGCCGGGCAATGGTCAGTGCAACGAGGAAATTCGACCGGGTTTTTCAAACGGGAAATATGCAACGTTCCTGGAGGGATTTCAGGCACGCCTGCGAAATGGTTTCCAACGGATATATCGGTCAGGTGAAGGAGGTCAATGTGAGTGTGGGGGATCCTGTGATGGCCTGCGAACTGCCGGCCGAGCCTGTTCCTGATTTTCTGAACTGGGACCTCTGGGTCGGCCCCTCACTTTTCAGGAACTATAATTCAGAACTGGCTCCCTCAATAGCATTTGACGGATATCCCAACTGGAGGAACTACCGTGGTTTTGGCGGTGGGATGATCACCGACTGGGGTGCTCATATGTTCGATATCGCGCAATGGGCTCTTGGTATGGATCAATCCGGACCAGTTGAGTTTATCCCTCCTGAGCACAGGGCTAAAAGAGGAATGCAGATGAAGTA
>Ga0055449_10000097_pt1 | contig 22434 bp, 12 predicted proteins | sample China_Galinas_PW_2_FD_57739 | JGI IMG/M metagenome (GOLD analysis project Ga0055449, IMG submission 57739) | Wetland microbial communities from San Francisco Bay, California, USA, that impact long-term carbon sequestration - China_Galinas_PWB_D1 | ecosystem: Environmental > Aquatic > Marine >... | reverse complement strand
CTCTGCAACGAATCGTCGGACGCCTGCGTCGAGTGCCTGAGCACGAGCGACTGTGACGACGGCAATCCCTGTACGACGGATTCGTGCATCGGAAACGCATGCCAGCACGGCTCGGTCGCCGATTGCTGCCTGACCCACGCTGATTGTGACGATTCCGATTCATGCACCGACGACCGGTGCTACTTGAACCGGTGCGTCCATCAGGAGGTCTGTGAGTGTCGGGTGAACGCGGATTGTGACGACGGGGCTTATTGCAACGGTGCCGAGCGCTGTATCGGCAACACGTGCGTTGCCGGTACGGCACCATGCTCGGGCATTCTCTGTGACGAATCGTCCGACGCGTGTGTCGAGTGCTTCACCGGTGCGGATTGCGGCGACGGCAATCCGTGTACAAACGACGCCTGCATCGGCGGTTCGTGCACCCATGGTGCCATTGCGAATTGTTGCACGAGTCACAGCCAATGCGACGACGGTGATGCCTGTACGGACGATCGTTGTGTGCTCAATCGGTGCCAGAGTCAGAACGTCTGCGAATGCCGGTCGAACGCCGACTGCAACGATGGTGACGTGTGCACCGCGGATGCGTGTGTCAGCAACGCCTGCAGCTATGTGCCGATCTCGAACTGCTGCACCGCCAACGGAGACTGCGATGATGGCGACGCCTGCACCGACGACGTGTGCGTGGCCAACAGATGCCAGCATGTTGACGTCTGCGAGTGCCAGTTCGACGCAGAATGCGATGATGCCGATCCGTGTACCAACGACATCTGCCTGAACCACGCGTGCAAACACTCGGCGATTGCCGGTTGCTGCACGTCGCACAGTCAGTGCAACGACGGCGATGCTTGTACCGAAGATCGGTGCGTTCTGAACCGCTGCCAGAACACCGACACATGCGAATGTCGGCAGGACGGCGATTGCGATGACGGCAACGTCTGCACCAACGATGCCTGTGTCGGCAACGTATGCGTGTTCTCGGCCATCGAGGGCTGCTGCAACTCAGCCGCCGAGTGTGACGATGGCGATTCATGCACGCTCGATCTTTGCGTCAGTGCTCAATGCCAACACACGCAGGAGTGCGAGTGCGCGTCATACAGCGACTGTGACGACGGCGATTCGTGTACGTCCGATCAGTGCGTCGGTGGCGTGTGTCAACACACGGGATCGTGCAGTGGATGCACGTCGTCTGCGGAGTGCAACGACAACAACCCCTGCACGACGGACGTTTGCACAGCGGGGGTTTGCGGCCACGAGGCCGTAAGCGGCTGCTGCACGACCTCGAGCCAGTGTGATGATGGCGACGACTGCACGACAGACACCTGTGTGGATCATGCCTGTGTCAACGTGGCGTCGTGTGCGTGCCGCGTAAGCGGCGATTGCGACGACGGGGACCCGTGCACGGACGACACGTGCGATGCCGGTGTCTGCCTGAACGCGCCCAATCACGTTTGCGAGGCGTTTCGCCCGGCGATCGTGACGGTAACCGCCTCTTTCGCGGAGTTGGTCGGGCAGATCGCCGTCGACTGGGGCGAGCCGGTTGACGGTGTCGAGTACCTTGTGTACCGCTGTGACAACGAGGACATCGGCAGTTGTACGGCGAGGACGGGTTGGATGGCCGGCACTTCCTTCGTCGACGAGGATGTCGAGCCCGGAAAAATCTACTGGTATCGTGTCCGCGGTCGCAACGAGTATGGGGAAAGCGACTACAGCTTGCCGACTTCCGGTTCAGCGCTGCAAGCACCGGATGCGAATGCGCCCAATGATCCCACCGGTGCCGATCCGAACAACGGGGACATCACTGCGGCCGAAGCTGGCGGCACGCAAAACAGCGAGGTGACGGACGGCGGCGATGCCGGGTGCACGGGGTCGGATTGCCCGTCCGGCCCATCGCCTGATGCCAACAATCACGGTTCCGGCGGCGTATCGAACCCGTGTGGTGCCCTCGGCGGCTCGCTCGCGTTCATGCTTATTGGGCTGAGCATGCTGCGGTTTTCGCGCCCGAGACGCCGCCGAGCTGGTGCAAGGACCAGTCAAGTGTAGCGCCAGCGTCAATGCCTGGGCGGGGTGCCATGTCTTCCGCGCAGCGGAAGCATGCTGAACGCGCGCCGTCCCCGCAGGGTGCCATGTCTTTCGCGCAGCGGAAGCATGCCAAAGGCCTGTCGTTGCCGTAGGGTGCCATGCCTTCCGCGCAGCGGAAGCATGCCAAAAGCCTGTCGTCCCCACAGGGTGCCATGCTTTCCGCACAGCGGAAGCATACCCTACGACTTCCTCGGATCATCCGGCAGCGAATCGGCGTCAATGGGCAGAAGCGTATCTCCCATTCCGGCATACTCTCGCGCGCTCGACCACTTCCAATCGACATTGCCCGTGCACAGCCCGCGTCGCACCGGATTGGCGTGGAGGTAGTCGATCGTTTCCCATATATACTTCGGCGACTGTAGGTTCCGGTCGTATCCGCCGCCGCGCTGCCAGAATCGGTGTGCGACATTGCCGTTGGGTTGAACGTCTGCCATCCGGCTCAGGAACTCGGGGCTCTTCTCTTTGACATATCGAATCGCCCGCGTTGAGACGGAGAGTTTGATCGATTGGAGTATCCCGCTGATGTCGTAGTGATCGCGCGTCGGGTAGATGAGCAGGTGGACGTGTTCGGGCATAAGCACGTACGCCCACACGTCGAAGTCGTGTTTCGCCTTGGCCAGTGCTATCGCTTGGATCACCCACATGCGCGAACGATCGCGCGTCAAGAACGGCCTGCGGCGAAAACAACTGAACGTCAGGGCATGCGCGTCGCCGGGCCGGTTATCGCGGTGGCAGGATTTGCGGTAGTGCATGCACCCGGGTTGCATTTGCCCAGCCACCATAATCACGTAGCGTTCTTGGCACTAATGTCAATGCCAGCCGTAAACGGCCTCGCGATGTTCTTCATCCCGCTCGCGTTTGAGCAAATCCGATGCAATTCTAACACCGGCGCGACCGACACTGCGTACGTCATCGTCATTGTGGGATTCCAGTTCCTTAAACCGTTCAACGAACTTCTCGTAGCGATCCGACGACTTCCTAACCACGACGCCCTCTTCGAAGATCGCGGTCTTGGCGATGCTCTGTGGATCGTATCCGTGGCGGGATGCTATGGCAGCCAAGCGAGCCCAATCGGGAAGCGCAAGCACATTGAATGAGTTGAGTGGAAGCAAATGCAGTCCCTTAAGCTCCGGCCTGTCGAGTAGTTCTTCATATGCCTTGCTATCGAGTCCCACTAGATGGGGAATGAGCCTTCGCTTGGCGTTTGACCTTGGTGAGATTGACCGGATCGCCGTTATCCTGTCCTCAAGGCTCAGTGCGGAGACTGCTTTCTGGGCAAGCTTCTCAGGTAGAATCTCCGGCTCCGCTTCGTTCTCTACGCGCCTAAGTACCCACTGGATGGCGATCTCGGGGTTTTCGGCGAGTATCTTCCCAAGGTGATGTTCGCGACCGACTGACTGGAGCAAGGCCTCGCGCCACGAATCGCGAAGGCTCTCGGGCACTTCACCTCGCGGGTCGGCTTCATACATAGCGCATGCAACGGCGACACGAATACTGGCGTCATCGTGATGCAACAGTATTTGGAGTTGTGGCTCTGGAATCCGATTCTGCCGGCACAGACACTCGAGATTCTGCGACCTACCGTGCAGGTGACCCATCGCACATCGGAGCAGATCGCCGGGGACGGACTGAGCCTGTACGACGGCGAACGCCGCAGCAACGGCGAGATCTTCGCGGTCGAAGGCATTTTGGACGATCTCCAGCGCCCCGTCGGACCCATCGTCGAGGAGTCTTGACAGAAACGGGCAGACGATGCGAGACCCGCACCTGATTCTTAGAAGTTCCCGGCACCACTTTGTCGGATCATCGACTTCGCGGGCAAGGACTGCGCAGAAGTCGGGAAGCAAGTCCGGCCACACGTACGCGATATCTGAAACTTGGTTTTCGTAAGATGCCAGCCGAGCGGCAATTGCCTCCGGATTATTCCGTGCCCATTTGGCAGCCAATGCTCGAGCGCGCTCACATAGCTTCTGCACAACCTCCTCTTCGGCAAGCGACTGCCCTGGCGGGTAAATCGTCGCAAATTCGCCATCGAGTTCGGTGTCGAATTGGATCCCAAGCTTATCGCCAATACGGATCGCCTCATAGATCGCACCCTGGTGCCCGTTAGCACATGCTGCCAAATCCATGAGCATCGCTCCGGCGTGCTCGCGCAGAAACTCGCAGTGATCATCTGGCAGCGGCCCAGGCCCGCAATTCGGGGACGCCCACGACGTGATCACCTCAAACATGGGCGCCCAATGATTAACAGAATGCGATGAGAGGAAATCCTGCACCTGCGGCCAAAGCCCCGCCAATTCTCTGAGGAGCTCCAGGCGCATCGGCCCGCGCGTCAGCGTAACCGTATTGCCGCAACCCGGATCGGACTCGTAGGAACTCAATATCGGATCGAATGCAATGGCGAGCGCCCGAAGTCCGGTTCGCTCGTCCTGCCCATTACTCAGCCAACCCAACGCACACGTTATGAGTGCTCGGCGTTTCTCCAAACAACTCAGCCCGGTTTCTCTTGGAGACTTGGCCCAATCCTCCAGCTTGCGAAGCCCGTGGTCCAGGGCGGAATTCATGGGTCGATCGTCTCCGACGGCGACCTGCATCAGAAGTGGTATCGCGGCTTCCGGAGCGAATTCCAGGGTCGGCGATGCGACCTCCATTACCAACTCTGGGTGGAGGCGAAGGACGTTTTCGGATTCGGTCTTGCCTAACCATGCATAGCCCAACCAGCACTCCCTGGCGCTCGTCAACTCCAGGACTTCAAGAAGGTCGCTATCGTTGATGGTCGCACCGATGGCCGTTGCACCAATCAGTGTCTTTGTGTAATCTATGAAGACTGGAATGTTTCTAGCCAAACCGCCGTAGGAAACTGACCGAGCACCGCAGAAAAACACGTCTCGCACGAAGGCGTGCCGCAGCGTCGTCGGTCGGACAGTCAGGCGATTCGCCCCGGCAACTTCGTGGACGATTCCCCCCGACGCAAGGTTTGTGACGATTCCCTGCACTTCTAGTTCGGGTAGCTTGAAGAATCGTGCGACCGATTCAAGTGACATTCCCGCGTCGCCAGCGATGGAGAATCCGGCGAGGACGTTGATCTGTTCATCATTCAGCAAGCTACCGAAAGTAGTTCGTACCACTCGGGCCAATGCGTTGCCGAGTACCACTTTTTTTGTATCGCCGCGCCAGCACATTTGTGCCAACGTTATGGCCAAGCCTGGTCGTCCCTCCGCTTGGTCTACAAGCTCGCGAATCAGCCTTGTCGGACCACTGATCCCCACGCCTTTCACTACGTTGACAATCTGGTCTCGCGTGAGCAGTTTCAGGTCCAGCACCTGTGAGTCCGGAAGGCCGCCCATAAATGTTTGAGCTTCGTCTCTCGCGCCATTCCAGCAAGTGGCCACCAACCTGAACTCGGCTCCGATCTCAGTGCGCAGTTGGCGCAGGCCCACAACTAGGTCTTTCTTTGTATGAGCATCGTCGACAATGAGGAAGTGCGGCTCTAGTTCCCGCAGATCATTAGCGATCCGCCCTAGATCCGTGTCGTTTACAAATAGGCCGTCATTCCCGCGCGCATACTGTTGTAGTAGATATGTCTTCCCGGAGCCGGGATGACCCGCGACAAGGCAATCATGGTCGGCGCGCTCGAGCCACGCGGTTTCCTCTTCGCGTCCAATCAATGCAGTGTCGTTTTGCGGGCGTAGCGACCTTGGGACGATCGACAGCGCGGGGGGATCGCCGGTTAGACCGAGCAGATCGTTGCACCACTTCGGGTCACGATACAGGAGCGCGGCGACTGCCTCTTGGTCGAAAACCTGGATCAGTGAAAAACCCAGTTCGCGGGCCTTGTCTTCAAGATTCCGGCGTCGTCTTGATGTTAATAGATTCGAGGTGACGAAGATCGCCTCTTGGCGCCGCCCGCCGTTGCTTCTGTAGGACTCCAGGTTCCTTGTGAGGTTTCCGATCGCGTTTCCGGCGGTCGTGACCACAAGAGGAAATGCCTCACCCTTACTGTCCGCAATAGCTCCGTCCATGCCGAGGTCGTCACCGCCCGCAACAGGTACACATTGCCAACCGGCCCTTTGCATGAGATCTGGCGCGCAGCGCTCGAACATATCTGGATCGAGTTTGCGTGATAGCGCATCGCGAATCTGATTGAAGAATGGGTCGCGGGTCATCTATTACCTCCACACGGTGCGGACGCCGACGAGACCTTCTCGTACTACCCGAATGTGCAGCCCGCACCGCCTAGCGAAGTTACCAAACAAACTCCTAATTGCAAGTGGGAAATCCGGAGGTGGTCCGCATGCTTCCGCTACGCTGAAGACATGGCACCGTGACGTAGATGCCACCCATGACGAGCATGCTTCCGCTGCGCGGAAGACATGGCACCCACCTTGGATGGTCACTGGGCGGACAAGCATGCTTCCGCTGCGCGGAAAGCATGGCACCCAGACGAAGCGTTTCCTAAGATTCGGATAGACTACCGTCCGGGGATTATTACCCCGCGTTCGGCGGCGATGCGTTCGGCCTTTTCGTAGCCCGCATCGACGTGGCGGAACAGGCCGGTCGCCGGGTCGGCCGTGAGGACGCGCTTGAGTCTCGCGGCCGCTTCCGGCGTGCCGTCGGCCACGATCACCTGACCGGCGTGCAGTGCGTAGCCGATGCCCACGCCGCCGCCGTGATGGAACGAAACCCAACTCGCGCCGCAGGCGGTGTTGACCATTGCATTCAAGATCGGCCAGTCGGCGATCGCGTCGGAGCCGTCCTTCATGCCCTCGGTCTCGCGGTTGGGTGACGCCACGCTGCCGCAATCGAGATGATCCCGCCCGATGACGATCGGGGCGGAAACTTCGCCCTTGGCGACCAGGTCGTTGAATACAAGCCCCATCTTGTCGCGCTCGCCGTAGCCCAGCCAGCAAATGCGCGACGGCAGACCCTGAAACGCGATGCGCTCGCCGGCCAGGCGAATCCAGCGGCAGAGATGCTCGTTTTCCGGGAAGGTTTCGAGGACGGCCCGGTCAGTTCGCTCGATGTCCTTCGGATCGCCGGAAAGCGCGACCCAGCGGAACGGGCCCTGCCCCTCGCAAAACAGCGGGCGAATAAAGAGCGGCACGAAGCCGACGATGTCGAACGCGTTGTCCACGCCGACGAGCTTGGCCTGGCCGCGAATGTTGTTGCCGTAGTCGAAGGTGATCGCGCCGCGGCTTTGCATCTCGAGCATCGCGCGGACGTGCTCGCCCATCGCCCGCATCGACTCGGTCATGTAGCGGTCGGGATCGGTCTTGCGCAGCTTGAGCGCGGCCTCATAGCTCATGCCGTTGGGCACGTAGCCTTCCAGTGCGTCGTGGGCGGAAGTCTGGTCGGTGAGCAAATCCGGCGTGACGTTGCGCTTGATCAACTCGGGCAGGACGTCCGCACAGTTGCCGAGCAGGCCGACGGACAGGGCCTCCTTCTTCTCTTTGCCTTCCTGACACCACGTCAATGCCTCGTCGAGACTGGCCGTCCACCGATCGAGGTAGCGGCTTCGAATGCGCCGCTCGATGCGCGCCTGATCGACTTCCACGCACAGGCAGACGCCTTCATTCATGGTCGCGGCGAGCGGCTGGGCGCCGCCCATGCCGCCGAGCCCGCCGGTCAGCACGAGCCTGCCCCTGAGCGAGCCGCCGAAGTGTTCGCGGGCGGCCGCCCCGAACGTTTCATAGGTGCCCTGCAGGATGCCCTGGGTGCCGATGTAGATCCAACTGCCGGCCGTCATCTGCCCGTACATGGTTAGGCCCATCGCCTCGAGCCGGCGGAACTCGTCCCAATCGCCCCAGTGCGGCACCAGGTTGGCGTTGGCGATGAGCACGCGCGGGGCGTCGGTATGGGTCTTGACGATACCGACGGCGCGCCCGGACTGGACAAGCAGCGTCTCGTCGTTCTCCAGTTGTTCGAGCGCGGCGACGATGCGATCGAAGTCCGGCCAGGATCGGGCGGCCTTCCCGCTGCCGCCGTAGACGACGAGTTGGTCGGGCTTTTCGGCGACCTCCGGGTCGAGGTTGTTCATGATCATGCGTTTGGCCGCCTCTTGCAGCCAGCCTTTGCAGGTGCGCTTGCTACCGCGCGGTGCGCGGACAATGCGGGTCGTGTCGACGTTGGATGCGGCGATCGTCATGGCAGGCTCCTGGCGCGTGGCTTGGAGAAAACAGGATGTTAACATGGGAGGCCCGGCGCTATCGCGAAGCGTCGGCCGGTCACCATGTCTCAAAGGTCGATACTATAGGCGTCGTTGGAATCGCGTCAACGTGACGTGTCGTGGACATGGCGACGATTGATCCGACGGTGGTAACGGAGCGTGCGCTAGGGCTTCGCGCGGTTGGTGGATATCTGACGGGCGTTGGGCGGCGGACTGATGCTGGTGGGCGGCGGGGTCTATCGTGCGCGATCTAGCGGCGAGCCACCTTCTTCACGCTTTCGGCGATGCGCCATCGCTGCGATCCTTCGGTGGCGGCGATGTCGATCATGTCGCAAGTGCCTTCGTCCGCGTCCTCGCCGTTTTTGGGCGGCGTCGGTTTCTTGACGTCGCCGTTCGACGGCGTCTTGGGTGCCACGGCCGTGCCGCCAAAGTGTACGCGGAATTCCGCGTCGCCACATTGGATGCTGTCTTCGTCCTTAAGCAGACGGAATGCCACGGGCTCGTGATTGACGATCGTGCCGTTGCTGGTCAGCAGGTCGACGATGGCGGGACGATCGAAGTAGGTAATCAATAGTGCGTGGGCGCGCGAGACGCGGTGGTCATCGACGTGGATGTCGCAGCCGGGGCGCCGCCCGACGATGCAGATGTCGCGATTGGGCTGCAGCAACCGGCCGGACTGCACATGATGAAACGCCACAGTGTGGGGCGCGGGATCGAGGTCCATCGCGTGTTCGTCCGCACGCGTGTAGTTCGGTTCCCGCTCGATGCGCACCTCGAACTGCCACGAGGCGATCTCGAGAACGTCCCCTGAATTCAGTTGTTCGTACTCGAGGGGCAGCCCGTTGAGCCTGGTGCCGGATTGGGTCACCAGGTCGATCGCGGTGATCTTGGTGCCGTCGTTGACGAGCGCGACGTGCGCGGGGGAGACGCGCGGATCGGGCACGTGGACCTTGCAGCCCTCGCGAGAGCCCATCAGGGACACGATGCGGTGGCACTCGACGCGAAGACCTTTCTGGGGACCCGACGTGAGAATGAGGGAGAGCTTGGGGGCGGTGGGAGCTGCGTCCGGTATCGGGGCTCGTACTACAGCCTGGTTGCTCACCTGCACAATTCCTCACTAACTCCGCCGGCGTCCGACGGCCGATAACGTCTCTCGTGGCCATCCCCGGCGCGATGCGCGCATCGACCACTCCTCTCCTCCGCTTTAGATTATAGGCACCGGCCAGAGCCGAAGTCCACTGGATGTACATCGGTGATGTAAGTATCAGGCATATCGGACGCTATGAACCGAGCAGGCAGGGCCGGCAGGGCGTGCGACAGTCGCGTTCGCACCGCGCCACGAGCCGCCAGCCAGCAGTCGAGTGCGTGGGCCGGTTCGGTGGGGCTGCGGGCAGACGCGGCCGGTCGCTCAGGGGCGTGCCCGGGCTCCGCGCGTCCGGCAGGTCGCCGTCAGACGACCTCCTCCATCTGGAGAAACTCGATCATGTATTGGTCGTAGGCGTCCTGCCCGGACTTGTTGGCCATGACCAGGCCCAGCTCGTTGATGACCTTGGTTCCCATCGGAATCCACTCGCGCCAACAGGTGGAACAGATGTGCTCGAACACGCGCTCGCCCAGCTCGCCCTTGAAGGGCGGCTTGGGAAGCTTGCCGCCAGGCTGGCCGCAACGGATGCACTTGAAACCGCTGCCGTCGTCGCCGGCGGTCGCGGGCGCGTCACTGGTCTGCTCGGCCTCCTTGAACGCCGGCACGTTGGCGCCCCAGTCGCGCAGCAGCTTGGCCATGGCGTCGCGCGGCATGCGATCGCCCTGATCGTCGGCGACGGTGACACCCTTTGTCAGTGCCGTGACCGCCTCGTCCCGACGGCCCGCGCGGTCCAGCGCCACGCCGAGCAGATGGTAGGCCTTCGAAAACTGCGGTTTGAGCGCCAGCACGCGCTCGAACGACGGCACCGCCTCCACAAAGCGATCCGCGTCAAGATACGCCTTGCCGAGGCTGAAGTGACCGAGTTCGTTGTCCGGGTCGGCGTCCGCCATCTGACGGAACTGCTGAATGCGTACGTTCGGGTCCATCGTGCGTGTCCTTTACCGAGTTTCGGCGACAAGCCGCTGACCAAGTGGCGATTTCGTGGTCATTTGCATGGTAGTGGGCTCCGCGATCGGCGGCAAGTCGCGAGGTATCTTCTTGCCGCGCGGCCGGTCTGTGGCGTACACTATACTGGGAAGCTGAAGACGTCGGAGCGATGCACATGCCGTGGCTACCGACAGGCAAGGCGCAAGAAACCGCGCCGGTGACTTTGAACTCCGGTCGCGCCGCGGGCGCCGCGCTCCCACCACACCAACCGACCCAACCAACTCACGAAGCATCGGCAACTCGCAAAACATCGGCGGGCGGCGTGGCCGCCCTTCTTTTTCGCACCTGTCATCGTTCGCTTGCACTGTGAAGGAGACCACGTCATGAAGCTCGAAGCGATGCTCGATCAATCCGGTGTCGAATACGAAAAGCACCTGCACGGCACGACGTACACGGCCCAGGGGCTCGCCGCGGAGGAACACGTCTCCGGCTACATGGTGGCCAAGCCGGTGATCGTGATGCACCGCAACGATCCCGTCATGTGCGTCATCCCCGCGCCCAAGCGCGTCGACCTGAAGCGCGTGGCCGACGTGCTCGGGGTCCCCGAGGTTTACCTCGCGACGGAATCGGACATGGCCGAACTGTTTCCCGATTGCGAGTTGGGCGCGGAGCCACCGATCGGCAGCCTGTTCGGGATGCGTACCGTCATGGACCGTGGGCTGGTCGAGGATGAGTATCTGATCATGCAGGCCGGTACGCACCGCGACGCGATCAAGGTCCGCCGTGCCGATTGGGAGCGCCTCAGCGATCCGCTGGTCGGCGAGATCACGCGGTAGCGGGTCGTTTACACAGCCGGCTAGTGATTGTTTCGCGTGCCATGCTGATTGCCTAGCGCGCCGAATCCTGATATATTTGTGAATTGTAGCTGCGATTTCCACGGGTCAGAGTTACGATCCCCTGCCAACCATCTGTCCCGGTCGCCAGCAACACAAGCCGGGTGTTAAGGAGGGACTGCGCATGCATCGCGGTAATTGCGCGTGGCGTGCTGGAAGATGCGCACGTACGGTATTGTCGGTTTCATGCCTGCTCGCACTGTCCGTATGCAGCGCTGCCGCTTGGAGCCAACCGTCCGATGCGGAGGACGCCGGGCCGCTGCATACCTATCCGGTGACCAGCGATACGATCTATGTCGTCTCCAACAACACCGGCGGTGTGGCCGGAACGGGCGAACGGCTGATTTATGACAACCCGCTGGGCGCGGCGGCCGTCGAGTTGCCGGCCAATGTGCGGATTGCTGATGACCTCACGCTTGCCGTTCAGTCGGGCTGTAGGCTGCACCGGTACCGCGTGCGCGTCATTGGCAAGGCGAACCCAACGGGCTGTGGCGGCCTGGGCGTCTCCTGCGGCCCGGTGACGATCGATCTGGATCTGTACGACGAGTGTCCTGACGCGGGTGGTCAGCCGATCCCGGGCACACACGGCTGCGTCTCCAACGACCCGGCCCGAACGGACTGTCTGCCGCTGGTGTCGGAGTTCGATCCGACGGACGTCGAGATCGTCGTGCCCGATGGTGACGTCGTGACGTTGCCGTCGACCGTCTGGCTGGCTGTGCAAACGAGTCGCGCCAACGCGGGCGTTGTCGTCGGCGCGCCGGCGCTCTTGGGCTTTTCGGGTGACGTGCTTAGCACCATCGACTTTCCCTGTAACTCCTGGCTCGGTGGTTTGCCGTCACAGCCGTTCGCCGGCTTCAACGCGTCGGTGTGGGGCGACGCCGATTGTGCGGACGCGTTTCTAACCTACCAGGATATTCGAGCGAGCCAACCGGGAATTAACGCCGGCGCCAACAATTGCATCGGCGACGACATCGTGGTTCAACGCCCCTGCCGCATGGTGGAAATGTCGGTGGGTGTGCGCGGTGCGGGTGTCTACGACTTCGAGTTACGTCCGGCCGATCTGCAGTCCGGCGCGAACCCGCCGCCGCCCGTCGGTGATTGCTTCGGCGGACAAGACAGCATGAACCAGAACGCGATTCCGGGAACCTACCAGCGATTTCTCAATCCCGAAGCGGGGTTGTTGGTGAAGCACTTCGTGTTCGACCCGCCGGTAGAACTGCCGGCCGACCCGTTCTACGCGGTGATGGTGCCGAACAACATCAACGCCACGTGGATTCTGACAGGGCGAGACGCGGAAATCGGCAGCACGTCGGAGCGGTACCTCAAGTGGGACGGCAGCGACTGGGCGTTGGTGCTCCCGCCGAGCGTGCATGGTGGCATGCAGCTTTCGATCACATGCGAAGGCACCCCGCCCATCGGAGCGTGTTGCGACATGCTGCTCGCGGACCAGACCGGCACGAACGAGTGCCGCGAGGTGCCCGAGATGAACTGCTCGAGCTTCTTTGTGGGCGAGAATTTCGAGCCGGCGTGGGTGGAGGGTGCGTCGTGCGCCGACGATCCCTTTCCGCACGCCTGCGGTGCGGCCGCGTGCTGCGAGCCTGACGACTCCTGCGAGAACATCACCGAAGCGGAGTGCGATGCCGTGTTGCCGCTGAATCGGCCACGGATCTGGAACGTAGGGTATTACTGCGAAGACGCCGACTGCCCGTTCAATGCGTGCCTTCAGGGTTCGGGGGATTGCCAGATTCCGCACGACAATCCGGGTTGCGTGGAACCCTCGTGCTGCTCAGACGTGTGCGACGTGGACAACTGGTGCTGCTCGGTCCAATGGGATGATCTATGCCAGCGGCACGCCGAGAAGCTCTGTCAGGAGCCTCCGCCCAACGACGACTGTTACTCACCGTTCATAGGCAAGGGCGCGCGCAAGCTGATCGTCGACGCGCCGCCGATCACGACGGACCTTTCGCTCGCCAGCACGTCGAGCGGTGACGGTTTCTGTTGCGATGGAGGTGTCAGCTATTGCCAGGGCGGATGCCTCGAGAACTACCTACCCAGACCCTGTCACGTCGACGCGGACTGTACTGGGTCTGCCGACGGATTCTGCGACTTTTACGAAGGCGCGCCGAGCGGGCAGTGTGCTGGCGGCTGCAGGGACGGTGAGTTGTGCTATCCGCCCTATTGCAGCGCCGGGATCAACTACGCACGTTCTTGCAAACCGCGTTGCAACGGTGGCGAGCGGGACGGCGAGCCGTGCGGCAGCCTGGCCGACTGTCCCGGGGCGTCGTCGTGCGACGGCACGATCGATTGCCCTGGTGGCAAGTGCGTCAGCGGTCCCTGCAGCGGTGCGGAGGATGGCACCTGCCCGGCGCCCGTGCCTGCGCCGGGCGAGCACGGCTACGGTTCCGTCTGGTATCGCTTCACGGTTCCCGACGACGGTACGCACAACCCGGTCAGCATCGAAGTCAGCACGTGCGCGAGTCTGCCCCCGGCTTCGGACTCGTTGATGCAGGTGTATGCCATCGCCGACCCCGATCGTGGATTGTGCAACGGGTACGGCGAGTGTCGCGACGGCACGCCGTGCGATCACATCGGGGGGGCGTGCGACGACGGTTCGGTGTGCGCCACGCAGGAGCGACGCTGCAGTGTCGCCGCGCAGGACTGCCCTCTGGCCGAGACGTGCGCACTTGACCGTGAGGCGGCGTGTCAGTCGCTCTCGGTCATCGGGTGCAACGACGACGCGGCCGACGCCTGTGGCGGCGAGGGCTCTCCCCACAATTCCACGGTTTGTCTCTCCGACCTGACGCCGGGCGAGACCTACTACGTGCTCATCGCAGCCAAGCTTCAGGAGGATCTCGGGCGTTATTCGATCAGTGCGACGACGGTGTCGTCCTGTCAGGGAACGCCCCAGCCGGCGAACGACTTCTGCATGGAAGCGTCCGAGCTTCGCGCCGGTGCCGGTCGCACGGTCTTTCAATTCGACCTCGACGACGCGACACCCGACTGCCGCGTGCCGAGGTGCAACCAGGCGATGCAAGACGACATCTGGTACACGTGGACGGCGCCGGCCGACGGCACTTTGACGATCGATACCTGCGGCGACGGCGTACACCCGGCGCCGGACACCGAGATGATGGTCTACTTCGGATGTACGTGCCCGCCGACGGAGGCGCCGATCGCGCCGCTATGTTTGAGTTCGAGCGATGACGTGTCCTGTCCGGACAGTGCGGCCACGAGTGATCCCATCGAAGTGACCGGCGGCGAGTGTCTGATGCTTCGCGTGGCCGACAACGGCGGCGCCGGCGGAAGCGGTACGCTCACCGTGACGTTCACGCCGGACGTGCCCGACACCGACTGTGACACCGGCGACATCACGGCCATCGACCCGCCGAACGGCGTGATCGACGCCGGGTGGGACCTGAACTGTGCCAACCCGAAGGTACTGCTCGGGCTGAAGAAGTTCGAAGTGGCGGGTCCGCCGGGCAATGCGTCGCCCGCATGCTGGTCGCTTTGCGACTCGGCTCCGAATGCCACTTCGAATGCGATCAAACGAGTGACGGAAGGTCCGACCGGCGTTTATACGATCGAGCTGGTCCGCGCGATCACGCCCGGGCAATGCTCCAGCATTATCTACAATGCCGTAGGGAGCCTGCCCGCCTCGCAGACGTACATGTCGCTTCCCGGTGACGTGGACGGCAACGGTGTCGTCAACGCTACGGACATTCTTGAGTTGATCGATGCCTTGAACCAGGTCGTGGACGCGCCGTGGGGCGAACGCAGCACCGATGTCGATCGAAGCGGCGCCACGAATGCTACGGACGTCCTGGCCGTGATCGATCTGCTCAACGGCGTTGGATTCTGCAGAACCTGGAATAACGTCGCATTGCCGCCGGGATGCGGGAAGTGTCCCGAGCCATGATCGGTGTCACGCTGACAAACCTGTGAACTTGGTTCGGAGCGCACGAGCGTAGCACCCCGAAGCCCGTAAGGAGGGCCGGAGATGAATGGTAGGAGGCAAGCCTGCGGTCAGAATGGTGCATGCGGGTGGAGCAGGCGGTTATGGCATTGCGTTGCGGCCGCCTGGTGCGCGATCGCCGTCACGGCCATGTTGTGCCAGGACGTCGTCGCTCAGACGCGATCCGTGTCAGATCCGCCGCTTCGCCTTGAGGAGCTTCCAAGCGATCCGTATCAGCCCCGGCCGGCAATACCGCCCATCGGGATTCCGGCAGGCAAAGCGATCGTCGATCGGGATGGGTACGTCAGCGTCCAGGTGAACGTCGACGAATTCGGCAACAACATTCCCGGCGACGCCGCCAACGAGCCGACAATCGCCGTCGATCCGAACAACCCGAACCGCATCGTGATTGGCTGGCGTCAGTTCGATACCGTCGAGTCCGACTTTCGCCAAGCCGGTGTTGCGTACAGTCGCGACGCGGGCAGAACCTGGACCTTTCCCGGTCCGCTCACACCCGGCGTGTTCCGCAGCGACCCCGTGATCGTGGCGACGGCGGATGGACGGTTTCAGTACCTGAGCCTGGCGACGGACCGACCGGACTGCCGCTTCCATTGCGACCTGTTCACCTCGACCGACGGTGGCATGACCTGGGGCGAGCCCGTATTTGCCTTTGGTGGCGACAAGGCGTGGATCACGGTGGACACGACAGGCGGCGGGGGTCGGAACAATCTGTATGAAACCTGGACTCAGGGGCTCGGATGCGATGCCTACACGTCGTTCGCGCGCTCGACCGACGGGGGCAAGACGTTTGGCGATGAGTCCGGCGGAATGCCGCAATGGGGCACGCTTACCGTGGACCTCAACGGCACGCTCTACGTCGCCGGCATCGGGGGGGTGCGTCGCTCCGAGGACGCGGCGTTTTCGAACGCGCCGCCCAGTTTCTCGCCACTCGTTTTGGTTGATCTCGGTGGCGGGATTGTCTACTCATCCAGTTCCGGCCCCAATCCGGGCGGACTGTTGGGACAGTTCTGGATTCGTGCCAACCGTTCCACCGGACCGCTTGCCGGCGATCTCTATGTCCTGGCCAGTGTATCGAGCAGATCTGGGGGCGGGACGGATGTGATGTTCTCACGCAGCGAGGACGGCGGTGACACGTGGAGTCCACCGGTGCGCGTCAACGACGACGCGGTAGGCAGCGGAGCGTGGCACTGGTTCGGCATGATGGACGTGGCCCCCAACGGACGCATCGACGCCGTGTGGAACGACACGCGCAACACGGGCGGGGAGAACCTCTCCGAGCTCTATTACTCGTATTCTATGGACGGCGGCCACACCTGGTCCAAGAACGTTCCAGTCAGCCCCACGTTCGATACGAGCCTCGGCTACCCGCAGCAGGCCAAGATCGGAGATTACTACGGCCTGGTGTCCGACTCCGCTGGCGTGAACATCGCCTACGCCGCGACGTTCAACGGCGAGGAGGACGTCTATTATCTGCGCATTGGTCCCAGAGACTGCAACGGCAACGGTCTCCCGGATGACGAGGACATCGCCACCGGGCGTAGCCACGATTGCAACGGCGACGGCGTTCCCGACGAGTGTGGTGTGGACTGCAACCACAACGGTGTGCCGGACGCGTGCGAGCTGATCGACGGAGCCCAGGATTGCGACGGCAACCACTGGCTCGATGTGTGCCAGGGCGATCTGGATGGAGACGGCGTGATCGATCCGTGTGACGACGATATCGACGGCGACGGCGTGCCCAACGAGACCGACGCGTGCCCGCGGTTGCCGGTCCACGGGCCCGCTTCCCCGGATGGGTTTCCACTGTTCAGCACGGACGGGACGTGCGCGGTCAACCTCTGGGATTATTGGCGTCTCTACAACTGCATGACGGGGTCGCAGCCGGACGTGCCGTCGCCGGCCGCCTGCTTTGACCATTTCGATGTCGACGGAAACGGTGCGATCGACCTGCGCGACGTGGCGGTGTTTCAGGTGAAGTTTACGGGCTCGTCTTGAAAAGCGTCACGAGGCCGTTTTGCTTGATTGCCGCCAAGACGGCGGCTACAATTGTAAAACCCTGCCAACACGTTCGTACCAGGCGGGTCGTGGCGCGACTCCCCACGCTTACGCGCCGCCGCAAGTGATTTCGGAGGGTGTCATGTACGCGTCAAACCAACTCGGGGCAAGTTGCGGGAAGTGTCTGCGCGGTTCGTGGGTCTGCTGGTTCGTGGGGTTTTCGTGGTTGGCGTGCGTCGTGGCGCGGGGTCAATCGAGGCCGGGCGGTGCGGTGGCGACGTATCCCGCGCCGGCGGGCGATGTCCAGGTCGTGTCCAACGCGACGCCGGCGACGGCCGGGGAGGCGGAGAAGGTTCTTTATGACAATCCGCTCGGGCGCACCGTCGCCGAGATCCCGGGCCAGGCGTTGATATCCGACGACATCAAGCTGGCCGTCGGGACCGGATGTCTGCTTCGCCGGTACACGGTGCAGGTGATCGGCAAGGCCAACCCGAACGCCTGCGCCGGTCAGGGCGCCTCCTGCGGCCCGGTGCGGATCGACTTCGGTTTCTACAACGCCTGCCCAGGCGCCGGCGGTGCGCCCATCGACGGCACGTTCGGCTGCGTGACGAACGCGCCCGAAACCTACCCCGACTGCATGGTGATGGACAGTGAGTTTGCGGTCACCGAGGTGGAATTCGTGCCCGCCCAAGCGGTGTCGCTGCCCTCCTCCGTGTGGCTCGGCGTCAACGCGAGCCGCGCTTATGCCGGCGTGGTCATCGGGGCGCCGGCACTGGCCGGCTACTCGGGGGATATCTTTGATATTATCGACTTCCCATGCAACGCGTACGCCGGCGGTTTCCCACGCCAACCGCACGCCAGCTTCCACGCGTCGATCTATGGTGACGCCGCGTGTCGCGACAGTTGCTTGGTCTACCAGAACATTCGTTCCAGCCGGGGCGGTATCAACGCCGGGGCCAACAACTGCATAGCCGACGACATCCAACTGGACCACACCTGCAACCTCGCGGAAATGGAGGTGGGTCTCCGCGGCCCCGGTATCTACGACATCGAACTCCGTCGCAGCGTCGGCGGTTTCCCGAACGGAGGCTGCGATGGCGGTGCGGCTAGCATGGGCCTGAATGCGATTGGGTACGTGGATCCTCCGCACCAGGGTACCCACGTAAAGTTCCTTGTCACCTCGTCGGGGCTAACCGTCAAGCGTATCCTGTTCAATCCTCCGATTCAGCTTCCAAGTACAAGGCTTTTCGCGGTGCTCGTGCCGAACGACATCAATGCCACGTGGATCCTGACCGGGCGAAACGCTTCCGTCGGCGACACGCGCGAGGCGTACTACGTCTGGGACGGCGACACGTGGAAGGCCGAGCTTCCGGCGACGGGGGTCCACGGCGGCATGCAGATCACATTGACCTGCGCGGACGCCTGCCCGGTTGGTGCGTGTTGTGATCAATACCTCCGCGACGAAAACAACGAGGCCGTCTGTCGCGACGTGCCATACATCAACTGTCCATTTCCGCCCAAGGACAGCAATCTCAAGCCGGCCTGGAAGGAAGGCGTGCCCTGTCACGTGTGCGAGGGCGGAAACCGCGATGGGGAGCCGTGCCGGTCGGACAGCGATTGTGGCGACTCGGGTACCTGCGTCGACAATGATCCCTTTCTGCTTCCTTGCGGTGATTCCGCCTGTTGCGATGGAGACGGTAATTGCCACAACGTGACCATGAACGAGTGCCGTGGGATGTATCCGTACGACAACGATTGGCAGGTCGGCCAATACTGTGCCATAGAGGGTCAGCGCTGCCACGACGCGTGCTTCTCGGCCGAGGGCGACTGCCTGTCGCCCAAACCCTACACGTGTGTCGGCGGGACCGAGGATGGCAGACCGTGCACATCGGACGGAGACTGCGCCGGAGGCGATGACGGCTTCTGTCAGGACATCGTTCCACGGTGCGTCCTTGGCGAGAACGATGGAATGGAATGCGGAAGCGATCTGGATTGCATTCCTGGCGGCTCGTGCGCGTACTCGGTGTGTGTCGGCGGCGCGCGTGATGGGCAGCAATGTGCCGTCTCCAGAGAGTGCCACGAATCCTACTGTGGTGGTACCTCGCCGGGATGCGGCGACCATGACTGCTGTGTAGCTGTGTGCAACCTTTGGCCCGGGCCCGAGGTTTACACCGATTTCTGCTGCTCCTATCACTGGAGTTCGCAGTGTGCCTACCTCGCGCGTGCGTTGGGCTGCGCGCCCGGACCGATCTGCAAGGCCGGTGCCATTGACGCGGACGAACCTCCAGATGGTGCGATCGATGCTGAGTGGGCGGTCGACTGTAACGACGGCGGCGACGTGCAGGGAATTCATGCACTCGATGTCTATGGCCCGCCGGGCAGTGCCGATCCTTCGTGCTGGAGCCTGTGCGAGTCGTCGACAGCGGGGGCGCCCAACACGATCGAGCAGATCGTAGAGTACGAGCCCGCGCACTATCGCATCACGCTTTCCCGACCGATCACGCCCGGACAATGCACGAGCCTCGTGTACAACGCGCAGTCCGGATCGCCCTCCACGCTCACCTTTGCCGCACTTCCGGGTGACGTTGATGGCAACGGCACGACCAACGCCCAGGACATCCTCGCGCTGATCGACATTCTCAACGGAGTGATGCAGCCACCGTGGGGCAGCTATAGCGCGGACGTGGATCGTAGCGGCCATACCGACGCGACCGATGTGCTGGCCGTGATCGACCTTCTGCGCGGCGCCGGTGCCTGTGCTTCCTGGAACAACGTGTCGCTGCCCGCACATTGCGGCCCGTGTCCCGGGCCCTAACTCGGCCGCGTCGTCGTGAGTCGCAGGACGTTCTACGCTGTGCCTTGCAGGTAGCGCGCACCGGTCTCTACCAGGCGCCCGATCGACGTATCGCGCCGCAGTTCGGAAAACGGCAGGATCGGTGTCGGCGCGACGTCTGCCGTGCCGATGCGAAGTGCCGACCACGCGACGTCGTGCCACCGGCCATTCTTGTACCCGACCTTACGGTAGACGCCGATCGGCTCGAAGCCGCACGTCCGGTGAAAGGATTCACTGGCGGGGTTCGGCAGGGCGACACCGGCGTAGACGTTGCGGTAGCCTTGCGCCGCCAGGACGGCGAACAGCGAGGCGTAGAGCGCTCGGCCGATGCCGTGGCCCTGATGCGGCGGGTCGACGTACACCGAGCACTCGGCGCTCCATTGATACGCCTCGCGCGATCGATAGGCCGAGGCATACGCGTAGCCCAGGACCACCTTGCCCCGGACGCATACCAGCCACGGAAACCGCTCGATCGACGACTCGATCCGCTGGCGCATCTCGTCCGCGCTTGGCGGCGCCTTCTCGAAGGAGACGATCGTGTCCGTCACAAACGGCGCGTAGATAGCCGCGATCGCCGGGGCTTCGGCCGCATCGGCGATGTGTAGGTGCATCTGACCTTTGCCGTCATTGATCGATTGTGCCATATCAATCTGCCTTCCGAACGTGACCTCCACACCTGCAGAGGATGTTTGTTCTAATCGTAGCCTCATTCTACCTGAGCCGCGAGCTTTAGAGCAAATGACGCTCAGGTCTAGCGCCCTGTGATTTGTCGGTGTATGCTACCAGAGGTTCAAGCATGGAGGCTTTGGTATGCAGGCGTATTCGATGGATTTGCGGAAGCGGGTGTTGGCGATGTGTGATCGGGGTCGCAGCACGCGCGAAGTGGCGTTGGTGTTCGAGGTTAGTGAGGCTTGGGTCCGACGGCTCAAGCAACGACGTCGTGAGGAGGGAATCATCGGGCCCCGTCCTTCGGGGGGTCGGCGTCATGGTCACTTCGAACCCGCCCATCTCGAACGACTGGAGTGCTGGTTGCGGCAGCACCCGGATGCCACGCTGGAATGGCTGCTGGGTCGCGTATCGCGGGAGATGGAGATCGACTGCAGCGTGATGGCCGTCTGTCGCGCCGTGAAGAAGCTGGGGTGGTCGCTCAAAAAAAGCCAGAAACCGACCCAGGCCAAGGAGCTGCGATAGCGCCTGATCCCGATCCCGAAGGACGGGAACGCCAGTTATTCGAAGAAGCAAACTGTCTCATTGGGGGCGATACAAACCACCTTTGTTTGAACGAAGGTGAAAGACCTATGGCTTGGGCTTGCACACAGAACTTTGCTGGGTACGTCTGCCCCCACCCCATTTCTTGGGCTTTGTCGACGTGCCGCATTCTGGGCAGACGCCTGATTCGTTGCCCGTGAGATCATAGCTACATTTTACACACAAACCAGCCCTGCGTCGGCGGCGTCTTAGAACTGGCGGGAGTACGGGAAATGCACCGACGCATACCGTTGCTAACAATGGTAGATAGAGCGGCAGTCTAAGGGTTAGGCGTCCACTCCCGTCTACACACAATATTGGCGACAGGTGGAATGGCCAAACGAGAACAGGTTGCTCGATGATCTTGCGATCAACAAAGAGTCTCCCGTACCAAGGAGAAATAGGTGGTGGCACACCTGGCGGCGTCTGGTCCAGCATGCCGTGGTCAACCTCTAGCGTACCGCATCTGACGTCGAGCGCCCAGCGAAAAGTGGGGGCAACCCATCCGAACGTTGAGAGGAAACTACCGGCGATAAGGACAAGTAGTAGAACTGAAAGTGAAACGGAGAGTAGATGCAACCTACGTCGCCAATTTCGCTTGGCTCGGGGATGTCGTGACTCGTGATTCATATTCCAATGATACGACTCGAAAAGCAATGCGGCAAGTCGTCTCAGATGCGATCGAGCACGCCGCTCACTGTATCACGCGGCCGACAAAAGGTCCGGACATCGGTGGCGCGCAACCGCGCTACTCGTGGATTGCGTGCTACAGTTAGACGCGGACCGCGGCAAGCGGCCGCCGATCGCGACGATCACGAACGAGAGCCCGAGGGTCTTGCGACCTTCGGGCTTTTGATGGCGCGGTCATGCTCGTACTCGTTCCGCGTCGGTACGCAGACCGTCCCCCCCGTGGGGGGACTATAGGGGGGCCGCGACGGACTCCTATTAACTCGCAGAAGCCAACGCACGGCCGGTACGCCGCCGACCACCCACCGGCTTTTTCTTGATACGAGCCACACACTTCTGTTACGATGGTCGCTTCGCGTGCGGCCTATTTGTAACAGGCAGAGTCAGCTCTTCGGCGTTAGGAGTGGAAGTCATGAAGCAATTGAATTGAAGGGGCGTGGCGCTGGTGGATGTCGTCGCGTGCGCCGCGTTTGTGCTGGTCGCGGCCGG
>Ga0055449_10000094_pt1 | contig 22547 bp, 17 predicted proteins | sample China_Galinas_PW_2_FD_57739 | JGI IMG/M metagenome (GOLD analysis project Ga0055449, IMG submission 57739) | Wetland microbial communities from San Francisco Bay, California, USA, that impact long-term carbon sequestration - China_Galinas_PWB_D1 | ecosystem: Environmental > Aquatic > Marine >... | reverse complement strand
GTAAAGGATCTTCATGACGCACTCTTGGACGCTGGTTATGAATTCACTCAAGAGCAGTCCCGCCGGGCGTTAGGGATCAAATGTGATCCGCCGCCAATCTCACTGGACGAGTGAGCACAAGAAGCGTACGACCTGATTGGATCGCGTTAGGTAATGCACAGACAGCTTTTCGCCACGTTCGACGTGACACTCTACGATCGAGGTCTAAACAAACACCCCGTGCGCTTTGATGGCGTGTCACGGGATAGCGATCGAAGCGGCGGGCCGTGGGTCTTTAGCTCGTGGCTGAAGATCCCTGACGATTTGCCGAACGTCAACTCCGGTCTATTGCTCATTGAGCTTCAACACCGTGCGGGCACCTACCCAACGCGGAATGAAAATGAGGCGCAGCAGGTAGGGGGTGAGCTGGCGATCCTTTTCGTAGCCTTTCTCCAGGGAGCGGTTCTGGGCTGGAATGTCGTGGAGCACGATCTTGTCGAAGCCGGCGAGAGACGTGACGAGATTTCGATCGAAAGAAAACTCCATGAGCGAACCATCGCCCAGGCGCTGCAGGTCATGAAGCTGGACGAACGCAGAGTTCGTCGCTTCTGCCGTGAGGACGTTCGGCGATATGCAGTTGAATACTATGAACAGCACGGTGCCATGGCGATGTGGACGACGCAACAGTTCATTGAGAACGGGATATCAAGACTGCCGTACCCACAAGAGTTGATTAACGGTGTCTGTGGTGACTTCTGTGCAGAGGGAAGGCTGGAGACGACGTTTCAAGTTGACCGCTTCTGGATTAAGCCGTCGGACTATGACGCGCGGTCCGCGGGGCTGGACGGGCACGTAGAAAACTGGCTATCGCATATCGACGCTGCCGGAAGGGAGTTGGGGTGCGCTACCGAGACCCCCGAGTCGAAAGAAGGGAGAATTACCGTGTCCGATGATCTTGAATCTGTATTCGTGGTTCACGGGCGCAAAGACCGAGTTCGCCGTGCGATGTTCGAGTTTCTGCGTAGCATTGGACTTAAGCCGCTGGAATGGTCGCAGGCGGTTCAGCGAACCGGTGCTGCGTCGCCATATGTGGGACAAGTTCTTGAAACTGCATTTGCGGGTGCTCGCGCCGTTGTCGTGGTGCTCAGTGGAGACGACGAGGCTAGGCTTATCGAGGTGTATCGAAAGGCAGATGACCCGGCGCACGAATGTAATCTGACGCCGCAAGCGCGGCCGAACGTGTTGTTTGAAGCCGGAATGGCCATGGGACGCAATGCGGAGCGAACGATCTTGGTGCAGGTTGGCGACATTCGCCCCTTCAGTGATATTGGCGGGCGACACGTGGTTCGTATGGACAATTCGACACAGAGGCGACAAGATCTGGCAAACCGTCTAGAAACCGCTGGCTGCGCGGTCGACCTGACAGGAACCGATTGGCACGACGCTGGCAACTTCGAATGCTGATCAGCCATCGCGCGGGTGGCATGCACGGTTGTGTGGCCATGCCGAAAGCGTATGACGTCAACGAATCGTCGGCACCGCGCAGGCCAGGTGCGGTGGGACTACGGTTCGGGAGGTAATTGCTCGCAAGGACTCTGTAGAAAACGCTGTAGAAGCTCGCTACTATCGGGTACCTTGTCCTGGAGCATCGCTTTGCACGTCAACGGCAGAGGATGGCACTGCGTGTATGTGGGTTGCATCGCCGTCGTTTTGATGCACCTCATCGCCTATCAAATGCCCGAAGCGTTGGGAATGGCAGTGTTCTGGGGGTCATTTGTTGCAGTCGGCGCCTACGTGGGGCGGTCATCGCGTCGGCCGTTCTATCATGGCGCGCTGACGGGTGTTGTGGGGATGCTCGCTTCCTGGGCGATCGTTGCGAGTCTATTCCGAGAGGTACCCGATGAGCGCGATCTTTTTGCGGGCCTCATGTTCCTGCTGCCGATCACCGCCCTGCTGGCGGGAACAACGTCCGCAGCAACGGCGCGCTTCTGGCGCGCAGGTGGTGCCGGCGGCTCTCCCTGAGCGACTTTAGCCCAGTAGCGCAGGCTTCGCCTGCTGCGATGGCGGTCCGTTGGCGCGTTGATTTGCGCTGAGGGACTCGTTTTTCCTTGACCCCGCTGGGCTCAAATGTGTCGGGGCGTGCGAGTACGCGGGCGTCGCTCCCCCGGATCGCTGGAAGTGATCCAGGTTCGCTTGCCCACGCCTATGATCCTCGAGCCCTCCGGGCTGGACGGCCGCACGCTACAACGGCGCGCGTCCACACCGCGGACCCTACGGCGTGCCGCAGCCGCCTGGTTTCTCGTTCGAGAGAACCGGCTCCGCCAAGCCTTCGCCGAGCGGCTCCCAGAGGCCGAACGTATCCTGCTCGACGTGGCAGTAGCCGTCGGTCTTGTAGTTGGCGTAGGCGTTGTAACCCCAGTGCAGATACTTCGAGTCGCCGCCGTCCTGCGTCGTGATGAGGAAGCGATTGGCCAAGCCGCCGAAGCCGCGGGCCTGGTCGGCCGGCAAGGGCTTGTCGCCCCGGTTCGCATCGACAGGCACCCAGCCGTAGCCCGGCAGGTAGATTTGGGCCCAACGATGGAACGCCTCGTCGACGCTGGCGTCGTCGCCGCGGACGACCACGCTGCCCTGATACCGCGCGGGCACGCCGGCCGCCCGGCACAGCGCGATGAACGTGTACGTATACTCCGAACAGGAGCCCGTGCCGCGCTTCAGCACGACCTCCGGCACGTCCCAGCCGCCGACCATCTGGTATTCGAGCTTCGAGATGATGTGATCGTAAATCTTTCGCGCGATCCAATACGGATTGTGCTCGTCGCCGACGATCTCGTGCATCTGCTCCTGGATGTACGGCGACTTGATCCGGAATCGCGAGCCGTCTGCCAGGTACGCCTGCCGGATCGCCTCCGGGATGTCCTCTAGCCGGCCGACCTCGTCCGGCATGATCAGGTAACGAATGGCCGACACCTCTGCGTCGACGTGGTAGTCGACCGTCGCGTTCGTCCCGGCCGGCACCGAGCCGATGTCAAAGAGCGCACAGCCCTGCCCCCAGCGATCGCGAACGATCGATACGGGTTCGCGCGAATAGACGACCTCGCTCATGAGCTTCTGCGACGGCAATTCCATCGGCACGGCCACGTTGACGTGCAGGTCCATGACCGAACCGGGACCGTAGTTGCTCAGCGACCACGTGTGCTCGATGCGCGCCCGGCGCGGCTCCGACAGTCGATACTTCTGGTTGCCCTGGATTTCGAGTTGGTAGATCGCCCGCTTTTGAAAGTCGACGTTCCACAGCGTTTTGTCCGCCCATGCGAGGCCGGCCGCGTACGGCCCCGGCGCGGGCAGGATGTTGATGACCTTCTCGCGAACCGGGTCGACCATGTAGATTTCATTCGTAATGCGATCGCTGACCCACAGGTAGTGCCCGTCGAACTCGATGCAGCGGCAGGTCGGCTCCGGCGCGTCGAAGTAGCCGAGGATCGTGCCGTCCTCCGGAAGCACGCGGTAGATCTTGCCTTTCGCGAGGATGTAGAGCGTCTCGTTTGCGAAGGCGAGCCCGTAGGCCTGCTTCTCCGGCGCTTCGAAGGTTCGTTCGACGATACCGGTCTTCGGGTTCAGCGCCTGGACGGTGCCGGTGTGATCGTCGGATACCCAGATGTTGCCGTCTCCGAAGGTGAGTCCATGCGGCTTGAGCGTCGGCGCCGGCCAGGTACGCACGACCTCGCCGGTGCCGGGATCGACGCGGTACAACTTCGCCTCACGCCAGTCAGCGACGATCAGGTGCGATCCGTCGTAGGCGAGCCCGGACGGATACGCGGCCGGGCTGGGGACGGTCGAGAGCACGTCCCCCGGAGCCGCGAGCGCGACGCCTCCCGTCAAGACCGAAAGGAGAACAAGAATCGTTCCGAGCCGTTGATGCGAACGTGCCGTCATGGTGTGTCTCCGAATCGTAAGCAGGAAACTACAGGCTCCGCGCATGATACCACAATGCTAGGGCCGGCGCCTATGCGGCCCACGGCGGATGTGAGATGGCGGGAATTCGATGCCCTGCTAAGATGCCTACCCGGTCAGAATGTGCGTCGAGCCAGTTCGAGTGAACCATTGAAGCCCGAAGCGAGTGAACAACCTGAAGCCCCGTCGAGCGACGGGCCTGGCGTCGCACTCTACATCGTCTTGTCGGGTGCGAAACATCGGGTCGATGACGTCCGCCGCCGCGTCCTCGCGCTAGGGGACGTATCTTCAAACGGCTCACAGCCGGTGCTCCGTGACGGGAACAATGAAGTGCCTGTCTGCGGGTTGGATGGTGGTGAGCAAAGATTGGACCGCATCTGGTTTCGCGTCGATGGGCCTAATGAGAAGTTCGCGAAACCGATCAGCACGATTGCGCATGCGCTGGGGTGGAAGGCGACAGTTCGCTGGGGACGCAACTACGGCAATCATGTCCTTCCACCCGATCCCGGCGCGCTTCTTAAGAAGAAGGTCCAAACGGGCTTTCCACACCCGGCACAGTTCGTGTTCCCTACCATTGATGCGGTGTATCGCTTGATGGTACTCTGGGATCTGCTGGGCGCATCGCGGACGACGCCAGGGGATTCCGTTATCGTCGCGGCCTGCGTCCTGGTGGTGGTGGGGCTCTGGGCGCACTATCTCTACTCCTACTTCTGCTGCGGGAGGCTCAGGACTCTGGATGCGATCGGGCTCAATGTTTGCGGCCTAATTTGGGCTTGGGCAATTTCACCAGCCTTCTTTGTAATCTTGCTTGCGTTCTATGTTGTCACCCTCCCCGTAGGCTGGCTTTGGTACGCTCGTGCTACCAAGCAACAAGTCAGTTCCCCGGACATCGCAATCGAACTCACGCAGCACGAACTAACCAAGGTGAAAATCGCTGGAATGACGCCACGTGATCGTATTAATAAAGGGAAGTGCCTTGTGTGCGACTACGATCTCCGTGGCCTGGAAAGTTGCCGGTGCCCGGAGTGCGGCACGAAGAACTATTACTTGTTTGAGCGTAGAGACGCACGAGGCCTCGCGCGGGTGCACGGCATGGTCACGCTTCGCGAGACCCCCGACACCGGCAGGATCAAGGAACAAGTGTAGCGTGAGCAGGTCACTGCGCCGGCCGTGGGTTCACGCACACGCACTCCCCGTTGGTCCGCACAGCGGACCCTACGAGCCGGTGAACTCAACCGCGAATGCACGTCACGCCTTCCGTGCGACGACGACGAGTCGCTCGGCCTGATGATCATACGGAGCGGCGTCGAGTGAACCGTAGGCGCGCACGTCAGCGCAGCCGGCCTCTCGAAGGAGGGCCACGAGCTGATCGGCCGTGTAGAGTCGGAGCGAAAAGTCGTGGGTAATTCGCTCGCCGCCGCGCAGCACGATCCAACGGACGTCGAGCATCGTCCAGTCGTCGCGCAGCTTTCGCTCTTCGAGCAGCATGGTGCCGTCCTCGTGCTGCGACCAGTCGCGCTCTCGAAACATGCGCGCGAGCACCTCTCGCGGCATGAGGTCGATCACGACGGCCCCGCCCGAGTGCACCGACGCCACCATGTTCCCGGCGACGCGGCGATCGTCGGCCGGGTCTGCGAAGTAGCCGAAGGCGGTCAACAGATTGACGGCCAGGTCGAACGAGTCCTCGCGCCGAAACGCGCGCATGTCGGCCCTGACAAACTCAGCCTGGATCTCGTTCGCCGCCGCCTGCGCAATCGCCTCGTCGAGGTACGGTCCGACCGCGTCGATCCCGGTCACCTTGTGGCCGCGCTTGGCGAACGCCACGCTGTGCCTCCCGATGCCGCAGCCGACGTCGAGCACCTCGGCAACGCGAGGCAAATCCACCAGCTTGCAAATCCTGTCGACTTCGCTCGGCGCCTGCGCGCGACGCTCGGGCGTGAACATCACCGGGCCGAGGTCGACCCAGAGCTTTTCGTTCTCGTGCCATTCGCCCATGGTCAATACCCCGCGGCCTGCCCGTCCTTCCGCGACTCGGACGCGCCGAGGTACACGTCTCGCTTCGCGTCGTAGCGGATCGCCTGATAGCCGCCGAAGCCGCCGGACTCGAAACGCACCCGATGCCCGCGCTGGACCAAGCCGCGCTGGGCCTCCATGCCGATCCCCGACTCGAGCGCGAGCCAGCCGCCGTCGGTCATCTTCGTGCCTGTCGGCGACGACGAGCCCTGGTGATGGAACCGTGCCGCGTCCCCCGCCTCCTGCGCGTTCATGCCGAAGTCGATCATGTTACAAAGCACCTGCACGTGCCCCTGCGGCTGCATGTCGCCGCCCATGACGCCGAAGCTCATCCACGGTTTGCCGTCTTTGGTGACAAACCCGGGAATGATCGTATGAAACGGCCGCTTGTGCGGAGCGTAGACGTTCGCGTGACCGTCCGTCAGAGAGAACAGCTCGCCGCGATCCTGAAAGACGAAGCCGAGGCCGGTGGGCGAAAGACCCGAGCCGAAGCCGCGGTAGTTACTCTGTATAAGCGAAACCATGTTGCGGTCGTTGTCGGCCACCGTCAGGTAAACCGTGTCACCATGTGACAGTTTCGGATCGCCGGCGTCGATTTGCTTCAGCGCCCGCGCCGGGTCGATCAGCTTGCGGCGCGCGGCCGCGTAGGCCTTGGAGATCAGCCCTTCGATCGGCACATCGGCCATCGTCGGGTCGGCGTAGAACTTGGCCCGATCCTCATAGACGATTTTCTTCGCCTCGACCAGCGTATGCAGGTAGTCGGCCGAGTTGTGCCCCATCGACGCCAGGTCGTACCCCTCGAGAATATTGAGCATCTGCAACACCGCGATGCCCTGCCCGTTGGGCGGTAGCTCCCACACATCGTAGCCGCGGTAGTTGGTCGTTTCCGGCGTCACCCAGGTCGACGTGTGGTCGTTGAAATCCTTCGCGCGCAGGTAGCAGCCGTGCTTCTCGCAGAAAGCCACCATGCGTTCGGTCAGCTCGGCGCGATAGAACGCATCCCGGCCGCCACGGGCAATCGCTTCGTAGGTCGAAGCGAGCGCCGGGTTTTTGAAGATATCGCCCTTTTTTGGAATGACGCCACCCGGCATGAACACGTCGGCGAAACCGGGGTCATCCTGGTGGACGCGGCAACCGAGCCCCCAGTAGTACGCGATGAGCTCGCTGAGGGGAAAGCCTTCCTTGGCGTATTGGATGGCCGGGGCGAGCACCTTGCTCATCGGTAGCCGGCCGAACTTCGCGTGCAGCTCGTACCAGCCGTCGACGCAGCCGGGTACGGAGATCGGCAAGGGACCATACGGCGGAATCTGCCCGTCGGGACATAGCTCTTGCATCTTTGCGAGCGACAGTCCGTACGGACTTCGCCCGCTGGCGTTGAGCCCGTGGAGCTTTTGCGTCTTGCTGTCCCAGACGATGGCGAACAGGTCGCCGCCGATGCCGCTGCCGGTCGGCTCCATGAGCCCGAGTGTGGCGTCGGCGGCGATGGCCGCGTCCACCGCGCTGCCGCCCTCTTTCAGAATCTCGATCGCGACCTGCGTCACGAGCGGCTGGCTCGTCGCGGCCATGCCATGGCGGGCAATCACCTCGGACCGAGTGACGAATGGACGGCCGGTGATGCGGTCGCCACCGCGCGCCTCGGCGGCGAAGGTGGCCACCATCAGCGAGATGACGACGACGGACCAGAGTGAGTGCATGACAACGTCTCCTTCAAGGAACCGTCGCATACTTTAGCCCCTCGCCGCCCCGGCGTGAACACCGACAGACGCCAGTCACGAGCGCCGGGGCGGCGGGAGCACACGGCCATCGCCGCCGCCGCGCTAATTGCCGTCTATGTTGCCCAGATCGTCGTAGCGCGATCGCAGAATGCACCAGCAGTCGTCGGCCAGCTCATCCTCGAAGTATTGGTACGGGAGGAAACCGTAGCCGTTCTCGCCCCAGCCCCGACTCCAGCTGTTGCGGATGATGAATACCTTCTTGCGGTCGTCGTAGCCGACAGCCATGACCGCATGTCCGCCGACGCTGGCCTCCGAAGACCCTGGAAAAGGAATGACGCCGGAGTTCGTCGTCTCGTCGTCGTCGATGGACTCGAAGCAGGTGAACCCGAAGGCGAACGGGATGTTGTGTGAGAGCACCTCCTTGAGCTTGGCGACCTTCGGCTCAACCCGGAAGTACGCGAGCGACAGGTAGGCTCGGGCGAACGAATAGCAAAACGCCGGCGGCTCCTCATCGAAGGTGTCGACCTCGTACGGCCAGTAATCCTCCGGGCAGACGCCGAACAGCTTGGACGCCTTGATGGTCGTGCGCACGAAGGCACCGGTGTCGCCGTCCCAGCCGAGCAGGTTGCGCGTCACCTTGTAGAGAAAGAGACGCGAGGCATCGACGTGTTTGCCGTGGCCCTGCTTCCAGATGTACTCCAGCAAACCGACGACGGCGTGCGCCGTACAGGACCCGATCGTCTCCTGATCCTCGACGGGTGGGCACTCCGATCGAAGGTCGACCTTGCTGGGAAGCGTGGCCGGTTTGGCCTTCTTGATCTTGCTACCCTTGCGCGCCGCCGACTTGGCCAGTGCCGCTTTGACCGGCTTGTCGGTGAACTTCAGGTCACGGTGATCGAACGGGTCAGGCAACCAACCGAAACGGCCAATACGATATGCAGGCATCACACTCTCCTCACCAAACGAATCGCAGAATGCGATTCTTGCCAGATGTGGTTCGCCGCGCGATGCACAAACACCGCGCACCGAATCAACGAGTCCCCCGACCAGCTTCGTATCATACATTGCCGCAATCACACCGCAAGCCGGTCCAGCGTAACGGCCGGGCAGGGCACGGCGCGGACAGCGAGCACAACCGACTGGCAGGACGTCAAACTCAGTCGATGGAGCCCGCATCCCGCAGTCTCGAAGTGCGGTTTCGCGGCCGCAGAGCCCATGCCACTCGCCACAAAGCCGACGCATGCTAAGATCAGGGTCGCCCCGTGCGCTGGGGCCAGTGACCGACTTGTCGTCCTCAAACGTACGCTCGACGGACTTCACCAGCGGAGAAGAGTCCAATGTCATCCATCGTTTCCGAGAAACTCGATCAAGCCGTCGGGATTTTGAACGAGCTCGACGTCGACGCCTGGCTGACGTTCGTGCGAGAGTCGGCCGACAGTAGCGATTCGGTGCTGCCGATCATCGTCGGGCACCACTTCGTCTGGCCGACGGCGTTCATCCTGACGAAAGACGGCCGGCGCATCGCCATCTGCGGCAAGCACGACGACGCGTCGCTGCGCGCCGACGGCCTCTGGACGGACGTGCGCACGTACGTCCAGCGCATCCGCGAGACGCTGGTCGCGGCGCTCGACGAAATCAACCCGAGCACGATCGCGATCAACTACTCGCTCGACGACTCCAAGGCGGACGGCCTCAGCCACGGCATGTATGAACTGCTGCGCACCCACCTGAGTGACCGGCCGTTCGGAGACCGGTTCATCTCCGCAGGGGAGATCATCAGCAAAGTGCGCACGCGAAAGACCGCCACGGAAGTCGCCCGCATCAGAGAGGCCATCGCCACGACCGACGAAATCTTCGAGATCGCCCGCGCGGCGATTCGCGTCGGCCAGACGGAGCGCGCCCTTGCGCAGGTGATGCACGCGGAAGTCGGGAAGCGCGGCCGGGACTACGCGTGGAACCCGGCCGGCTGCCCCATCGTCAACACCGGACCCGCTTCACCCATCGGCCACGCCGAGCCCACGGACCTGAAAGTCGAGCCCGGCCACGTCGTCCACATCGACTTCGGCGTCAAGCAAAACGAGTTCTGCTCGGACATTCAGCGCTGCTGGTACGTACCGCGAGACGGTGAAAACGAGCCGCCGGAGCCCGTGTGCCGCGCGTTTGGCACCGTCGTCACCGCCATACAGGCCGCGGCCACCGTGGTCCGGCCCGGCGTGGCTCATTGGGAGGTCGATGCGGTCGCCCGGCAAGTGGTGGTCGACGCCGGCTATCCGGAATACCAACATGCCACCGGACACCACGTCGGCCGGGCCGCCCACGACGGCGGCGGCATCCTCGGCCCGCAATGGGAGCGCTACGGGCAACTCCCGTATCAGAAGATCGAGCCCGGCAACGTCTTCACGCTGGAGCTCGGCATCGCCGACACCGGCGCCGGCTACATCGGCCTCGAGGAGATGGTGCTCGTCACCAACGACGGGTGCGAGTTCTTGACCACACCGCAGACGGAGCTGGAGGTCGTGTAGTCACCTCCCGCCGGGTGCCGTGCGTCCGGCCGGGGCCTCGAATGGGACGCTCGTCAACTTGTCCGTCGTCGGCATGCTGCTCGACGGCACGCCCATCGCCGGCCGCGACTGCATGATCGTGATGCATCGCGGGCGTCGTCTGCCGTGATCGAGGACCTCGCCTGAGGGCGTCCCTATCGTGGTGCTTGCCCGCCGGTGTTCACAATTGCGCAACCATGTGGCGAGGGTTCCCACCAGCCGTCACGTAACGAGCCGCGTTGAATAAGGCTACAATATCCTCCCTGCACCTCCTTCAACATAATCGGCGGATTCGAATTGCCAGCGGACAGCGGTCCGACATCGCTTAAAAACAACTTATTTTTCTGGTCTAGCTGCATGCGACATGCTAGGTTCGCGAAACGCTAGTCCGTAGACCACCTGGCCGTCACAAGTTGATCACCCCTCGAGGAGGAAGGATGCATGAAGCCGAGCAGAACATATGCGATTGTTCACGTACTGGTCGTGCTGTCGCTTGCGACACTCGCCTGCCCCACCTTGGCCCAAACCGCAGAATCGACTCGTCCGGCAAATGGCAAGAACTATGAAGTCGGCAAGGCCCTGCGGGGCGCCGGCTGCGACCTCTCCTGCCCGACGGATGCTGAGACGTACGTGCCCTACCTGGCGTGTGATACCTTCCGCGCAACCGTCACGTGGGATCCCGTCTGTACGGGCGGCGGCACGGCCAACTGCACCTGTACAGACGAGCACGGCCGGACTGACTGCACCGACTTCGTTCTTCCGACCGGCGGCGATTTCGCTCCCGGAACATACCACTTTCAGTGCGATGCGATCGACAGCAACGGCCAGCCGGAGAGCTGCTCGTGGGACGTCGTAGTCGAGGGCAAGCATCACTACGAAGTAGAAGTCCAGTTGCAACCCAAGGTTGCGTCCAATGCCTTCACACGGTGTATTGATGTTGAGCTGTATACGGCCTGCGCCCCATCCCCGACTGTAGTTTCCCGCGATGTGACGTTCGGCCCCGGTGACTCCTCGGTGACTTTCTCCTTCGACACATGGGCAGATTGGTATCTTTGTGCGAACGCCGTGGATCGACTGCACTCCCTCAAGTCGCTCGACGAACCGGATTGCGTCGACGGCATCTACAGACTGCGATTCGCCGGCGACCCGGCCGCTGGCGGAAACTGGCTCAGGTTGGGCAACTTCGCCGGCGACACGATCGGGCCGGGGCAGGCCGACATCGACCGCAGTGACCTGGACTTACTCCTCTCGGAATACCTGCGCACGTACGATTCGAACGGCGATCTCGTTCCCGACGGGGATACGCCCTGCGGCACGACTGGCCTACACTTTGACCTCACGGGTGACGGCCTCGTGGATGCACTCGACTACAGCTTGCTCATTTCGAACTTCGCGGCTGCGGACCAAGCCTGTTGTGGCGCCGAATCGAACCAACCCCCCCCGCCGCCTGGAGCGACCGCCGGCACGGACGCCATCGATCCGCAGTTGCATGCTTCGCAGTCTGAGATCGTTCTGAACCAGATCGTCCTGGTGGAATTGTCGGCGTTCGATCCGATCGGCACGACAGACCTGGCGGCCGTCGACGCGATCATCGCCTATGACCACACCAAGCTCGAGTTGATTGGGGCCACTGGGCCGTGCGATCCGAACCAGGGCTGTGGCGCCTGCCCGAGGGGACAACATCCCTGGCTCGGCGGCTTCCTCGATGACTGCCGCCTGGACAGTTTGAACAATCCGTGCTCCGGTCTGCCGGATAACGACGGCCTCGTAGAGTATCATGCCCTCCGCAGCCCGGAATGCCCGGCTGAGGCGGACGCGGTCGGGTTGAGTGTGGTCACGCTGGAGTTCCGTAGCATCGCCGGCGGATCAGCCACCGTGAAGCTGCTCTCCGATGCGGGCGACTACAGCCACACAAGGGCCGTCGCGGTCAGCCGACCTGGAGCCGCTACGGCAACCTCGTTGGGAACGCCCGTGACCATCAATGTGCGATCGGATATCGTAATGCCTCCGGCACCTGTCGTGGTTGACGCCGGTAACCGCTACGTCCGGATCGACGTGCCGCCGCTGGCGTCCGTCGGCGATGCGGAAGAGGTCCTTCGAGTCCGCCCGATCACGCTCGATCACCCCGGTGCCGCCGAACGTGTCTACTACGTGGGCTTGCCCTTCGACGCTCCGGATGAAAACAGTAACCAGCCGGGGCTCACGTTTCGGGCTGCGCCGCTATCGTGCGAGCCAGTCGCCCACGCATGGTCGTCCGAGCCGACGATCGCCATCTACGGCGCCGAGATCATGCCGTCATCGGACTACGTTGTGGAGCGCTCCTACGCCGACTGCCCCAATTTCGCCACGAATGAACTTTGCTGGTCGACGCCGGCGCCGGTGACTACAGCGAAATACGGCGACATCGTGGCGCCGCTGGACGACGGCCCGGGGCCGAACCCGACCCAGCCGGACTTGAACGACATATCCGCTTGCGTCGACAAGTTCCTGGCCGCGCCGGGCGCACCCGAAAAATACCGGGCCCAACTCCAGCCCAACGTTGTCTTTCCGAACCGTGCGATCAACTTCAAGGACGTGTCTGTTGACATCGGCGCGTTCTTGGGAATCAGCTATGGCAGCGTCGAACCGGGTCCGTGTACGTGCCCGTCGGCCGTAGCCTGCGGCACCCCGTGCAGTAGCGACGCCACGTGCGGCACGGGGTTGTGCATCGCCGACGAATGCCGCGATGCGTGCGGACGCTGCGCGCCATAGCCTGAGCGAACCCAAGCAAAACTACGGGGTGAAAGGTCCATTCGATACATGGTGTCGGACGGATCGCGGTATCCGCTGCCGGTTATCCCTCCAGCCGGGGAGACTGCCATCGGAGCGAGGTCCTTCGATTTGCGGACCGAACAGCCGATTGAAGCGCGCTTGTTTGTTGTGGTATACTGTATTTCTCGAACGACTGCGATCGAGCCGGACACGCGATCGTACTGTGTAGCGAAGTTCCGTCGGGGGAGAGTCTGTCATGCGATCAGTTGCATTTCGTCCATTGGAGTATCTGCTCGGTTTCTCGTTCGTGGTGTCCTCGATCGCGATCGGGGGAGCGCCGTCATCCACGGCCGTCACCTACCAGGGCCAGCTCAAATTCGAAGGTCAACCCGCCAACATGACGGTCGACCTACGCTTCACGCTTCACGAGGACCCGGTGGCTGACGCGCCGGTAGCCGACCCGGTGGAAAAGCTGGACATCGACGTCGTCGACGGGCAGTTCTCGGTGCAGGTGGATTTCGGCGCGAAACCATTCGACGGCAGCCCGCGCTGGATCCAGGTGGACGTGCGTCCCAGCGACGCGGCCGCGAAATACACGGCGCTTCTGCCGCGTCAGCCGGTCACGCCCGTGCCTTACGCGCTGGTCGCGGTGAACGGCAACGGCAGCGGCCCGTGGCTCAACGACGGAGGTGACGTCCACAACACCAACGCCGGCAACGTGGGCATCGGGGACTCGTCGCCGCTGTCACTGTTGACCGTGGGCGAGGGTGATCTGTTCCAGGTGTCCGGCACGGACGGAAGCCTCTCCTTCGCCGACGAACAAGCGAGCATCACCTTCCCCGCTACGACGGGGCCGAACCACCCGATGATCCAGATGTTCGACTCGGGCAGTTCAAACGCCGACCGCATGGTGATCGCGCATTCACCGGCCTACCCCGACTGGGGCCTGCGCTACGAGGATAGCACCGACTCGTTCTCGTTCGTGAGCAACGGCAACGCGGGGCTGACGATCGGCCTGAGCCCGGCCAGCCTCAAGATGACGACCTCGAGCACCAACGGCGCCCGCGTGAAACTGAAAGGCACCGGGACGGGTCTCAGCTTCTCGCTTGGTGCCGTGGACTTTCTCGACGGCACCGACGCGGTCCAGGGTGGCATGGCGTACATCCGGTCGCTGGTCGGGGACCGTTTGATTCTCTCGGCCGGCGGGTCGGAGCGTCTGTACATCGACCAGGCCGGGCGCGTGGGCATCGGCACGGCGGCACCGGCCGAGGCCCTGCACGTCGTCGGCAACATCAAGGCGGACCTCGGCATCAAGACCGGCGGCGCCGTGGCCATCAACCTCGACTCACCCACGGAACTGCTCGACGTCAACGGCAACATGCTGGCGCGCGGGCGCGTCATCGCGAACGCGAACAACGGCGGCCCGGGCCTGTGGGTTCGCGGCGGCGGCGATGTGCAGCCCGACTCCACCGGCTATTTCGTGGCCGGGGAGCTGAACGGCACCAACGTCGCCATCGACAACAACGAGATCATGGCTCGCAACAACCACGTGGTCAGCACGCTCAACCTCAACATCAACGGCGGCACGGTGGCTGTGGGCGAGGATCTGTCCGTCAGCAACGACATCAACGTGGACGGCGATGTCAACGTCGGCGGCCGGGTCGGCATGGGCTATCAGATCGTCGAGCACACGATCAGAAGCAACGGCGGATCGGAGTCGGTCGGCGTAGGCTGCCCGTCGGGCAAGAAGGTGCTCGGCGGCGGCTGCTTCGGCGCCGGCAACAACGACACGCTCGACACGTGTAGCCCGTCCGGCGACAACGGCTGGAACTGCTTCTGGTCGACCACCGACAACGACTTCATCTACACCGCCCGGGCGATCTGCGCCTACATCGACTAACGGCCCCTTGCGGCTACCGGAGAAGACCGCGGAGTGGCCAAGGACGATAGGCGTGGGCGAGTCCGCCGCAGGTCCGCCTCAGGCGGAACTCCCGTGTATGCGGTATGCCCCCACACAACTTGACCCCAGCGGGGTCAAGGATCAATGAACGTGACGACGTGTGAATCGAGTCCTTGTCCCCTCATCATCCAGCGGCGCGGAAAGTGAGATGCGCGCAACGCGATCCACCGCGTGCCCCACGTTCGAATTAATGCTCTTCTACACTTGGTGCCTGAATCAGCGCAACCCCGTTGCGCGACACATAAACGACGAAATGATCGTCCGGCGTCTAGCCGATGCCGACAGGGATGCTTTTGTCGGTGCTTCGAGAATATGATCTGAGCGGAATGCTTACGGCCGGCGTATGCCATCTGTTTCTGTTCTCATCGATAAGCAAATGATAGAACGGACCGCGTGGTTTTCGGCGCGAGGATCCTAACGCGGACACCCCTGGCCAGCCCGCTCCGCTGCTTCGTGCAGTGTAGACCGCAACGAATCGGCCGAAGTTTGACTCTATCGCGCGAACTGCGATCGAGCCCCGCGGCATTTTACCGACCACCAGTTTGGTTGCAGCCATTCGTGGCGCAAGCATAGAACGACCTTTGGATTGGGCCCACGATGGAAACTTGTCGTTCCAGTGAATTGGAGAGGCTAATCCTACGGTTGAGCCCCATGCATCACACGCCACCTCGGCAAGAGAGTGCTTCTGTGCCTCATACTCAAAGCACGCCCCCGACTCGGCGTTGGTCGACGGACGTTCTCGCTGCGGCATCTCCTCGGAAGTCGGCCAGATGCGCATCAAGAATCCCTGTTCGCCGTCGCTCCGCTTCTTGAATTCAATCTTCGCTGTACCGGCTCGTACAGCCGCGTCCACGGCCAAGAAGCGCGGCGTGGCGAAGCAACCCGGCCCTGGCGCGTAGATGTACAAGAAGTAATAGGCGGCCGGCGCCAGCAGGACACACACTACGACTCCGGCGACCAGCCGATTCCACGTCACCCGAGATTTGCGGTGCTTGGACATGGAAGCTCTAATGCCCCAGCGACTCCGGCGGTTCGAGCTCCAATCCGAGCCCATCGGCCATGCGGTTTGCAAACGCGAAGTAGCTCGTCACCATGCAGATGTCGAGAATGGCATCGTTGGAAAAGCCCGCGCGGTGCAGCGCGTCGACGTCTTCTTGCGTCACTGCGGCTGGCGTGCGCGTGAGCTTGTCTGCATACCGCAGCACCGCCTTTTCGGCCTCGCTAATGCCGGCCGCCTCGTAGTCCACGACGAGCCGCTCCGCCAGCTTGTCGTCCTTCGTCAGATGTCGGAGCCCCGCCCCGTGATGCGCCAGTCAGTAATGGCACTCGTTGATCCCGGAGACGACCACGCCGATCATCTCGCGCTGGGCGCGCGACAGCTCCGACGGCGCGCGCATGATCGACGCGTAGAGTTCGTAATGCCCGGTCCAGCTCTTCGGCTTGGCCGCGTGAATCCGCAGGATGTTGTCGACCGTGCCGTCGGGGTTGCGAAACTTGTCATACAATTTCTGCGCCTCGCGCGACGCGTCCGCATACTCGAGATAAGGGATGTAGGCCATGGGCGCATGATACCATGCGCCGCGCCACCGGGCCAGCGAAGCGCGCTCGGCAAACGACATTGCATTAGTACAGCACCACCCGAGCCGCCGACTTTTGCTCGTGCTGCTGTTCCGGATCGTCACAGCATTCACTGCGTCAGATGTCATGTGACCGGCAGGCGAACACGAGCATGTGAATAAACAAGTGCCGCGGGTCGGTCGGATGATGACGTGTCAGCACGTCGCAGCGTGACAAGATTCCACGTCTCTCGTGTTGTGTTCGTCCTATAGTCCATCTGAAGCAAGAGGACAGCCGGGCCGCCGTACGGGCATGGGCGCCCGCTTGACGTGTACTTAGCGCGGTTTAGCATTCACGCCATGAAACGACTCCTGATCATCATTCCGATCGCGGTCATCGCCGTGGCCGCGTTGCTCTGGAGCCAGTGGCAGCGCGGGCCTTTGACCGTTTCCGGTTTTATCGAGTCGCATCAGATTCGCGTCGGATCGCGCGTCGGCGGGCGCGTCGAGAAGGTGCCCGTGGTCGAGGGGCAATCGGTGCATCAGGGCGATGTGCTCCTCACCCTGGAGCCTTACGATCTCCGGGAACGTCTGGCCGAAGCGCAGGCGGCGCTGAACGCGCGCGAGGAGCAACTCGGCAAGCTGGTCGCCGGACCTCGGAAGGAAGAGATCGAAGAAGCGCGAGCGCGGCGTGACCTGGCTCGAGCGTCCCTCGACAAGGCGATTGCCGGACCCCGGCCGCAAGAGATCAAGATCGCCGAGAACAAGCTGGCCCGGGCGGAAGCCGAGCAGCTCAAAGCGCAAAAGGACTTCGATCGCGTCAAAAAGCTGCATGACAGTGGCCAGGCCGCGGACGAGGAAATGGACGCGGTGCAGCGCAACCTTTCGGTCACGCAAGCGGGTGCCGCGCAGGCACGCAACCAGCTTGATCTGCTTCGTGCCGGCACGCGGGCCGAGGAGATTGCCGAGGCCCGTGCCCAACTGGCCGCGGCCGAGCAGGCGCTGGCGCTCTTGGAAGCCGGCTCACGAAAGGAAGACATCGCCGAGGCGAAGGCCCAGGTCGCCTCGGCGCGAGCGGCGGCCGCGGCGATCGAGCGACAGATCGCGGAGTTGACCGTCAAGGCGCCGCTGGACGGCGTGGTCGAAGCGGCCGACCTTCGCCCGGGCGATCTCATCGCGCCCAACGCGCCGGTCATCGCCCTGAACGATCCGTCGGAACTGTGGGTCCGCGCCTACGTGCCGGAAAACCGCCTCGATCTGACCATCGGGCAGAAGCTCGAGATCGGTGTTGATTCGTTTCCATCGCGGCGTTTTCACGGACACATTTCGTACGTGTCGCGCACTGGAGAGTTCACGCCGTCCAACGTGCAAACGCCCGAGGAGCGCAGCAAGCAGGTATTTCGCATCAAGGTGGTGCTCGACGATGGGCTCGACGTGCTTCGCGCGGGGATGGCGGCCGACGTCTACCTGGAGCCCTCGAAATGAGCGGCCCGGACTCCGGCGTGATCGTGGCCGATCACCTGACGCGGCGGTTCGGTGACTTCGTGGCCGTGCGCGACGTCAGCTTCGAGATCAACAAGGCGGCGATCTTCGGCTTTCTTGGTCCGAACGGAAGCGGCAAGTCGACGGTCATCCGCATGCTCTGCGGCGTCTTGCGTCCGTCCGCGGGAACCGGGCGCGTCCTCGGCTATGACGTCGCGACCGAAGCGGAGACCGTCAAGCGCCGCATCGGCTACATGTCGCAGAGCTTCAGCCTTTACGCCGACCTGAGCGTCACCGAGAACCTGGATTTCTACGGCCGCATCTACGGGCTGAGCCGGGCGCGGCTTCGTCAGCGCAAGGAAGAACTCTACGCGTTGTGCGGCATCGGCCCCTACGGGCGGAATCTCGCTGGCACGCTTTCGGGCGGGTGGAAACAGCGGCTCGCGCTGGCGTGTGCGTTGATTCATGAGCCGGACGTGCTCTTTCTGGACGAGCCGACGGCCGGCATCGACCCGGTGGCGCGGCGCGACCTCTGGGACCTGCTCTACGAACTGTCCGGCAGCGGGGTGACACTCTTTGTCACGACGCACTACATGGACGAGGCCGAACGCTGCTCGCAGGTCGGGTACATCTATCTCTCCAGGCTGATCGTGTGCGGCAAGCCGCCGGAGTTGAAGGGGCTGGAGACGGTCACGCCGCACGGCATGCGACGCGTCGAGATCACCTGCGCGCAGCCCGCGGCCGTATTGCGGCGGCTGAGGGAATTGTCCGGCGTGCGCGACGCCACGCTCTTTGGCGAGCGGCTGCACGTCGTCGTCGACGACGCCCTCCAGAATGCCGCGCTGGTTCAGGCGACCGCGCAGGACGCGTCGTCGGTCGACATCCGGCCGGTCGCTCCGACGCTTGAGGACGTGTTCGTGACGCTCAGCCGAAACGAGACCACTCGGAGCGCATCGTGAACGGATTTGTGGCCATCCTCCTCAAGGAGTTCGCCCACATCCGGCGTCAGCCGTCGACGCTCTTTTTCGCGTTCATCGTGCCCGTGTTTCAACTGACGATCTTCGGGTACGCCATCAACACCACCATCTACAACATCGCGACGGTCGTGTACAACCTTGACGGTCGGCAGGACAGTTGCGAACTCGTGGCCGCGTTCGAGAACACGCGGCGATTCGAGGTTGTCGAGAACGTGCAGAATGAATCCGAGTTTCATCACGCGATGGCCTCGGGGCGGGCTAAGGTCGGGATCAAGATTCCACCGGACTACACCGAACAGCTGCTGCACGGGGAGCAGGCGACGGTGCAGGTGCTGATCGACGGCAGTGATTCGCAGGTGGCCACGACGGCGCTCAACGCGGCCGCTTTGCTGGGACTGCACAAGTCACTCGACCGCGGCTTCGCGTATGCCGAGTCTCTTCAGGCGGCGGCCGCACGCGACCCCGCCGGTCATCTGGCGATTCCGATTCAGGTGCGCCCCCGGCTGCTGTACAACCCGGATCTGAAAAGCGCCCACTTCTTCGTCCCGGGGCTGATCGGGATCATCATGCAGCTCGTGACGCTCTTTCTTACGTCGTTTGCCATCGTCCGCGAGCGTGAGCTAGGGACGCTCGAACAGCTCTTCGTCACGCCGGTCGGTCGGGTGGGTTTGATGCTGGGCAAGCTGATTCCCTACGCGTTGATCGGATTCGTCGAGACGCTGATCGTGCTGATGGTCATGGTCTTCGGCTTCGGCGTGCCCATTCAGGGTGACTTGGTCCTGCTGCTTGCGCTGTCCTTCCTCTTTCTGTTCACGGCGCTTGGGCTGGGGCTGCTCGTATCGACGCTGGCGAAGACGCAGCTTCAGGCGATGCAGTTTGCGTTCATGATCATGCTGCCGTCGATCCTGCTGTCCGGGTTCGTCTTTCCGCGCGAGGCGATGCCGACGTCGATGTACGCGCTGGGGTTCTTCATTCCGGCAACCTATTTCATCGAGATTCTCAGGGGCATCATCCTTCGCTCCGCGTCCTTCGTGGACTTGCTACCGCCCATCGCCGGCCTGGCCGCCTGCTGCGTCGTGTCGCTCGGTTTGAGCGTGGCGCGGTTCCAGAAACAGTTGGATTAGCGTGTCGTCCAGGTAATCGTGGCGAGCACGACCATCCTGAGCCGCAGGCTTCAACCTGCGCGGTGCTGAGGATTCATTCACCGCGGACTCGTCCGGCAGGTCCGCGACAAAGGCACCCATCGCGACTACGGCGCACCGTCCGCGGCGCCGATGATCCTCGGCGTCACCATGATGATCAGGGTCGATTGGTCGCTGACAAACGCTTGATTGTCGACGCTCCGGCTGACGAGCGGCACGTTGCCGAGCAGAGGAACCGTTCCCTCCGTCGTGGTGCCGCTGTCATCGGTCACGCCGGCGAGCAGCATGGTTTCCCCGTCCTGCACACGCACGGTGGTGACGACGCGCGAGCCGCGCGTCTGCACCCGCCCGTCTGCCGTCTCCGGTGTGTGGAACACGCCGCCGGTGCTCGGGCGGATGTCCAAGATGATCGTGCCATCCTCATCGACGCACGGCGTGATCTCCAAGGCCGGGCCGACGGTGACCGGATTGATCAATTCGTCGATGCTGCGCAACCGGGTTTTGAAGTCCGCATCCAGATCATCCAGCGTCTGCGATTCGTTCAGGACGATTGAAAACGCCGATTGCCCGTAGCGGGTCGTGATCGCGGGGGTGGCGAGCAGCGCGTCGTCTTCCGTCAGCGAGTTCGTGATGAGATCGACGTCCGCCTGTGTGATGATCGAGCCGATGGGCGAGAGCCCTTCGGCCAGGTCGTCGGTGGGCGGATTGAGCGGCGAAAGCACGAGGCCGGCCCACGTGTCCAGCGCCGAAAGGAACGACGCGGTGCTGTCCGAGACTGCCGCCGGGCCATATGACGCGCCGGTCGGCTCGCCATCGGCCGACTCGAAGATCGTAGCGATGTCGATGCCGATGTCGTCGAGGAACGTGTCGCCGACAGACAGGAAGCGCACTTCGATCGAAACCTGGGCGTCCTCCTGGCACCGGCAGGTCTGATTGGTGTCGTTCGTTGGCGGTGTGCCGGTGTCATCCATCGAAACGACGCAGCCCGTCGCGACGAGCGCCAGGGCGCAAGCGAACAGGCGAATCGATCGGGGCAACCATGCGATGTGGTACAGCGACCGGGGCATACGTCACAGCTCCTGCATGAGTTTGGATCGGTCCGACACGCGGTGATCAGTATGAGGTTGGTGTTGCATCGTGACAAGGCGAAAGTGCGTTTCGCTCTACACCCCGGCGGGCTCGGCCGATGGCTGCTCCGCCCAGCCGAGGCGTCGGCCTTGCTCGACGAAGCGATCGCGCACTCCGCGTGCATCGTTCATGGCGTCGAGCAGGCGATCAGTGGAGACGAGGTGTCGCTGGCGGTAGATCATCAGGCAGGAGCCGCCGGCTTCCACGAACAGGTGCTTGTGCTGGCAGAGGGCGTCGACAACCTCTGCGTTGAAGAGCCGGCGGATGGCGACCTCGTCGCGTCCGCGCACGCTGTACGACGAGGAGAACTTCGCGAACTGTGGGAAGTCGATGTCCTGACGACCGAACGCTTCGGCGAGGCGCGTGAGCAGGTGCTCCGGCTGCAGCTCGAAGGCCGGTAGGTCGACGTCGAGATAGGGAAACACCACCACTGTCTGACGAACCACCCGGTTCTGTCGGCCCGCGCCGATAGTAAAGCGGTAGTCGAACACCCATGTGGTGTCGGCTTCCTCACCGCAGAGCAACACGTTGGAGGCATGGCGCGCGCGCCCCTTCTTGAACAAGGCGAACTCCGACAAAGCGTCGACGACTTGCTGGCTGTGTCGCTCGTAGTACCAGCCGTGTTCCCTGGCCATCGCCTCGAATTTCTCGCGTCGCTTCTTCGCGGAGATCGCGGATACGGTGATGGCCAGGCCGATGAAACCGAACACGCAAAGGATGATGACGGTACCCGCAGCCATGCCAGGCTCCCCGGTGGGATCGGTGCGTGGTCCGTGCCGACCGAGTCTCTTTCTCGATTTGCCCGCGGCCTCGATTCGATCCAGTGCAACGTCCGGGAGGCGCATCGGTGCGGTCGCGGCGCGCCTTGAGTGGACAAGCACCCCGGAATGACGTTCGCCCCAATTGCGACGACCGAATAATTCGGAACGTCGCGCAAACAACACAATGCCTGACTTTAAACTACGAGCCGCTGGCCAGTTGGCGTGGCAATTCGGCTATCGGACCGTACAGGCTGACCCCAGACGAGGCTTCAGCGTCCAGCCCGTTCCGTCGAAGAACGAATCATCAGAAATCGGCCCAAGGCGGCGCGAAAGATGCGGAGGCCGCGACATGACGGCACCACAAACGCAAGCACAAACGCAACCAGTACCAAGCCAGGCATCGACACTGCTCGTCAAGGATCTGATGACGACGAGAGTCTTGACGATTCGTATGGACGAAACCGTCGAGACCGCCAAGAAGATGTTTGACGACAAGCGGTTTCACCACCTGATCGTCATGGATAAGGTGACCGTGGTCGGCGTGGTGTCGGACCGCGACATTCTCAAGGCGCTCAGCCCGTTCATCGGCGGG
>Ga0055449_10000092_pt1 | contig 22553 bp, 22 predicted proteins | sample China_Galinas_PW_2_FD_57739 | JGI IMG/M metagenome (GOLD analysis project Ga0055449, IMG submission 57739) | Wetland microbial communities from San Francisco Bay, California, USA, that impact long-term carbon sequestration - China_Galinas_PWB_D1 | ecosystem: Environmental > Aquatic > Marine >... | reverse complement strand
GGGCAAGGGCGGCTCGATGCACATGTTCGACAAGCCCCACCACCTCTACGGCGGGCACGGCATCGTCGGCGCCCAGACCCCCCTCGGCGCCGGGCTCGCCTTCGCCTGCCGCTACAACTGGGAGGTCCTCGGCATCCGCGACAAGCACATCGCCCTGTGCTTCCTCGGCGACGGCGCCATCGACCAGGGCGCCTTCCACGAATCGCTCAACCTCTCCAGCGTCTTTTCCCTCCCGGTCATCTACATCATCGAGAACAACGGCTACTCGATGGGCACCGCCATCCACCGGCACACCGCCAACCACGAGAACCTGATCTCGCGCGGCGAGGCGTACGGCATCAAATCGATCCAGATCGACGGCATGGACATCCGCGACATCTACGACGCGTTCAAGCCCTTCGCCGACGACTGCCGCGAGATGCAGCGCCCCGGGTTCGTCAACCTGCGGACCTACCGCTACCAGGGGCACTCGATGTCCGACCCGCAGAAGTACCGCAGCAAGGACGAGGTCGAGCAGTGGAAGGAACGCGACTCGATCGCGAGCCTCGCCAGCGTGCTCATGACCCCCGAGTCCGACGGCGGACGCGGGTGCCTCACCGAGCACGACTGGAAGGCGATGCAGAAAGAACTCCGCGCCGACGTCCGCGCGGCCATCGACTTCGCCGAGAAGGCCGCCCCGCCCGACCCAAGCGAGGAACTCTACACCGACGTGTTCATCAACCCGCTCCCGCAATCAAGCCCGAGCGGCGCGTACACGCACGGGGAGACGAATCCGTTGCTGTAGGAGGGGCCATGCTCGCGCTATTCGCGAACTGGGGCATCGGCGCGTGGATCGCGTTCGTCGCCGGGCTCGTCGTGGGCGTTGTCGCGCCGGTCGTCTTCATCGTCTGGCAGACGCTCAAGGTCAGATCCGAGCAACCGCATGATGAGGACCGAGAAGACTCGTCACGAGACTAACGATCACTGGGTGCCGTGGTACATCCGAAGGCTGAACCACGAACGCCCGCTCTCACGAACGCGACTCATGCTTCGCGCGAAGCGCGTGGAGCATGGCACCCGCTCCGTGCCACCGACTTCGGCTTTGGGAAGTCGGTGCTCCGAGATGCACAGCCCATCGAAGACACCAGCTTCCCAAAACCGAAGCTGGTGGCACGGGTCGACCCATTGCCCATTGCCCCACCGCTTCGGGTAGCATCCCCACCAAAGGAGCCCACCATGAACATCATCTGGTTCCTGCTCATCGGGCTGGCCGCCGGGTTCATCGCCGGCAACCTCATGAAGGGGCGCGGCTTCGGGCTGATCGGCAACACGATCGTCGGCGTGCTCGGCGGGGTCATCGGCGGGGCCGTCTTCGACGCGATCGGGCTCTACCCCGACTCGCTGCTCGCGTCGCTCATCGCGGCCGTCGTCGGCGCCTGCATCCTCCTGTTCGCGATCAGCTTGGTGAAGCAGAAGGGCGACTGACTCGCGCGGGCGAGGGCCGGGCTGCCGCGGAACGGCCTTCCACACCTCGGCGTCCTCTGGTAGCATGGTCTCATGCTCGCCCAGACCGACCCTCAGATCTGGTCCATCATGCTCACCGGGCTGATCGTCGCGTGCGTGCTCGGCGTGATCCCGCTCGCGGTGCTGGCGTGGTTCATCCGCCGCAAGCAACACGAGGCGCAGTCGGACGCCCCAGGGCGATCGCCCGACGACGCGGCGTGATCCCGGGCGGCACGTGCCGCGCCCCCCGGACGCCGAGGCTGAATCCTCGAAGCCCCGGATTCGGGAGTCCAGCGCGGGTGCCGGACGCGCCCCTAAACTCGTCGGTCCCAGCCCCCCGGAATCCTCGGAGCCGCCATGCCGACGAGCGTGAGTCATCCCGCCTTGGAAGAGCCGTACGCCGTGCCCGACTTTGACGCGCCGCTGCCGCCGCGCGAGGTGCCGGAGCCCGAGCGGCGCGAGGTCCAGTTCCGCGAGGCGCTGCGCGAGGCGATGAGCGAGGAGATGCGCCGCGACGAGCGGGTCTTCCTCATGGGCGAGGAGGTGGCCGAGTACCACGGGGCGTACAAGGTCAGCCAAGGCATGCTCGAGGAGTTCGGGCCCAAGCGCATTATCGACACCCCGATCTCCGAGAACGGGTTCGCCGGCATGGGCATCGCGGCCGCGATGGCCGGGCTGCGCCCCATCGTCGAGTTCATGAGCTGGTCGTTCTCGCTCGTCGCGGCCGACCAGTTGCTCAACAACGCCGCGAAAATGCTCTACATGTCGGGCGGTCAGTGGGGCTGCCCGATCGTCTTCCGCGGCAACGACGGCGCGGGCGGTCAGCTCGGCTCGACCCACTCGTGGTGCGTCGAGGGGCTGTACGCCAACGTCCCCGGGCTCAAGATCGTCATCCCGAGCAACCCCTACGACGCCAAGGGGCTGCTCAAGACCGCGATCCTCGACCCCGACCCGGTGATGTTTCTCGAGTCGGAGCGCATGCTCGGTGATCGTGCGCACGTGCCCGAGGGCGAGTACTACCTGCCGTTCGGCAAGGCCGAGCGGGTGCGCGCCGGCGACGCCTGCACGCTGATCGGCTTCGGTCGCCCGGTGAACTTCTGTGTCGAGGCCGCCGAGCGGCTCGCCGCCGAAGGCATCAACGTCGATCTGCTCGACATGCGGACGATCCGCCCGCTCGACATGGAGTCTGTGGTCGCGAGCCTGAAGACGACCGGGCGCGTGGTGGTGGTCGATCAGTCGTGGCCGTTCGCGTCGGTCGCCAGCGAGGTGATGGCGCAGGTGTGCGAGAAGGGGTTCGACTGGCTGGACGCGCCGCCGGTGCGCGTGAACACCGACGACGTGCCGACGCCGTACGCCAAGGGGCTGGAAGCGGCGTACCTGCCGAACGCGGACAAGATCGTGGAGGCGGTGCGGAGCACCTTGTGATCTTCAGGAAGCCGAATCCGCCACTCTCAGGTGAAGACGCTCGCCGTCAGTTCGCGGAGGCACTGAGGCAGCTCGCCAGCGGGCTGATCACGAACGACCGATTCGATTCGGCGTACGCGGGCATCCGCACGGACGACGGTGCCGCGATGCACGCGATCGAACAGATCCACGAGTTCGCTTGGTCGTTCTATCACGACCTGTACCCGCATCAACTTCGGGGCAAGCACCGGCTCAGTCCACTCCAGCGACGGGTGTTCGCGCGGTGCGTGCTGTTCCTCCACACCGATCTGGCTTATGAGTGGCCCAGCAACGCCAAGTGGTTGTGGAACGAACGGGGTGACCGGGGACTTGGCTACTGGACACAGGTCGTCTTCACGTCGTTCTCCAAGTCTGCCCGAGCTGAAGCTCGGCGGCGCGAGCACGAGGCGGATGAACGCATTCGCCACGATGCGGTCGACGACCGGATCTGGCCGTTCCGCCGGCGATCTGACCTCGAGCAGGTGAACGCGGACCCTCGACTGCTCGGCGCTACCGCGCACTGACGAGGAGCCGATGCCCACGCCGGATCAGTTCGTCGCGGAGCTCCCCGCCGCGTTACGCAAGCGTGTCGCCTCGCTCCGGCGTCTTGTCCTCGACCTCTGCCCTGATACCGCCGAGCGCGTCAGCTGGGGCGGGCTCTCGTACTTCGATGCGGCGCGTGGCGGGCCGGTCAGCGCCGGGATCTGCCAGATCGTGGTCCGCGACGGCGCCGTCCGCCTCGACTTCATCCACGGGGCGAGCCTGCCCGACCCGCACGGGCTGCTGCGGTGCGAAGAAGGGCGGAAGGCCAAGCGGTTCGTGCCGATCTTCTCCGCAAACGAGCCGGCGCGTGAGCACCTGCGCGAACTCGTCCGGGCGGCCGCGGAGTTCGACCCGGGGAACCCGTAGGATCGGGCGTGCGCCGCTCGCGCGGCACCCGGATAAAGTCCCCGACGGTCCACCGGGCCCGTGGAGACCACTCATGCCGATTGAAGTCACCATGCCTCGGCTCTCGGACACGATGGAGGCCGGCACCGTCGTCAAGTGGCACGTCGCGGTGGGCGATGAGGTGTCGCCCGGCGACGTGCTCGCCGACATCGAGACCGACAAGGCGACCATGGAGCTCGAGTCGTTCGACGACGGGACGGTGGCGAGCCTGACGGTCGCCGAGGGCGCCGAGGTCGCGGTCGGGTCGCTGATCCTGCTGATCGCCGAGGAGGGCGAGGACCCCGCGTCGGTCGCCCCGCGTGCCGGCTCGTCGGACGCCGAATCTGAGCGGAGCGAAGGCTCAGATTCGTCGCACGCAACCACCGCCGTCGCCGAGCCCGACACCGGCGAGCGCGTCTTCGCCTCGCCGCTGGCGCGCAAGCTGGCGGCCGAGGCCCACCTCAACCTGCGCAACGTCCAGGGCACCGGCCCGGGCGGGCGCATCGTCCAGCGCGACGTCGAGATGGCGGTCGCCCGCGGCGGGGGCTCGCGTACTCCCCAACCCTCGCGAGCCGAGCCGAGCGGCTCGCCGGTCAGCGGGCAGATCGTCACGGCCGACGAGCGCGTCGCCGACCAGAACCTCGCCAGCGCGATCCGTCCGGCGGGGCGCACCACGCTCGAGCCGCGGTCGATCCAGCTCTCCAACATGCGCGGGACGATCGCGCGGCGCCTGGTCCAGTCGAAGCAGACCATCCCCCACTACCAGGTCACCATCGACGTGGACATGGACGCGATGGTCGATCTGCGCGCCAAGCTCAACAGCCAGCTCGCGCCGCAGGCGATCAAGCTCACCGTCAACGACTTCATCGTCCGCGCCTGCGCCCTCGCGATGCACGAGCACCCCTATGTCAACGCCTCGTGGTCCGATGACGACGGCAACCCCACCATCGAGATCCACGGCGAGGTCAACATCGGCGTCGCGATCGCGCTGCCCGAGGAGCGCGGCGGCGGGCTCGTCGTCGCCACGCTCCGCAACGCCGACCTCCTCGGACTCCGCCAGATCTCCGCCGAGACGCGCCGACTCGCGGTCAAGGCCCGCGAGAAGGGGCTGACCCTCGATGAGATGGGCGACGCCACGTTCACGATCTCCAACCTCGGGATGTACGGCGTGGACGAGTTCAGCGCGATCATCAACCCGCCGAACGCCGCGATCCTCGCCGTCGGCAGCGCGCTCCAGCAGCCCGTCGTGAAAAACGGCGAGCTGACGGTCGGCTGGCGGATGAAGATGACCATGTCGAGCGACCACCGGGTGATCGACGGCGCGATGGCGGCCGAGTACCTCTCCACCGTCCGCGACATGCTCGAAGCGCCGGCGACGCTCCTGGTCTGAAGCCCTCTGAACTCGGTTTAGCCAAAGGGGATGGCATGAAGATCGCGTTCATCGGTTACGGCAGCATGGCCCGCGCGCTCGGCGCCCGCTGGGTAGGCGCCCACGAGATCGTGATCAGCGGACGGAATCGGGACAAGGCCGACGCGCTCGCGGGCGACCTCGGCTGCGCATCATCCGCCGAACCTCAGGGCGTCGCGGACGCCGACGTGGTCGTCCTCGCGACAAGCCACGAGGCGGTGTTCGACGCGATGGACGCCGCCGGCGGGGCCGAGGCGCTGGCCAGCAAGACGCTCCTCGACATCAACAACCCCATCGATTGGGCGAGCGGCGGCTTTATCCCGAAGACCTACGACGGGCGGTCGCTCGCCGAGGCCATCCAGGATCGGGCACCGGATGCGCACGTTGTCAAGGCGTTCAACATGTGCCAGGCCACGGTCTGGGGCATGGACCCGCCACACTTCGATGGGCGCACGCTGGTCACGATGCACTGCGGGAACAACGACGAGGCCAAGTCGCGCATCGCGACGCTCATCAGAGACACCGGCGGCGAGCCGCTCGACATCGGCGGGCTCGAGTACGCACGTTCGCTCGAGGCGGCGGCCGGGCTGGTCATTAAGCTGCTGTTCTCCGGGCGTGATCACCACACCGTGCTGAACCTGATCCAGCCCGAGGTGCGTCCGATCGGCACGTGAAACGCACGCGTGACGGGCACTCGACCCGAATCACGAGCGACGGGTGCAGAGGGACCCAGGCCTTCGGAGACCCGGGTCCACCGTCCGGCTCTGCACGAGTCCCGAGTGCCGGGTGCCGACTACGCGGGTGTCGGCTTCTTCCCCACGACCGCCAGCCCGACGGCTAGCGCCGCCGAGATCAGGCACAGCACCCCCGCCAGCGTGAACGCCGCGCCGTAGCTCCCGGTCATGGTCTTGGCGGCGTTGCCGGCGGCGATGCCGACCACGCCCGCGATGCCGTAGCTGGTGAAGACCCACCCGTAGTTGGCGCCGAGGTTCTTGGCTCCGAACTGGTCGGCCGTCGCGGATGGGAACAGCGCGAAGTTGCCGCCGAAGTTGAAGCCCACGATCGACGCCGCCACCGCGAGCGACATCTCGCTCTTCATGCCGATGAGCAGGAACATCATGACCGCCTGGAAGGTGAACATCGCGACGAACGCGCTGGTCCGCCCGATGCGATCGGACACGAACCCCCAGACGACACGCCCGACGGCGTTGAAGATCGCCAACCACCCCACCGCGGCCGCGCCCTTGAGCAGCAGCTCCGAGGTCTGCTCGGGCGAGAGCGCCCCGCCCTCGCTCGCCGCCGCGACGAGCTGCTCGCCCGCAAAGACCTTGACGATGCCGATGACCATGAGCCCGGCCATCGCCCCGCTGAAGAACATCAGCCACAGCACGTAGAACTGGGGCTTGAGCAGCGTGTCGCGCCAGGAGGTATCGACGGCGGGCGACCCGGCGGGGGGCGCCGCGCTCGGCGGGTTGCGCAGCAGCAGCGCTCCGACGCTCACGCCGACGAAGCAGATCAGCGCGTGCACGAGGAAGAACGGCTGGATGCCGTGGTGTTCGATGTAGCCCAGCGCCCCGATCGTCCGCCCCTTGAACAGGTAGGCCCCGAACCCGAACCCCGCGACCGCGAGCCCGGAGACCAGCCCCTTGTGCTTCGGGAACCACTTGACCAGCGCCGCGATCGGGCAGACGTAGGCGAAGCCGATGCCCGCCCCGGCGAGGAACCCGATCGTCCCCCACACGAGGAACAGCTTGTCGAACTCGCTCTGTTGCCCGAGGTAGGTCTGCCCGAGCACGACACCGGCCGTCACGGTCGCGGCCACGATGCCGAACGGGGCCGCACGCATCACCGGCAGTTCCGGGTCGATCCGCTCGCTGATCGCCTGGAAGAGCATCAGCAGCACGATCGTGACCGCGCCGACGAACGCGGCGTGCGCCAGGTAGAACACGAACGGGTTGGTCATCAGCCCGGCGAGCAGGAACCCGACGCCCATGAGGCAGGCGCCGATCAACGCCGGGAACCGCGGGCCGGTGATGTCCTGGATGCGCCCCGCGATCACCATCACCACCGCGAACGAGAGGATGCAGATGCTGAAGGCGTACTTGAGGTACCCCTGCTGGGTGGCGAGGCGCTGCGCGCGCGCGTCATCGTCGGCGACAACGAGCACGTCGCCCGTCGCCTCGCCGTCCGCCTCCATCGACTCGGCCTCGGCGGCGGTGACGACAGGCGGAAAGATCTGCGACTGGAGCGGCTGCCAGAAGATGCTGTACCCGTACACCGTGCCGAGGATCAACTGCACGATGATCGCGCCGAGGAGGACGAGGTACCTGGTTGCGCCGCCGCTGGTCTGGGGCATCGCCCGCTCCTTTGCTCCGGCCCCGGGGCCGGTACCGACTGTAGAGCCCTATATCGGACTTGTATATCCGGTGTAATCACGAATGCGGGCGCCGCGGAGGGGTGCGACGGACGCCCCGCGGTCGGGGCGGGAGCACCGATCGCGCCGGTCCGGGAACGCGCGCCCGCGGGCGGGTTGCGGATGCCGGCTCACCCGGGAGATCGGATCCGCCCGATCCCGCCGTACACTCGACCGGAGATGAGCGCGAACCCCGACAGCCCGTACTACACCGGGTACGTGCCCCACGAGCCCTCGGCCGCCGAACGCGCCGAGTCCGGCATCGACCTCAACGAGCAGATCGCCCACGACGAGGCCGCCCTCGCCGAGCAGCGCCGGCAGGCGACCGTGAAGCTCGCGCGCCGGCTCGTCGTCGCGTTTATCCTCATCGCGTTGACGGCCGTGGGCTGCTGGGTCGTGCTGCCCCACTACGGGTTGGTGCTCCCGCCGATCCTGCCGATCCTCGCCTTCGCGACGATCGTGATCGGGACCGTGCTCGCGGGCGCCCCCGAGCCGCAGGAGCGGCGGGAAAACAACGCCGACTGGTGCGACGACGGGTGCACGAGCTGCGGGTGCGGCGGCCCGAGACCGATCGGCGAGATGAGCCGGCGGGCGCGGCGGAACTAGCCCCGGGCGCGAGCGAGGGGACCGCCTCCTACTGCGGCTCGATCAGCTTCCAACGCTCGACTTGCATCTGCTCCTGCCCGTTGATCGTGAGTGTCGTCGCGAACTCGACCTCACGTGGCCAACCGAGCGAACGGTCGAACACGGTGGTCTTCCTCGACGTCCCGTTGAACCGCTGCTCCGCGGGCAGGTCGTCGCGAACGCGCATGCTCTGATTCAGATGCTCAAGCACCATTTGGAGCTGCTCGGCGCCCCGCTCGCGGTCGATCGTCTGCTCCCAAACATACGTGATGAGGTCGCCGTCGATCTTCTCGATCCACATCCGCTCGATTGTCGGGACCCTGATACCCGCGAACGCGGCGGTCGTGTCTCCCTTGATCTCGAGCGGATCACCCTTCGAGAGTGTGAGCTGGGCTGGGGCGAGCAGGTGCGCGACCGCCAGCCACGACTGCCCCTCGATCAGATCACGCTTCTGGAGCTTCGTCCTGGTTATCTCGATCGATTCGGCCGCGTCCGCGTCGGTGAACATCGGGTCGTTCTTGCGCCGACTCTCGATCATCCACTCCGCAAAGGCGATCTTCGCGTCGCGGCTCTCCTCCCAGTTGCGCAGCCCAGCGAACTCACCGTGCTCATCAAGGATGAACTCGGGTGTGTCGCGCTCCAGAAGGTCGGCCATCTCGGGCGACTGCCGCCGGGCATCGGGGGCCTTCCGCGAGCAGCGGAACACCAGCTCGCCGGGCTCGGACTCGAGCACTTCGAAGGTCTCCTCGTAGCGGATCGGCGGGCCGACCGCCTGTCCGTCCAGGCTCTTGACCGCCTCCGAGTCGTACCTGTACGTCTGTCCGACCACCCCGCCGAGCTCCAGCACGACGGTGGTGTCGTCTACGGGCGCGTCGGTGCTCTGAGCGGTTGATACCCCCGCCGCGAACGCCGCCAATACCCACACCAACATGTTCTTCGTGGTCACGCGCCGACCCCTTCCTTCTCGGCCCGCCTCCGTTGTAGCTCGGCGTCGATGAACCCGGCGATGTCGCCGTTGAGCACGGCCTGCGGGTTCATGACCTCGTACCCCGTGCGGTGGTCCTTCACGCGGTTGTCGTAGATGACATAGCTGCGGATCTGTGCGCCCCACCCGCGGTGCTCGAGCTTGCCGCCCGACGCCTCGGCGATCTCGGCGTCGCGCCGTTCTTCCTCGAGCTGTTCGAGCTTCGCCGTGAGCAGCGACATCGCCTGACGCCGGTTCTGCCCCTGCTCGCGGTGCGTGCTCGACACCACCATGAGGCCCGTCGGCTTGTGCACCAGCCGGATCGCGCTCGCGACCTTGTTCACGTTCTGCCCGCCCGGCCCGCTCGACCGCGCGAACGCCGTGACCTCCAACTCCGTCTCGGGGATCTCGAGGTCGGTCTCCTCGAATTCCGGCGTGACGTCCACGGTCGCGAAGCTCGTCTGCCGCTTGCCCTGCGCGTTGAACGGGCTGACCCGCGCGAGCCGGTGGGTGCCCCGCTCGCACCCCAGATACCCGAACGCGAACGGGCCCTTCACGTGCAGCGTGACGTTATCGATGCCGACCTCGGTGCCGAACGTCTTGGAGAGTTCCTCGACCTTCCAGCCCATGTTCTCGAAGTAGTAGAGGTACATGCGCAGGAGCATCTCGGCCCAATCGTTGGCCTCGGTGCCGCCGTCGCCGGCCGAGATCGAGAAGAAGCAGTTGCGGTGGTCGTGCCGCCCGCCGAGCAGCGACTGCGTCTCGACCTTCTCCATGTCCGTCTTGAGCTTGAAGAGCAACGCGTCGGCTTCGGTGAGCAGCTCGTCGTCGCCCTCTTCCTTCGCCATCTCGTACCCGAGCTTCGCGTCCTCGAACTCGGTGATCAGCCTGGTCAGCGGCTCGACCTGCGCCTTGACGGTCTTGAACTCGGCGATCGTCTTCTGGGCCGAGTCCTGGTCGTCCCAGAAATCCTGGGCGCCCATCCGGGCCTCGAAGTCGGCGACCTGTTCGAGCTTCTGGTCGTAGTTAAAGAGAGTCGCGGATGGTCAAGATCCGCGCCGCGAGGTCGTCGATGACCGGCCCGTGTGCGTCAAAGTGCATGGCGGGAGTTTAGGCAATCGGCAGTGGGCAACGGGAAGGAAGCGGAGACGGGCGGGGCTGAACCAGCCCCGAACGCGAGCGAGGGGATCCGGCGCCGGACCCGCCCGCCCCCACGCCGATAAGCCTCCGCCCCCCCCTCCCGGATGCCGAATCCCGCTCGCCGAATGCCGCTTTCCGCGCCAGACCCGCCCGCCCGCGTCGTCTTCTCCGTGAAGGAGACCCACCATGCGGACACTCGCCATCGCCCTGACCCTGCTCCTGCTCGCCCCGCTCGCACCCGCCCAGGAGAACGCTCCGGATCCACGGCCGATCGTGATCGAGCACCTCGATTTCAAGGGCGGGACTCTCGCCCAGTACGTGGACACCCTCCGGGCGATGTCCGATCCGATGCCGGTCAACATCCTGCTACGCAACGAGGCCCGGCTGATCACTGTCCCGGCGCTATACCTGAGAAACGTCTCGCTGGAGACGGCGCTCCAGGCCGCCGTGCCCGACGAACTCCCGCGGAGCACGAGGCCCGACGGAGCGATCGTCGACTGGTTGGTCGATCTGGACCGCATCTCCGATACGTCCGGCACAGGCACACCGGTCTACGTCATCGACGCTGAGAGCGAGCCCGTCAGCGCACAGGACGGGGACGAGAACGAGGACCGACGGTTCGAGGTGTTCGGACTCGGTCGTGTGATCGGGGACGGCGACGCCGACGGCGTGCTCGAGATCATCGACGCGGCGATGTCCCTCGACGACGCCCAGCCCGCCGACCTGCGCTTCCACAAAGACTCGGGGCTGCTCATCGTCCGCGGCACGCACGAACAGCTCGTGCTCGTGGCCCAGGTGATCGGACGGCTCGAATCGGACCGCGCCCGCGCATCGAACGAGGACCGCGACCGTGCCGAGCACATCGCCGACCTCCAGTTTGGGCTCGAACGTGCACAGACCGACCTCGAGACGGCGAACCGACACCTCGATGCAGCACAACGCCAACGCGAACGGATCGCCGGTCTTGTGAAGCAGCAGTTTACCGACGAGGAGGAACTCGAGAACATCGAGATGAAAGTGATCGACCGACGCGCCGAGGTCCAGCAGGCCGAGGCGGAGGTCCGTCACATGAAGCAGAAGCTCGACCTCGCGCGTCTCGATGCCGCCGACACCGCCGCAGGGCTCTCGCACTGGCTCAACCCGGCCGACCCGAACAAACCGATCGCCGAGCGGATCCGTATCCTGGAGAACAAGATCGAAACGCTGAGCTCTACGCAGAAGAAACTCGAGGAAGGATCGGGCGAATCAGCACGCTGAGCATCCCCATCGTGACGCCGACCGAAGCGCCTCCGGGACCGCGCCGGGCCGCGCCCGCGGCCCGCGTCGCGCGCGCACACGAGCTCGCCGCCCGCATCGCCGGCGGCGACCATGACGCCCTCGACGCGTTCTACCGCCTCTGGTTTGACCGCTGCCTTGCCCTCGCCCGCTCGTTCACGAGGCGCGACGAGTCCTTCTGCCTCGACATCGTCCACGACGCGATGCTCCGCGTCGTGCGCTCGATCCGGGCGATGTCGAGCGACGCCCAGCTCGAACGGTGGATGACGCGCGTGGTCTGCTCGGCCGCGATCGACCGGCTGCGGCGCGAGGCCCGCCGTGCGCGGCGTGACCGCGCCCGTGCGCACGGCGACGCCGCACGCGACATGGGCAACGACCTCGCCGACGATGTCGCGTGGCTGCGCGCACGGATCGAGGAGATGCCCGGCGACGACCGTGCGCTGCTGCTCCAACGCTTCGCCCGCGGACACACGCTGCGGGCGATCGCCGAGAGCACGGGAACGACCGAGGCCGCCGTCCACGGGCGCATCCGCCGCCTGCTCGAACGCCTGCGCAAGGAGAGAGACCAATGAACCGCCGCGATGAGATCCTGACTGACATGCACCGCGCGTTGCGTGCCCGCCGTCGCCGGACGCTCGGCGCTCGCGCCGTTGCCGGGACCGTTCCTGTGTTCGCCCTCGCCGCCGCGTGGGTCCTGATGCACCACGCGGCTCACTCAACCGCCCCCACCACACCCGGCGCACCGCCCCACGCCTACCGGCACCTGCACGTGGCCCTCATCGAGCCGACCGGACGCGTCGAGACCATCTCCGACGACGAACTGATCGACCTGCTGGAGCGGGCCGGGCGGAACGCGGGGTACGTGCGCACGCCGGACCGCTTCGTGCTCACGGGCGACGTGACCCCGGCGAACGGGGTGCCGCCCGACGCCGCTACGCTTCATCCGTGAGCCCCGACCCCGCGGCCGGCGAGGCCGTCAGATCGACCGCGACCTCCCTGCTGGTCCTCAGCCTGATCGGTGTGGTTATCGTGGTCACGCTGGTGCTGGTGGTGGTGCTGCGCCGTGGGCGTCGGCTGCGCGACGAGGCACGCCGGCGCGAGCCGAGCGGCACCGGACCCGACGCCTGGGCCGAGTCGGGGCGCCGGGCGGCGACACCGGGGGAAGACGAGCTGTGAGCGCACACCCGCTGGCGCTGGTGACCGGAGGGGCGAAGCGCGTGGGGCGCGCGATCGCGCTGAAGCTCGCCCACGCCGGGTGCGATGTGATCATCACGTACGGGACCAGCGCCGACGAGGGCGAACGCACCTGCACCGAGATCGAATCGCTCGGCGTGAGCGCGCGCCGCGAGCGGCTCGACTTGGCCGACGCCGTGGCGGTGGACGGGTTCGCGTCGCGCCTCGGGCTCGATCGCCTCGACGTGCTGGTGCACAACGCGTCGGTCTACTTCCCGACCCCGCTCGGAAGCACGACCCCCGCCGACGCGGAGAAACTCTGGCGCATCAACGCGCTGGCCCCCCTGCTGCTGACCAAGGGGTTCGCGCCGGCGTTGCGGAACAGCATGCTCGACACCGCCTCGGTCGTCTGCATGTGCGACATGCACGTGCTCGGGCGTCCGCGCAAACAGTTCGCGCCGTACGCGATGTCGAAGGCCGCGCTTGTCGAGATGGTCCGCTCGCTCGCCCGCGAACTCGCCCCGCGCGTCCGCGTCAACGGCATCGCGCCCGGCGTGATCCAGTGGCCCGACTCGGGCTACGAGTCGGACGAAGCATCGCAGCGGGCGTACCTCTCGCGCGTCCCGCTCGCGCGCTCCGGCACCCCCGAAGAGGCCGCCGAACTCGTCCGCTGGCTCAGCCTCGACGCCGGATACGTCACCGGCGAGATCATCCGTCTCGACGGCGGGCGCTGGCTCGCTTGACGTGCCACCGACTTCGGCTCTGAGAAGTCGGTGCTCCGACAAGTGGGATACAACGAAGACACCAGCTTCCCAAAGCCGAAGCTTGTGGCACGAAGAGTCACTTCTGCAGCCGCTCGACCATCTTCCGCCCGGCCTCGTCGCCGAGCATCGCCGCGCGCTTGGCGTACTCCAGCGCCGCGTCGAGGTCGCCGGCCCGCTCCGACCAGATCGCCGCCTCGCGGGCCATGCCGCGGTCGGAGGGGTCGGCCTGCGCGCGGGCGACGTACATCGCGGCGGCGTCGGCGGGGCGGCTCAGCAGCCCGTAGCACTCGCTGAGCACCTGCATGATCTCCGGACGGCTCTTCTCGGACTCATCGAGCCCGATCAGCAGGTCCAGCGCCTCCTCGGGCTGTCCCTGCCGCTTGAGGATCCGCGCCTCGATCAGACGCCACTCGACGTTGTCGGGTTCGAGCTTGCGGGCCTTGGCGATCTGCTCGCCCGCCGGCCCGAGCGCGTTCTCCGCGAGGAAGATGTCGGCCAGCGTGCCCCAGACGATGGCCCGGTCGGGGTCGAGCTGCCCGGCCCGCAGGATCGACGACTTGGCCCCCGCCAGGTCCCCGGTCTTCCGCTGCACCTGCGCCAGATAGAGCGGGTAGTCGGGGTTGTTCATGTCGCCGGTCTGGGCGGCGGCGTAGTGCTCCAACGCCCGGTCGTTGCGCCCGATCATGCTGGCGACGGTGCCGGCGGCGAACTCGACCTCCGGCGTCCGGGGCCCGATCGCCAACGCCGCCTCGTACTGCGCGTACGCCTCGGGCAGCCTGTCCTGGTCCATCAGCACATCGGCGTAGAGCAGGCGGAGGGGCTGGTTGTCAACGTGCTCGCGGACGGCCCGGTCGAGCACCGCCGCCGCCCGCCCGTCCTCGCCGAGGGCGACGAGTTGCTGGGCGTCGGCCAGCGCCTCCTCGAGCTTCTCCTGCGCGACGGTTGCCCCGTTGGCGGGAGCCGGCCCGCCGGCGAGCTGCCGCCAGATGAGCACTCCCCCGATCACCACGCCCAGCCCGATGACGCCGAGCACCGCTGTTCTGGTCTTTGTGTTCATACGCCCCCAACATCGGGTCGCGTACACTCGACTCTGTATGAGTGCGACCGCAGAACTGCCCAAAAAGTACGCCCCCGCCGAGCACGAGTCCCGGATCTGGCGGAAGTGGTCCGATTCCGGCTCGTTCGACGCCGACCCGGAGCGGGTCCTGCACGGCGGGGCGAAGCCCTACTGCATCCTGATCCCGCCGCCCAACGTGACGGCCGCCCTGCACCTCGGGCACGCGCTCAACAACACCCTCCAGGACGTTCTGGTCCGGGCCCACCGGATGAAGGGCTTCGAGGCGCTGTGGCTGCCCGGGACCGACCACGCCGGCATCGCCACCCAGACCGTCGTCGAGAAGCGGGTGCTGGCCGAGGAGGGCAAGCGCCGCACCGATTTCGAGCGTGACGAGTTCGTCGCCAGGGTCCAGGCGTTCAAGGACGAGTACGAGGCCCGCATCACCGAGCAGCTCAAGGCGATGGGGTGCTCGTGCGACTGGCGCCGTCAGCGGTTCACGATGGACCCGATCTGTGCGCGGGCCGTCCGCGAGGCCTTCTTCCGCCTGTTCCGCGACGGGTTGATCGAGCGCGGCAAGCGCCTGGTGAACTGGGACCCGGTGACGCAGACCGCGCTGGCCGACGACGAGGTCGAGAACAGGGAGATCGACGGGCAGTTCACGTACCTGCGCTACCCGCTGTGCCACCCCCCGCGGAACTCCGGCGACCCGCACGACGTCGAACCGGTGACGTGGTCGGAGCTGGCCGCGCGGGGCTACCCCGGCGCCGAGAAGCTGCCCGACGAGGAGCGGGCGTGGCTGACGGTCGCGACGACCCGCCCGGAGACGTACCTCGGCGACACCGCGGTCGCGGTCAACCCGCGCGACCCGCGGGCGGGCGCCCTGCGCGGGCTGATGTGCGAACTGCCGCTGGTCGGGCGCTTCATCCCGATCATCGAGGACGACTACGTCGTGCTGCCGGTCGAGCTCGGCGGCGACGAGGACGACCCGAAGGCGCAGTTCGCGACGGGGTTCCTGAAGGTCACCCCCGCGCACGACCCCAACGACTGGGAGCTGGGCGTGCGCCACGCCGACGACATCCGTGCGCGGTGCTCGTCGCACGAGCCGGTGATCAACGTGCTGGCGCCGGACGGATCGATCAGCGCCGACCACGGGTGGGTGGACTTCGCGGACCACGACGGGGCCGAGGTGTTCGTCGGCAAGAGCCGCGAAGAGGCGGCGAAGCTCGTGGTCAAGGAGTTCGAGGCGCGGGGGCTGCTCGAGAAGCAGGTGCCGTACCGGCACTCGGTCGGGCACTCGTACCGCTCGCACGCCGCGATCGAGCCGTACCTGTCGGACCAGTGGTACGTGAAGGTGACCGACCCGCGCCTGCGCGGCTTCGCGCAGCGGGCGCTGGTGGAGGATCAGCGGTCGGTGGCGTCGTTGGGGCGGGGAAGCGACGGAGCGACGAAGCGACGGAGCGACGAAGGGAGCGGAGCGGACGCGTGGACGTACGAGGACGCCCTGGAAGGAGGCACTAGCGCAAGCGAGGGCTCTGCGCCCGACCCGGGCTGGGGTCTGCCGGTCGCGGGCGTCGGGGGCGACGGTCAGATGCGCTTCTACCCCGAACGCTACGCCCGCACCTACGAGACCTGGCACGACAACCTGCGCGACTGGTGCATCTCCCGCCAGCTCTGGTGGGGGCACCGGATCCCGGTGTGGCACAAGCGGATGCACCTCGATCATGAGCGGCTGATCGAACACGTAGGACTGGGTGATCTCATAATCTTCGATGCCGGGAATCCGGCAAGCAAGTGGTTCGTTCCCGGCAATCTGAAAGCCCCAAAGCACAAGCATGGGCGCAAAGCGAGGCGAGAACGTCAGGAAGACATGAAGCTGATGGATCAGCCGGCCGCCTGTTTGCTACTTAAGAACGTAGCGACGGGCGAGTGCTTTGAAATCGGCGGACCAGATGACCCGTCACTCCCTGAGCGAACTCCGATCGCCGCAGGCGAGTATGACGCTTTCATCTGTCTGGCGCCGGATCAGAATGAGGCCGAGGGGATGTTGGAGGAGATGGGTTTCACACAGGATCCCGACGTCCTCGACACCTGGTTCAGCAGCGCCCTCTGGCCGCTCAACACGATGGGCTGGCCCGAGCCGCCTACCGAGATGGAGGGGCTGCTCGAGGCGTTCAACCCGACATCGGTCCTCTGCACCGCCCGCGAGATCATCACCCTCTGGGTCTCCCGCATGGTGATGTTCAACCGCTACTTCCTCGGCACGCACGAAGGAGCCCCGAGCGTCAGCGACGGGCCTCTGACGCCCGGGCAACTCCCCTTCCGCGACGTCTTCATCCACGCGATGATCCAGGACGGCGAGGGTCGGAAGATGTCGAAGAGCCTCGGCAACGGGGTGGACCCCGGCGACATCATCCACTCGCACGGCGCCGACGCGATGCGCTTCACGCTCTGCCACATGACCACGCAGACCCAGGACGTGCGCATGCCCGTCGAGCCCGACCCCGAGACCGGGCACAACACCAGCCCCAAGTTCGACATCGGGCGGAACTTCTGCAACAAGCTGTGGAACGCGGCCCGCTTCACGATCTCGATGCTCGACGAGAGCGGCGACACCGGCGGCGACGAGGTGAGCCCGAACTCGCTCATCGACCGCTGGATGCTCAGCCGCCTGGCGCGGGGGATCGCGGCGATCGACGAGAACATCGCGGGGTACGAGTTCAGCGTCTACGCCCAGACGATGTACGACCTGCTGTGGCGTGACTTCTGCGACTGGTATCTCGAGGGTGTCAAGCCGACGGTGAAGGGCGACCCCGCCCAGAGGGCGGTGCTGCGCTGCACGCTCGACGCGGTCCTGCGGTTGCTACACCCGGTCACGCCGTTCGTCACCGAGGCACTGTTCGAGCACCTCGGCGAGGTGCGGACGGCGTCGGTTGCGGGACTGGAGCTCGGCGAGCCCCGCAAGGGCGGGACGCTGTGCACCGCCGGGTGGCCGATCGCCGACCCGTCGCTGATCGACGAGCAGGCCGAGGCCGCGATCGAGTGCGTGCGCGAGCTGGTCAACGCGATCCGCGAGGTGCGTGCCCAGCACCGCGTGCCGCCGAGGCACCGCGTGACGCTGCACACCGCGGCGAAGCTCGACGACGACGCGGCGGGGCTTGTGCGCACGCTCGCGGGCGTCGAGACCATCACGAGCGACGAGCCGGCGGGCGCGGCGGTCGCGTTCAACGCGCTCGGCGGCGAGCACCGCCTGAGCGACCTGGCCGACGAGGTCGATGCCGGGGCCGAGCGTGAGCGGCTCGCGCGTCAGCAGGCCGAACTGGACAAATCGATCGCCGCCCTCGAGGGTCGCCTGAACAACCCGGGGTACACCGACAAGGCGCCGGCCCACCTGGTCGAGCAGACGCGCGAGCAGCACGCCCGTGCGCTGGCCGACCGCGATGCGGTGGTCGCGCAGCTGGAACGCCTCGGGTGAGGCGGAACGCACTTTTGATCACGTGCGCTGGTCTGGCGGCGTGCACCGCGGGTCCGACCTACCACCCGGCGACGCTCGCGGGCGAGCCCGAGGCACTCCCCGCGTTCGAGGTCGCGCACGACACGTGGACGTACGGCTCGAGCACCGGGCGGCGCATCACCACCCCCCACTACCTGATCTTCACGACCGAGGACCACCCGGTCGTGCTCGACCGGCTGCCGGCGTTCTGCGAGCTGGCCCTGCACCGCTACCGCACCGCTCTGAGCGACCTGCCCGAACCCGGATCGCCGCTCGAGACCTACGTGCTCGGCACGCGGCGCGAGTGGGACAAGCTGACGATGCAGCTGACGGGCAAGCGGGCCTCGACCTACCTGCGGCTCGACCGAGGAGGGTACGCCGACAAGGGTCGGGCGGTGCTGTACGACATCGGGACGCGCGACACGTTCTCGATCGCGGCGCACGAGGGGTGGCACCAGTACGTGCAGGCGGTGTTCGACGACCCGCTGCCGGTGTGGCTCGACGAGGGCATCGGGGCGTACATGGAGGGGTATCGCTGGGCGGTGGACGACCCGACCACGCCGGTGTTCCTGCCGTGGTCGAACGCCGAGCGGTTCGACCAGCTGCGGCGCGCGTACCGGGCGGGGAGATTGCTGGGTCTGAGCGAGCTGCTGAGCGCGCGCCCGCAGGACCTCGTCGTGCGCTCGAGCGAGGAAACCCTGGACTACTACGCGCAGGTGTGGGCGCTCGTGCACTTCCTCGAGGAGGGAGAGGGCGGGCGCTACCGCGAGGAAACGGCGCGGGTGCTGCGCGACGCGGCGAGCGGTGAGCTTGTCCGGCGCATCACCGGCGAGCACGGACGCGACGGGGCGCGCGAGCTGGCACGCCGGCGCGGGACGCTGGTGTTCGAGAGCTACTTCGGCGACGTCATGCGGATCGCGCCCGAGTACACCGCGTTCGTCGAGCGTGTGGTGACGACGGCAGAGAAGCACCGCCTGATCGCGGGGTACTCGCCGATCACCGAGTGATCGCGACAGCACGCCCTGGCGCATGCTCCCGGTTGTCCCAGCCCGTTTCCTGCTCCCCCGATACGAACAGGGGCCCCGTGCAAACAGGGCCCCTGCACCGTGACAGGAGAGTTATCGACAGGAGAGGAGCTCAGCGCCGGCGGCGCACGCCGAGCCCGGTGAGCCCGAGCAGGGCGAGCGAGCCCGGGGCCGGGATGACCACAAACTGGTCGCCGGCGATGCCGGCGAAGTTGACGCCGCCCGGGGCGCCGAGGTTGCCGGTGCCGTCGGGCAGCCCGCCGACGACCTGGTTGGAAAGGAAGTCATTGCCCGACCCGTTGACCCACCCGGCGATCTTGATCGGTGTCAGCCCGTCCCAGCCGAGTGCGGCGAGGTCGATGGACATCTCGACGCCGGTGAAGACGGTGGCGGGGTCGCTGTCGTCGGGGTTCCCGAGCGAGTTGACGCCGAGCGTGTTGAGGTGGTTGGAGTCGAAGACGACGGAGGCGCCGTCGAGTGATGCGGAGATGGCGCCGATGACGCCGCGTTCGCCGCCGCCGAGGAACCCGCCGGAGCCGACGCCCTGCGAGCCGTCGAGGTAGTGCTCGAAGTTGCCCGAGCCGGTGAAGCCGTCGTTGCCGTTGGTGTAGCTGAGGACCGCGTCGGCGTCGAAGCCGGCGTCGAGGGTGAGCCCGTCGAGGTTGCCGAGGTTCTCATAGCCGCTCAGCGTGTTCAGCCCGCCGCCCTTGAAGTCGAGCACGACGTTGAGCTTGTTGAAGTTGGTCTCGAGGTTGCCGCCGAAGCCGAGGTAGAGCGTGCCGCCCGAGACCGTGCCGAACAGGGCGTCGATCTCGGAGCCGTTGGAGTGCAGCGAGTCGGGGTCGGTGCTGTTCCCGAACTGCGTGCCGATGTTCTGCGACCAGAGGGCGGCGCCGTACTCCGAATCGAAGTTGATGCCGTCCACGACCTGCGCGTTCCCCGCGCAGGCGACAACAGCCACTGCCCCCACGGCGAGTGCCTTCTTCATATCTCAAGTCTCCCGGGGTTGAGCCCCGCCCCAACGCCCCCACACGGGCGGTGCGGTTCTCACTCTTGGTGGAGTGTACCGTGGCGGGCGTGCCGTGTCAGCGGAGTATCTGGTCCTCAAAAAAGACAGGAGCCCCGCGAAGGGGCTCCTGTGTTCACGGACAGGAAGGAGAACTAGCGACGGCGACGCGTCGCGAGCCCGCCGAGCCCGAGCAGCGCGAGGCTGGCGGGGGCCGGGACGAGCTGGTAGCGCCCGCCGGCGGTATCGATGCGCATGGTGATGTTGGAGCCGGCAGCGCCCGCGTCGTACGAGAGGTTGCCGCCCGCACCGCCGAAGTTGACGCCGATGGCGACGTTCCAGTCGCCGGTGCGCCGAGCCTTGAACTCATGGACGCCGGCGGTGGAGAACCATGTGGCCTCCCAGACACCGCCGCCGACATCGGCGAAGGTCGCCTGGGGCGAGGTCCAGCCGTCCCAGTCGCCCATGATCTCCCAGCCGGTGCCGTTGAGATCGGTGAAGCCGGTGCGGGGCTGATCCTCGGGCAGCCAGCCGTCGCCGTGGTGTCCATCGACGGCGGGGCCGGTCCAGAAGTGGATCTCGAGTTCGCCGCCGGCGCTGGCGAAGGCCTGGACGTTGTCGAACGGCCCGTTGAAGGACCAGTCGTCGTTGGTGCCCTTGAACTCGTAGCGGGTGCCGGGGGTGAGTCCGCTGACGACGGTGGAGTAGTGATCGCCGGAAACGAGTGTCAGCTCGTTGGCGGTCCCTGCCCACCCGTTGAAGTCGCCACGTGCGTAGTAAGGCTGCGCGAGCGCCGCCGACGACAGAGCGGCAACCGCGCCAACTGCGAGAATCGTCTTCATTTCTCTACTCCTGTCTCTGTGTGTTCCGCCCGCAAGCCACACGGGGCGGAATGGACTCTCCTGTCCCGGAAGTGTAACGGAACATATCCGGAGGCACAACGCCGACCATGGGTTTTGTACTGGGGAATAATCCCTATTCTGCACCCTGGTCAGCCGGCACCCCCAAGTAGGTCAGCCCCCGCTCGAGCGTCCGGCGCACGACCGGCCCGGCCACGTGCGAGCCGTAGTGCGTCCTGGATCGCCACCGCTCGGGCCCGGGGTCGTCGATGACGACGACGACAACGAGGCGTGGGGCGGCGGTCGGGCCGGCGGCGACGAAGCTCGAGTTGTACTGATGGGCGAGGTAGCCGGGTGCGCCTTTCGGTCGGCGCTTGCCCTCGGGTGGGTCGGCCAGAGCGATGCGGGCGGTGCCGGACTTGCCGAAGATCGAGTAGTGCCAGCCGGTCTCGCCGGTGGCTCGCTTCAGAACGGCTTCCATCTTGCGCGCGACCTCCGCCATCGGTTGCCGGATGAGCTGGGCCGGGCCCGGGGGCAGGGCGCGTTCGATGACGTCGAGCCCGCGCTCGGCGGCGGTGAGCCTGACGGTCGGGATGGTGCCGGCGAGGTCGCCGCTGCGCGCGAAGGCGCTGAACGCGCGGGCCATCTGGATCGGCGTGACGGAGACCTCGTACCCGAACGCGGCGGAGGTGTGGGTGTACTTGGTCCACTGCGCGAGGGGAGTGACCGAGCCGGACGCCTCACCGGCGAGCCCGATGCCGGTCTTGTGCCCGAACCCGAAGCCGACGATGGCGTTGTGGAACTGGGCGGGGGTCATGCGCTCGCTGAGCTTGGTCATGCCGATGTTGGAGGAGTTGACAATGACGTCAAAGACGCTCATGTGATCGCGTTGGACGACGTCCTCGATGAGGCGTCCGTAGGCCGTGCGCCAGCGTCCGCCCTCGGTGTCGATGGTCTCGTCGGGGTCGGCGAGCCCGAGGGCGATGATCGAGGACCAGACGAAGGGCTTAAAAGTCGAGCCGGGCTCGTAGACCTCCTCGACGCAACGGTTGCGGGCGAGGGCCGGGTGAACGTCTCGCCCTGGATCGGGCCTGATGGTGCGGAAGCGTGGCTGACGCCGCTCATCGGGCCACGCCCAGCGGGTCTCGGTGTCATCCTTGTCGGTCCAGGGGATGTCGGCCAGGTCGTCGCGATCGGCGATGACATCAGCCATCGCCAGGACCTCGCCGGTGTAGGGGTCCATCACGACGATGCGTCCGCCGGCGGCATCGGCGTCGGCGACGCCGCGCGCGATCTCCTCGGCGGCGATGCGCTGGAGCTCGAGGTCTATGGAGAGGCGGACCGGGTGCCCACGCTGGACGGCGCGCCAGTCGCCGGGCTCGATCCACAGGGGGCGCCCGCGGGCGTCGGGAACGTAGCGCGTGCGCGAGCCATTGGCGCGGAGGGTCGAGTCCTCGGCCAGCTCGGCGCCGAGCAGCCCGACATGCCCGAACCCAACCTTGCCGACCAGTGCGGCCGCGGCG